>Ga0272446_1005498_pt1 | contig 13929 bp, 14 predicted proteins | sample YNPCB0061_FD_194587 | JGI IMG/M metagenome (GOLD analysis project Ga0272446, IMG submission 194587) | Hot spring microbial mat communities from Yellowstone National Park, WY, United States - YNP-CB-006-1 | ecosystem: Environmental > Aquatic > Thermal springs > Hot (42-90C) > Sediment | place...
ATGCGCGCGGGCGAGGCCCTGCCACCCTGGCTCGGCCCGCTTCTGCCGCCGCCGCAGCGCTGAGGCGACGGAGCACGCATGACCGAACGACGGCCCGACGGCACCGGCTCCCCCCCTGCCAAGGGCAGCATCGACCCTGAGCGGCTGCACGCCCGGCTTGCGCGTCGCCGTGCCCAGGCATGGGCCGCGATCGCCTGGGAAAGGCTCTGGCCAGCGCTCTGGCCGCCGCTCGGAACGGCCGGGGTGTTCCTCGCCGTCGCGTTCTCGGGCGTGCTCGGCCTCCTGCCCGGCTGGCTGCATCTCGGCCTTCTCGTGGTCTTCCTCTGCGCCTTCTGCGTCGCGGTCGCGATGGGCTTCCGGGGCCTGCGCCTGCCCGATCCGCGGGAGGGGGACCGCAGGCTCGAGCGCGCCTCTGGGCTCGCGCACCGGCCGCTCGCGATCCTGGCCGATCGCCCCGCCGGCGGCGGCGACGCGATGGCCGAGGCGCTGTGGCGCGCGCACCAGGCGCGGGCGGCTGAAGCCGCCGCCTCGCTCAAGGTCGGCGCGCCGCATCCGGGGCTTGCGGCGCGTGACCGCTTCGCGCTCAGGGCTGCGGTCGGGCTCGGCGTGATCGCCGCCTTCGTTGCCGCGGGGGGGGACTGGCGGTCCCGCCTCGCCGCCGCCGTCACCCCCGTTCTCACCGAGCCAACGCCCGCGCCGCTGCCCGTGCGGCTCGAACTCTGGGTGACGCCGCCCGCCTATACCGGCCTGCCGCCGCTCTTCCTCCGCGCCGACGGCGGCGCGGCGCAGGAGATCCCGGTTCCCGCCGGGGCCAAGCTTGCGGCGCACCTCTCGGGCGGAACGGGCGGCGTGCCCGTGCTCGCGATCGACGGGGCGGAGACGGAGTTCACCCGCCTCGACGGCAGCGCCTTCGCGGCCGAGACCACCATCGCCGCTGGCCGACGCCTGGTCGTGACGCGCGACGGCGCTGTGGTCGGCGCCTGGCCGCTCGCGGTGATCGCCGACCAGCCGCCCACGGTCACCTTCCTTGCCCCGCCCGCGCCGGTGCAGCGCAGCCCGCAACTCGGAATCGCCTTCGAGGCGCGCGACGACTACGGTGTGGCCTCCGTCGCCGCCTTCGTCACCCTGCCGGCGCGGCCCGACCTTCCCGCCTTCGTCGTGCCGCTCGCCGCGCCCGGGGAGAGCCAGCGCACGCTGCGCGGCTCGGGCCAGCCCGACCTCACGGCCCACCCCTGGGCAGGGCTCACGGTCGAGATCGTGCTCGAGGCGCGCGACGGTGCCGACCAGGCGGGGCGGTCGCAGCCCGTCACGGTCGAGCTGCCGGAGCGGGCCTTCACCCACCCGGTGGCACAGGCGCTCGTCGCTTTGCGCAAGCGCATGACGCTCGCGCCGGCGGAGCGCAGCGCGCATGCCCGCGAGCTCGACCGGCTCGCTGCCGACCCTGACGCTTTCGACAACGACACCACCGTGTTCCTCGGCCTGCGCAGCGCACGCGCGCGGATCGCCCGCGACCGGCGCAGCGAGGCGGTGGCCGAGGTGCAGGAGCTTCTCTGGGATCTCGCCGTCCACATCGAGGAGGGCGGGCGCGACCGCACGCTGCGCCAGCTCAACGCGGCGCGCGAGGAACTCCGCCAGGCGCTTGAGCGCGCCGAGCGCAGCGGCGAGGTGGACCGGGCAGAGCTCGAACGACTCGCCCGGCAGCTCGAGGAGGCGATGCAGCGCTACATGGAGGCGCTCGTCGAGGCGATGCGTCGTGACGGCGTCGAGACCCTGCCGTTCGACCGCAATGCCCGCGTGCTCGACCAGCGCGACATGCAGCGCATGGCGCGCGAGATGCAGGAGGCGGCGCGGCAGGGCGACCTCGAGCGGATGCGCCAGCAGCTCGCGCAGCTCGAGCGTGCGATCGAGGCGCTGCAGCAGGGCCGCACGGCGCGGATGGAAAGCCCCGAGCGGCAGCAGCAGCGCGAGCAGGGCCAGCAGATGATGGGCGCCGTGAACGACATGCTGCAGCGCCAGGGCAGCCTGCTGGACCGCAGCCACCAGCGCGCCCAGGAGCAGCAGCGCCAGCAGCAGCAGCGCCAGCAGCAGCGCGGCCAGAACCCGGGCCAGCAGCAGCGTGGCCAGCAGCAGCAGGGGCAACAGCAACAGGCCCAGCAGCAGCAGGGCCAGCAGCAGCAGGGCCAGCCCAGCCAGCAGGGCCAGATGGACGCGCGGCAGCAGCAGGCACTGCGCCGGGCGCTGGGCGAGCTGATGCAGCAGTTCGGCGACTTCGCCGGCGAGGTCCCTGAGCCGCTCGGCCGCGCCGATCGGGCGATGCGCGAGGCGGTCGAGGCGTTGCGTCAGGGCAACGAAGCCGCCGCCGAGGCGGCGCAGCAGCGCGCCATCGAGGCGCTGCAGCAGGGCGGCCGCGAGATGCAGAACCAGATGGCCGGGCGGATGGGCCTGATGGAGAGCGGTGATGCCGACGGCGAGCCGGGCGGCGAGAACACCGAGGAGGGCGGCGACCAGAGCGGCCAGGGCCGTCAGCTCGGCGAGGGGCGTGACCCGCTCGGCCGCCCGACGCGCGATTCGGTCGGCGGCCGTCGCGACGAGGGCTCTGACGTGATGGTGCCGACCGAGATGGAGATGCAGCGGACGCGCGAGATCCAGGAGGAGCTTCGCCGCCGTGCGGGCGAGCGCGACCGCCCGCAGCTCGAGCTCGACTACATCGATCGGCTGCTGCGGCGATTCTGAGCGGCGGTCCTGCGCGCCGGCTGTCCTACGCGGAGGACATCACCTCTCCCCCCGACCCACTGGGCGCGGGACGACCGAATGGCCGAGAGCGACACGGTGGCGTGCGAACCTGAGTCCGGTCGCGGTGTCGCCCTGCGCAAACCGCCGTTCATGCCCTCTGCGGCCCCGATGCGCCGCCTTTCGCCGTAGTTCCCGCTCTCGCAGGGCATCCCTGCGTGGATGCTAGAGGGGTGGTCAGCCGCAGCATCCCGGTGATCTGCCATGGCCTGAGGTGGCACGGCGGCCCGACTGTCGCCACGCAAGGAGGCGCGCCCCAGGGCGTGGTGTGGACGGCGGTGCGCTGAGCCCCTGGGCGTGACGGAGCCCTTGGCACAGGCAGCGACCCTGGGCGGCATCGCCAAGGCCGGCCGCCGCCTCCTGCGGCGGCTGCCGTTGCGCTGGGCGACTGCGCTGACCCGCCATGCCAGGATCAAACCACGCCAAGCCTCAGCCGCTGACCTGACCGGCCGCCCGAGCACGGTCGCGGCCTGTCGAGAGCGGTTTCCACACTGGTGGAAAACGCTCAGGGGTTCGATGCGAGCATCTTCATGCACACGGACGAGGCGAGCCGTGTGCGATCTGCTCCAAGCGCCGGCGGTCGTGCGCCGCGCGACCACGCCGCGCACAGGCTCGCATCGGACTGCGCCACCGACCGTCACCTCCCCGCGGATCACATAATACTGTCCACAGACGCCTCCGAACAGAGGTGGCAGGGCCGCCGCCCCGCTATCGCCCGCGCCCACGCAGATAGTCCCAGAAGACGAAGGTGTCGTCCTCGGCCGCGCGGGCCTGGAGGTGGCAGGAGAAACAGCCGTCAAGCCGCACCGCGCGCGGCTCGCCCGCAGGCGTGAAGGAGGCGTATTCCCACGCCCCGTTGCGGCGCTCCGGCGGGTAGCCTTCGCCCCAGCCGCGCTCCTTCCGCTGCACGGCGACGACGAAGGCCTCGGGCTCCGGGATCAGCCGCCCATCGAGGTCACGCAGCGGGGTGCCGGCCGGGTCAAGCTTCGCCCAGCGGTCTGCCATCACGAGGATGGTTCCCTAGGGCAGCGGCTCGCCCGGCCGCGCCGCCGCGACCGCCTCCGGGTTGACATAGAGGAACCGAACGATCCTCCGGTCTGGCTTGTCGACGGTGGCGTAGCGGATGAAGTCGCGCTCGAAGCCCGCCGGGAAGGGGATGGTGTGCGGCCCGGGCGTGTAGTGTCGGCCGGCGGCGAGGCCCCAGGCTGGGAGGGCAAGGGCGAAGGCGGCGAGGGCGAGAGCGGCCCGCCTCGACATTTCCGGTCTCGACATGCTGTGCTCTGCCGCAGCCACCATGGCGCGAGGGGGTGGGAGCGCGCAACCGGCATTGGCGCGGCGTTGGGGTTTGCCTAGACTAGCGCGGCTTTGCCTGCATCGTACGGCCGGGGTTCAGGAGTATCCGCAGCATGGTCGAGGGGCGGCGTTCCCGCGCCACTGAGGACGTGGCGACGGCGGTTGCCTCGCTCAGCTTCGAGGAGGCGCTGGCCGAGCTCGAGGCGATCGTGAAGCAGCTCGAAGCCGGCCAGGGCAGGCTCGAGGACGCGATCGCCGCCTACGAGCGCGGTGCGGCGCTGCGCAAGCACTGCGAGGACAAGCTCGCCGAGGCGGAGGCGAAGGTGCAGGCCATCGTCGCCCGCGGCGGAGCGGCGACCGGCACGGTGCCCTTCGACGCCGGAGAGGGATGATGACGCTCACCGTGGTCGGTGGCCGCCTCGCCCCGGCTCTCGCCGCGGCGGCGGAGCGGGCGGAGGCCGCGCTCGATCGGCTCCTGCCGAACGGGGATGAGGCGCAGGCGCGTCTCTACGCCGCGATGCGCTACGCCGCGCTTGGCGGCGGCAAGCGGCTGCGCGCGTTCCTGGTGATCCAGTCGGCGGCGCTGTTCACCGTCGCCCCCCGCGCGGCCGACCGGGTGGCGGCGGCGGTCGAGATGCTGCACGCCTACAGCCTCGTGCATGACGACCTCCCGGCGATGGACGACGACGATCTCCGCCGCGGCAAGCCCTCCTGCCACAAAGCATTCGACGAGGCGACGGCGATCCTCGCTGGCGACGCGCTGCAGGCCCGCGCCTTCGAGGTGCTCGCGGAGCCGGACACCCACTCCGACCCGGCCGTGCGGTGCGAGCTCGTCGTCACGCTTGGCCAGGCAGCCGGCGCGCGCGGCATGGCGGGGGGGCAGATGATCGACCTGCTCGCCGAGGCCCAGGCGCTGACCGAGGCGGAGGTGACGCGGCTGCAGATGCTCAAGACGGCGCGGCTGATCACCTGGTGCTGCGAGGCGGGGGCGATCCTCGGCAAGGCTCCCCTGCTGCTGCGGCATGCGCTGGCCGGCTACGGGCGGGACCTCGGGCTTGCGTTCCAGATCGCCGACGACATTCTCGATGAGACGGGAACGCGCGAGGAGATCGGCAAGACACCGAAGAAGGATGCCGCCTCCGGCAAGGCGACGCTCGTGGCCCTGCTTGGCCTCGACCGTGCCCGCGCCCAGGCGCGCATGCTGGCCGACCAGGCGGTTGGCCATCTCGACCCTTTCGGCCCTCCGGCCGACATGCTGAGGGACCTTGTCGGGTTTGTCGTGACAAGACGGGTGTAGTTGGGGCACTGTAAACCAAACATGACAAACGACCGTCAGGCTGCTATGACATACGCGTCAGCCCCGAAGCCGCTTCTCGATCGTGTCCAGGTCCCGGCCGATCTGCGCACCTTCTCCGCCGCCCAGCTCCGCCAGCTCGCCGACGAGCTGAGGCAGGAGACCATCGAGGCGGTCTCGATCACGGGGGGGCACCTCGGTGCCTCGCTTGGCGTCATCGAGCTCACGGTGGCGATCCATGCCGTGTTCGACACGCCGCATGACCGGCTGATCTGGGACGTCGGCCACCAGGCCTACCCGCACAAGATCCTCACCGGGAGGCGCGACCGGATACGCACCCTGCGCCAGGGCGGCGGGCTCTCGGGTTTCACCAAGCGGTCGGAGAGCGAATACGACCCCTTCGGCGCCGCCCATTCCTCCACCTCGATCTCTGCCGGGCTCGGCATGGCGGTGGCGCGCGATCTCGAGGGCCGCGACAACCACGTCGTCTGCGTCATCGGCGACGGGGCGATGTCGGCCGGCATGGCCTACGAGGCGATGAACAACGCCGGCGCGATGAAGTCGAAGCTCATCGTCATCCTCAACGACAACGACATGTCGATCGCGCCCCCGGTCGGTGCGATGAGCGCCTATCTCTCCCGCCTCTTCACCTCGCGCAGCTATGTGAACCTGCGGCAGATGGCAGCGCAGGTCTCCAAGCGCCTGCCCGCGCCAATGGGCCGCGCCGCGCGTCTCGCCGAGGAATACGCCCGCGGCCTTCTCACCGGCGGAACGCTCTTCGAGGAGCTCGGCTTCTACTATGTCGGGCCGATCGACGGCCACAACCTCGACCATCTCCTGCCCGTGCTGCGCCACCTCCGCGACAGCGACCGCGAGGCGCCGTGGCTGCTCCATGTCGTGACGAAGAAGGGCAAGGGCTATGCCCCGGCCGAGGCCTCCGCCGACAAGTATCACGGCGTGTCGAAGTTCAACGTCGTCACCGGCGAGCAGGCCAAGGCCCCGCCCGGGCCGCCCACCTACACGCGCGTCTTCGCCGAGAGCCTGATCGCCGAAGCCGAGCGGGACCCGAAGATCGTCGCCGTCACCGCGGCGATGCCGGCGGGAACGGGGCTTGACCTGTTCCAGAAGCGCTTCCCCGACCGGTGCTTCGATGTCGGCATCGCCGAACAGCACGCCGTCACCTTCGCCGCCGGCCTCGCCACCGAAGGCTTCCGCCCCTTCGTCGCGATCTATTCGACCTTCCTCCAGCGCGCCTACGACCAGGTTGTCCACGACGTCGCGATCCAGAACCTGCCGGTGCGGTTTGCGATGGACCGCGCCGGACTCGTCGGCGCCGACGGGGCAACACATGCCGGCAGCTTCGACATCGCCTATCTCGGCTGCCTGCCGGGGATGGTGCTGATGGCCGCGGCCGACGAGGCGGAACTCGCCCACATGGTGGCGACGGCGGCGGCGCACGAGGCGGGGCCGATCGCCTTCCGCTATCCGCGCGGCGAGGGCACCGGCATAGCCCGCCCCGCCCGCGGCGAGGTGCTGCCGATCGGGCGGGGGCGCGTCCTGCGCGAGGGGGCGACGGTCGCGATCCTCTCCTACGGCACGCGGCTCGGCGAGGCGCTGCGCGCCGCAGACTCGCTCGCCGCGCGCGGCTTCTCGACGACCGTCGCCGATGCCCGCTTCGCCAAGCCACTCGATGCCGACCTCGTGCGCAATCTCGCGCGCAACCATGCGGTGATGCTCACCGTCGAGGAAGGCTCGGTGGGCGGCTTCGGCAGCTTCGTGATGCACGACCTCGCCCATGCCGGCCTGCTCGACGGCGGCCTGCGGTTCCGGCCGCTGACTCTGCCCGACCGGTTCATCGACCACGACAAGCCCGAGAAGCAGTACGACCAGGCAGGGCTCGCGGCGCGCCACATGGTCAGCGCCGCGCTTGGCGCGCTCGGGGTCAATGCGGCGGCGGAGGCGCTGTCGCGCGCCTGAGCGAGGGGGCCCGGGCGGGCAATCCCCGGCAGCAAGCCGAACCGCCCATGGTGGGGTTTGGTGCTGCGAGCACGCGCTTCGGCCGATCGGCCGCATTCTCCCGGACGACCACTGCACCGCTTTGAGCCTCGCCAACCGGCCCACAGCCCTGGCACGCTTGCACGCGTGAAACGACGGCTCGACCAACTCCTTATCGACCGCGGCCTCGTCGAGAGCCGTGCCAAGGCCCAGGCGCTCGTGCTCGCAGGCAAGGTCTTCTCCGGCGAGAAGCGGCTCGACAAGCCGGGCACCCCCCTGCCCGTCGACACAGCGCTTGAGGTGCGCGGCGAGGACCACCCCTGGGTCAGCCGCGGAGGGGTGAAGCTCGCCCACGCGCTCGGGCATTTCGGGCTCTCTCCCGCAGGGCGCGTCTGCCTCGACATCGGCGCGAGCACGGGCGGCTTCACGGACGTTCTGCTCGCCCATGGCGCAGCCCGGGTCCACGCGGTCGATGTCGGGCACGGCCAGCTCGCCTGGAAGCTGAGGCAGGACACGCGCGTCGTGGTGCACGAGAAGACCAACGCCCGGTTCCTCACGGCCAGGGAGATTCCTGATCCGATCGGCGCTCTGGTCTGCGACGTCTCGTTCATCGGGCTCGCGACGGTCCTGCCCGCCCCCCTCGCCCTCTGTGCGCCCGGCGCCTGGGCGGTCGCGCTGATCAAGCCGCAATTCGAGGTTGGCCCGGGCGCGGTCGGCAAGGGCGGGGTTGTGCGGGAGGTGGCGCAGCACCGAGCGGTGGTCGCGCGGATCGTCGCGTGGTTCGCCCACCAGCCGGGCTGGAGCGTGCTCGGCACAACGGAAAGCCCGATCACCGGGCCGGAGGGCAACCGCGAGTTCCTGATCGCGGCGCGTCGCTCAGCGTGAGCGCTGCCTCCTCTGGGAGCCGAGATCGGCGGCGGTGAGCGCGGCAAGCAAGGCCCACACGCGGGCCGGGTCGAACCGGACCTCTGGGTCGTTCAGCAGCCGCTCGAGCTCGGCCTGGGCTGCCTCGTACCGGTCCCGCTCCGCACCGGCCCTGTCATCCATCACCGCCTCCGTCGCTCGCCCGAGCGGAACGGATGCGCCTGGATCGTGACCGATTTCCGACCACGCCGTGGAAAGCCGGTGGCTTGAGCGGCTCGCGCAGAGCCGGACGGGAGCGCTTTCCGTGCGGGTGGAAACCGATCTGGGCCGTGCGCGCGAGCATCTTCACGCACACGGCCGATACCAGCCATGTGCAAACTGCTCCAGCCACCGGGGACGCGGCGCCGTTGCGCCGGATCGGCATGATCCACGCCGCCGCGGATGGCACCTGCGGCGCGCCATCGGTGAATACACAGGTGCAGGCGGAGGGCGCGGCGATGGCTCGCCGATGGGTTTGGCGCCCCCCCAAGCGCCGACCGCGCCAGCGCGATTTCTCCGCCGGTCCGGATCGCTGGGATTGGCGTGCAGAGCCGCGGCGGCGGGGGATCGGACCGACCCGCCCCCCCGTTCCGCTCCCCTCAGCAGAAATGCGCCCCGCGGGTCTCGACCATGACCGTGTAGAGGCTCTGGCTCGCCGTCATGAAGAGACGGTTCCGGCGGGTTCCGCCGAAGCACACGTTCGAGCAGATCTCGGGCAGGCGGATCAGCCCGATCCGGTCGCCGTTCGGGGCGAAGACGTGCACGCCGTCATAGCCATCCCCGACCCAGCCGGCGGAGGACCAGATGTTGCCGTCCTCGTCGGCGCGTATGCCGTCGGCGAAGCCGGCCTTGCCGTCCATCGTCATATCGGCGAAAGCGCGTGGGTTGCGCACCGCCCCGCCCTCGGCGACGTCGAAGGCCCAAATGATGGCCCTTGCCTCGTCGTAGTGGCTCCGCCCCGTGTCTGCGACATAGAGGGTGCGATGGTCTGGGCTGAAGCAGAGGCCGTTCGGCTTGAAGGGCGCGTCCGTCACCTTCGTCACGCGCCCCGTCTGGCCGTCGATCCGCCACACCGCCTCCTTCTGGAACGGGCGCGGGCTCTGCGCGCTCGCACGCACCCGCTCGCCCTCGTAGTCCATCAGCGCCCCGTAGCCGGGATCGGTGAACCACACCGAGCCGTCGGCGGGGTGGACGACGCCGTCGTTTGGCGCGTTGAACGGTCCGTCAGGGGAACGGTCCGCCAGGACCGTGATTCGACCGTCGGGCTCATAGCGGACCACGTCGCGGGTGAGGTGGCGGAAGGCGATCTGCCGCCCCTCTCGGTCGAAGGTGTTGCCGTTGGAGAAGCCCGCGGGGAAGCGGAACCGCCGGCTCACCTTCATGTCCTCCTCGGTGAGCCTCAGCGCCTCGTTCGCCGGGATGTCGGACCAGACGAGGAACCGCCCCGTCGCGTGCCAGGCAGGACCCTCGGCCCAGCTCATCCCGGTGTGGAGGCGCTGGATCGCGGTGTTGCCGAGCCGTGCCCGGAACCGCTTCGGGTCCAGCGCGATGATGTCCGGGTCGGGGTAGCGGGTGGGCGGCGCCCCCTCGCCGAACCGCCGCTGCGCCGAGGCCGGCCCGGCGATCATGCCGGCGGCGGCGAGGCCAGCGGCGGAGAGGACGGCGCGGCGCGAGGCCGCCGGAACGGTGGTGCGCATCGGTTTCTCTCCCTTGAGTCTTCTGCTTCAGCGGGCGGCCGTTGCGCGGCCGTCCCGATGCATGGTGCCACAGCCGGAGGTGGCCGGAGGAGTGACGTTTGCGCGCGTGGTCGCCGCGCGCCCTCGGCCTCATGCCCCAGTCGTTCCCCCCTTGTGGAAGTGCAGCCGGCGCGCGAGGCTCGCGCCCGAGCGCCAGCAAGGCGCCGGATCGCTGCGGAAAGGGAGGATCACGGTTCATGGCACGCGTCGCACTCGTCACCGGCGGAACCCGCGGCATCGGCGCGGGAATCTCGAAGGCGCTGCTCGCGCAGGGGCGGAGGGTGGTCGCCTCCTACGCCGGCAACGACGCTGCGGCGGCGGCCTTCGCCGCCGAGACGGGCTGCCGAGTCTACAAGTTCGACGCGGCCGACTTCGAGGCCTGCAAGACGGCGGTGGCGACGATCGAGGCCGAAGTCGGGCCGATCGAGATCCTCGTCAACAACGCTGGCATAACGCGCGACGGCACGATGAAGCGGATGACGCGCGAGATGTGGGATGCCGTGATCGACACCAATCTCGGCTCCTGCTTCAACCTCAGCAAGCTCGTCTGGGACGGGATGAGCGCGCGCAAGTGGGGCCGGATCGTCAACATCGGCTCGATCAATGGCCAAGCCGGGCAGTACGGCCAAGTGAACTACGCTGCCGCCAAATCGGGAATACACGGCTTCACCAAGGCGCTGGCGCTGGAGGGCGCGCGCGCGGGCATCACCGTCAACGCCGTCGCCCCAGGCTATATCGACACCGACATGGTGCGCGCCGTGCCGGCCGACGTGCTCGAGAAGATCATCGCGAGGATCCCGGTCGGCCGGCTCGGCACGGTCGAGGACATCGCCCGCTGCGTGGCCTTTCTCACCGCCGACGAGGCCTCCTTCATCACCGGCTCGACGCTCTCGGCCAATGGCGGCCAGCACATGTACTGAGCCTCGTGCCTCGCTGGCCACGCGTTGCTGAGACCGTCTCGCGGGTGTATCGTTTCTCGAGACGACCGGGGCGAGGCAGACTGGAGCGGGGCTGACCATGGCGGCGACGCGCGTGCATTTCGCCACCAACCGCGAGGAGATCGCGGCGGCCGACGGCACCGTCATCGGCTTCGGGCCGGGCCTGAACCGGAAGACGCCGCTCTGGCTGCGCTACGGCTCTGCCGACATGGAGCCCGGGAAGAAGGGCGGGAACCCCTTTCGTATCTCGGTTCTCGAGGTCGCGCCGGAAAACATCCCGACGAGCCCCGAGGCGTCGGCCGAGCCGGTCCTGCGCGGCTCCGACACGGTCTTCGCCGCGCTGCGGGAACGCCTCGTTTCCACCGAGGGCGATCTCGTGATGCTGTTGCACGGTTATGCGTGCGACTTCGCCCAGGCGCTCTCGAACGCAGCGGAACTCAAGACCGCCTACGGAACGAAGGCCGTTCCGGTCGAGACGGCGGTCTTCTCCTGGCCGGCGGACGGGCGCATGGTGCCCTGGCTCAGCTACGCCTCGGACCGCGACGACGCCCGCTCCTCGGCGAAGGCGATCGCGCGAGCGCTGCAGCGCTTCCTCGACTATCTCGCGGCGCTGCAGACGAAGGCACACGTGGAGAAACTGGCGGCGCTGCGCGAGAAACGCGCACCGAGGATCGATCTCTGCCGCGCGAGGATCCATCTCGTCGCGCACTCGATGGGCACTTATGCGCTGCGCCAGGCGCTGCAGGCGCTGATCTCGGACCATGGCGGGCGAAGGCTGCCGCGCATTTTCTCAAGCATCTTCCTGATGGCGGCCGACGAGGACAACGACGCCTTCGAGCACGACACCAAGCTCGCCCGCCTCGCCGAGCTCGCCGAGGCGGTGCATGTCTATTTCGCGCGCAACGACGGCGCGCTCGTGATCAGCGATATTTCGAAGAGCCATCCCGACCGTCTCGGCGCGACCGGCCCGCGCACGCTGAGCGGCCTGCCGCAGAAGGTCGTGCTCGTCGACTGCACCGATGTCTCCGAGACCGGCGCGGGCATAAAGGAGAGGCTCCTTGACGCGCGCCATCAGTATTACCGCAAGCGGGCGGAGGTGGTCGCCGACGTGCGCCAGGTGCTCGCCGGAGCGGCCTCCGAGGCCGTGAAGGGCCGCGTCTGGGTGCCGGAGCGGCGCTGCTTCCGCATCCTCCCCGCGCGGAGATAGCGCGCCCTGGCGTCGATCCCGGCGGTGGCAAGCGGTTGGGCGAGGCATGCCAGCAGCGCGCGGGCAATCGATGCCGTCTTGTTCGCGACCGTCATGGCCGCGAGCATGCTTTGGCGGCGGTCGGTCAGTTTGGCACGCGAGGCTTGGTGTGGATCGCCCCGGGTATCGCGGATCAGCGCAGTCGCCCCGCGCACCGGGAGCCGTCGCGGGGGGCGGTCACCGGCGTGGAGATTCCGCCCTGGCGCGGCCTGCCCCCGCTGCGATGCTGCGTCGGCACGAGGCCAAGTCAGGCCGGGACGTGCCGGGCTTAGGCGACGGTCGAGACCTCGCAGATCCTGGCGACGATCGCCGAGGCGGTAATCGCGCCGAAGTCGGGGGGTCGACGGCGGGGCTGTGGCGCAGGCACGGGTGAGCGACCGGACGCGTTTCACCTGGAAGGCGGGAGCAGTTCGCATACGGCTGATCGCCGCCGTGTGCCTTCTGCTCTGGGATCGGTCCTTTCACCCCACGTGCCGGGACATGACGAGGCAGATGAGACGATCGGCGTTGCGACATCCGTGACCTCCGTGGGGACGATGGAGGGGGGCCTCCCCGATTGTGGAGGAGGCCAACGCACTTGGCTTCGACGCGACGAGCTTCGGACGCAACCGGAAGATCGAGCTCTTCAACACCGCCGAGCTTCTCGCCGGCATGCAGCCCGACCCCCCCGGCCTCGGGGACCATGGGAGGCCTCTGTGAAACGCGTTGCTGATGGCGTTGAGCGCTGGTTCTCTTTCACTGTTGGGGTGACGAAGAGGCGGCGATGGGTCAGCGGCGGATCGGACGGGGCAGCCTTGCGGAGGCGCTGTTGCCGGCGGGTGCCGGCTGCCCGCCGGCAGGGTCCATCTTATCCGCCCTGAGCCTTGCGGAGGCGCTGTTGCCGGCGGGTGCCGGCTCCAATCGTCGGCTGGAACGCATCGCCGGCCTGATTGACTGGGCGCCGATGGAGCGCCTGCTCGCCCCGCTGCGCGCGCCGAGGGGGCGGTCTGGATACCCGCCGCTGGCGCTGTTGCGCGCGCTATTGCTGGCGCAGTGGTACGAGCTCTCCGATCCCGGTCTCGAGGAGGTGCTCGCCGACCGGCTGTGACCTCTGGTCACCTGCGGTTCCGTTCTGCCGCTTCTGCGGCTTCGGCCTGAAGGCCGGCAGGCTGATCGACGCCACACTGGTCGAGGCCGCCGTTGCCCGCCCGCTGCAGAGCGAGGGCGAAGTCTCCGCCAAGGACCCGGAGGCCGGCTTCACGCGGCGCGGCCAGCGCAGCTTCTTCGGCATCGGGTCCCATCGCGGCTTGGGCCGCGATGGGGTCCCGTCAAGGCGCATGTCGCGGTGGATCTTGGCTCCGATCTCATCCGCGACGCCGTGCTGACCGGTGCCGATGTGACCTCTGGTCGACCTTCGGTCTCGGCGACAGCTTCGTCGTCGATGGGCTGGTGCAGGGCGACGACGGGTTCCCCGCGAAGCTTGCTTCGCGGGGTGTCACTGGCAGCGGTGTTCATGGAGCCGAAGGCAACGCCCGCAGGGCGTTACAAGGCCTACGACAGCGCGCCTCGGCGTGAGGCGCTGGCGGAAGCCGGCATCGTTGATGGCATCATGCATCGCGGCCATGCGCGCCGCCCGCTCACCGCCTGGCAGCGCTGGATGAACACGGCGCTCGCGCCGATCCGCGGCCAGGTCGAGCGCGCCTTCGGCACGCTCAGGCGCAGCTATGGCTGGCGGCGCGTCCGCTACCGCGGGCT
>Ga0272446_1005499_pt1 | contig 13928 bp, 12 predicted proteins | sample YNPCB0061_FD_194587 | JGI IMG/M metagenome (GOLD analysis project Ga0272446, IMG submission 194587) | Hot spring microbial mat communities from Yellowstone National Park, WY, United States - YNP-CB-006-1 | ecosystem: Environmental > Aquatic > Thermal springs > Hot (42-90C) > Sediment | place...
AGAATCTCGCGTCCCCCGCCTTTGCAAAAGGAGAAACGATTCAGCACGAACTCAGAACAGCGCATCCACGAAGGAGCGCGCATCGAAGGGTTGTAGATCGTCGATCTGCTCCCCCACCCCGATGTATCGAATGGGAATGTTCATTCCCTTGGCGATCCCCACGACGATCCCCCCCTTGGCCGTTCCATCGAGCTTGGTCAATGCGATCGAGGAAACCCCGACTGCCTGATGAAACAGCCTGGCCTGACTCAGCGCATTCTGGCCGGTTGTGGCATCGAGCACGAGAAGCGTTTCATGAGGTGCTCCCGGAATCCGTTTGGAGACGGCCTTCTGGATCTTCTTGAGCTCCTCCATCAGGTTGACCTTGGTATGCAGCCTGCCCGCCGTATCGATGAGAACGACATCGATCCCACGGGCCGCAGCCGCATCCACACCGTCGAAGGCCACGGCCGCCGGATCCGAATTGGCCTTGTGCCGCACAATGTCCGCACCCGCCCGCTTGGCCCAGATGTCGAGCTGTTCGACAGCTGCAGCCCGAAACGTATCCGCTGCAGCGATGAGCACCTTCTTTCCTTCGGATGCCAGAGCGGCTGCAATTTTTCCGATCGTCGTCGTCTTGCCTACACCGTTGACACCGACGACCAGTACTACATGGGGTTTTTCGGATGAACCACCGGTGGGAACGATCGATGCTTCCGGAAACAAGCCCAGGATCTCCTGCTTGAGAATTTCCTTCAATTCATCGGAAGTCGCCGTCTGCCCCAACTTGCGTCTGGAAATCTTGGCGATGAGCTCCATGCTGATCTCGACACCGAGGTCTGCCGTGATGAGCTTCTCTTCCAGTTCTTCCAGAACGGCTTCATCGACGGTTCTTCCGGTCGAAAACAGCTTGTCGATATCGGTGGTCAGAATTGCCCGCGTCTTGGCCAAACCGTTCTTGAGCCGTTGAAAAAAGCCCTTCTTTCTCGTCTCCGGTGTTGAAGCCGCCTCGGAGGCTTCAGCGACGGCAGAAAAACTGTCTTCCACGGAAAGATCCCGCCCCACTGCCGCTTCCTGAAGTGCTTCCTTGTCCGCTTCGGCCGTATCCTTTTCGAAGTCCCCCGCCTGCTCATCAAGGGGCGTCTCCGGCACGTTCTCCTCTTGGGTTTTCGATTTTTTCCGGAACCAGTTGAATCCCATTTAATTCGCTTCCTTCACCAAATGATTGACATCTTCCCATTTCACGGGAACGATCCGTGAAATGCCCTTGGTCTCCATCGTGACACCGATCAGCATGTCTGCAAAGGCCATCGTTCTGCGGTTGTGCGTGGCAATGATGATCTGGGCTTTTTCACCGACAATGTCGAGCAGACGGTTGAACCGCAAGACATTGGCTTCATCGAGGGGGGCGTCGATTTCATCCAGAAGGCAGAAGGACGCAGGCCGGATCAGGAAAATGGAAAAAATGAAGGCGATGGCGCACAGCGCCTTCTCCCCACCGGAAAGCAAGCTGATTCGGGTCAATCGCTTACCCGGAGGCTGTATCATGAATTCCACGCCCGATTCAAGGGGATTGTCCGGATCGGTCATCACCAATCCGGCCGTACCGCCTTCGAACAATTGGGAAAACACTTCTGCGATCTTGGCGTTGACCGCATGGAAGGTTTCCAGAAACGATTCCCGCGTGGCCCGATCGATCTTCCGGATGGCCGTCTGCAGATCGTCCATGGCTTTGAGAAGATCGGCCTTCTGGGCTTCCAGAAAATCATGCCGTTGTCGGATTTCGGCAAGTTCTCGGATGGCGGCCGTATTGATTTCCGGAAACCGCTGCAACTGTTCCCGCTTTTTTTGGATCTCCTCCAATAGGGCTTCCCCATCGAAAGCGGGCTCTTGAAGCGACTCCTGCATCTCATGCATCAGCTCGGATATGGGTCGATGGGTAATGCGGTGGATATCGGCCAAGGCATGCTCCCGGATACCCCGGTGCTGGGTCCATTCGATTTCGATCTCTTGCAATTGTCTTTCAGTCGTATCCCGGTTTTCCAGAAGCTCCCGAATCGTCTCTTCAAGATGAACCCGCTTTTCATCGAGAGCGGCGATCTCCGTCTTCCATGCCGCCACCTCCTCACGCAAGGCTTTCCGCTCCCGATTTCCTTGTTCGATCGCCTTCCGGTTCCGTTCAAGCTTCGCCGCGCACTCCGCCTGCTGTTTTTCGATCGTATGCAGGCGTTCCCGCATCTGTTCCGCCTGCCGATGCCCCTCCTGACGGGCCTGTTCGAGCCGCCGGATACTGTCTCGCACATTTTCCACATTGGCCTGAGCGGACGTGAGCCTCACCTCAACGGCCTGCCGTTCCTGCTGAAAGGCCTCGAGGGATGCGCTCCATTTCTCCCGCTCCGCTTCTGCAGCTTGAAGGCGCTCTTGTTCGAGACGCAGCGTCTGTCGGATGTCACCGAGGGTTGCCTGAAGTCGCAGCGATTCATCTTCGCTGTCCGTCTCTTCCCCCGAAAGACGCTCCTGCTCGATCAGGAGAATGTCGAGGTTGCGGCGAAGATGTTTCCATCGTTCCTCGAGCTGAATGCGGCGTTTGTCGGCCTCCTGCCGATCTTCCCGATCTTCCTGGAGCTCCTCGAGCAGGCGACTGAGCGTCTTTTCTCCCGATTTTACCTCCGTTTCGGCCTGTTTCATCGCTTGTTCGGCTTCGGCGATCTTCTGGAGGCAGCCGTTTCGCTCGGCTTCGGCCTGCTCGATTTCCGATTTTCGGCCCAAAAGACCCGTCGGATCCATGCCGTATCCGGTGAGGATCACCCCGTCGGCCCCGATGAGGACCCCATCTCGGCTGACGACCCGCTGCCCTGCCGAAAGCAAGCCACACGCGTTCAATGCCTCTTCCCGGGTTTCGACCACCCGAACCGATTCCAAAAGGGCCTTCAACGCCGGGAGCTCGCAGGAAAACCGTACCCGATCGATCAACGGCTCACCGATGGGACAGGAGGACGCAACCGCAGGCATCGTCACTCCCCATGCTGAAAGGACAAAGCCGCACCGGCCGGCCGGATGTTCGGCGAGGAAATCGATGGCGCTGCGGACCCGATCCACCGAATCGAGCATCACCCATTGCAGCGCATCGTTCAGGACGACTTCGACCGCCAGCTCATACCCGGAATCGACATGAAGGACATCGGCGATGGCAACCGGAGAGCCGGAAGAGCCGCCTTCCACGGAGTTCACCCGTTTCGGCCAATCCCGCAGAACGGCCTTCGCAGCCGCCGAAAACCCCTCATATGCGGATGCAAGCTTCCGGAGCGTGCTCAACCGAATGTCGATGCCGCGACGCTTGTCCTGAAGGGAGCGCACCCGTTCGGTCCATTGACGAAACACCGCCGTTTTTTCGGTCAGCATGCTGCGCTGCCGATCGATTCGCCCCTCCAATGCGGCCATGTCGCCATCCAGTTCCTCGATCTCCGACTCGACTTCCCGTTTCTGTCCGGCAATGGTCTCCTCGCTTCGACGAGCGGCAAGAAGCTCCTCTGCGATGCGCTTCAGGTTGCGTTCGGCCTGTCTGCGATTTTCAACGGCCGTCCGACTGGCCTGAAGGGTTTTCGCCTCATCGGCGCTGAGGCTCAGGACCGCTTTGCGGATGGTTTCGATCTGCACTTTGAGGGTTTCCATGCGGCCCCGACATTCGGCTTCGGCCTTCCGGCTTTCCTGCAACCGAACTTCAGCGTCTTCGATCTCGCGTCGAAGCTCCTCTTCCCGCTTGACCAACGCGGTCCCTTCCTCTTCCTGACGGCCCGCCCGTTCTTCGATTCCCCGAATCCCCTCGAGGCACTCGTTTCGCTCCTTTTGAAGCCGCTCGGCCTCAACCCTCAGGTAGTCCGTCTCCTGAACCGTTCGGTCGATGCGTCGCTCCAGCTGTTGCAATCTGCCTGAAACATCCCGACTTCGAGCCGCCGCTTCTTCCAGCCCGGCCCGAAGCACGCCGACTGCCGCCGTCTTTTCTTCCAAGACCTGTCGATGGGTCCGCACGTGATCCTGAAGTCGGCGTTTGCGCTCGACAAGCTCTTCGAGAAGGGCATCCTCCCGAGCCACGATATACAATGCATACAGGATTTCCATCCGCTGAACGCTGCCCTGCAACTCCAGATAGGCCTTGGCTCTTTTGGCCTGCCGCTGTAGAACCGCCATCTGTCGTTTGATTTCCGTCAGGATATCGTCGAGACGCTGCAGGTTCTCCCGGGTCTCCTCGATCTTTTTGGCGACATCCTGACGTTTGGACTTGTAGCGCATGGCCCCGCTGGCTTCATCCAGATATTGCCGACGTTCTTCCGGAGTGGCCTCGGTAATGGCACCGATGTTTCCTTGTTGAATGACTGCATAGGATTTCCCGATGGTCCCGTGTCCCATCAAGAGCTGGTGAATATCCTTGAGCCTGCAGGGCCGGCGATTGATCAGGTATTCGCTTTCTCCGGACCGGTAGAGACGCCGGGTAATCTGAACATCCGGCGATTCCATCTCCGGCCCATCGACAACCAGATGAGAGGCATCCGAAGATGCGGACATCAGCAATGACACCTCTGCCATGGAAACCGGAGACTGATTGCCCGTTCCGGCAAAGATGACATCTTCCATGGCCTTGCCACGAAGCTGCCGGGCGCTCTGTTCCCCCATCACCCAGCGCAGGGCATCGAGAACGTTGCTTTTTCCACATCCGTTCGGGCCGACGATGGCACAAATACCCGGCACGAATCCGATCACCGTGCGATTGGCGAAGGATTTAAAACCGGTCATGTCGAGTTGTTTGATGATCATGGATGGTGCGGCAGCAATCGAAATCAGAAACCAGGGGCCGGAAGATCGCATCGAAGTCCATTGCCGCGCTTGCTTCGGCAACAGTTGACATCTCCACCGGCTCCGATTTATGGTAACGGATGAAAGACACCCTCGTTTTCAAAAAGATCCCATAGGAGGCCCCCATGAGCGAGACAACCGGTGCGTTTCAGGATCATTCGGAGAAAACCGCACAACCGGTTTTTTTCACCGAAACCTTTTCAGCCTTCCTCGATCTTCCTGAAGTCAAGGCGGTTACAACGAATCTCAACGACGAAATGCTGGCTCGAAGAACCAAACTTCCGCCAAAGATTCCCGTCTTCGAGTCCGATAGGACGACATTGGTTCCAAACGACACCTATTCCTTCGAGCTTGACCCGGAAGCCGTCGCCAAGCTCCCTCACCTCATCCACAACCGGGTCCAGGATATCGTCGCCGTCTCGAACCCGGATGAAAAGGGTCGTTCTGAATACACCAAAACCCGAACCATTGGAATCGTTTTTTCGGGAGGACCGGCTCCCGGGGGGCACAACGTCATCGCCGGCATTTATGACGCGGCAATGGCCGCCAATCCCCAGACGATCCTCTACGGCTTCTGGATGGGCCCCGACGGTATCCTGGAAAACCGGGCCGTTCGCCTGACCCAAGAAAGGATCGACGAATACCGGAACCTGGGCGGATTCGGGATGATCAAGACCGGACGAACCAAGATCGATACGCCAAAAAAGATGGAACAGGCCCGAAAGACCATGAAGGGGCTCGGCATCGACGCCCTGGTCATCATCGGCGGAGACGATTCGAACACGAATGCGGCATTTCTGGCCGAAGCGCTATACAACGAAGGCATTCAGGTCATCGGTGTGCCCAAGACCATCGATGGAGACGTTCAGGTACGCGACAGCCAAGGACGGGTGTTGTGCGCCGTTTCTTTCGGATTTCATTCCGCAGCCCGAGCCTTCGCCCAGGAAGTCAGCAACCTGTGTACGGACTGCAGTTCCGATCAGAAATACTGGCATATCTGCAAGGTCATGGGGCGATCGGCCAGCCACCTCGCCCTCGAAGTGGCCCTTCAGACCCATGCCAACATCACCTTGATCGGAGAGGACCTGGCCGACTATACGGATCATCGAAGGCTCGACGCTGCCCAGAAGAGCGGTGGAACCGACTTCACCGCCTACGGCATGACGCTTCGCCACCTGTCCCGAATGATCTGTGACGCCATCGTCCGCCGGGCTGCCGTGGGAAAGAATTTCGGCGTCATGGTCATCCCTGAGGGGGTACTTGAATTCATCAATGAAATTCAGGTGTTCATCATCAAGCTCAACACGATCATCGGTGAATACAATCGGACCCACGACACCGATTTCCATAGCGCCCATCCACTGCTCGAACACAAACGGGAATATCTCCGCAGGTTGGCTCAGGGCACCCGGGAAGCCGGTGCCCATGCGGTCTGGAACAACCGGGATGACGAGCTCTTCAACGATCTTCCGGAATTCTTTCAGGAAGGCCTGCTGATGGAGCGGGACAGTCATGGCAATTTTCAGTTTTCCCTCGTGGAAACCGACAAGGTCATCATGGGGCTCGTGAAGGATTATCTCGACATCCTCAAGGAAAAAGGGCAATACAAGCTCGGGATTGAACAGGGATACTACCGGCAGGTGCTCGAAGAAGCCGGTTTGTCGCCGGACCGGTTCGGCCCGGTCCTGTTCAAGAATTTTCCGAAGGATGCTTACCTCCTCGTCAAGGAAACGATCATTTCGAAGAAAACCTTGAAGCAGGCCCTCGTCAAAGGCGAATTGCTCTCCGAAGACCAGCCGATCCCGGCAGCCATCGAGAAAATCTACAACAAGTCGGTTCCCCAGTTCAAAACCCAGACCCATTTCTACGGATATGACGGCAGAGGCAGCAGCCCCACCGTTTTCGATTGCACCTATACATACAATCTGGGATGGACGGCCTTCAGCCTGATCGCAAACGGAAGCACCGGGCAGATGGCAGCCATCCGAAACATCGAAATGCCGTTTTCTCAATGGGAACCGATCGGTGTACCCATCGCCCCCCTGATGCACCTGGAAGAGCGAAACGGAAAACTCGTCTTGGTTCTGGAAAAGAGCCTCGTCGACCTGCAGAGCCCAGCCTTCCAGACGGTGAAGGCCTTTCGGGAAAAATGGCTCTCCGCAACGCCGGGGCCGGACGATTTTCGCATTCCCGGACCCATCCGGCTATCGGGGGATATCGATGAAGATCGACCGATCACCCTGACACTCAATCATTATGGCGCCCAATTCCTGAACGGGGGAAGAACATGAACGAACCCGAAGTCGTCACATCCCTGAAGGGCCATTTTCTCATCGCGATGCCTGGCCTTCAGGATCCCAATTTCTTCCAAACCGTTGTGCTGATCTGTGAGCACAATGCGGATGGAGCGCTGGGGGTGGTGGTGAACCGGGTGCATCCGTCTCTTCGGGCGGCAGAAATCTTTTCTGAAATTGAAATTCCTTGCACCGAAAAGGTCGGCGACCGACCGATCCATATCGGCGGACCGGTGCATCAGGGCGGGCTGTTTGTCCTGCACGGACCGCCGTTCGGATGGGAAGGAACACTGGTCGTCAACGAAGCCCTTGCACTCAGCAATACGACCGACCTGGTGCGAACCATCGGGCAGGAACAGGGTCCGCAGGATTTTCTGATTCTGTTGGGGTGTGCAGGATGGGGGGCGGGGCAGCTCGAATCCGAGCTGCTGGAGAATACCTGGCTCACCAATGAAGCCGATGTCGAATTGATCTTTGAGACAACCCCGGAAAAACAGTGGGAAGAGGCCATTCGTCGGATGGGAATCGATCCCATGCTGCTTTCTTCCAATGCTGGACATGCCTGATTCCCGGAGCTCCCGAAAAAGACGGTCGGCTGCCCATCCTTCATGGAAGGCAGCCGTTGGAAGGAGGGGCGGGAATGTTCATGCCTTCATGCGGCCGTGTTCTCTGCAGCGGCGTTGTCGATGCCGTTCGCACCCCCTTCTTCCTTGTTCTTCCCTGCTCGTGGTTTCTTCTTTTTCAGGCATGTCTTGTCCTTGCGGACGAAAGCACACAGTTTTGGATTATAGTATTCCTTGCAATTCAAGGGATTGTAGAGGGGGCATTCCGGATTTTTTTCAGACATCGGTTCGATTCCTCTCTCTGAAATGATTGGGGAATTCATAACAAATTCGAAAGAATTTTGCAACATGCAATTCCGAAACCGGGCTCACCCGTTCGGGATGGCGGATGGTTCTTTCGATCGCGTTCAGATCTTCCACGCCCCCTGCTTGCGCCAATTCCCCTTTTTCCCTTTCCGTCGCCTCTATCCGCAACATCCCCCTTCTTTCCATGCCCCCTTCTTTCTTCCCCCCATCCATTTCACTATTGATTTCAAAAGGCTATTGCGCAATACTACGCATATGAAACTACAAGGCGCCAATCTCGTCGTCATCGTTTGCATGATCCTCGCCGCGATGCTCTTCATCGGCTTGACGATCGCCCTGTTTTCCCCCGGTCAGGGGTTGTCGAAAATCCAGCGGAAGATCGCCGAACGCGACCGTCTCATAGAGGCAAACCTCATCCTGGCCCAACGCATTTCCGAAAAATACCGCAAAATCGACCGACTTCGGCACGATCCGGTGTATGTCGAATTCATTGCCCGAAAAGACCTGGGGATGGTCCGCAAAGACGAGCTGGTTTTTTCCCTACAGCCGCCTTCCCTCCCCCCGATGACCGAGAAAGCGCGTCCGGAGAACCGACCATGATCCAGGATGAGGTGTTTCAAACGGAAACCATGGCGGACATCCTGCGCAAACAGGGGCGAACCGCAGATGCGATCCGAATCTATGAAGCCCTTTTGGAGAAGGATCCTTCACGAACCGATCTTGCCGAAAAACTGGCCGCAACCCGGAAGAGTTTACAACAAGGCGGCTCTTTCAGCGATCGGACCGATCGTCTGTTGATGAAATGGATCGAAGCGATCCTGCGAGAACAGCATTTGTCCCGAATGAGGCGCCTTCTATCAGACAGCACACCGCCCCCTTGACGGTGAACGCACCTCGGGCAACACCTTCCGGAGGTGCGCAACGATCCACAGAACGCCTTTTCAAAAAGCCGTCACGAAAGACACCCTGAAACAAATGATCCACAACCTTGTTCTGCTGACTTCTGACGCCGATTGACCAATGAAACAATACGTCATCGATCAACTTCGACCCCACGACCACCAAAAGCTCAAAGCCTATCTAGACGCCCATTTCGAAACAGGGGCTCTTCCCGGCATTTACAGAGTATATCTAAGTCCGGAAATCCTCGAACCCATTCAGGCCAACCATCCCGAATGCAGACCTTATGTCACCGTCGAGCTTGAACCGGACAGAATCAGCTGCGAGCTTCTCGTTCGCTCCTGCATCAAGATGCGCTGTGATTGCATGGGATATGTCAACCATCGGCAGCGGGACTGGCTGATCGACCGCTTCGAAACCATCCTGAACGAGCTGGAAATCGCCTTATGAATGTCAAGGAATCTCTCTATCTGCTCCGAACGCTCGGCATCGCTCTGTGGGTCATCCTTGCCGTCATCCTCTTTGGAACGGGCGCCATTATCGCCTCGTTTCTGGACAGCCGGGGAAACTGGCCGCACATCGTCGCGCGTTGGTGGGCCAAATCCATCCTCTTCGTCAGCCGAACGAAGGTCAACGTCCGGGGACTCGAGAACATCGACCCGAACAAGCCCTACATCTTCATGCCGAACCATTCCAGCAATTTCGACATCCCGGTCCTGCTCGGCCATCTTCCGGTTCAATTCCGATGGCTTGCGAAAGCGGAACTCTTCAAGTTCCCCTTGTTCGGATATGCCATGAAACGAGTCGGTTACATCAGCATCGATCGTTCGAACCGGAAGTCTGCCTTCGAAAGTCTGGAGAAAGCTGCAACCGCCATTCGAAATGGGCGATCCGTGCTGATCTTTCCGGAGGGCACCCGCAGCAGGGACAATCGGATTCAGGAATTCAAGAAAGGCGGATTCGTTCTGGCCATCAAGTCGGGGGTGCCGATCGTACCGGTGATCATTCACGGCACATGGCAGATCATGGCCAAAACCGGGATCACCATCCGTCCCGGAAACGTGCTTCTGGAAATTCTCCAGCCGATCGACACCACCGCCTATCCCTTGAACCAGAAAGAAAGGCTCATGGACGATCTACGGCGGAGGATGATCGACGTGTACGAAGCCGGAAAGGCGGCAGGCAGATGACGCTTAAGCTGTTGCCCCTGGGTGGGCTTGGGGAAATCGGCATGAACATGATGGTGGTCGAATATGAAGACACCATCGTGGTCGTGGACGCCGGGTTGATGTTTCCGGAAGATTACATGCTCGGCGTGGATTTCGTTATCCCCGACATTTCCTATCTCCGCGAGAATATCTCCCGAATTGCCGCCATCCTCTTGACCCATGCCCATGAGGATCACATCGGCGCCCTTCCCTTCATCCTCAAGGAGATCAAGGTTCCGGTGTTCGGGACCGCCTACACGATCGGCATGGTCCGCCACAAGCTCGAGGAGGCAGGGCTGCTTCCGACGATCTCGCTTGTCACCGTCAAGGCGGGCGCCGTTCTTCATTTCGGACGACTCGACATCGAACTCATCCGGGTGCATCACAGCGTCATCGACGGAGTGGGCCTCGCCATCCGAAGTCCTGTCGGAACCGTGATCCATACCGGGGATTTCAAGATTTCCCATGGATGCAGCGACAACGACGCTACAGACATCCACCGCTTCGCTTATTACGGCGAGCAGGGCGTTCTGGCGCTGCTGTCGGACTCCACCAATGTCGAGAAGGAAGGATATACGCTGTCGGATTGGGAGATCGGTGAAAATCTCCGTCAGATCGCCCAGCAGGCAAGGGGAAGGGTCATCATCGCGCTGTTTGCTTCCAGCATCCATCGAATTCAGCAGATCGTCGACATCGCGGCAGAGCGGGGCAGAAAAATCGCCTTCAGCGGGAAAAGCCTCGAGATCAGTGTCTTTATCGCCAAACGTCTCGGCTACCTGCACATTCCGGAAGGCATGGAAATCCTCGTTCACCAGCTTGACGATTTTCCGCCGGATCAGGTAGTCGTCATCACGACGGGGAGCCAGGGGGAACCCATGTCCGCCTTGGCCCGAATGGCCGGCGGTATCCACAAGTATCTGAAGATTCAATCGGATGACACCATTATTCTGTCATCGAAATTCATTCCCGGCAACGAGCGGGCCATCGCCAAGACCATCAATGCCCTTTTTCGAAGCGGCGCAAACGTCATCTACGAAAAAATCTCCGACATTCATGTTTCAGGCCATGCATTTCAGGAAGAGCTCAAGCTGATGATCCGCCTGACCAGGCCCCGGTATTTCATTCCGATCCATGGTGAATTCCGCCATCTGCTGCTTCACGGCAGGCTGGCCTGCCGCATGGGCATTCCGGAGGAACGGGTGCTGGTGATCGAAAACGGTCAAGCCGTCGTCTTCGATGAGAGCGCCGCACACATCGTTCGGGATGCCGAGCAGACCGGACGGGTGCTGATCGACGGTAAAGGCATCGGGGATGTCGGCAAGAGTGTGCTGCGGGAGCGCCAGCTGCTTTCCGAGGATGGAATCGTCGGCGTCACGATGGCCTTCGATGAGGAAACCGGCATCATCCTGTACGGCCCCGAGGTGTTCTCGCGAGGATTTGTCTTTGAGACAGAAACCGGTCATCTGCTGGAAGAAGCCAAATGTGTCATTCTTGAAGTCGTCGAGGACATTCCCTTCGAAACGCCGGAGCGAATCGCCAAAATCCGATCCAAGATGATCACGGCATTGAAGAAGTATTTCGATTTCGCCATCAGCCGTCATCCCATGATTCTGCCCTTCTTTCTCGAAATTTAGCCCGGTCGATGCCCCATGCGAAACGTGCTCGTTTCCCTGCTTCTGCTGGTTGTCAGCGCCGCCGTGGCCGTCAGTCTCCTTTCCTACAGCCCTGCGGATCCCTCCGTCTTTCACCCGACGGAAGTTCGGGCCATCACCAACCGCTTCGGGTGGATCGGTGCCCAAACGGCCGGCTGGCTGATGGGCTTTTTTGGAAAAGGCGTTCTCTGGATCCCGGTGACGTTGTTTCTGACAGCCCTGTTCGGTTTCGGGAAGCGACGTTCATCGGTCTTGCTTCGAACGATGGTAGGAGGCGGCCTTCTGGCTGCAACGACCTGCGTGCTGACCACCATGCTCATGCCTCCTGCCGAAGACGCCTCCCTTCAGCACAGCGCAGGCGGGGTGCTCGGATTCCGATTGACCGGCCTGGCCTTGTTTTATACCGGATATGCCGGAACCCTTCTTTTGGTCGTTTCGGGCTTTGTCATCGGATTTTTTCTGCTGACCGGTATTTCCCCCATTGCCCTTGCCTGCATGATCCGAAAACGTCCGGCTGCGTCGACGGCGGTAAAGGGCCGTCCGACAACCGACGTACACCCTTCGGAAATCCGATCGCCACGGACAGCGAAAAAAAAAAGCCCCTCTTCCCCTGAACCGTCCGAAGCCTCGGTGGAGATGGCACTCCCCGATATCCCTCCCATGACACCGGCGCTTGTCCTGCCCACAGCGCAACCGAAATTGAAGGCCCCCCATGCGCTTGCGACATCGACGGCATCCAGACATTTCACTTTGCCGACGTTCGACTTTCTCAACGATCCGGCACCCGGCGACATGCAAACGGATCAGGAAGAACTCCTGCATCAGGCCGAACTGCTGACTGCCAAGCTCGAACACTTCGGCGTCAAGGGCCGGGTGGCAGCCATCACGCCGGGTCCGGTCATCACGACGTTCGAATATGAACCGGCGCCTGGAGTCAAAATCAACAAGATCGTTTCCCTTGCGGACGATCTGGCCCTCGCCCTGAAGGCGCTGAGCATCCGGATTGTCGCGCCCATTCCGGGAAAATCGGTGATCGGCATCGAAATCCCGAATGCCATCCGCCAGATCGTTCATTTCAAGGAAATCGTCACAAGCCCTGCCTTCGCGAAGTCCCGTTCGGTACTCACGATCTGCCTGGGAAAGGACATCGTCGGTAAACCCGTCGTTGCAGAACTCGATCGCATGCCCCATCTATTGATCGCAGGTGCGACGGGCACCGGAAAAAGCGTCGGTCTGAACTCCATGATCTGCAGCATGCTCTATAAAAGCACGCCGGAGCAGGTCAAACTGATCATGATCGACCCCAAACGCATCGAGCTCAGCCTCTATGACGGCATTCCCCATCTGATCACGCCGGTCGTGACGGACGTCAAGAAAGCCACCAATGCCCTGTTCTGGGCGGTGCGGGAAATGGAAAGACGCTACGAGCTGCTGAGCGAGCACAAATGCCGCAACATCACCCAATACAACCAGAAAGCCGGAAAAACAAAGGGAGCCGGGGAATCAGCCGCCTCCTCCGGCAGGTTGCCCTATATCGTCATCATCATCGATGAGCTGGCAGACCTCATGATGGTGGCCTCCCGTGACGTGGAGGTGGCCCTGACGCGGCTGGCACAGATGGCCCGTGCCAGCGGCATTCACCTGATTCTGGCCACCCAGAGGCCGTCTGTGGATGTGCTGACCGGAATCATCAAGGCCAATTTCCCGACCCGCCTCACCTTTCAGGTGTCCTCAAAAACCGACTCCCGAACCATCCTCGACTGCAACGGCGCCGAATCCCTTCTCGGAAACGGCGACATGCTGTTTCTGCCGCCTGGGACGGCCAAATTGCAGCGGATTCACGGGGCCTTCATTTCGGAGGAGGAAGTCGGTCGCATCACGGATTTTCTCAGGACGCAAATGCCTCCCGACTATATCGACGAAGTGACGGAAGCCCCTCAGCGTGAGGGAGAAGCCTCGGGTGACGAAGACCACGACGAACGCTATGACGATGCCGTCGCTCTGGTCACCAGAACTCGGCAAGCATCCATTTCCATGATCCAACGGCACCTTCGGATCGGGTACAACCGCGCCGCTCGAATCATCGAAACCATGGAAAAGGAAGGAATCATCGGTCCATCGGATGGGGTAAAACCACGGGAAGTGTTGGTAAAAAGCTATGAAGGCATGCCATAG
>Ga0272446_1005500_pt1 | contig 13924 bp, 12 predicted proteins | sample YNPCB0061_FD_194587 | JGI IMG/M metagenome (GOLD analysis project Ga0272446, IMG submission 194587) | Hot spring microbial mat communities from Yellowstone National Park, WY, United States - YNP-CB-006-1 | ecosystem: Environmental > Aquatic > Thermal springs > Hot (42-90C) > Sediment | place...
ATAATCCTTCAAAAAATTGACGATAAGTTTGAAATATCATAAAAGGAATTACAGATAATGAAAGAACCTGCATATATGGAACAGCTTGTAGCACAACTTCTTTTGGTTGATTCATAAATGGAATAAGATAAGAAATAAAGAAAGTCGTAAGAGAAAGAAAAATTGAAAACAAAAAATTTACAGCGAAGGAATGTCCTAAAACATTTCCACATTCATCATATTTCTTTTCACCTTTTGCAATTGAGATGAATGGTGTTGCTGCCATTGATAATCCAATTCCAATTACCAAAGTCAAAAAGAATAATCCATTAACGAGTGCAGCAGCGGCAAGTGGAACTGTCCCAACTTTTCCTACCATAATGCTGTCAACAACACCCATCATGATATGACCAAGCTGTCCGACAGAAATCGGAAGAGCAAGCTTTAGTGTTTCTTTTATGTGAGTTTTCGTTTGCAATTTTTTATGAAAATATTTTTTCAAAATTAACCAAAATATTATTAATCAAGGATTTGATCTTAGAAATCTTTTCTTTTTGAAAATATTGAGTTTCATATATATACTTTGCGTCCGTTGCGACTTCTTGGTGAACTTTGCGAGAAGCAAAATCCTTTGTTATAATCGGTCATAACATTGGTGAGATATTCCTAAAAACTGATCTTCAAAAAAATCAACCAGAGATTACATGGAATAAAAAAATGATTTTTTTGTAAATTTTTGCTAAATTTGGGTAGGAAATTTTCGATTATAAATAGGGAGTTACCGTTTATGCCTTAATTAAAAAAGGAGAGTAAGATGGAACTTCAAAAAGACATATCAAATCTTCCAAAGTTAAAAATTCCTTCATTATTTGAAAGTACAAGTCATTCTGTTTCAAAAATTCAACCAAAGAAAAAAGTTATTAATCCATTACGTTTTACAACTGAATCATCATTAGAAGGAATGATTAAAATTGATGAGCCTGTTGTAAAGAATGATGAAGACAAAGAATCATTAAGAACAACAAGTGAAAACTGGCTTGGTTAATTTTTGAAAATTTTTTCTAACTTTGCTGTAAAATAAAAAGATTACTAATTGGAAACGCGCTTAGAAAACGCATATAAGAATTCATTAACTTTTGCCAAATCCCACTACGAAAATTTTCCCGTCGTGTTATTTACTATTCCAAAAGAAATAAGGAAACACATTGCGATTGTGTATCAATTTGCTCGTCAAGCAGATGATATTGCTGATGAAGGTAATTTTGCAACTGAAACCAGATTAGAAAAATTGAATGAATATGAGAATGATTTTAATTTGTCATTAACTGGAAAACCTAAAAATGATTTTTGGCTTGCACTAAAAAATACAATCGAAAAATTTTCAATTGAAGAAAAATTATTTCTTGATTTAATTTCCGCATTCAAACAAGATGTTATAAAAAATCGTTACGAAACATTTGAAGAGCTTTTAGATTATTGCTCGAGATCTGCAAATCCCGTTGGTAGACTACTACTGAAAATTTTTAATGTTAATAATATTGAAGCAATAACAGCTTCTGACAAAATTTGTACAGCTTTGCAATTGACAAATTTTTATCAAGATATTTCAATTGACATTTTAAAGAATAGAATTTATTTACCCAAAGAAAAAATGAAATTGTTTGGAGTTGAAGAACAGCAAATAAAAAATAAAATTGCAGATGAAAACTTTAAACGACTGTTAAAAACTTTACTTGAAGAAACAAAAATCATGTTTGAGGAAGGAAAGAATATTCATAGATATATTCCAATTAATTTTCAACTGCAAATGAAAATGACTATTCTTGGTGGAGAAAAAATTTTAGAAAAAATTTCTTTAATTGACTATGATGTTTTTAACAAAAGACCTAAATTAAGCAAGAAAGATTTTGCAATAATTTTATTAAATGGATTAATGAACAATGTCTGATGAATCAAAAATAATTGCCAAGGAAAGCAAAAGCAGTTTTTACTATGCATTCAGTTTGCTTGAAAAACCAAAGCGGGAAGCAATGAACACTGTTTATGCTTTTTGCAGAAAGACTGATGACATTGTTGATGATGGAAACGAACCTGATGAACTCAAGTATGAAAAATTGAGGAAGTGGAGAAATGAATTTGAAAAAGCTTTACGAGGAAATTCTGAAATTCAATTGCTGAATAGATTGGTTGTTTATATTCAACAATTCAATATTCCGTTAGATCCATTTTTTGAATTGATTGCCGGTGTCGAAATGGATCTTCAACGAAAAAGATTTTTGACTTTTGATGATCTTTCAAACTATTGTTATCTGGTTGCATCAACAGTTGGATTAATGTGCATTGAAATTTTTGGATATAAAAACTCATCAACGAAAGATTATGCTGTTAATCTTGGTAAGGCAATGCAATTGACAAATATTCTCCGAGATGTTAAAAAAGATTATGAAAACGGAAGAATTTATTTGCCTCTCAATGATATGCAAATGTTTAATTATACAGAAGAAGATTTAAAGAATAAAATTTACAATCCTCATTTTTACAACCTGATGAAATTTCAAGCTGAAAGAGCACAATATTTTTTCAACAAAGCAAACGAATCATTACAACTTGAAGACAAGCGTTCACTTTTTGCTGCAAGGGCAATGCAGCATATTTATTATCGTTTATTGAAAAAATTGGAAGCAGAAAATTTTGATGTAATAAATAAAAACATAAAAGTTAATAAAGTGGAAAAAGTATCTATTGCTCTTGGTGTTTGGGCAAAATATAGTTTAGTTTATTAATGAAAAAGATTATTGTAATTGGCGGTGGACTTTCAGGATTAACGGCAGCTTATTACCTTTCAAAAAAAAATTATCATATCACCTTAATTGAAGCTTCTCCAAAACTTGGCGGAAGAACTTATTCATTAATCAATCCAAAATTTGATGATACATTTGATAACGGACAACATTTAATGATGGGTTGTTACAATGCAACTTTAAATCTCATAAATGAATTGAGTTCAAAAGATAAAATTGAAATCCAAAAAAAACTTTCAGTAGTTTTTGTTGATGAGAATTCAAATCAATTTGAGTTGGAAGCAGTGACAAACTTTTATCCGTTCAATTTATTGTTGGCAATTTTAAAGTACAAAGCTTTATCTCTTAAAGATAGAATGAAAGTGATTGATTTTATTTTAGACATAGCTTGTTGTTTTAAAGAAGATTTAGAAAACTTAACCGTATTAGAATGGTTGCTCTTAAAAAATCAAAATGATGAAACAATAAATAAGCTCTGGGAAATTTTAGTAGTTGGAACAATGAATTGCTCACCTGAAAAAGCTTCTGCATTAATATTTTCAAATGTGTTGAGAGAAATATTTTTAACTGGTAATTCATCTGCAAAAATTGTTTTAACAAAAACTGGATTGTCGCAAATCTTTGTTGATCCGATAAAAGAAATTCTTCATAAAAATAATAATGAAATTAAGACTTCAGAAAAACTTGAGAATATTTTTATTGAAAAAAGTAGAGTGAAAAAAATTTCGACTAATAAAAATGTTTATGAAAATTTTGACGATATAATTATAGCGATCCCACCTTACGCAATTTCAAAGCTGAATTTCATAGATGAAAATGGGAAAATATTTTCTCCACTATCAAAAATTCTTGCAGATGATTTTAAGTATTCTTCAATTTTGAATATTCATTTATGGTTAAGTGAAAATATCTTTCAAGAAAAATTTTATGGTTTGTTGAACTCAGAAATTCATTGGATATTCAATCATGGGAAACATATTTCAATTACAAAAAGTAATGCAGATTTAATTTCAGATATGAATAAAGATCAAATACTTGAAATCGTCTATTCGGAATTAAAAAATTATTTTCCTATTTTCTCAGTGGAAAAAGTTGTTGATATAAAAATAATTAAGGAAAAAAGAGCAACTTTTATTCCTGATGTTGCATCAAACGTTTTAAGAAAAAAAATAATTAGCGAATTTGATAATTTACATTATATTGGAGACTGGACGACAAAAGAATTTCCATCAACGATTGAAGGTGCAATACTAAGTGGAAAAAATATTATTGATTCGATTTGATTCTTTAATTAGCAAGCAATCTCACACACAATAAATAACGGAGGAAAAACATGTCCTTGCTAAAACAAAAGCTACAAGAAAAAATCGCAGTTGAAAGACCACGCACAGAAAAGCTTTTAAAAGAATATGGTAATGTTAAAGTTGATGAAGTTACCATTGGACAAATAATTGGCGGAATGCGTGACATTAAAAGCTTGGTTACAGATATTTCATATCTCGATCCATACGAAGGAATTCGTTTCAGAGGTTTAACAATTCCTGAAGTGCTTGAAAAACTTCCAAAAGTTCCAAATGCAGAAATGCCATACGTTGAAGGTTTTTATTATTTCTTATTAACTGGTGAAATACCAACAGAAAAAGAAGTTGAAGAAGTTCATGAGGAATTCAACAAAAGAAAAACTGTCCCAGATTATGTATTCAACATTATTCGTGCAATGCCAATTGATTCACATCCGATGACAATGTTTGCAACTGGTGTGATGTCAATGCAGAAAGATTCTCTCTTTGCAAAAAAATATCATGAAGGCATTAAGAAAACAGAATACTGGGAATATTATTATGAAGATGCATTAAATCTCTTAGCAAAACTTCCTGAAATTGCAGCATTCATTTATCGTTTAAAATACAGAAATGGTGATATTATTCCACCAGATCCAAATCTTGATTTTGGTGGTAACTTCGCTCATATGATGGGAATTGCAAAACCATATGATGATATTTCACGTTTATATTTTATTCTTCATAGCGATCATGAAAGTGGAAATGTTAGTGCGCACACAGGACATTTAGTTGCAAGTGCATTGTCCGATATTTACTATGCAATTAGTGCAATGCTTAATGGTCTTGCCGGTCCACTTCATGGATTAGCAAATGAAGAAGTTTTGAGATGGTTGCATGGTGTATTCGAACAAATGGGTGGAAAAATTCCAACAGAAGAAGAAATGAAAAAATTTGTTAATGATACACTTGATGCAGGAAAAGTTATACCTGGATATGGGCATGCAGTTCTTCGTAAAACAGATCCTCGTTATATGGCTCAAAGAGAATTTTGCTTGAAACATTTGCCGGATGATCCACTTTTCAAATATGTTGATTTACTTTTCAAAGTTGTTCCAGATATTTTGTTAGCAAGAGGAAAAGCAAAAAATCCATGGCCAAATGTTGATGCTCAATCCGGTGTAATTCAATGGTATTATGGTGTAAAAGAATATGATTTCTATACAGTGCTTTTCGGAATTGGACGTTCACTTGGTGTTACTGCAAATATAATTTGGGCAAGAGCTTTAGGTTATCCAATCGAAAGACCAAAATCTCTTACAACAAAAATGTTGGAAGATATTGCATTCGGTAAGAAATAATTTATGAATAATATTTTAACTGAACCCTCTCAAATTCGAGAGGGTTTTTTATTTTTGTCAAAATATTTGGAGTAACTTTGGCTGAGAAAAGAAATACTTACATTTTGATTGCTATCATTGTTATTCTTTTTGCTGCAATTGGTTTTACATATTTTTATTTGAATGCTAAAATCAAAGAAGCAATTCGTCGTCAACCAATAATTATCACAGAGAATGAAAGAAGAATTTACACTCCACCAATTCCTGATAGCTTAAATTTCTGTGGAGAGAAAGTTCCTTTAATTGATTTTGATGTTCGTGAAAGAATTGAAAGAGAATTTCTTGTTAATACTTATTGGCATTCTGCAACACTACTTTATTTGAAAAGAGCAAATCGTTGGTTCCCTGTGATTGAAAAAATTTTAGAAGAAAATAATATTCCTGATGATTTTAAATATATGGCGGTTGCTGAAAGTGGTTTAATCAATTCAGTTTCACCAGTTGGTGCAACAGGTTTTTGGCAATTGATGGAAGCGACAGCAAAAAAATATGGTTTAGAAGTATCAGATCAAGTTGATGAAAGATATGATGTTGAAAAATCAACATCAGCTGCGTGCAAATATTTGAAGGAAGCGAAAAACAAACTTGGTAATTGGACTTTAGCAGGTGCTTCCTATAATTTTGGAATCACAGGAATAGAAAATCAAATTCAAAAACAACAAACAAGAAATTATTATAATCTTTATTTGAATGAAGAAACTTATAGATTCATTGCCCGTATTGTTGCGTTGAAAGAAATTTTTAAGAATCCAAAAAATTATGGATTCTATCTTACCGATGATGAACTATATCCTAAATTAAATTATGATGAAGTGAAAGTTAATTATTCAATCAATGATTTGGTTACATTTGCAAAAAAGAATGGAATAAACTATAAACTTCTTAAACTTTATAATCCATGGCTTAGGAATAGTTCACTTCAAAATAAAAACAAGAAGACTTACGTAATTAAAATTCCAAAAGGTGATTCAGCAATTATAAATGAAGAATAAATGAAAAAGTAAAAAATCAAGAGCTTGCAAATAAAAAAATTTTTTTATCTTTGATAAACAAAATAGGTCCAACCAGATAACATGTCTAACAAGAAAAAAGTTAAGTATATTTTTGTTACCGGCGGAGTTGTATCATCACTTGGAAAAGGAATAACTGCATCATCAATTGGCTTGTTGTTAAAACTTCGTGGCTATAATGTAACAATTCAAAAATTTGATCCATATATAAATGTTGATCCAGGAACAATGAGTCCATTTCAGCATGGTGAAGTTTATGTAACTGATGATGGCGCTGAAACAGATTTAGATCTTGGGCATTATGAAAGATTTCTTGACGTTGATATGAGTAGAGCAAACAATACAACTACAGGTCAGGTTTATTTTGATGTTATCAACAAAGAGAGAAGAGGAGATTATTTAGGAACCACAGTCCAAGTTATTCCACATATTACTGATGAAATAAAAAGAAGAATGAAACAACTTGGAGAAACTGGAAAATATGATATTATAATTACAGAAATTGGTGGAACAGTTGGTGATATTGAAAGTCTTCCTTTCATTGAATCGATGCGACAAATAATGCTGGAATTGGGTAGGAAAAATGTAATCAATGTACATGTAACTTTGGTTCCTTATATTCAATCTGCTGGGGAAATGAAAACCAAACCAACTCAACACAGTGTAAAAAATTTGCTTGAGTTAGGAATTCAACCAAACATTTTAGTTTGTCGATCAGAAAATAAATTATCAAAAGATATTAGAGAGAAAATAGCTTTATTCACAAATGTTAAAAAGGAAGCAGTAATTTCTGCTTATGATTGCTCTACAATTTATGAAGTGCCAATTGTTTTATATCAACAAAATTTGGATACAATAATTTTAGAAAGATTAAAACTTCCTGAATTGAATATTAAGTTGGAAGAATGGCAAAATTTTGTGAACACAGTCATTAATCCTGCAGGAAGTGTTAATATTGCAATAGTTGGAAAATATATTGATAACAAAGATGCTTACAAAAGTATTTCAGAAGCATTCGTTCATGCTGGTGCAGAAAATAATGTTCATGTTAATACTGAATTTATTAGTTCGGAAGAAATTGAAAATAAATCTGCTGAATCTGTTTTAAAAAATTTTGATGGAATTCTTGTGCCCGGAGGATTTGGTGAGAGAGGTATTGAAGGTAAAATTCTTGCGATAAAATATGCTCGCGAAAATAAAATTCCATTTTTCGGAATTTGTTTAGGTATGCAATGCGCTGTGATTGAATTTGCAAGAAATGTTGCTGGACTTAAAAAAGCAAACAGTCAGGAATTTGTAAAGAATCAATGGAATGTAATTCATATTATGCCTGAACAATTGAAAGTGAAAAATAAAGGTGCATCGATGAGACTTGGAGCTTATCCTTGCGTTCTAAAAAAAGGCACAAAAGCTTTTGACGCTTATAAAAAACCTAAAATTTCTGAACGTCATCGTCATCGTTATGAAGTCAATAATAAGTTTAGAAGTTTGTTAGAAGAAAAAGGTTTGGTAATTAGTGGTGTTTCTCCGGACGAAAAATTAGTTGAAATGATTGAACTTGCTGATCATCCATATTTTGTTGGTTGTCAGTTTCATCCAGAATTAAAATCTCGTGCAATTAAAGCTCATCCATTATTTAGAGAATTCGTTAAAGCATCTGTTGAAAATTCTAAAAGGAAAAATCAAAATTGAAAATCTTTAATTTTCTCTTCGTAGCAGTTTTTTTTACTACATCATTATTTGCTCAATCAAGAATTCAAAGTTTAGCAAAAGTTGGAATGGAACAAGCTTATAATTTCCAACTTTCATCAGCTGAAAAAACTTTTGAAAACATAATTGATGATTATCCAAATTCACCTGAAGGATATTATCGCACTGCACTCTTACATTTTTGGATTTATCTTGGTTCGCGAGATCCGGGCGAATATCAAGTCTTCTTAAAATTTGCAGATTTAGCTCAAGAGAGAATTGATAAACAGTTGAATAAAAATCAGAAAGATTATTACACTCATTACATTGCCGGAAATCTTTTATCATTTCGTGCAATGGCTCAAGCAACAAACGGTCAATCTGTTGATGCATTTTGGAGTAGCAAAAATTCAGTCCAGTATTTTGAAGAGACACTAAAATTAAATCCTAAATATTATGATGCTTATCTTGGACTTGGATTATTTGATTACGCCATGAGTTTCGTTCCCGACTTTTTGAAATGGGCAGTGAATCTAACTGGTTTATCTTCCGATAAAACTCGTGGATTAAAGTACATAAAGATTGCTTATCACAAAGGTATAAATACAAAAACAGAAGCAGCATTTCATCTTTCAAAAATTTATACAGATTATCTTGCAGAGTATGATTCAGCATATTCACTTTTAAGTGATTTAGTTTCACGCTATCCAAACAATCAATTATTTGCTTATCAATATGCAGTTAGTTTAATAAAAGGAAAGAAACTTGATCAAGCAAATTCTCTTTTGACAAATGTAATCAAGTTAAAGAATAAAAAAATTCCACAGATAACCGCTCTTGCATATTATAGAAAAGGAGAAATTTATTTTAAGAAGAATCAATTCAAAAATGCGATTGCTAATTATGAAAGATTTTTAGAGTTATCTCGAGAATTAGATTTAACTGGAATTGCAGCTTTAAATAATGCAATTGCTTATAAAATTTTAGGAAATGATGAAGAGTTCAAACAAAATTTAATTCTTGCGAAAAATGGTAACCAAGATATTTTTGAAGATTCTTATGCTTTCAAAAAAGCAAAATATTTTTTAGAACATGGTATTTCTCAATTTGAATTAAAACTTTATAAAATGAAAAATCATTTGGATGCAGGAAATTATAAAGTTGTTTATGATAGCTTAAAGAACAACCAATTGAATATATCTGACGATTTGAAAGCATTACAAAAAATTTATTTTGCTGAAGCTTCACTGAACCTTGGAAAGATTAATGAAGCAATAAAAAGTTGCAATGAAATTTTTGATTTAGACATTTCCACAGAGAAATGGACGATTCCCATGGCTAATTTACTTTTGGCGAAAGCAAATGTTAAACTACGACAAAAAAAAGATGCTCGCGAATATTTGTTAAAAGCTGAAAATGATAATGAATATGAGTTCAAGGATTTTATTCAATCACAAATTGAGTACCTGAAAAAGCGAATTTGACAAAAATCTTTATAAAAATTGTCCTTTTTCCTGTTTTTTAATTGATTATTAATCCTCATTTAGATAATTTTTTCCACCAAATTTTATGAATTATGTTTAAGCTTGCTGTATTTGTTTCTGGAAGAGGAAGCAACTTAAAATCTTTATTTGAAAGAATTGATAAAAAAGAAATTAAGATTTCAGCTGTAGTTAGTAATAAAAAAAATTGCGGGGCAGTTGAATTTGCAATTCAAAATTCAATACCCGTTTTTTTTGTTTCTGATAATTCCCGAAATGATTTTTTAGATTATATTGATTTGGTAAAGGAATTAAAGAAGAAAGAAATTGATTTAATTGTTCTTGCTGGTTTTCTAAAAAAAATTCCAGATGATTTTATTGATCATTTTGAAAAAAAAATCATCAACATTCATCCAGCTCTTCTTCCAAAATATGGTGGTGCTGGAATGTATGGAATGAATGTTCATCGTGCTGTATTTGAAAATAAAGAAAAATATTCTGGTGCAACGGTTCATTTTGTTGATAAAATTTATGACCATGGAGAAATCATTGAACAACAAATTGTAGATATCTCCGATGCAAAATCTCCTGAAGAAATTGCTCATAAAGTTTTAGAAATTGAACATGAATTGTTACCTAAAGTAGTTGAAAAAATTGCTGCAGGAATTATAAATTAAAAAATTTGTGACGGTAAATAGGGTTGTGTGTGAAAAAATTTGCATTAATCAGTGTCTCTGATAAAACAAAAATAGTTGAGTTTGCCCGCGAATTAAAATCGCTTGATTATCAAATTATTGCTACGGGAAATACTTACAAATTACTTTTAGATAATTCAATCGACTGTATTGAAATCAAAAATTTTACAAACTTTCCAGAAATTTTTGATGGTAGAGTTAAAACGCTTCATCCAAAAGTTTTTGGTGGAATTTTAATGCGACCGGATTTACAATCTGACCAAAGACAAGCAGAAGAAAATCAAATTTCACAGATTGATATAGTATGTGTTAATCTTTATCCTTTTCCAAAAGTTGTAAACCGTGATGACATTTCTTTAGAAGAAAAAATAGAAAATATTGATATCGGAGGACCAAGTTTAATTCGTGCTTCAGCAAAAAATTTTAAGTACGTTTCTGTTTTAACAAATCCAAATCAATACGATTCATTTTTAGAAGAACTAAAACTTGGTGTAATTTCAATTGATACAAAAAAGAAACTTGCGTATGAAGCTTTTGCTCACACTTCATTTTATGATACATTAATTGCAAATTATTTTGAAAAAGAATTTAATTTTGAGCCAAAAGATATTCGTTTAAATTACAAAGCTAATTTTCCATTACGCTACGGCGAGAATCCACATCAAAAGGCATTCTTGTTTGGTGATTTTGAAAAATATTTCGATGTTATTCATGGAAAAGAATTAAGTTATAACAACATTGTTGATTTAGTAGCTGCTGTCGAGCTCATTGCAGATTTTGAAGAAACAGGTTGTGCAATAATTAAGCATACAAATCCTTGCGGTGCAGCTTATGGCAAAGATGTTTATGAAGCTTATGAAAAAGCGTTGTCATGTGATCCTGTTTCTGCTTTTGGTGGAATTGTAGCTTTTAATAAAGAAGTTGATCTTAAAACAGCAGAAAAATTGAATGAAATTTTTCTTGAAATAATTGTTGCAGTTTCATTTTCAGATGATGCTTTGGAAATTCTTAAAACAAAAAAGAACAGAAGACTTGTTACATTAAAAGAATTTCCAAGAAAAGATGAGCTTCAAATTAAATCTATTCCCGGTGGAGTTTTAGCTCAGGAAAAAGATAATTCTCAACTGAGCTTGGATAAATTAAAATTAGTTACAAAGAAAAAATACTCTGGACAAGAATTAGAAAATCTTAAATTTGCATGGATAGTTTGTAAGCATACAAAATCCAATGCAATTGTTTTTGTGAAAGATAAAAAAGCTATTGGAGTTGGTGCAGGACAAATGTCAAGAATTGATTCTGCAAAAATTGCTTCAGAAAAAGCAAAACAATTTAATCATGATTTAGTTGGTGCAGTTGCAGCTTCTGATGCATTTTTCCCATTTGCCGATGGAGTTTTACAAATTGCTGAACAAGGTATTACTTCAATTATTCAACCCGGTGGTTCTGTTCGTGATGAAGAAGTTATTGAAGCAGCAAATCAAAAAAATATTTCAATGATATTTACTGGAATTAGAAATTTTAAGCATTAAGGAAGAATATGGGTTTATTTGATTTATTCTCAACAGACATTGCAATTGATTTAGGAACAGCAAACACACTTATCTACATTAAAGGAAAAGGTATTGTGTTGAATGAACCATCAATTGTTGCATTTGATAGAAACACAAAAAAAATAATTGAACTTGGAAATAAAGCAAAAGAAATGCAAGGAAGAGAACACAGAGAAATTCGTGTTACTCGTCCAATGAGAGATGGTGTAATTGCAGATTTTGAAATTGCAGAAGGAATGATAAGAGCATTCATTAAAAAAGTTACACCGAATACATTTCAAAGCAAAAGAATTGTAATTGCTGTTCCAAGTGGTGTTACAGAAGTTGAAAAACGTGCTGTGCGTGATGCAGCTGAACATGCTGGTGCAAAAGAAGTTCATTTAATTGCTGAACCAATGGCAGCTGCAATTGGAATTGGTGTTGATGTTGAAGCTGCAGTCGGTAATATGATTATTGATATTGGTGGTGGTACAACTGAGATTGCAGTAATCGCATTAGCTGGAATAGTAAATGAGGAATCAATTCGAATTGCTGGTGATGAAATGAATAATGCAATTACACAATTCTTTAAAAAGAATTATAATCTGTTAATTGGTGAAAGAACTGCTGAAGCCATTAAATGTGAAGTGGGAAGTGCAGTACCATTAAAAGAAGAAGTTACTATACAAGTTAAAGGAAGAGACCTTGTTGGTGGTATACCAAAAACCGCAGAAGTTAGTTCTGTAGAAATTCGTGAAGCATTGAATGAAAACATTTCTCAAATTGTTGAAGCAGTGAAGCGAACTCTTGAAAGAACTCCACCTGAACTTTCCGCTGATATTTTAGATCGTGGAGTTATGTTAAGTGGCGGTGGCGCTTTATTAAAAGGTCTTGATGAAAGGATTAGAATGGAAACAAATCTTCCGGTTCATGTTTCTGATGATCCATTAACTGCAGTTGTTCGTGGTGCTGGAAAAACAATTGATAACATAAATAAATATTCGAAGGTGTTTATTCGTAAAAGAACATATTGATGATAAAGTTTACGCAAAAAATTATATATCAATTCAAAGAATATTTCATTCTTCTTCTATTAGTATTAATTAGCTTATTGTTTATTTCAAATAGCGAAAATCCAAAGGCAAAAAGAATTCAAGCATTTGCATTAGCAAATTTTGCAGTTGTGCAAAATGTAACTTCTTCTTTTGTATCAATATTTGTAAAAGATGAATCAATAGAAGAATTGAAAAAACAAAATGCTTTGATAATGCTTGAACTAGAAAAATCGAGAAAAGCTGAAAAGGAAAATCAAGAATTACGTTCATTGCTTGGATTAAAAGACACATCAAAATATTCATTGATTGCAGCAAATGTTGTTTCCAAACTTGTAAACAAATTTCAAGGTAATTTTATTATTGATAGAGGATTAGAACATGGTTTAGTAAAGGGAATGCCTGTGATTAATTCAGCTGGTTTAGTTGGTATTTTAATGGATGTTGAAAAGAATTATTCTGTTGTGAGAACTCTTTTTAACACTTCACTAAATGTAGCAGTTACAATTCCACGTACAAATGTTAATGGTGTTCTGAATTTCAATGGAAGAGATTTGATAATAAAAAATATTCCAACGACTTATGATGTTAAAGTTGGAGATGTTATTCAAACTTCTGAATTTAGTACTGCATTTCCACCTGCAATTCCAATTGGTACAATAGAAAAGAAAGAATTGAATATGCTTGGTTTATTGCACAGTTTATATGTCAAACCATTTTCTGATATCAATACTTCAAGTTTTCTTTTTGTGGTTAAAGTAGTTCCAAGCAAACAAATTAATAATCTTGAAATGAATTTAATTAAGAAACCATGAGCAATTACTTAAAGCCAATTATATATTTTATTCCTTTACTATTATTGCAATTAATTGTTATTCCTTTGATATCTATATATCAAATTGTTCCTCAAATAATTTTAATTCTTCTTGTGTATTATACTTTGCTTGGTGGTCAAATTTATGGAATGATCTTAGGATTTTTGTTTGGGTTCTTTTTCGATTTATTTTC
>Ga0272446_1005501_pt1 | contig 13924 bp, 10 predicted proteins | sample YNPCB0061_FD_194587 | JGI IMG/M metagenome (GOLD analysis project Ga0272446, IMG submission 194587) | Hot spring microbial mat communities from Yellowstone National Park, WY, United States - YNP-CB-006-1 | ecosystem: Environmental > Aquatic > Thermal springs > Hot (42-90C) > Sediment | place...
TCGCCCCGGCGGACGCCGGCTGCCCCTGCCACCCTCGCTGCCCTCGTCGCCCCGGCGGACGCCGGCTGCCCCTGCCACCCTCGCTGCCCTCGTCGCCCCGGCGGACGCCGGCTGCCCCTGCCACCCTCGCTGCCCTCGTCGCCCCGGCGGACGCCGGCTGCCCCTGCCACCCTGATAGCAAACCCGGCTTGAGGGTGGACCACCTATTCTGGCGAGACCGCGTCCTCGCAGAGATCCCGGCTTTGTCTACGCACAAGCCAGCTTTGCTCTGCAATGGCTTGCCAGAGCGCGATACAGTCTGCGGGTCCCGGCGCGAGACGGGCTTTCCGGGACGATTCTATAGCGGTTCTCAGAAAGATTGAACCTTTTGGGCAAGGTTGCAACATGACCCTCCCGCAGGCTCGCAGCCTGCGGGAGGGTGTAGCAGCCTGGCAGACGCGAACGATGGTCAACGTATCTGATACCAAATCGCATAGGCAATTCCGCAAGCGTATGGTATGCTGACCGGCGGTGCGGTTCGTGTCGACCGGGGAGGGAAGCGATGTATCAGGCGATGCCATCCATTCAGGAGAGCGCTGAGGAACTGCGGGGCTTGATGAAGGCAGAACACCGCCCCAAAGCCCAGCAGCGCCTCCACGCCTGATACCTGGTCGCGAGCGGTCAAGCTCGTTCGCGGTCGGCCGTCGCGGCGATGCTCGGGGTGAACCGCGATACGATTGGCGCCTGGTTTGCACTCTACGCCGATGGGGGACGGGCGCGCCTCCTCGACCTGTATGTGGCTCCTGGCCGGAAGGCCAGCCTGCCCTCCGCCGTGCTCGCGGCGCTACAGGAGCGGCTCGACCAACCCGACGGCTTTGCCTCCTACGGCGAGATCCAGACCTGGTTAGCGGAGGTGCATGGAGTTCAGATGCGCTACAAAACCGTCCAGAAACTGGTAGCCTACAAACTCGGCGCCCGCCCCAAGGTGGTGCGCCCGCGCCATATAAAAAAAGCCTGAAACCGAAGCTGCCTTCCTCGCGAGCGTTGCCGAGCAGATCCGCGCGGCGGTGCCTGCTGATTGTCCCTTGCCGGTGGAGGTGCATCTTGAGGATGAAGCGCGCTTTGGCTTGATGACGACGAAGCGCCGCCGCATCACGGCGCGGGGCGTCAAGCCGGTGGGGACCTGCCAGCACGCCTATGCCAACAGTTGGTGCTATAGCACCGTCGCGCCGGCCAGTGGCGACCGGTTCTCGCTGCTCCTGCCGAAGCTGAATACGACCAATATGCAGGTCTTTGTGGACGCTTTCGCGGCCGCCAACCCGACCACCTTCAATGTCGTCCTGCTCGATACCAGTGCGGTGCATACGACCCCGCGCCTCAAGCTCCCGGCCAATGTCGCCCTCGTGTTCCTCCCCGCCTACAGCCCGGAGCTCAACCCCGTCGAACGACTCTGGCAGGAGTTGCGCGGGCGTATGGCTTGGAAGACGTTCGTTGACCTGGAGGGATTCGAAGCGGAACTCTGTGAGCAACGCGCCCATTACACCCCACGGGTCGTGCAGACCCTCACCTGCTACCCCTATCTCCAACGCGCCATCGCTGAGGTTGGTCCCTGGCCCCATATGAGCGAGATTGCGGAATGTCTTTGTTGATTTGGTATCAGTGCTCTACCGTGAGCCGATGTGGTTGAAATGGCCTATCACTCCAACATCTTGCTGAACTCGTACCGTTTCAGTGCTCTACCGTGAGCCGATGTGGTTGAAATTGCCGCGGATTTCCCAGGCGGTGTTCATCGAGCGCCTGTTTCAGTGCTCTACCGTGAGCCGATGTGGTTGAAATTGTGGGCCGCACCGGACTCGGCGGGATGGCCATGGAGTTTCAGTGCTCTACCGTGAGCCGATGTGGTTGAAATCGCGGCAATCCAAACCCGCGACGTTATCAGTTTGCGTTTCAGTGCTCTACCGTGAGCCGATGTGGTTGAAATGGAGAGGTGACAGGTGGGCCGACGCGGCGTTCTCGTGTTTCAGTGCTCTACCGTGAGCCGATGTGGTTGAAATAGCCGGCTCAGCACCCGGTAGGCGCGCCGGGCGGCAAGTTTCAGTGCTCTACCGTGAGCCGATGTGGTTGAAATCAGCGCATCGCGGAGCCGGGCCGCGCTGGCCAGGAGTTTCAGTGCTCTACCGTGAGCCGATGTGGTTGAAATTGTGCCCGCGTCCAGTGCTCGGGCGCATATGTGCACGTTTCAGTGCTCTACCGTGAGCCGATGTGGTTGAAATTGCCCGGTCCCCCCGCCACCCCCGCGCCGGCCCCCAGTTTCAGTGCTCTACCGTGAGCCGATGTGGTTGAAATCCCCGCAGTCGGAAGGCTGAAAAACGCCAACCCAGCCGTTTCAGTGCTCTACCGTGAGCCGATGTGGTTGAAATACAAAGCCGTGCTACCAGCAATCGCCCGCCACTTCCAGTTTCAGTGCTCTACCGTGAGCCGATGTGGTTGAAATCATCAACATCCTCATCGCTCCAAACCTGTTCGACCTGTTTCAGTGCTCTACCGTGAGCCGATGTGGTTGAAATTTTTGTCGCGACGGCGCGAGCGTAGCGAGCGCCGTCGTTTCAGTGCTCTACCGTGAGCCGATGTGGTTGAAATCGCCACTTTGTTCGCGACTTCGCTGACTATGATTAAGTTTCAGTGCTCTACCGTGAGCCGATGTGGTTGAAATTCTGCGGCGCCGGGGCGTCGCCGAAGTGCCACACCGTTTCAGTGCTCTACCGTGAGCCGATGTGGTTGAAATCCACGTCGTGCCACGTGCTGCTCCACACCGCTGCCGTTTCAGTGCTCTACCGTGAGCCGATGTGGTTGAAATCAGCGATATGTCAAGGACATGATCGCTGAGGCGCGTGTTTCAGTGCTCTACCGTGAGCCGATGTGGTTGAAATTCTCCCTCCGACGCGCGCGGGCAGCTTCCCTCGCCTGTTTCAGTGCTCTACCGTGAGCCGATGTGGTTGAAATAGTTCTGCGAGATCAGCGGCGAGGACGAAATTATCCGTTTCAGTGCTCTACCGTGAGCCGATGTGGTTGAAATTTGGAAGGATGTTCTGACCGTTCTCGCTCCTGAAGGTTTCAGTGCTCTACCGTGAGCCGATGTGGTTGAAATCTGCTACTCGCCTGCTTGGCGCTGCTCCTCACTTTAGTTTCAGTGCTCTACCGTGAGCCGATGTGGTTGAAATTCCGTGGCGTCCATCAGAACAACCCCACCAGCGCCCGGGTTTCAGTGCTCTACCGTGAGCCGATGTGGTTGAAATGACGCACGCGCCAACAACTCCGCCACCGTCTCCCACTGTTTCAGTGCTCTACCGTGAGCCGATGTGGTTGAAATCATCGATCTCCCCGTCGCTTGCTCATAGATCCTCCTGTTTCAGTGCTCTACCGTGAGCCGATGTGGTTGAAATCTCGGGCGGGAGGTCACCCTGCTGGCGTCTCCCGCGTGTTTCAGTGCTCTACCGTGAGCCGATGTGGTTGAAATAACAATCTGCGTCACCCCGGAACAAATCATGCAGGGTTTCAGTGCTCTACCGTGAGCCGATGTGGTTGAAATCGCATCTCCGCGTCCGTATCGTCTCCGTTGGCGATGGTTTCAGTGCTCTACCGTGAGCCGATGTGGTTGAAATCGCCCGCCTGGATGGCTTCCTCTGCCGCCTCCACAAGTTTCAGTGCTCTACCGTGAGCCGATGTGGTTGAAATCGCCGCTCAATTTCGCTCTGCGCACCCGGAGTGATGTTTCAGTGCTCTACCGTGAGCCGATGTGGTTGAAATGCGCCGCTCAATTTCGCTCTGCGCACCCGGAGTGATGTTTCAGTGCTCTACCGTGAGCCGATGTGGTTGAAATTTACAAGCCCTACACCGCTGCGTCCAATCCCGCTGGAGTTTCAGTGCTCTACCGTGAGCCGATGTGGTTGAAATTCACCGTCAAGCCCATTAAGTACATGCTGATACCTTAGTTTCAGTGCTCTACCGTGAGCCGATGTGGTTGAAATATTTGCAACAGACATACCTTGTTGATTTTGATGTTCCGTTTCAGTGCTCTACCGTGAGCCGATGTGGTTGAAATGGAAGGCGCCGAATTGCCGCAAGCGGACCCCTCACCGCGTTTCAGTGCTCTACCGTGAGCCGATGTGGTTGAAATGACGCGCCGTAGGAGTCGGCACGCGGCCGCCGTAGCGTTTCAGTGCTCTACCGTGAGCCGATGTGGTTGAAATTTGTGCCAACGCATCATATCGTTGGCAATTGAGTCCGTTTCAGTGCTCTACCGTGAGCCGATGTGGTTGAAATCCGCTGGCGATCCGTGGATCGCCAGCAAAACCGCGTGTTTCAGTGCTCTACCGTGAGCCGATGTGGTTGAAATGTGCATCAAGTTGCTGCACCCTATCCCAACACCGGTGTTTCAGTGCTCTACCGTGAGCCGATGTGGTTGAAATCGTGAGTGACTCGCTGCTGCCGTTTGAGCGTGCCCTTGTTTCAGTGCTCTACCGTGAGCCGATGTGGTTGAAATTCACACAGGCTCGGTCCTGGCAGGTGGTTGCTCCGCGTTTCAGTGCTCTACCGTGAGCCGATGTGGTTGAAATTAACGGCTACGGCTACCACAACCACAACCCCTCCTCCGTTTCAGTGCTCTACCGTGAGCCGATGTGGTTGAAATTGTTAATGTACCGTACCTACAGTATACCACAATACTGTTTCAGTGCTCTACCGTGAGCCGATGTGGTTGAAATACGTGAGCTGGGAGGAGCTTGCGGCAGATCTGGTGTGTTTCAGTGCTCTACCGTGAGCCGATGTGGTTGAAATGACTCAACCTCAGCATCCTCATCCTCACCTGCACCTGTTTCAGTGCTCTACCGTGAGCCGATGTGGTTGAAATCCCGGATCATCAATTCGGCCACCGTCTCCCACGTCGTTTCAGTGCTCTACCGTGAGCCGATGTGGTTGAAATGGCGCGCGGCCTCTGGCTCCGGGTGGCCGCCAGCGGCTGTTTCAGTGCTCTACCGTGAGCCGATGTGGTTGAAATGCGGTCGCGGCCAGGCCGTGGAGCACGCTGCGGATGTGTTTCAGTGCTCTACCGTGAGCCGATGTGGTTGAAATTCCCCCGCCTCCGCCCAGCCCGCCTCCCGGCGGCGGTTTCAGTGCTCTACCGTGAGCCGATGTGGTTGAAATGGAGGGAGAGGTGCGGGGGGTCGCGTCGTGGCGGATGTTTCAGTGCTCTACCGTGAGCCGATGTGGTTGAAATCGTGAGACCGACCGCTCGATTGGTAAGGTTCAGCTTAGTTTCAGTGCTCTACCGTGAGCCGATGTGGTTGAAATCAGACGTAGCGCCACGACTCGCCGATGCGGATGTCGCGTTTCAGTGCTCTACCGTGAGCCGATGTGGTTGAAATGGTTTCCGGCGCGGGTCAAGGTGCAGGGGGAGGGAGGTTTCAGTGCTCTACCGTGAGCCGATGTGGTTGAAATGCCTGCGTACTCCACCGCGTCGCTCACCGCCAGAAAGTTTCAGTGCTCTACCGTGAGCCGATGTGGTTGAAATTGTAGCGGGTGTCGTACATCCCGTACGTACGCCGCGTTTCAGTGCTCTACCGTGAGCCGATGTGGTTGAAATGCCCCTCCGACCGCCATATCGAGGGGGATCTCGATGTTTCAGTGCTCTACCGTGAGCCGATGTGGTTGAAATGTACTCCGCATCCCAGCCGACCAACTCCAAGATCCGTGTTTCAGTGCTCTACCGTGAGCCGATGTGGTTGAAATAGACCGCTCCGCGCACGCCGCGCGGACGGCCGTCGGTTTCAGTGCTCTACCGTGAGCCGATGTGGTTGAAATATGCCAATCATCGCCCGCACCGCAGCGGGCCAGTCCGTTTCAGTGCTCTACCGTGAGCCGATGTGGTTGAAATTGTAGTACGACAGCCGCAGATCCGGCGGTGTCACAGAGTTTCAGTGCTCTACCGTGAGCCGATGTGGTTGAAATCTGGCGTATTCGACCGCGTCGGACACCGCGAGAAAGTTTCAGTGCTCTACCGTGAGCCGATGTGGTTGAAATTTTGGCCTCAGCGATCATCTGATCCACGTATGATCGTTTCAGTGCTCTACCGTGAGCCGATGTGGTTGAAATTCCGCTGCGTGGCCGAGGGCTGGGAGCTGGCGCGCCTGTTTCAGTGCTCTACCGTGAGCCGATGTGGTTGAAATCGCCTACAGCGGCAGGGGCCGCACCGGGGCGTGGGTTTCAGTGCTCTACCGTGAGCCGATGTGGTTGAAATGATCGCCCGCGCCTGGGGGTTTGCGGCGCGGGTCAGTTTCAGTGCTCTACCGTGAGCCGATGTGGTTGAAATCGCCAGCCGTCCTCATCTCGCGGCCCGAAACACACCGTTTCAGTGCTCTACCGTGAGCCGATGTGGTTGAAATACCGCCGTGCGCCACGAGATCCACTCCACGTAGCAGTTTCAGTGCTCTACCGTGAGCCGATGTGGTTGAAATGATAGTTGTTGTTCGGCGGCGCGAGCGGGCCATACTGTGTTTCAGTGCTCTACCGTGAGCCGATGTGGTTGAAATAGCGTACGGGTTGTACCAGGAGAGGCGGACGTACACGTTTCAGTGCTCTACCGTGAGCCGATGTGGTTGAAATTCCCGATGTCGAAGAACTGTAGGAACGCCTCGATGGCGTTTCAGTGCTCTACCGTGAGCCGATGTGGTTGAAATGCGCATAACGTACCGTACCTACAGTATAGCACTGTAGTTTCAGTGCTCTACCGTGAGCCGATGTGGTTGAAATGGCTGGATGAGTTTATTGCGGCCGTAGTCGAGCGCTGTTTCAGTGCTCTACCGTGAGCCGATGTGGTTGAAATTCCATCCATAGCGCGCCAGTAGCTGACGAAGCAACTGTTTCAGTGCTCTACCGTGAGCCGATGTGGTTGAAATACCTGCCCGAACTGACGGGCAGAAACTACCCGTTCGTTTCAGTGCTCTACCGTGAGCCGATGTGGTTGAAATGCGCTACATCACCGCGCCCAGAGTGGCGATCGTCTGTTTCAGTGCTCTACCGTGAGCCGATGTGGTTGAAATCGCCACTGCCGCGCGTAGTGGACGGTCGGGAAGACCGTTTCAGTGCTCTACCGTGAGCCGATGTGGTTGAAATTCCCTGGATGCGTACCCTAACCGACGAGTGATGCCGTTTCAGTGCTCTACCGTGAGCCGATGTGGTTGAAATTCTTGTTGTAGATGCGCAACCGCACGTCAGAACGCGGTTTCAGTGCTCTACCGTGAGCCGATGTGGTTGAAATTCTTTGTTCGACGCAACGTCGTTCGCGGGCGAGACGTTTCAGTGCTCTACCGTGAGCCGATGTGGTTGAAATCAAGTAATCGCACAGCAGATACATATCCCCTCCCATGTTTCAGTGCTCTACCGTGAGCCGATGTGGTTGAAATCGTAGTGCCTGGCGATAGCCGGCAGCACGGCCTTGGTTTCAGTGCTCTACCGTGAGCCGATGTGGTTGAAATGACCATGCAAGTGGTGGAACTGTTCGTTCGGCACGCTGTTTCAGTGCTCTACCGTGAGCCGATGTGGTTGAAATCTTGTTCGCGGCCCTGCCGCTTGCTATAATGCTCTGTTTCAGTGCTCTACCGTGAGCCGATGTGGTTGAAATTCGTTGCGCGCGTCCGTGAGCCACCAGGTGTGGCGCGTGTTTCAGTGCTCTACCGTGAGCCGATGTGGTTGAAATGCCAGAAGGCGCCGATGATCATCCTGGCCGCAAATGGTTTCAGTGCTCTACCGTGAGCCGATGTGGTTGAAATTGTTGCGCAAACTCGATAGCGTCCTGCTGCTCCCCTGTTTCAGTGCTCTACCGTGAGCCGATGTGGTTGAAATAACTATGCACTCGGAGTACTGGTCTTGGTCGCCCGAGAGTTTCAGTGCTCTACCGTGAGCCGATGTGGTTGAAATCCCGCCGGCGCGGCCGCCTAGCCTGAGCAGCACCACCGTTTCAGTGCTCTACCGTGAGCCGATGTGGTTGAAATACTCTTTGTTCGACGCAACGTCGTTCGCGGGCGAGACGTTTCAGTGCTCTACCGTGAGCCGATGTGGTTGAAATCGCGGCTACGTCGGCATCTTTCGCCCGGTCTACTTCGGTTTCAGTGCTCTACCGTGAGCCGATGTGGTTGAAATGCATACATCATCCCTCCTCTCCGCGATGCGCCGCGCAGTTTCAGTGCTCTACCGTGAGCCGATGTGGTTGAAATCGCCGCGCCGCACCCGGAGATGCGATACGACTCCACCGTTTCAGTGCTCTACCGTGAGCCGATGTGGTTGAAATCGCCGCCGCCGCTGCTGCTCGTCGGCGATGGCTCCAGTTTCAGTGCTCTACCGTGAGCCGATGTGGTTGAAATGCGGGCTGCACCAACAACACCCCGCCCGGTCGCACCTGTTTCAGTGCTCTACCGTGAGCCGATGTGGTTGAAATCGCTGGACGAGATCATCGCCGCCGCGCCGCACCCGGGTTTCAGTGCTCTACCGTGAGCCGATGTGGTTGAAATGGTGGAATCCGCAGGAGAGCGGCACCATCCGCTACAACGTTTCAGTGCTCTACCGTGAGCCGATGTGGTTGAAATACGGCGGGGCCGGTCGCGGCGGCGTACAGCGCGGCTGTTTCAGTGCTCTACCGTGAGCCGATGTGGTTGAAATCCTTGTGGACCGGGGCGTAAACGATGCTGATCAATGGTTTCAGTGCTCTACCGTGAGCCGATGTGGTTGAAATCCAGCAAGATCGAGTGGGCGCAGACCTTGCCCGCAGTTTCAGTGCTCTACCGTGAGCCGATGTGGTTGAAATCCCGCCCGGGCGCACCTGGGCCTGGGCGGGCGAGTGTTTCAGTGCTCTACCGTGAGCCGATGTGGTTGAAATCCTCAGCGAGCCACCGCGGAGGCCGCGCTGACCGCGTTTCAGTGCTCTACCGTGAGCCGATGTGGTTGAAATGGAGCGATCTGCTGACGGTTCTCGCCGGGGAAGAGGGTTTCAGTGCTCTACCGTGAGCCGATGTGGTTGAAATAGGGATGCTTCCCATCTCCTAGCTCTCCGGGATCTGCGTTTCAGTGCTCTACCGTGAGCCGATGTGGTTGAAATTCCGATATAGTGCTGGCAGGGGTGCCCCTCGCAGATGTTTCAGTGCTCTACCGTGAGCCGATGTGGTTGAAATCCATCCGTGCTGTTCGACAATGCGCTCGCAGTCTGTTCGTTTCAGTGCTCTACCGTGAGCCGATGTGGTTGAAATATCCCGCAATCGTGTACGCCCAAGTTTATGCCCCTGTTTCAGTGCTCTACCGTGAGCCGATGTGGTTGAAATGACAAGCAAGGGCAACCCTGCCCCACTATTAAGCAGTTTCAGTGCTCTACCGTGAGCCGATGTGGTTGAAATCAAAAAAAAAGCACGGCGGCCCTAGGCGGGTTGTCAGTTTCAGTGCTCTACCGTGAGCCGATGTGGTTGAAATGCAAGAAGGGGGAGGAGCTCCCGCCAGCCGGGAACAAGTTTCAGTGCTCTACCGTGAGCCGATGTGGTTGAAATTCCCCACCGAAACTACTTGGGGTACTTGACAAACCCGTTTCAGTGCTCTACCGTGAGCCGATGTGGTTGAAATACTGCGGATCATCGACCACGTCGATATGGTCGTACGTTTCAGTGCTCTACCGTGAGCCGATGTGGTTGAAATATATCGCGAAAAGGTTGCCGCGCAGAAGTGGCATGAAGTTTCAGTGCTCTACCGTGAGCCGATGTGGTTGAAATGGCGGCCGCCCAGGCCTTGCCCAGGTACGGCCGAACGTTTCAGTGCTCTACCGTGAGCCGATGTGGTTGAAATAGAGCCGGATCACCCCAGATGCGGTAGACCTCGACAGTTTCAGTGCTCTACCGTGAGCCGATGTGGTTGAAATAATTACTACTACGACAACACGTGGATTCCGGGCTAGTTTCAGTGCTCTACCGTGAGCCGATGTGGTTGAAATGCACAACGAGCGAAGCGCGACGGCGTGGCGATGGATGTTTCAGTGCTCTACCGTGAGCCGATGTGGTTGAAATGCATTGATCTTGAGGGATGAAACGAGCTTCAATCTGTTTCAGTGCTCTACCGTGAGCCGATGTGGTTGAAATGCGTTCCGTTCGGCAGAGATCGCCAGCCGTTGATGAGCGTTTCAGTGCTCTACCGTGAGCCGATGTGGTTGAAATCAATCGCCACGAGATCACCAGTGAAGCCGGGCTTCTGTTTCAGTGCTCTACCGTGAGCCGATGTGGTTGAAATAACAACGGTGACGGCATAAACAAAATCAGTGGGCGGTTTCAGTGCTCTACCGTGAGCCGATGTGGTTGAAATCGTGGTTCGAGGGCGAGACGGTAAAATGTTTCTGCGGTTTCAGTGCTCTACCGTGAGCCGATGTGGTTGAAATGGCGGCGGCGGTGCGACGCCGACGCCGCCGGTGCCGTTTCAGTGCTCTACCGTGAGCCGATGTGGTTGAAATACGCCACGACGCGCGCCGCCAGGACGCGATCCGTCCGTTTCAGTGCTCTACCGTGAGCCGATGTGGTTGAAATACGGGTTGGTCCGCTACAACTGGCCCGGCGACGCCGTTTCAGTGCTCTACCGTGAGCCGATGTGGTTGAAATGTCGACCGCGCGGCGTCCGCGGCGCCGTCAGCATCTGTTTCAGTGCTCTACCGTGAGCCGATGTGGTTGAAATCACTCGCCTCACCGCCCAGCGCGGCAAGCGCGACCGTTTCGGTGCTCTACCGTGAGCCGATGTGGTTGAAATAGTACCTGCACCTCCCACAGCACCATGCCGCTGTCGGTTTCAGTGCTCTACCGTGAGCCGATGTGGTTGAAATTGCGATGGTTGCCCGCGCAACGATGGCGCGCGCAATGGTGTTTCAGTGCTCTACCGTGAGCCGATGTGGTTGAAATGGCCGTGGCGCTTGCACAGCAGCTGATCCAGCGCCAGTTTCAGTGCTCTACCGTGAGCCGATGTGGTTGAAATGTCGACCGCGCGGCGTCCGCGGCGCCGTCAGCATCTGTTTCAGTGCTCTACCGTGAGCCGATGTGGTTGAAATGGCGGGCCCGCAACCTGAAGATCCTCGAGTCGATGTTTTGTTTCAGTGCTCTACCGTGAGCCGATGTGGTTGAAATTACCTACCCAGGTTTACGGTCAGAAACCACCCATATGTTTCAGTGCTCTACCGTGAGCCGATGTGGTTGAAATCGATTGAACGCGATCCCAACAGCGATCCGCCCACGTCAGTTTCAGTGCTCTACCGTGAGCCGATGTGGTTGAAATTTCGGCCATTTCTACGCTGAGGTGTCCGCTCTGCACCGTTTCAGTGCTCTACCGTGAGCCGATGTGGTTGAAATTCTCATGTGGCATTGCCGCGATCGTGTCGGTCCAGATTGTTTCAGTGCTCTACCGTGAGCCGATGTGGTTGAAATTCGAGGCGCCGGGGCCGGGCAGCGGCATGGTGCTGTGTTTCAGTGCTCTACCGTGAGCCGATGTGGTTGAAATCGGTACTGGGCATTATCGTCATTTATCTCGTCTATGTGTTTCAGTGCTCTACCGTGAGCCGATGTGGTTGAAATGGAGGTGTCACATGAGTGAGAAGTTCTTTGTGGTCCGTTTCAGTGCTCTACCGTGAGCCGATGTGGTTGAAATGACCTTGCGCGAACTCGGACGCATCGTTAACGATTCGTTTCAGTGCTCTACCGTGAGCCGATGTGGTTGAAATTTCGGATCTCGCCAGTATGTCTGAGCGACGTCGTCGTTTCAGTGCTCTACCGTGAGCCGATGTGGTTGAAATACCAGTATGCCAGCGCCCGCGTGCGCGCCACTGCGTGTTTCAGTGCTCTACCGTGAGCCGATGTGGTTGAAATTGAGCGAGATATCGCTCAAGATTGAGCGAAAACGGCGTTTCAGTGCTCTACCGTGAGCCGATGTGGTTGAAATATCCCATCCCGCATGGTCAACAGAATCCTGGCAGTGTTTCAGTGCTCTACCGTGAGCCGATGTGGTTGAAATCGTGGAACTCATTCTGCGGCGACAGGCAGCGCAGCGTTTCAGTGCTCTACCGTGAGCCGATGTGGTTGAAATGTCGTTTGAGCGTCGGGGGAACGTCCCTCAGGCCTGTTTCAGTGCTCTACCGTGAGCCGATGTGGTTGAAATCGGGCGCAGGAACTCACACGCTGGTCGGCGTTCGAGTGTTTCAGTGCTCTACCGTGAGCCGATGTGGTTGAAATGTCGGGTGTGTCGAAGGGTACGCCCCGCGCAAGCTGTTTCAGTGCTCTACCGTGAGCCGATGTGGTTGAAATGCCGGCACCTGGTGCGGGCAGCACGCCTTTGCGCTCTGTTTCAGTGCTCTACCGTGAGCCGATGTGGTTGAAATTTTCAGCCGTTCAAGGCGATCGCGCGCGTCGGCGCGTTTCAGTGCTCTACCGTGAGCCGATGTGGTTGAAATTGACGCGCGCCGGGCTTGGGCACAGGCAGTTCGTGGTTTCAGTGCTCTACCGTGAGCCGATGTGGTTGAAATGTCCAGAGCAATGATGACGTTTTCCCATTCCCGGTGTTTCAGTGCTCTACCGTGAGCCGATGTGGTTGAAATGCCCAGGTCTCAAACCAGTTGATTCGGAGGGAGCAGTTTCAGTGCTCTACCGTGAGCCGATGTGGTTGAAATTCCGCCCACGTCATGGCAGCTATCTTCTCTCGGTGTTTCAGTGCTCTACCGTGAGCCGATGTGGTTGAAATACCATTTGCCGCGCACCTCGACGGCGCCACGCCGCAGTTTCAGTGCTCTACCGTGAGCCGATGTGGTTGAAATTAATGTCCTATACGTACAGTATACCACACAACCCCGTTTCAGTGCTCTACCGTGAGCCGATGTGGTTGAAATCCAGGTCCGGGATGCCATCCCGGATAGTCAGGACAGTTTCAGTGCTCTACCGTGAGCCGATGTGGTTGAAATACAAGCGAGGGCACAGCAACGGGAGGTCGCCCGCGCGGTTTCAGTGCTCTACCGTGAGCCGATGTGGTTGAAATGTGCACGACGGGAAGCAGAACGACAAGCGAGGGCACGTTTCAGTGCTCTACCGTGAGCCGATGTGGTTGAAATTGCTCAGCGCTTGCAACGATCACGACGCAGATCTCGTTTCAGTGCTCTACCGTGAGCCGATGTGGTTGAAATCGCCGGCGCTCTGGACGCTATCGGTATTGGCGAGCGTTTCAGTGCTCTACCGTGAGCCGATGTGGTTGAAATAGGGGCTTCACCAGCGTCTTCGTCAGGCAGCGAGTGTTTCAGTGCTCTACCGTGAGCCGATGTGGTTGAAATTGACGGCACCGATAAGCACCAGGAAAGGAGTACAATGTTTCAGTGCTCTACCGTGAGCCGATGTGGTTGAAATGCTGCCTGCCGGGGATCGCTGCCCTCCCCAAGGACCGTTTCAGTGCTCTACCGTGAGCCGATGTGGTTGAAATCAGGGCCGTGCTGCCTGCCATCGCCCGGCACTTCCAGTTTCAGTGCTCTACCGTGAGCCGATGTGGTTGAAATCTGCTCCCAAACTGCCAGTTCGATCAACCGCTGATCTGTTTCAGTGCTCTACCGTGAGCCGATGTGGTTGAAATGAACTGGAGTGTTCTGAAGTTCGCGGCGGTCAGACTGTTTCAGTGCTCTACCGTGAGCCGATGTGGTTGAAATCCAGTGCGCGCGGAGTGAGTGCGCGCGTAGGCGCGTGTTTCAGTGCTCTACCGTGAGCCGATGTGGTTGAAATTTGATCCCGTTTGCACCGACATAGCCGGTCGCGCAAGTTTCAGTGCTCTACCGTGAGCCGATGTGGTTGAAATTTCATTCATTGAAGCAGCGGAGGAAGCCATCCAGGCGTTTCAGTGCTCTACCGTG
>Ga0272446_1005502_pt1 | contig 13919 bp, 16 predicted proteins | sample YNPCB0061_FD_194587 | JGI IMG/M metagenome (GOLD analysis project Ga0272446, IMG submission 194587) | Hot spring microbial mat communities from Yellowstone National Park, WY, United States - YNP-CB-006-1 | ecosystem: Environmental > Aquatic > Thermal springs > Hot (42-90C) > Sediment | place...
CTCTGGCGGCAGCTGGGCGTCAACCGCCTCAGTCTGGGGGTCCAGTCCCTGCATGACGCCGAGCTGCGTTGGCTGGGGCGGCGGCATGACGCCGCCCAGGCCCGGCGCGCCCTGGACCTGGCCCGGGAGGCCGGCTTTACCAACCTGAGCGTCGATCTGATGTATGCCCTGCCGGGGCAGAGTGAGGCGGGCTGGCTGGCCACGCTGCAGGCTGTGCTGGCCTATGAGCCCGAGCATTTGTCCTGTTATCAGCTCACCGCGACGGAGCATACCCCTCTGGGGGCAGAGGTGGCCCGTGGGGCAGTAACCCTGCCGGGTGAGGAGGAGCAGCGGCAGTTCTTTCTGACCACATCCGAGTTGCTCGACAGCCGGGGCTATCTTCATTATGAGATCTCCAACTTCGCCCGGGGCCGGCAATATTTTTCCCGACATAACAGCACATATTGGCAGCACAGCCCCTATCTCGGCCTCGGGCCTGCGGCCCACTCCTTTGACGGCCGCCGGCGCTGGTGGAATTGCCGCGGCGTCGAGGCCTACTGCCGCCGGTTGCAGGCCGGCCAGGCGCCGGTGGCTGGCATTGAGGTCCTCAGCGACGCGCAACTGCGCCTCGAGGCCCTGGCTCTGGGACTGCGCACCCGCCGGGGCGTGGCCCTGACGGCACTGGCTTATCTGCCGCAAGCCGACAAGATTATGGGAGAATTCTGTGCGGCCGGCCTGCTCACCGTGCAGCAGGACCGGCTCTGCCCTACCCGGGCAGGATTCCTGGTGGCCGACAGCCTGGCCCTGCTGCTCAGCGGCTGACCAAGGACCGGAAGGAAAGCAGATATAAAAGGAGGATCTGGTATGGCCGTATTTACCTGTGAAAAATGCGGGGCAACCGTGGAAGTGCGCTGTAAACCGAAAAAATGCAGTAATTGCGGCGAGTCCGGCAGCATGGTGAAGACCTCGCCGCCGCCGGCGAAGAAAAAAACCATAAGCAGTCACTAGCGGCGGAGCACCTTTGACGGCGGCTCCTCATTCCTCGGCGGTTTCCTCCTCCTGCTGGCCCGCCAGCCAGGCCAGGAGATCGCCGTTGGGGATGAGGATGCCGCTGGCCCGGGGGTGGAAATACAGCCAGGCCAGGGTCTCGGCGTCGTCAGCCATGATTACCGGCACCTGCTCCCGGCGGTAGACAAAGGGGTGATCCTCCAGGTCATCCAGCAGGGCCAGGGTGTAGTTGTCCACCAGATAGAGTTCGCCCTGAATGACGGCGACGGCCTCGTCCGGCACCACCTTGGGGACGTCATCCAGATAGAGGGCATAGCGCTGTTTGGTCCGGGCCGGCCCCAAATTCCGGGCTGCAGTCAGAAAATGGTGGTTGGGCAACCCGTGCCGCAGCGTGCCATAGACAAAGACCAGATGGCGTTCCCGGTTGTGATCTTGATCTGCCTGCATATACCTTTCCTGCCTGTTGGCGCCGCCGCCAAGCCGAGTTGGCGGTGGGGGAGGGGCCGGGGGCTAGATTTTTTAGCCCCTCGCCGCAACTTAGAGTCATAACAACCTGCTAAGGTTCCTGCCGTTCCCAGAAGCCGATGCCGGCGGGGAGGAGCAGCGTCACGATCCCCAGGCCCACCACCCCCGGCCAGCCCATCAATCCATAGGCATAGCCGTTCAGGGTGATGCCCAAGGCCCCGCCCAGATAATAGAATAACACATACAGGGAGTTGGCCTTGCCCTGACCGCTGCGGACGCAGCGGTTGAGGGCGCCGGCGGCGGCCGCGTGGATGGTGAAGAAGCCCAGACAGATGCCCAGCAGGGCCAGGACAATGACCAGCATACTGGCCACCAGGGTGGTGAGCAGGGCCAGGGCAAAGACGGCGGCGCCGCTCAGCATGGCCGAGCCATTGCCGATGCGATTGCTCAAGCGGCCGGCCAGGGGGCCGATGACGATTCCCACCAGATAAGTGAGATAACACAGGGTGATGAGCTGGGTGGAGGCGTGAAAGGGCGGTCCGGCCAGGTAAAACGGCAGATAATTGAACGACGACGAAAAGACAAAAAAGGCGCCAAAGGGGACCAGCAGCAGCCGCAGGGTCCTGACATCGGCCAGCATCCGGCGGAAACCGCCGGCGGTTTGGGTCCGCTGCGGGCGGCGACCGCCGGGCAGCCACAGCCCCGCGGCCAGGGTCGCGCCCAGCAAACCCAGCGCCGCGGTCACAAAGGCATAGCGCCAATGGAGCGGCGGATGGATGAAGCCGCCCAGCAGGCGGCCGCCCAAACCGCCGGCCACCGTTGCCGAGACGTACGAGCCCATTACCACATTGAGCCGGTCCGACGCCACGTTGACGGCCAGGTAGGCCGCCAGACAGGTGGTCAGGGCCGGGATGAACAGGCCCTGGAGCCAACGGGCGGTCACCAACAGCCAGAAATTCTGGGTCAGGGCGCAGATCAGGCCGCTGCCCGCCACCAGCAAGCCGCCGCTGAGGATCAGCCAGCGCACCGCCACGGTATCAGCCAGGGCGCCGAACGGTAGGTTAGCCAAAGCCATGCCAAAGATGACCGCCGACATGGTCATCGAGGCCCGGGAGGCGCTGACCGCGAACTCCTGCTGCAAGACCGGCAGGATCGGCTGGGTGATGTAGACGTTGGTAAAGGCCGCGGCGACCAGAGCAAAGACCAACAACTGCATGGTAGAGTCGGCCGAGGCCCCGGTTCGGGTGTCGGCCCCCGCGTCGGGCGATAAGGCGGCCCCCCTTTTTGATAAACTTATGAATAACAAAGAGATAGCCTCACAATGGGCCGGTCTGCTGGGGCGGCGTCGCGGCAAGCGGCCGGACCTGGCGCCGCAGTTTTTCCAACCTCTCCAATTTAAAACAAAAATCTGGGGCGGCAAAGCAGTTTTTGGTTGACCGGCAGCCCGCTCTTTTGCGATTATACATCTATTCTAGGTTAGGATCGAAACCATGGCCTTGCCAGCCTCCCGTGAGAGCCAAAAATCTTCGCCGCCCAAAACCAAAGAGTCCATATGGCGGCTCCTCGGGAAGATTCCCGGGGGCAAATTTTTCTGGGTGTTTCTGCTGTTGGTGGCCATGGGCCTGGGAGGCTGGCTGATTTTCGGCGACAAAGGCCTGTACCATCTGTATACCCTGCGCCGGGAGAGGGACCGCCTGCAACAGGAAAACCTGGTCCTGAAGGATGAGATCGACCGCATGGTGAAGATGATCGATCGACTCCGGAATGATCAGGATTATATTGAAGATATCATCCGCCGCGATCTGCGCTTTATTAAGAAAAACGAAATTATCTATCAGTTGGCGCCAGAGGTCGGCTCGGGGCCCCGGGTAACCCAGGCTCCGGCGTTGGGCCCGCCGCCCAGCCCCGCTGCCAAGGCCAAACGGGCCAACCGGCCCTAAGAGCGCGCTGACTCCCGCAGATGACTAGATGTAGGTGAAACGCCATGTACTCGACAGCTGATTTTCGCAAGGGATTAAAGATTGAATGGGAAGGTACGCCCTATATTATCGTGGAATTTCAACATGTCAAGCCCGGCAAGGGTGGGGCTTTTGTCCGCACCAAGATCAAAAACCTGATCACCGGCCGGGTCATTGATCAGACCTTCCGTTCGGGCGAGAAGGTGGAACGGCCTGATCTGCAGGAAAAAGATATGCAGTACCTCTACGCCGAAGGCGACCGTTATTGTTTTATGGACAACGAAACCTACGAACAGATCTATCTGACCGCCGAACAGCTCGGCGACAGCAAGGATTTCCTCCAGGACAATCTCAATCTGAAAGTCCTGTATTACAAAGGCCAACCCATCGCCGTGGAGCTGCCCACCTTTGTGGAACTGACGGTGACCCACACCGAACCGGGCTTTAAAGGTGATACGGCCAGCGGCGGCAGCAAACCGGCTACCCTCGAGACGGGCGCAGTCATCCAAGTGCCCCTCTTCATAGACATAGGGGACCGACTCAAGGTTGACACCCGCACCGGGACCTATGTGGAGCGCCTGAAATGACCTTCCCGCGGCTGACCACGGCGACCGGCCTGCCGGCCGCGGCATGGCCAGGACGTCGGCGGCGGTGGTCGTTGCGGCTTAGATGATCTTGACCAGCATGACGTTGTATCTCACGCCGAACCGCATGGCCTCGGCATAACGGGGCAGCCAGATATCCGCCTGCCGCCGCTTATAGCCGGCCATGCGATCCTCGAAGGCATACGTTCCCAACCCTTCCAATTTTACCAGGTCACCGAAACGCATGCCCAACTGATACTCCAGATCCCGGCTCAGGGCCAGGATGCCGTCCTGGACCGGGATACCGGAGGCAGTGCGGCCGGCATGGCAGTAGGCGGTGACCTTGACAACGGCACTGGTCAGGGAAATGGTAGGTTGGGGAATGGCAAAGAGGAGGAGGAAAACGGTCAGGAGGCTAAAAATAACTGTCTTTCTCATAGATTACCTCCAAATAAACCACGAGCCTCTTTGGGGAATAATCGTCCACTCCAGCTGCGGGGGCAGTTCTCCCTCGAGTGGATCAATGGGGGTGCTGGTTTAGAAGGAAGTTGCCGGGATGAGAAATAATGAGGATCCCGCGGTGGATCGCCTCAATAGCTTGCTTTAATGCCTGCGTGGTTAGCTGGTGGGTTAGAGCTAAAGCATGCCCCTCCCGGACCCGAAGGCCAGGGATTCACCCATGGTTTTGGTTCCCCCGCTCTCCCTCTGGGAGGGAGATTTGGCTAACTATTTTTGGTCCTCCAACCAGCGTTACTTGGCTGTGGTTTTCTGGTGCCGATACATATACTAAATAGCACAATCGCTGTCAAGTATTTTTTTTCTGCAAACTTGTCCGGCAGCTCTATACCAAGAAAATAAGGTTTCCGGTTTCTGGTTTCCGGTTTCCAGAAAAATCCTTTTTAGTGGGGCGGGCCTCCGAGCCCGCCCAAGATAGCCAGGGGCAGGAACCTTTATTTTCATGGTTCGCGGGTGACTTATATAATTAATGGCAATTACTAAGAAAATAAAAAGACATTTCGTGGCGCCGGTCTCCAGACCGGCGAACTTGCGGCAATATCCTTGCCCAGCGGACCTGGAGGTCCGCTCTACGAGGGCTTATCCTCAACCATGCAAATCCGGCGAACCTTGATTTTCATGCTTTCCGGCCGACCGGTGAATTATGAATAGAGATCACATTCAATGGAAAAAATAAACAATATCCGGCTAGGCTCGATGAATCGCCGGACCTTTTTGGGCCTAAATGCGCTTGACTTTCCAAATCGAATTTTTTATTATTATATTTTACGGTAAAGGAGGGAGCAGTGTACGTCATCGTTCAAACCGGCGGCAAACAGTATCGGGTCGGTCTCGGCGACGTCATTCGCGTCGAGAAACTGCCCGGTGAGGTAGGGGACATGGTCGCCCTGGATAAAATCCTGTTGGCGGCGACCGAGGCAGATGTGCAGATCGGCCAACCTTATCTGGCCGGCGCCCAGATCACGGGTCAGATCCTGCGCCAGGGCAAGGCCAAGAAGATCCTGGTCTTTAAGAAGAAACGGCGCAAGAACTACCGGCGTCTGCGGGGGCATCGGCAACCCTATACGGCTTTGCAGATCAAAGATATTCAGTTATAATCAGACAATATCATACCAGGGCAGGAAGGCGGCCGGCGGCAGGAGTCGGTTCGTCTGCCTCCCTGTGGCCAGCAGCGGGGCTCGGGCGGTCTGCAGACCGGCGTGAGCTGACTGCAGGATAACGGAGGATACGCTTTTGGCACATAAAAAAGCGGGCGGCAGTTCCCGGAACGGCCGGGACAGCCAGGGACAGCGGCGCGGCGTCAAGCGCTTCAGTGGTCAGGTCGTGCGGGCCGGCAATATCCTGGTACGGCAGTTGGGCACTCGCATCCATCCCGGGGAAAACGTCGGCATGGGCAAAGATTACACCCTCTTTGCCAAGATTGACGGCGTCGTCAACTATGAGAATTTCGGCCGGAATCGGAAGCGGGTGAGCGTCTACCCCCAAGTTTAGGAGCACTGAGCTTGCCCCGTCGGCGTTTTGCCGATGAAGCGGAAATTCTTGTCCAAGCCGGCAAAGGGGGCGCGGGATGCATCAGTTTTGCCCGGCGGCGCTTCCAGCCCCGGGGCGCCGCGGATGGCGGCGACGGCGGTCGGGGTGGTGACGTCAAAATGGTGGCCACGCCTTCCCTGCAAACCCTGGCAAATTTCCGGCAGCACCGTCTCTTCCGCGCCGCCAACGGTCAGCCCGGCGGCAGTCGCCTGAAAACCGGGGCTCAGGGCGAGGCTCTCATTATTCCAGTGCCGTTGGGGACCGCCATCCGGGATGCCGACAGTGGCCAGCTGTTGGCCGATCTGGTGGACGCCCACCAGGAAGTCATCGTGGCCCAGGGGGGCCGGGGCGGCAAAGGTAATGCCCATTTCAGTTCCTCGCGCCTGCGCTCCCCCCGGTTTGCCCAACCCGGCGAGCCCGGCCAGGAGCGCCGGCTGCGGTTGGAACTGCAGGTCCTGGCCGATGTCGGCCTCATCGGTCTTCCCAACGCCGGCAAGACCACGTTGTTGACCAAATTGACGGCCTCCAAAGCCCACGCTTCTCCCTACCCCTTCTCCACCCTGGAGCCCAATCTGGGGGTTCTCCAGCATGAAGAGCATCCCCCCATTGTTGTGGCCGATATCCCTGGGTTGATTGCTGGGGCGCATGCCGGCAGAGGCTTGGGGTTGCGCTTTCTCCGGCATCTTCAGCGCACCCGCCTCCTGGTAGACGTCGTCGACAGCTCGCAGCTCGATCCGGCGGCGCCTTTGGCCAGTATTGACCAGGTCCGCCGGGAACTGCAGTTGTTTGAGCCTGGCCTCTTACAGAAAAAACTCCTGGTGGTCTTCACCAAAAGCGATCTGGTGCCGCCGGAGTTTCCCTGGCAGCAGGTTCTGGACGCCTGTCAACAGCGGGGCTGGCCGGCCTTGGTGGTCTCCGCCGAGACCGGTGCGGGACTGGCGGCCTTGCAGGAATTGCTGTGGTCGCAGATGGAAGCCACTGCCCATGCCGACGACCGATAAACGTATCCGGTTGCAGCAACAGATCCTGGCCAGGACGAAACGGCTCGTCGTCAAGGTGGGCAGCGCCGTCATGACCACGGCCGCCGGCTTGAATGTGGCTTTCATCGACGAATTTGCCGACAGCCTGGCGGCTCTCCTGGGCCAGGGGCGGGAAGTGGTCATCGTCTCCTCAGGGGCCATCGCCGCCGGGTTCAAGAAAATCGGTCTGCCGGCCAAGCCCACGGCTATCCCCCAGAAACAGGCAGTGGCGGCCATCGGCCAAAGCACCCTTATGCAGCACTATGAACAGGCCTTCGCCCGCCACGGCCTGATGGTGGCCCAGATCCTCCTGACCCGCAATGATCTGGCCAACCGCCGGCGCTACCTGAATGCCCGCAACACCCTCTTTACCCTGCTCAATTGGCAGGTCATCCCCGTGATCAACGAAAATGACACGGTGGTGGTGGAAGAAATCCAGTTCGGCGACAATGATAACCTCTCCGCCCTCATCAGCAGCGTGGTCCAGGCCGATCTGCTGATCATCCTGACCGATATCGATGGGCTCTATGACAAAGACCCACGCCATCATCCGGATGCCTGCCGACTGGCCCTGGTGGAAAAGATTGACGCCCGTCTGGAGCGGGCTGCCAGCCGCCAACCTGGCGTCATCGGCTCCGGCGGCATGTTCAGCAAGATCCAGGCCGCCAAGAAGGCCGGCAGCGTTGGCATCCCGACGATCATCGCCAGCGGCCTGAAGCCCCAGATCATTTCGGCACTCTTTGCCGGCGAACCGGCAGGGACTCTTTTCCTGCCCCAGGCCACCAAACTGCGCAGCCGCCAGTATTGGCTGGCCTACACTACCACGCCCGCCGGTGACATTATTGTCGATGACGGCGCCCGTCAGGTGTTGCGCTATCAGGGCAAGAGCCTGCTGCCGGCCGGCGTCGTCGCGGTCCAGGGCCGCTTCAGCGCCGGCGCCCCGGTACGGCTGCTCGACACCCGCGGCCAGGTCATCGGCATCGGTCTGAGCAATTATTCCGCCAACGATCTGGCCTGCATCAAAGGCCTCAAGACCTGCGATATTCAGCAATCCCTGGGCTACAAAGGCTACGATGAGGTCGTCCACCGGGATAATATGGTGATTTTTCAGGAAAATACCTGAGCGTTGCCATATCCTGGTGCATTCCGTACCACAGGATCAGGGGTGAGCAGCCAGTGGGTTAGAGGGCAAGGGGGCCAGAGAGGGTGACAGTACGGAGCAATCGCCAGGAGCTGCGGTCACCAGTGCACGATGCCAATGTACGGCGGCTGCGGATGGCAGGCTGCGCCGGCAGGATGCCGGTGCCACCAAAGAGGGGTTTGGGCAGACACGGCAGGTCCGCCCCAACCCGGAAATCTTCTGACCACTGACCACTGGCAACTGATAACTGACAACCGGCCACTGGCCACGAACCACTCTTCAGAAAGGTGCGTCTCCATGAGTCTTGCCACGCAAATCCGGCAGATGGCCCAAGAGGCCAAGGCAGCCGCCCGGCAGGTGGCGGTCCTGTCCAGTACCGTGAAAAATCAGGCCCTGGGGGCCATGGCCCAGGCCCTCGAGGACCAGCGGCAGCTGATCCAGGCCGAGAACCAGAAGGATGTTGCCGCGGCCCGGCAGCAGGGCTACCCGGCTGCTTTCATTGATCGCCTGACCTTGTCAGACAAGGTCATCAACGCCATGGTGCAAGGTCTGCATGACGTCATGAACCTGCCCGATCCGGTGGGCGCGGTCACTTCCATGTGGCGCCGGCCCAACGGTCTGCTGGTGGGGCGGCAGCGCATTCCCTTGGGCGTCATCGGCTTTATTTATGAATCACGGCCCAATGTGACGGTGGACGCTGCGGCCTTGTGCCTCAAGAGTGGCAATGCTGTCATCCTCAAAGGAGGGAAAGAGGCTATCCATTCGAACCTGATGTTAAGCCGCCTGATGGGGGAGGCCCTGGGGCAGGCTGGCGTGTCGGCCACCGCCGTGCAGGTCATTCCCACCACCGAACGGGAGGCGGTGGTGGAGCTTCTGAAACTGGACGACTTTGTGGATATTATCATCCCCCGGGGTGGGGAAGGGCTTATCCGTTTTGTCGCGGAAAATTCCCGCATCCCGGTGCTGAAACACTACAAGGGCGTCTGCCATATTTTTGTGGACGAAGATGCCGACTTGGACATGGCCGAGACCATCTGTTTCAATGCCAAGGTGCAGCGGCCGGGGGTCTGCAATGCCATGGAGACGCTGTTGATTCACGCCGGCGTGGCCCCGGCTTTTGTGCCCCGGATGTTCGCCCGCTTCCGGGAGGCAGGGGTGGAATTGCGGGGCTGCCCCCAAACGGTGGCCCTGGATGCCAAGGTGAAGCCGGCCACTGCCGAAGATTGGGGCTATGAATTCCTTGACCTGATCCTGGCCGTCAAGATCGTCCCTGATCTGGAGGCGGCCCTGGACCACATCGCGCAGTATAGCTCCAACCATACCGAGGCTATCATTACCCGGAACTACGCCCGGGCGCAACGCTTCCTCAGCGAAGTGGATTCGTCGGTGGTCCTGGTCAATGCCTCCACCCGCTTCAACGACGGCGGTGAGCTGGGGTTGGGGGCCGAAATAGGCATCAATACGTCCAAATTGCATGCCTTCGGTCCCATGGGACTGGAGGAACTGACCACCACCAAGTTCATCGTCTTCGGCTCCGGGCAGATCCGGGGCTAACGGTCGGCCATGCGTCTGGGACTCTTCGGCGGCACCTTTAATCCCATTCATCTGGGCCACCTCCGGGCCGCAGAAGAGGTCTGCGAATCTTTCACCTTGGACCGCCTCCTCTTTATCCCGGCGGCCCGGCCGCCCCATAAAAATGCCGCAGCGGTGACGCCCTTTGCCGTGCGCCTGGAGATGGTCCGCCTGGCCGTGGCTGACCACGAGCAGTTCGAGGTCTCGGATATCGAGAATCAACGGCCAGAAAGGTCCTATTCCATCGACACTTTGCGCTGGTTCCGCCAGGAATACGGCCCGGCCGCAGACATTTTCTTCATCGTCGGCTTGGACGCCATGCTGGAAATCGACACCTGGCGGGAGTATCAGGGCCTCTTTCATCTTTGCCATTTTATTGTGCTGGACCGCCCTGGCTATGAATTCGAAGACCTGGGCCGGCTCCTTTGCCAGAAGCTGGCCTGTCGGGCGGAACCTGATGGGCAGGTCTTCCGCCATCCCGGCGGCCAACAGATCTACCTGCGCGCCATTACCCGGTTGGACATCTCTTCGACCCAAATCCGTCGCTTGGCGGCCCAGGGCCGCTCCCTGCGCTACCTCTTGCCGGAGACCGTGCGGCGCTATATATTAAAAAATAAACTATATTGCTGAAGGAGACCCTGTACGCTCACACAGAAACCCACATTAGAGGCAGCCGCCAAAGTTGACCTCTGCGTTCGCACCCTGTTGGCCAAAAAGGCCCAGGATGTGGTGGTGTTGGATGTGCGCCATCTTACTTCCATTGCCGACTTTTTTGTTATCTGCTCTGGCAATTCCCACCGGCAGGTGGCCGCCCTCGCCGGCTATGTGGAAGAAGCCCTGAAACAGCAGGGGGTGCGGCCGCTGGGGGTCGAAGGCTCCCAGGAGGCCCGCTGGGTCCTGTTGGATTGCAGCGATGTGATCGTGCACATCTTTTATCAACCCTGGCGAGAATTTTACGATCTGGAAGGGCTCTGGTTGGAAGCCCCCCGGGAATTCCCCACGGCACGAGAGGCGCGTCCGACCTGAGGCCGGGGCGCCGTCACCGGAGATGATCTATGCTCAGGTCAATCCGCACCTGTCGGCTGCTGGTGCCCCTGTGCCTGACGTTGTGCCTGGTCCTGGCAGTCCCTCCCTCCGCCTGGGGCTTTTTCGGTTCTCTGACCATCGAGAAGGAAAAAGACCTGGGAGAAGAGTTCTGCCTCCTGCTGCAACAATATTACCCGCTGGTGCGCGATCCCTATCTCAACGCTTACATCAACGCGGTGGGGCAGAAATTGGTGCAGCAATTGGGCCCCCAACCCTTCCAATATCGCTTTTTTATCCTCGAGGATCCCACTTATAATGCCTTTGCCGTGCCCGGCGGCTATATCTTTGTCAACTCCGGCATCATCCGGCTCATGGACCGGGAAGATGAATTGGCCGGCGTCCTGGCCCATGAAATCACCCATGTGCACCAGCGCCACATGGCCAAGCGCATGGAAAAGGCCAAATTTACCACCATCTCCACGCTCCTGGGCGCTTTGGCCGCGGTCCTCCTGGGCGGCGCCCTGGCCGCCCCCATCCTCATGGGGACGGCGGCCGGGGCAGAATCTGCCATGTTGGCCTACAGCCGGGAGGATGAGAAAGAGGCCGACACACTTGGGTTTAAATGGCTGACGTCGGCCCAATACGATCCCCACTACATGATGACCGTGTTCCGGAAAATGGACCGGCAACGCTGGTTTGAACCCGGCAACATTCCGGTGTATCTCAAGACCCACCCGGAGCTCTCGAGTCGGATCGTCGACCTGGCGCATCTGACCGAGACCCATCAGATCCCCGAACGCCAGAATACGCCACCGACGCCGGCGTTCGTCTTTTTCAAGCAGCGTCTGGAAGCCCTCTATGGCAATCCGCACCGCATGAAACGGGAACTGCTCATCCGGCTGTCCCAGGAACCCAACAATATCCCCCTGCGTTATTGTCTGGCCCTGGTCTATAAGCGCCTGGGAGACCGGCAGGCGGCGCTACAGGCCTATGAGCAGGCCCTGGCCCAGGATCCCAATAATGACCTGATCAAAAGGGATCTGGCCATCTTTTACTATGAATCCAATAAGATCCAGGAGGCCACCGCCCTTTTCCAGGAATTGCTGCGGCGCCAGCCCCGGGATGAGGTCTCTCTGTATTATCAGGGCCTGATTTTGCAGGACCGCCGCCAATTGGACGAGGCCCTGGCCATCTTTGAACATCTCCATGCCCTTAACCCCGGTTTCATTGAGGTCTACTACAACCTGGGCATGTTATACGGCCAGAAGCAGCGGTTGGGGTTGGCCCATTATTATCTGGGCCGCCACTGCCGCCTGGCCAAGGACCTGCCCACCGCCCTCTTTCATTTCCGCAAGGCCGTGGAAAATATGTCGCCGACTGATAGAATGTATGGTGAGGCCCGCTTGGAGATCGCCCGTCTGGAGCGTCTGAAGGTGAGGGTCCCTTAACGAGTCTGCTGCTGTGGAGGAGGATTGCTGATGCCCATCTACGAATATCAATGTTCCGCCTGTGGCGCCATTTCCGGCTATCTCATCCTCACGCGGGATGAACCCTTTACGCCTGTCTGCAAACGCTGCGGCGGCCGGGAACTCACCCGGGTCCTCTCCCGGGTCCATGTCCGCCTCTCAGAAGAAACCCGCCTGGATCGCCTGGCCGATCCCAGCCGCTTGGGCGGCCTGGACGAAAACGATCCTAAGAGCATGGCCCGCTTCATGAAGGAGATGGCCGCGGCCACCGGCGAAGACCTGGGGGCCGAGGAGATCGACCAGATGATGGAAGAAGCGGCCGGCGCCGGCGGAGAGGAGGAGGGTGCCACGGCCTCGGACTACGACGATTTTTAACGACGTTTGCCCTGAGGCAACCTGGTGACCTTTTCAGATAAAAGAAATATGCTCCCCATTTTTTTATTATTATTCCTTTATGATAATTTTTTCTATTAGATAAAAAAATCTACAGACATTTCTTAGTTGGTGTGGTAATCTTTCTGACGCGGCAGTTACTGTCTTCTGACCGCGTTCATTTATTCAGAAGAGGTTTGCAGCTATGAAAAGATTCTTGGTGGTTTTTTTGGCTTTGCTGGCCGTGGTGCTGGGCGGCCAGTCCTGGCTCCTGGCTGCCGAGGCCCAGGGTGTGCCGGTGCTCTGCTACCATCGCTTCGGCCCCAAGTTTGCCGACAGCATGACCACGACGACGCCGACCTTTGCGGCCCAATTGCAGTGGCTGCAGGACAACGGCTACACCGTGATCCCCTTGCGCACCCTGGTGAACTACCTCCTGGGCCAGGGGCCGCCGCCGCCCCCCAAATCTGTGGTCATCACTGCGGACGACGCCCATAAAACCGTGTACAGCGATATGCTGCCTTTGATCAAGAAGTATAATATCCCCGTAACCGTGTTTGTTTACCCTTCAGCCGTTTCTCGGGCTTCCTACGTCATGACCTGGGAGCAGCTCAAGGAATGTCAGGACACCGGCCTGGTTGACATCCAGTCCCACACCTTCTGGCACCCGAATTTTAAGAAGGAAAAAAAGAAGCTGAAACCGGAGGAATACCAGAAGCTGGTGCATGACCAATTAACCAAATCCAAGGCTTCCCTGGAAAGACGCTTCGGCAAAACGGTGGATATCCTGGCCTGGCCTTTCGGCATCTATGACGAGGAATTGGAACAGGCCGCGGCCAAGGCCGGGTACGTGGCGGCCTTCAGCATCGAACGCCGGTTGGCCAACCCCTCCGAGCATATCATGGCTCAACCCCGTTATATCATTACTGAAGTCGACAAGGTCAAGGATTTTGCCGCTTTTGTCAGCGGCAAAGTCATCGAAAAAGGCCCCCGGACCTACTAACCGTTACCAAGAAAATAAGGTTTCCGGTTTCTGGTTTCCGGTTTCTGGAAAATTACCAAGAAAATAAGGGAAAAATGGACAACCGTTGTCATTTTTTCTGCCTCTCTGCTGACCGCCCTCGGCTCTTTGCCCAGGCCCCTTATTTTCATGGTTCGCGGGTGACTTTTGTAAGTAATGGCAATTACCAAGAAAATAAGGTTTCCGGTTTCTGGTTTCCGGTTTCTGGAAAATTACCAAGAAAATAAGGGAAAAATGGACAACCGTTGTCATTTTTTCTGCC
>Ga0272446_1005503_pt1 | contig 13917 bp, 12 predicted proteins | sample YNPCB0061_FD_194587 | JGI IMG/M metagenome (GOLD analysis project Ga0272446, IMG submission 194587) | Hot spring microbial mat communities from Yellowstone National Park, WY, United States - YNP-CB-006-1 | ecosystem: Environmental > Aquatic > Thermal springs > Hot (42-90C) > Sediment | place...
CTCCCACTTTGGCGAAGCCTTTATGCGGCGGATCTCGGTCGATACGCGCGATCTTTTGGTCATGCAGCAGGTAGCCGAATTTGGTATAGCTTATATCAACGATGTGAGCGGGGGCTCTCCGGAAGTTTATCGTTTTATCGCCGACTCAGGGCTCGAATATGTGCTCATGCATACCCAGGGTAATCCTCAAACCATGCAGATTGCGCCGCAATATACTGACGTATGCGCTGAGGTTCTCGCCTACCTCCAGCAGCGCACAGCATTACTTAAAGAGGCGGGAGTTAAAACGGAAAAGATAATCTGGGACGCAGGTATTGGCTTCGGCAAAACTGTGGAGCATAATCTCAAACTCATTGCAGCGTACGCCCGGTTCCGGGAATTCGGACATCGCCTGCTCGCCGGAGTCTCACGCAAATCGTTCATCGGACACATACTCGGGCAGAATGACTCTGCTGACCGCCTCGTGGGCACGCTGGCGACGCAGATATATTTAACTTTACGCGGCCTCGAAATTCTCCGGGTTCACGACGTGAAGGAAATGGCCGAGGCACTACGCATGATCGCAGCTATCAAACAACATGAACTTTAGTCCACGCGATCTGCTCGACATACTGCTGGTAACCCTGGTCATCTACTACGGTTACCGTCTGGTGAGGCAGAGCAGGGCAATCCCAATTTTAGGCGGGGTGGCGATCTTTCTACTACTCACTTTCATCAGCCACCGTGCGCAGCTTGAAACCATAAGCTGGCTTTTCGATTCTATCTCGGCGTACTTTGTCATCGGTATTCTGGTCGTCCTGCAACCCGAGCTGCGCCGGTTGTTCTACCAAATTGGCCAGGCGCGCTGGTACCGCACTCTGATTCAGGTGCAGCAGGTTCCGGTTGACGAGATTGCCAGCGCGGTAAGGCAGCTCAGCGAGAACAAATTTGGAGCGCTGATCGCAATCGTCAACAAGGTAGGTTTGAAGCAATACAGCGAATCCGGTGTGCAGATCTCGGGGCGCGTGACGCGTGAACTGTTAAACTCCATTTTCTTTGGCAAGAACCCGCTGCACGACGGGGCAGTCATCATTGAGGGCCAGAATATCGTCGCCGCTGCCTGTTATCTGCCGATGAGCACCTCGAATGACATCAAGCGTTCTTATGGCGCCAGACACCGGGCAGCGCTGGGACTCAGCGAAGATTCGGATGCGCTCGTAATCGTTGTCTCTGAAACCAATGGGCGAATAGCGCTGGCATTTCTGGGTGAAATTAAGGAAAACATAGACCAGGCAAGATTGCGCAAGATACTCATAGCTTTCAACCAAAACCGTCTCACTGAAGCATGGAAAACTCTGTGATATTGCGGGTACTGCGCTACATATTTATCGAGGACTATGTCGCAAAATTGGTCTGCCTTGGCATAGGCTCAGCACTCTGGTTTTATGTCGAGTTTGCGCGTATACAACAAATGACACTCAATATACCTGTGGAGTATATTAAGAAACCGGCAAACCTCTATCTTAAACCCGGCCAGGCGCGCTTCGTAAAAATTGTTGTGCGCGGCAGAGAGGAGTTTTTGAAATTTTCAACGGCCGGCATTAAGGCAGAGGTAAACCTCGCGAACGCAAAGAGCGGCGAGGGCAGTTATCCGCTGGTGTTCGACCCGCGGCAATTGCCCGAGCGGGTGGAGATTGCTTCACGCCCAGAAAATATCACCGTGGCGCTTGAAAAAGGACTTAGTCGTGTCGTGCCGGTGCGCGTCGTAACCGCCGGAAATCCCGACCCGCAGTTCCGCGTAGTGCGCACGGCGGCGGTGCCGCAGCAGATAGAAATCGAGGGTCCTGAAGCAGTGGTGGCAGCCATCCAGGCGATTGAAACCGAGGCAGTCGATATCGAGGGCGCGCGCACAAACCTGCAGCGCAAAGCCAACCTGCGGATGCCCGACCAGGTGATACTCGAGAAGCTCAAGAGTGTCGTCGTGCGCGTCGAATTACAGCTGAAAGCCTACAGTGAAGAACAACAATTTGAACAAATTCCGCTCAAAGTGCAGAACCTCGATGCGGCGCTCAATGCCGCTTTGTCTGACAACTTCGTTTCGATACTCGTGCAAGGCGAATCGGGCGCCGTCAAAAAGCTCAAAAGTTCTGATTTCTATGCCTGGGTCAACGTAGAGGATACCCGTTACAACGCCCGTACAGGCAACATTCTACCATACGCCAATGAGTCAGGTTTGCCGGTGAAGGCACGAATCTTAAGTGGAAACAAGAAAGTGCAGATTGTTGCGATTACTCCGGATAAAGTTAATGTCCGTTTTTCGGTTAAACCGGAGTACGCTAAAAAAGCCGACTGAGGAAAAATGGAAAAGACTTTGAGAAAAATCAGCCTCGGTATCAATATCGACCACGTGGCGACCTTGCGCAATGCCCGGGGGGAAAACGATCCGGCGCTTGTCGAACTGGCGCTTATTGCACAGAATGCAGGAGCTGATCTCATTACAGTGCACCTGCGCGAAGACCGCAGGCATATCCGCGATGCCGATATTTTTGACTTAATTAAAAATCTTAAAATACCGCTCAACTTTGAAATGGCGCTCACTGATGAAATCCTCAAAATTGCGCTCAAAGCAAAACCGAGTACGGCCTGCATCGTACCGGAAAGGCGCGAGGAGATTACCACAGAAGGCGGGCTCGACGTGGTGAAACATTTCGATAGCGTGAAGCAGTATGTGCACGAGCTGCAGGTTAACGGCATTGAAACCTATCTGTTCATTGAGCCGGTTGAAGAGGCCATCGATGCCGCAAAAAAATCCGGCGCACGGGGAATTGAATTGCATACAGGAGCTTATGCGCGCGCTTTCACCAACGCTCCTCGCCGCCGGCACGAATTGGCGCGGCTGGAACGCGCGGCAAAACATGCGGAAAGCATCGGGCTCGAAGTGCATGCCGGCCATGGATTAAACTACCACAACGTGGGGCTCATCTGCGCGATTGAGGAAATTACAGAGCTCAATATCGGCCATGCAATCATCGCGCGCAGTCTGCGTACCGGACTTGAAGCGGCAATTCGCGATATGCGCTCTGCCATAGACAAAGCTCTCTGATGGGCTACGCGACGCTTTATGAAGCAGTGCTCGATTTGGAAAAAAACGGGCAGCTCGTGCGCGTGCGTGAAGAAATTGACAGCAACCTCGAGATGGCAGCCGTGCACAGACGCATTCATGCTCGTCGAGGGCCGGCGCTCTTTTTTGAAAATGTTCGCGGCGCGCGGTTTCCCGCAGTTTCTAATCTTTTCGGCACCGCAGAGCGCGCGCATTTTTTGTTCCGCGATTCTTTTGCTGCAGTAAAAGATGTGCTGCGCCTTAAGGGAGCTCCGCTGGCGATCCTCAATCCGCGTACTCTTTGGCATGCTCTGTCCTTAGGTATGCATGCACTGCCACACCGCACGCTTTGGGCAACACGCTTCAGGCCAGTTAAGCTTGCTGACTTACCGGTGACAAAATCCTGGCCGCGCGACGGCGGGCATTTTGTAACTTTGCCGCTCGTTTACACAGAACATCCCGACAAACCGGGAGTGATGCATTCAAACCTCGGCATGTACCGCGTACAGACTGACGGCAACGCGTACGATTCGGACAAGACTATGGGATTGCACTACCAATTGCACCGCGGCATCGGCATCCACCATACACGCGCGGCGGAGCTCAATCGTCCTCTGCCCGTGACCGTGATCGTCGGTGGCTCGCCCGCTCTCATCCTTTCGGCAGTGATGCCCTTACCTGAAAATATTCCCGAAGTCGTCTTCGCCTCGATGCTGAATCGTAAAAGTTTTGCCTACCGTAGGCATAACGGCTGGCTCTTTACCAACGAAGCGGATTTTCTTATCCATGGGGAAATATATCCTAACGAAACCTTACCCGAAGGACCATTTGGTGACCACTTGGGCTACTACAGCCTGACGCACGATTTTCCGGTGCTGCGCGTCAGACAAATACTTGCGCGGAAGAAAAACGCTATATGGCCCTTTACTGTTGTCGGCAGACCACCACAGGAAGACTCGCAGTTTGGCGCATTGATCCACGAGCTCACCGAAGGCCTGGTATCGAAAGAAATTCCCGGCGTGCGCGAAGTGCATGCGGTCGATGCAGCCGGAGTTCATCCGCTGCTCCTCGCGCTCGGTTCGGAGCGTTACCTGCCTTATGCCGAACCCAAACCGCGCGAGCTCTTAACGCAGGCAAACGCGATTCTTGGCTTTAACCAAATGTCGCTTGCTAAATACTTGTTTATTACCGCACCGATTGGCAATGAAGAGGTAAGCGTAAAAGACGTGGCTGCGTTTCTGCAGTATATTTTTGAACGCGTGGATTTCAGACGCGATCTGCATTTCCAGACACGCACGACGATGGATACACTCGACTATACTGGCGGTACCTTAAACGAAGGCTCTAAACTTGTTATCGCGGCTTACGGCCCGAAGCAGCGTGAGCTTGCGCACGAAGTACCAGCAAAAGGTATATCGCGCTATAGCTTCAGAGATGTTCGTCTGGCCATGCCGGGTGTGCTTGTAGTACGCACGACGCCGTTTCGTGATTATAAGAGCTCCGACTACGAAATGCGTTCTGTTATTTCTGCAGCCCGCCCCTTGCGTGAACAGGGAATTGCACTCATTGTTCTGGTAGATGATGCCGAGTTTGCCGCGCGCAGCCTGGAAAATTTTCTGTGGGTGACCTTTACACGCTCTGACCCGGCGCACGATATCTATGGCGTCGACGCTACGGTGGAGTTCAAACACTGGGGATGCGCCGGGCCGCTCATCATCGACGCGCGCGCTAAGCATCACCATGCCGGTGTGCTCGCAGAAGATCCGAAGGTCGAAGAGCAGATCAACCGATTTTTTCTGCGCGGCGCATCGCTCGCCGGTTTCGATAACTGACGCGACATAACGTCTGCACAGATTTTCAATTTCGTGCCCGCTGCTGCCCGATACTTTTGAGGGGGCTTCGTATGCAGCAAAACACAGCAGAGAGAGCAGAAGAAAAGAAGGTGCTCGACCTCGACAAGTACCGGCTGAAACTAAAATTGCGCGACTCAGGCGTCGAGTGGCACGAAGACACCAGAGGCAAATTCAAAATCTGGTTGCGCCTGGGTAAGCATAATTCAGTGGCGCGAAGCTGATGCTGCGTGCGCTCTTTAAGCCGAAGTACCGCAACCCGGTACTCACCGTGGATATAATTATTGAAACGCCAAAGGGGATCGTCCTTATTGAACGGCGCAACCCGCCTTATGGTTGGGCAATTCCGGGCGGTTTCGTGGACTACGGCGAAACTCTCGAAGCTGCCGCCCGGCGCGAAGCAAAAGAAGAAACCAGCCTCGATGTCCAACTGAAGACTTTGCTTTATGTGTATTCACACCCCACAAGAGATCCGCGGAAGCATACCGTTTCAGCGGTATTTGTCGCCTCAGCAAAAGGCACTCCCCGCGCCGCCGACGATGCAAAGAATCTGCGTCTTTTTTCACCAGACAAGGTGCCCACAGAGCTGGCATTTGACCATCGGAAAATTCTCGATGACTACACGAAATTCCGCAAGACAGGTCGCCTACCAAAGCCGGTCTGACAGGCGGCATGCTTACGGGTAAAGAGCTATTTCCGGATTCAGAGCGCATTGCCGCCATACTCGAAGGCAAATTCGCCGAGGTGAGTAGCTTACCCCAGTCGCAAGCAGAGATTGCTGTAATTGGCCGCTCGAACAGCGGTAAGACATCATTGCTTAAGGCAATTCTCAACTGCCCGAATCCGCCGCAGGTGTCATCGCGCCCCGGCAGCACACGACTGATGCACCTTTACCGGCTTGGCGGGGATCGCGCGCTCGGCGCTACGCTCGTCGATTTTCCCGGCTATGGGTATGCAAAAAGTTCTGCGGTTTTTCGCCAGAAATTCTCGCGCATGCTCGTTGAATATCTGCAATCGGGCAGACCGGTGAAGGCGCTGTGCCTCATCATGGATTGCCGGCGTGAACCAGCTGATGAAGAGCAGGAGATCGCACGCATTGCCAAAGAGCGCCGCGTGCCACTCATGTTGTGCCTTAACAAATGCGACCAGTTAAACCAATCGGAAACAGCGAAGCTAAAGGCGCGATACAGGGACGTCACAGATTATTTTGAGATCAGCCTTATGTCGGCAGCCAAGCGTATAAATCTGCAATTTATTCGCAACTACATCGTGTCTCTTGGTTAGGCTTAACGCTCCCACTTCACCAATTTTTTTGCTGTCAATGTGAGAAAAAAGAGCAGTTTTCTGGTATTTTATATATAGAGGGCGAATATGCAATGCAGACGACAACCGCGATTTTTGGCCAATAAACCAGTGCAGATAACCAATGTCTGGGAGCTTAGGCTGGCACTGCCACAATGGAATCGCGTTCGGCTTATCGCTCAAAAACGGGGAAAAACCTATTCGACCATTGCGCGCTATTGCGTGTTGCGCCTGGCGCGTAAATGCTCGCTGCGCTGGACGCCCCGCCTCAAGGCTGCCCGTGCGACAGTTAAACGGGAGCTTGCCCAGAATCAGACAAGACACCGCCATATGCTATGCCTCTACGGGGATGATGAGAAGCTGCTACGGCTGGCGGCGATGGATCTGGGGTTGACGGTGACGAGTTTTGCGCGCCTGGCGCTCGAGCTCTATCTGGATTCGTTGGCTATGGAAAAACATAGCAGACGCCGCGTCACGGACGAGACCCTAACCTGGGAAGCCATCCGACTAATCGAAGAAATCCAGATTTTTGCTGAAAACACCGCGATTTGGCCGTACCAACGTTCTGTAAATTGCTTCCGCTTTGCCTTCGAAAGCTACTGGTAGGCAAAAAGCTCCACAAAAAACCACCACAAATCGCATATCATTTACGCCCTGAGAAGAACACAGAGTCTCACACATGCAGATTAAAACCCGCGTCAGTGAAATGCTGGGTATCGAGTATCCCATCATCGGCGCGCCCATGTTTCTTGTGTCATACCCTGATCTCGTGTGCGCAGTCTCCAACGCGGGCGGCATCGGCGCAATGCCTGCGCTCAACTATCGCACCACCGATGAGCTCCGCCGCGGCCTTGCCGAAATTCGCGCGCGCACGCAGAAGCCCATTGGCATCAACCTGATTTTGCACAAAGAGCACAACCCGCGCTGGGCTGAACAATTCGCCGTCTGCCTCGAGTTCAAGGTAGAGCTCCTCATTACTTCGCTGGGTTCACCCAGGTCGATTATCAAAGAAGCAAAATCAGTGGGAGCTAAAGTGTTCTGCGACGTAACCACGCTGAAGCATGCCAATATCGTAGCGAAAGCAGGCGCCGACGCACTGATTGCTGTTGCGCAGGGGGCAGGGGGGCACGCCGGCGCCATTAGTCCATTTGCGCTCATTCCTTACCTCAAGGCAGAAATTCCCGACCTGCCCGTCGTCGCCGCCGGAGCAATTTCCACCGGCAGACAGATGGCGGCAGCGCTCGCACTCGGCGCCGATGCCGTCTATGTCGGTACGCGGCTCATTGCAACTCCCGAGGCACAGGCGTACGATGAGTACAAGCAGATGCTGATCGATTCGGCACCTGAAGAAATTATTTATTCCGCGAAAATCTCCGGCATACCGGCCAACTGGCTCAAACGCTCGATCGACAAGTTAGACAAGGATTTTAAACCCGAAGCCGGGCTTTCGGTCGATGCAAAATCGTGGAAAGAAGTTTGGTCAGCTGGTCACGGCGTGGCCCAGATTAAAGACATTCGTCCGGCAGCAGAGATTATCCGCTCGATGGTTGAAGAGTATGAACGAATAAAGAAGGAGCTCCCCTGATGCCGCTCGATCAGGAATATACCGATAGCACAACCATCGCAGCCAATGCCGATCTGAAAAAACTGCGCCGCGAGCAGGGCTATATGCCGATGGCAGAGCACCTCAATGAACTGCGTACACGGCTTTTGCGTGCGCTGGGTTGGATCGTCGCGTTTTCCATTCTGAGTTACTTTTTCTATAGCCGGGTCTGGGAATTTATTCTGGGCCCGGTTGCGGAGCTTATCAAAAAATCGCGACTACCCGGTATGCCACCGGTAAAAATTATGACGACCAGACTGGGCGATAATTTCGCTATCGAGTTTAAGATTCTGCTGCTTGCGGGTTTTATATTGAGTTTCCCGATGATCCTCTTTGAATTCTGGCGCTTTGTCACGCCAGCGCTCTCACCACGCATTCGCCGGTGGGGTAGTATCATTCTTGTTTCATCGGTGCTGCTTTTTTGGGGCGGTGTCTTCTTCGCGCGCTTTGTTACCTGGAAGACCGTGGCGGATTTTCTGGTTTTCCAGTGGTTGCCGCCTGCGATCGAAATAACTCCGGGGGAGCTCGTGCGGCCTGAGATCAATCTTACTATTTCGGACTATCTCTCTTTCTTCACCGGCTTTCACCTGGCCTTTGGCCTCAGCTTCCAGCTGCCGGTTGTTTCGGTCATTCTGGGTTCACTCGGCATCCTCTCGAGTGGGCTCTTTTTTCGCTTTTGGCGGCATGCGATTGTAGTGCTGTGCGTGTTTTCGATTGTCGTAATGCCGCCGGATGTCTTTGCCATGCTCTCGCTGATGGTACCGATGCTGGGGCTTTACTTCTTCTCGGCGCTATTAGTGTATCTGCTCGAGCGGCGGGGCTGACGAGCTTTCAGTTTTCCTTTTCTGTCTTCGGAATTTTCGCCGGGGTTTGAAGATGAGTACCGTTCTCAACGTTCAGGTAATTGGCTGCCTTATGTTTATATACGAGCTCGCCGCCGGCGTTGCCAGTCAGTATGCCTGCGAAGAGCGCAGCGCTGCACAACAGTGTAACAGCGAGAATGGCATAGCCCTTTAGATGGCCGCGCAGAAAGATCGTTAAAGCTCCCACAAGAGTCGCCGCATAAAGCAGGGCGCTGAAAATTTTGGAGTACTTTTCGTGAAGCTCTATGGCGCCCTCGGGCATGAATTTACCGATCGCCTGTTCGCCGGCTTCCCCGGTCTCGTGCGCAATGAAGGCGCCAACAGAAGCAGCGATGAGGCAGACCATCAGGCCCGCCCAGAAGCGGGCAAAAACGGCGCTTTCGTCACGCCGCTGGAAATGCAGCCAAAGCGCAGTAAGGCAGAGTATCGGCAGGACGACAGCAATGCCCAACGGAATATGTACTATGGCAGGGTGAAGTAATTCTGGCTTCATAGCTTAGACTGTGTTTTTAATTAACCTGGCGAGAAATTTTCTGAACGCGGCCGGTGGTGTTTTGGCCAACGGCGAATTTGTCTTTGGCGCGATCGAGCGTAAATTTCCGACTTCCCATAAGCTATCTTATGTCACATTCTGCAACAGACCAAGCTGCGATGATAAAGGTGGCCAACAAGTGAGAGTTTTGGCTCTGCAGTGATCGGTCCACACACACCGGAAAGAAGCAGTTTGGAAATTCCAAAGTGAGCCATGGAATTCCACGGCACCAGGTGGGAGCGTGGGTTGCCTCTGGCTATGGTAATTCATTGCAGGCCACTGGTAGGTCCGGGCAGCTTTGGCTCTGAAAATCCATAGCACGCTATGGAATTCCAGAGCCCGGCGCCCTGTGGCAGAGATCCGCGCAGCACCGCAGCTGATATTCCGGATTCTTTACAGGACATGTGGAAAATCCAATACCGAGTTGTGCAAACGAAATATCTGCGCTCTTTAGGATTCATCGCTCTGTTTTGGCTTGTGCTTGCAGGCCAAAGCCACGGAGCCGGAAACGAAACGTTTCAAAATTTTGCTGCAGCAAAAAAGGCAGCCAGGCGTTACCTGAAGGAATTCCCCCGAACTTTTTACTGTAATTGCTTAATCAGAGATCGTACCATTGACACTGCCAGTTGTGGTTACCAGCCGAAACGCGAATCCGAGCGCGCGCGCCGTATTGAATGGGAACATATCGTGCCAGCAGAGAATTTTGGCCGCAGCTTTCCTGAATGGCGCGAGGGGCATCCAGACTGTGTGCGCACCGGAGGCAGACCGTACAAAGGCCGTGCCTGTGCGCGTAAAACAAATCCGCTCTTTAACCGCATGGAAGCCGACCTCTATAACCTGGTACCGGAAATTGGCGAACTCAACGCGGAAAGAAGTAATTACCAGTTTGGTATCATCGAGGGGGAAGAGCGCCAATACGGCCAGTGTGACTTTGAGGTCGCAGGCCGCACGGTCGAGCCACGTCCGGAAATACGCGGTGACATTGCTCGGATTTATTTCTATATGCACGAAGCCTACCCAGGTCGCGGTATTATTGGAGATAAAAGGCGGCGGCTTTTTGAAGCTTGGGACCGGGAAGATCCCGTGGATCAGGCGGAGTGCCAGCGCGCGCGATGGATTGAGCAAATTCAGGGGAACCCCAATCGCTTTGTAAAAGATATTTGTGTGCAGAAGGGCTGGTATTGATTTTCCCAAAGGGAGCTTCCAAAGCACGACAACCCAAACCTGTGCGCGTCCTACTCTCCCGGGCCCCGAGGGGCCGAGTACCATTGGCGATGCAGGTCTTAACTTCCGTGTTCGGGATGGGAACGGGTGTTTCCCCTGCTCTATAGCGCACAGATTTGGGTTGTCGTTTATTTGATGACGAATATGGTTTGCTTTGAATTTTTTTTGGGCTCGCCATAAGGCGCTCGCTGAAGCAAAGCGCTGAGCTTTCCTTCGGAAAGCCACGCTGCACGGGCGATTACATCGCCCATGGCTTTGCTTCTACGTCGAGGCTTTCGCCTCGAACGCGCCTTATTGGCAGCCCTCGCGATTTGCTTACGCAAACCGCTCTGGAGCATAATATGGTCAAGCCTCACGACCGATTAGTACTACTTGGCTCAGAGCTTGCACTCTTTACACCTATAGCCTATCAACCTGGTAGTTTGCCAGGGGTCTTCAGCCCCTCACCATTTTGAATTCAATTGCCGGTTAGGGCATGTTATGCGATTCGCTTTGCGTAAGGGCGAAGTGCAACATTGAACGCAAAATGGTGAGGGGAGGGAAATCTTATCTTGAGGCAGGCTTCCCGCTTAGATGCTTTCAGCGGTTATCCCTTCCGAACATAGCTACCCGGCGTTGCAGCTGGCGCCACAACCGGTACACCAGAGGTTCGTTCATCCCGGTCCTCTCGTACTAGGGACAAGTCCTCTCAAATTTCCAGCGCCCACAGTGGATACGGACCGAACTGTCTCACGACGTTCTGAACCCAGCTCGCGTGCCGCTTTAATTGGCGAACAGCCAAACCCTTGGGACCTGCTCCAGCCCCAGGATGCGACGAGCCGACATCGAGGTGCCAAACCGCGTCGTCGATATGGACTCTTGGACGCGATAAGCCTGTTATCCCCGGAGTACCTTTTATCCGTTGAGCGATGGCCCTTCCATGCGGAACCACCGGATCACTAAGCCCTACTTTCGTACCTGCTCGACTTGTAAGTCTTACAGTCAAGCTCCCTTATGCCTTTGCACTCTACGCACGATTTCCAACCGTGCTGAGGGAACCTTAGGGCGCCTCCGTTACTCTTTGGGAGGCGACCGCCCCAGTCAAACTGCCCGCCTGACATTGTCCCTGGCGTTGCTTTTAAGTTCAATTGGTTCGCCTTGCGGCAAACCTACTGGAGCCTTGAATAAATATACTCGTTAACTCTTATCCTATTTTTAGGAAGAAAGATGTGAATTTACCCAAGGCTCTGATGCACTTTGCTTGGTTCACATGATGTGCGGCGCAGCCGCACATCATGTGAACTTAAACTTAAAAGTAACGCCAGGTTAGGTTTTCAATTTCGTAAGGGTGGTATTTCAAGGACGACTCCATCACGGCTGGCGCCGCAACTTCAAAGTCTCCCACCTATCCTACACATACAAAGCCGAAAACCAATGCCAAGTTACAGTAAAGGTTCACGGGGTCTTTCTGTCCCACTGCGGGTAGGCAGCATCTTCACTGCCACTACAATTTCGCCGAGATCCTCGCTGAGACAGTTCCACAGTCGTTACACCATTCGTGCAGGTCGGAATTTACCCGACAAGGAATTTCGCTACCTTAGGACCGTCATAGTTACGGCCGCCGTTTACTGGGGCTTCGATTCAATGCGTCCCCCTCACCATTTTCACATTATGCTGTTGGCGAGTCGCTTTAACAGCTCGTGTTTTCCCCTTGCATGGGATTTCAGTTTCTTCTCGCGAAGCCTTGCATCGCTTTCAGAGCGAAATGCTTCGTAGTAAACTAAAACCCATTCACCGCTCAGACGTTTTGTTGAGCGATTACTGCCGGAGTTATGCGCTTTCAGACGCTCTTCCGTGTCAGAGGTAAATCCGACATAGAATTCTTTTGATTCGCTGTGTTGTATCATGTATACACACCACATGCTAACTCCTTTTGGGATCATATGAAAATGGTGAGGGGTAACATCTCCTGTTAACCTTCCAGCACCGGGCAGGTATCAGCCCCTATACATCCACTTACGTGTTTGCAGAGACCTGTGTTTTTGGTAAACAGTCGCCGCGGACTCTTCACTGCGGCCCCTTCTGGCGCAAACCATAATGGGGCACCCCTTCTCCCGAAGTTACGGGGTCATTTTGCCGAGTTCCTTAGCGAGGTTTCTCTCGCGCATCTGAGGATTCTCTCCTCGCCCACCTGTGTCGGTTTCGGGTACGGTTTAGTTCAAGTAAACTTAGAGGTTTTTCCTGGCAGCATAGAATCAGAAACTTCGTGAAACCCGAAGGTCCACTCGACATCAGCTTTCAGCTCAGCGGCCGGATTTGCCTGACCACCTCAACGCCTACGGCCTTATACAGCCATCCATTAGGCTGATTTCCTATCTTCTTGCGTCACCCCATCGCGCCTTGAACTAAGCCCTGGAATATAAACCAGGTTACCATCGGTTACGCCTTTCGGCCTCACCTTAGGAGCCGGCTAACCCGCAGCGGAGTTACCTTGCTGCGGAACCCTTGGGCTTACGATGTGACGGAATTTAACCGTCATTTTCGCTACTCATGCCTGCATTCTCACTTCCTGCCGCTCCAGCTATGCTTACGCTTAACCTTCATCGCTGCAGGAACGCTCCTCTACCCAACAGCGAATCTCTCGATTCGCCATTGCCGAAGCTTCGGTACTACACTTAGATCCGTACATTTTCGGCGCCGGGTCGCTCGATTAGTGAGCTATTACGCACTCTTTAAAGGGTGGCTGCTTCTAAGCCAACCTCCTAATTGTCTGTGCGACCAGACATCCTTTATCACTTAGTGTAGATTTAGGAACCTTAGCTGTCGATCCGGGTTGTCTCCCTCTCGCCAATGGACGTTATCACCCACTGACTCAGTGCCTGACTCTAAAGTTATGGTATTCGGAGTTTGCCTGGGTTTGGTAACCGGGTAAGGCCCCTAGCCCAAACAGCGCTCTACCCCCACAACTAAACATCAGACCCTGTACCTAAATACATTTCGAGGAGAACCAGCTATCGCTGAGTTTGATTGGCCTTTCACCCCCAGCCTCAGTTCATCCGAGAATTTTTCAACATTCACCGGTTCGGACCTCCATGGCGTGTTACCGCCACTTCATCCTGACCAAGGCTAGATCACTCAACTTCGGGTCTAAAGCATGCAACTCAAATCGCCTATTTAAGACTCGCTTTCGCTTCGGCTCCGGGACTTCAATCCCTTAACCTTGCTGCATACAGTAACTCGCAGGCTCATGCTACAAAAGGCACACGGTCACCCCTCACCATTTCCATGATTCTAAAGAGAAACACCTTGCGATGTGCTCATAGAAATGGTGAGGGGCTTCCATACCTTGTAAGCGTACGATTTCAGGTTCTATTTCACTCCGCTCCCGCGGTGCTTTTCACCTTTCCTTCACAGTACTTGTTCACTATCGGTCACTACCTAGTATTTAGCCTTACGAAATGGTCTTCGCAGATTCCCACGGAACT
>Ga0272446_1005504_pt1 | contig 13914 bp, 12 predicted proteins | sample YNPCB0061_FD_194587 | JGI IMG/M metagenome (GOLD analysis project Ga0272446, IMG submission 194587) | Hot spring microbial mat communities from Yellowstone National Park, WY, United States - YNP-CB-006-1 | ecosystem: Environmental > Aquatic > Thermal springs > Hot (42-90C) > Sediment | place...
CTTTGACTGCTCCCACCCGCATTAAGTTGTGGGTGACAGCTCAAGGGAAAAGCGAAGCAACGCGGCTTCAGCCCGTTGCGTAGCATCCTTTGGGAATCCCCTCTCTTTCAAGGAGGAGAGAAGTCAAGGTTCCGTTGGCCGACTGGCAAGGTTGATGCGATCGCTCAATTGCCGCAGCAGGCTACCCATTTCCGGATCGCTGCGTTGCAGTTCCGCCACCTTATCACAGCTATACATGACCGTAGTATGGTCTTTACCACCAAATTCTTCGCCAATTTTTGGCAAACTCAAGCCAGTGTATTGCCGCATCAGATACATCCCCACCTGACGCGCCACACTAATTTCCCGACGGCGGGAGTTGCCTTTGAGATCGCTTATAGGGACATTGAGGGTCTCTGAGACGACTTGCAAAATGATCTCCGGCGACGTTTCAATTTTGCGGGTTGCCGGACTCAGAACCGGTGCAATGTTTTCCACGGTCATGGGCAACCCAGAAATCGAAATGTATGCCACCGCCCGAATCAGTGCCCCTTCTAGCTCGCGAATATTGGAGGTGTAGCTGGCGGCAATGTATTCAATGACCTGCCGCGGCAAGCGGATATTTTCGTACTCGGCTTTTTTTTGCAGAATGGCCATGCGGGTTTCGAGATCGGGGGGTTGAATATCGGCAATCAGCCCCATCGAAAAGCGGGAACACAGCCGCTCCTGCAAGCGTGGAATTTGACTGGGGGGGCGATCGCTGGCGAGCACCACCTGCTTGCCGGCTTCGTGGAGGGTGTTAAAGGTATGGAAGAACTCCTCTTGGGTGTACTCCTTCCCCTCAATAAACTGAATGTCATCTACAAGCATCACATCCACTGCGCGGTAGTGCTCACGAAAGCTCTGCATACTGTCTTTGCGGATGGCGGCAATCAGGTCGTTGGTGAACTGCTCCGTCGATACATAAAAGATTTTGGCGTTGGGATCAATTTCGAGACGATAGTGACCAATGGCCTGCATCAGATGGGTTTTCCCCAGCCCAACCCCGCCACAGAGAAACAGCGGGTTAAACTCGCGCCCCGGCGACTCTGCGACCGCTAAACAGGCCGCATGAGCCATGCGGTTATTGGGGCCAACCACATAGCGGGAAAAGACATACTTAGGATTTAGATCGCTGCCCCGCTGCCGCGCTGGTGAACTCACCCCCGGCTCTACCTCCGAACGGTTGATGGGGCGAATACTGGTGTCGTGCTCTGCGCCTTGGGCGATCGCTAACTCAATGGTGATGGCTTCGCCAACAATTTCACGCGCCACATCCGCAATGGTTTTCAGGTAATACTTCTGCAACCAGTTACGGGCAAACGGATTGGGGGCACAGATGCTCAAGACCTTCCCATCGAAGGATTGTACCGTTGCCGTTTTAATCCACGTTTCAAACGTTGGCCGACTCAACAGCAGTTGTAGCCGCTCTAACATCTGGCACCAAAGTTCCTCGGCAGAACTAATCACAAAAACCTCATTAATCGCAATGTCAAGGAACGACAACCCACCACCGCACGGTGAGCCTAGCAATGGCTACCCGTGCCTCGCAAGAAGTGATACGATTGTAGATCGCTCTGACAGGTAGTGGGGCGCAAGATTCCAACTGCTGTTCAACAATCATACCTAGCCATGACTCAACGTACACTGGGCGGCACTGTCCGCAAACGCAAACGCACCTCTGGGTTCCGTGCTCGCATGCGCACCAAATCGGGTCAAAACGTCATTAAAGCACGGCGGCGCAAGGGACGGGCACGGCTAGCGGTCTAGTGCTGCCACCGCGACATCGTCTGCGCGATCGCCACGATTTTGAGCGCGTTTACCAGCAGAAAAACGCCCATCATGGCCAGCTTGTTATCCTGTGGCTGGCACCTCAGCCCTCACCCCAAGCCTCGCGGATTGGCATTGTGGTCAGCAAGCGTGTGAGTAAGCGAGCGGTGGATCGCAATCGTCTGAAGCGTCAGTGGCGGCGCATTTGCCGAACCTTACTGCCCCAGATAGCCATGGGGTGGGATATGATTGTAGTAGTGCGTCAGGCTGCCCTCAACGTCAGTGACAGCAACTGTCGCGCTGAATTAACGCAGCTAATGGCAAACGCAGGGGTAATCGCAATGCCGGGGATTACAGAAGAGGTATTTTACGAAGGTGGCCCCCACTGGGGGGATTTGGCAATTAACCTGTTACTGGGGTTAACAGTGATTTGTTTACCCCTCACCGCCGGGGCAGTGGTTCGTGCCCTCTGGCTCCGGTATCGCATTACCAACCGGCGAATTACCGTCATTGGTGGCTGGATGGGGCGCGATCGCTCCGATGTTATCTACAGTGAAATCACAAAAGTAGTCACCGTGCCACGGGGTTGGGGTGCCTATGGAGACATGGTGGTCACCCTCAAAGACGGCAGCCGCCTTGAAATGCGTGCCATTCCACGTTTTCGGGAAATTTACGACTTCATTTCCGCCAAGCTGAATCCCGCTGCCAAACAGGTGAGTGGCGCGATTGGTTCTTAGCCCCTAATATGGTTCTGTTAACTGTTCACCCATAGCTGCAGGATTCCATGGATTTTGGTATCGGTTTCCTTTCCAACAATGTCATGCTGCCAATCCTCGATTTTTTCTACGGGATTGTGCCTAGCTATGGCTTGGCCATTGTCGCGCTGACTTTAGTCATTCGCTTTGCGGTGTATCCCCTGAGTGCGGGGTCGATTCGCAACATGCGGCGCATGAAAGTCGTGCAGCCCATCATGCAAAAGCGGATGCAAGAAATCCAACAAAAGTATAAAGATAAGCCCGCAGAGCAGCAGCAGGCGATGGCAGAGGTCTATAAAGAGTTTGGCAATCCTTTGGCGGGGTGCTTTCCACTTCTGTTGCAGCTACCGATTCTGTTTGCTCTGTTTGCAACGTTGCGCGGCTCCCCCTTTGCAGATGTGAACTACCAAGTGAACCTGCAAATTGTGCCACCGGAGCAGATTACCCAAGTCCAACCCTTTGCCACTAAGCCCCAGAATATCTACGTCGATGAAGGGGTTCATTTTCCGGTGCAGGCTGTTGTGCCGGTGGGAAACAAAATAGGGGTCGGCCAAGACGTTGATCTCCTATTTCAAACCAAGGATGGCAAACCGTTTACTGAGCTTGCGCAAGCCTATCCCAACAGCCACCTGCAACCGCGCTGGCAAATTATCCGAGGTCAAGAGCGGGCAACGGTGGATGCTCAAGGACACCTGCACGCCCTGCAACCGGGGGATATTACGGTGCAGGGAACGATTCCCGGCATTGCCGCAGACAAAGGATTTTTGTTTATCTCTGCCCTTGGCCATGTGGGTGCTATCGATAGTGAACTGATTTCCACCCTGCCCGATGGCACTCGCCAGATCAATTGGGGGGCGATTCACTGGGATATCCTCATTATGATTCTGGGGTTTGGGGTCAGCCTCTACGTCAACCAACTCCTTTCGGGTCAAGGTAGTGCGGCAAATCCGCAGCAACAAACCGTGAACCAGCTCACCCCAATTATTTTTTCAGGTATGTTCCTGTTTTTCCCACTGCCTGCGGGAGTGCTGCTGTATATGCTGATTGCCAATATCTTCCAAACGGTGCAAACCTTTATCCTGCAACAAGAACCCCTGCCGGAGAACATTCAAAAACTGGTTGAGGAGCAAGAGCGCAGCGAGGCAATGAAAAATCGCGGGTCTTTACCCTTTGAAGCAAAGGGAGCAAAAGGAGTCAAGCCCACCAAGGCTAAGCGTAATCCCTCGAGTTGAGAGCGCCAATGACGGATGATCCTATTGCGGCTGGTCGAGTGTGGCTAGAGAATGTGCTTGCCTTAGGGGGGTTCAAGACCACCGTGGCGGCGATTCCATCGCCATTGGCAGAGGTGGCGACGGGGTATTGGCTGGAAATTCAAGATAACGGTCTGAGTCGCGAACAGGTGAACGCACTCCTTGCCAATAACGCCCAAGCCCTTGATGCACTGCAGTATCTCCTCAATGCAACCTCCAACCTAGGGCAGCCACGGGAGGCACAAACGGCCTTTACGCTGGAGCTAGCTGGGTATCGCAAGGCTCGCTATGCGCAACTTCAGGAGATTGCGCAGCAGGTGGCACGGCAAGTGCTCGAAACAGGTCAAACAGTTGAAATCCAGTCTTTGACTGCGGCGGAGCGGCGGGTGGTACATACGCTAGTGAAGACCCTGAGCGATCGCCTCGAAACCTTTAGCCATGGCGAAGAGCCGGATCGCCGTCTGGTGGTTCAGCTAAAGCAGCAGGAGCCCCGCGCTCTCCCGTTGGCGTAGGAAACTGCTTTGCTTGAAGTGTTGTCGGTGAACCAGTCATTCTAAGCTGTGAGGCTAGAAGAATCCCCTGCCTTTAAGCGTGGGGAGCACATCAGGTGCGAGTTGCTAGGATAGGAGCAACGGACACAGGGGCTAACAACTATGCCTGCTCAAGTAGAAGAGAAGTCGATTGTGCCAACCGTTATCGTTGGGGTTGGCGGCACTGGCATTGAAGTACTATCGCGGGTGCGGCGCTTAGTGGAGGAGACCTACGGCAGTCTCAAGCAGTTTCCGGTCATTAGTTTTTTGGCGATTGATACCGATCGCGACTATAAAGTCAGTAATCCGCTGGCGGCTGGTTCACCCCTGAAAGATAACGAGAAACACTGGGCAAGCGTCAGTGGTAAAAACGTCCAGCAAATTATTCAAAACCTCGAGAATTATCCGTGGATTGGCTCGTGGTTTCCCAAGGAGCTAGAGCGCAACATTACTGCCCTTGAAGCGGGAGCCGGTCAAATTCGTGCCTGTGGTCGTTTTGCCTTCTTTTGCAACTACCATGCCATTCAGCAAAAGTTTCAGGCCGCCAGCGATCGCGTCAAAGGGCACGAAAACCTGATGCAACAGCGTTATGGCCTCAAGGTCAACAACAGCAGCTTAAATGTGTTTATTACCGGGTCGCTCTCCGGCGGCACCGGCAGTGGCATGCTCATTGATCTGGGCTACTGTACCCGCCACTGGCTCAAAGGTCAGGCTAGCCCCCTTGTGACTGGAATTGTGCCAATGCCCAATGCCTTTGCTGGCATTAGCGTGGGCGATCGCGTCTTGGCAAACGGCTATGCAGCACTTATGGAATTGAGCTATTTTGCCGACTACCGAACCGAGTACGTCGCTCAGTTTAGTAGCAGTCTTGCGGATGAAGTCCGCTATACCTCGCCCCCCTTTGACTTTACCTATCTGGTGGGCACCAAAAACGGCGAGAGCGAATTCAAGCTGGACGAGATTCGCGAAATGATTGCCCAAAACATCTTTTTGGATCTCACCTCCGACTTTGCCCCCCACAAACGCTCCATTCGCGACAATATTAAAGCCGCTTGGGCCGCCCAAGATGCTGGGGGACGGGGCTACCCCAAAAGCTTTATGGCCTTTGGCCTCTCCAGCATCGAGATTCCCATTGCCCAAATTCGCGCCTCGCTAACCTATCGTCTGTGCCAAGATTTTATGAGCTGGTGGCTGAATGAGTCTGTGCAGTTACCACCGCAGTTACTCGAACTCACCCAAACACTGCTCAAACCCATGAATCTGCTGGATATGGATTTGGTCTTAGCGCTGGCGGCGGCCGGCGATCGCCCCTATATGCAGGAAATCTCCCGCTGGGTGAACGATCTGCGCAATCAAATTAGCCGCGACAATCGCCTTGAATGTACCCAACAGGGGGTAGGCGGCATGATGGGGAGCGAAAAAGGCAAGATTTTACAGTTTGTGCCATGGCTCACCGAAGAAGTGGAGAACTATCGAGCAGCCCACCTGCGGGATTTAGGGCCTGACGAGCGGCTGCACGGAGACTTTTTGCAGCGTATGTACGATAACCGCAATAAACTCATTCAGCAGGTGCGCCACAGCCTTGAGGAGGAGTTCTACCGCATTGTTGAGGATCGCAATCGTGGCCTCAAGTTTGCAAATGCAGTTCTGACGCAAATCCGGCAAATTTTTACCAATCAAGCCGAAAAGTATCGTCGTGAACTTGAACAAACGTGGCAGCCCAACGAAATCAACCGCCAACGCCAGTACGAAAACGCTCTTCAGGATATAAGCCACTACGCCAACCTCTTTGGTCTCTCGAAACAGGCAAAAATGGAGGAATTTTGCCAGCAGGCACTCGAAGGGATTGAAGGAGCCTTGAGTGCTACCATTCAGCGCAAAGCGCGCACCCTTGCCTTGGAGGTCATGGCCAAACTGGAGGAATGGCTGCAACGCATGGACGCGCAACTTGCGACGCTCACTCAACGCTTGATGAGCACCCGCGATGTCTTCAAAACCCTTGCCGATAGTCAAGCCGATAGTGCCGATGCCCTGCGCATTAATGGCATTAAGCTCTACGATCGCCAAGACCTTAACGGCCTCTATCAGGATCTGATGGAGCGCTTTGCAGGTGCTAACACCGGCGTGCAATCGTCGTTTACCCTTGGCCTGAACCAAGTGTGTACCACGGCGGCGGCAACGATTTTGCAGGAGGCGAGTCCCCTGTGGAAAGATAACCGTGCAACCAACGAAGTGATGCGCCTGCTGGATCTGGCGCAACTTGCGGAGGTGCAACAGAGCGATCTGCGCGAGATTATCCATGAAACCCTGCGGCGCACCCTCCAAAATGCCCCGGCAGAGAGCCGTCTTGTCCGCGAGCTTACCGCGGGCGATCGCCTCTTTCAGTTCTACCGCAATGATGAAGGCGAGATTCTCAGTGCCCTGCGTTTGGCGTACCAAAAATCAAAGCCGCTGCTGATCCTGTCCCAAGCGGTGATGAGTGGCCGGGATGCCGGGTTTACCCCTTCGGTCAACACCAACATTGCTATTGTTGGCGGTGAAAATACCACAGATGTAGCCGCCCAAAAACTCATCCCCCTCCTGAAAAATTTAGTCAAGCCCAGCGGTCAAAGTATTACCAGTGATGACATTAAGCCCTTGGGCGATCGCGAACGTCACCGCATCGTCTTTGTCCAAGAAATGGGTGGCTTTTCCCTGCGCTGTATTGAAGGAATGTCAGAACTGCGGCAGTCCTACCAAGATTGGCGCGGACAAATGATTAGCGCCAAGCGGGCACGCCTACGGGGTGAAAACCGCGATTTACCCATTCCTGTCCACCTCCAAAAAGACCCGCCCTTTTGGGATGTATTTCCCGAAAACCCGCAAATTCTCAAACTCGTCATCATTGCCCGGGCGTTGGCAGTGCTCAAACCCGCAGAGAACCGCGCCACCCGTGAAGCCACCATCCGCTACAGCCGCCATACTGCCGTTGGCCTAGAGGATGTAGATCTTGCCGCCAACTGGGAAGAAGTCACCCAAGTGCTGGAAGTGCAAGCCTGTCGCCCAGACCTCGAAGAAATTCAACGCCAAGTGACCGTCATCCTCAATGCCGCCGAAACCCCTGCTCAAAAGCAGGGACTGTACGAGCACCTCATGGCCTATCTAAAACAGCGCGAGCAGGATCTACAAAAAGTGGGCGGGCGCGATAGCCTCGAGTATAAGCGAGAAGCGGCAACCCTACAGGAGATCATTCAGAGCCACCGCCTCGGAACCCTTTCTGTGAGCACCCCAGTAACTGTTACAGCCGAATCAAAACCAGATTCGACTGCTACAAACACCAGTTCCACAGGCTTAGATCAGCTTCAGCAGTTGATGGCAATGTACGAGAAGGGGCTGCTCTCGGAGGCAGAGTTTCAGGCCGCTAAACGTAAACTTTTAGGACTATAGCGCGACGCGGCTTGCTAGCCTAGTGTTGCTGAGTGCGGCTATGAGTTGTCCTCATCCCCAACCCTTCTCCCTAGGGAGAAGGGAGCTAAGAGTCTTGTTCCCTCTCCCCAAGGAGAGGGCTAGGGTGAGGGCGGCAAAAGACTCAAACCCGAACATCATACTTAATACTCAGCAACACCCCAACGCTCATCCTTCAGATAGAGCGCGGGCTTCCTGTCTAGAACAGCTAAAATGCATAGGATTGAGGTAACCATAGGTTATTGACACCAACCCATGGTATAGGGTGTGAGGACAGAAACAGAATGCTAAGTCAAGAGCGGCTCACCAGTTCCCACGAGTGTGAGCGGGCATGGATTGAGATCGACGTGGCCGCATTAGCGGCCAACACCCAGCAATTGCGGCAATGGTTAGACCCCAACACCGGTCTTCTAGCGGTGGTCAAGGCAGATGCCTACGGTCACGGTGCCGTCATTGTGGCACAAACGGTGTTAGCCAACGGTGCAACAGAGTTAGGGGTGGCCACCATCCCCGAAGGAATCGCACTGCGGCAAGCAGGCATTAGCGCCCCCATTTTAGTGCTGGGATCGGTGAACCTGCCGGTACAGGTGCAAATGATGGCGCAGTGGCAGTTGCAGCCCACCCTTTCTACCCCTAAGCAAGCCTTAATTTTCTCAGACTATGCGGATCATTTGCAGGAACCGCTGGATGTGCAATTGATGATTGATACCGGCATGGGACGGCTGGGCTGTTCATGGCAAGATGCCGTGGGATTTGTCCAATTTGTGCAACGGCTGCCCCACCTGCGGATTCAGGGGCTGTACTCCCACTTTGCCAGTGCCGATGATCCCGACCCCACCCTAATGCTGCAACAGCAAGCAGCCTTTGAGCAGGTGCTCAGGGAACTAAAAACCCTAGGCTTAGGGAACGTGCGCTGCCACATAGCCAACTCGGCAGCCACCTTAGGGAACCCCGCTAGCCATTACGATCTTGTGCGGGTGGGGTTAAGCCTATACGGGGTCTATCCCGCAGCGCATCTACGCCAAACCGTATCGTTGCGGCCCGTGATGCAGGTTCGTGCCCGCATCACCCTCATTAAAGAGATTCCTGCTGGGGCAGGCATCAGCTACGGGCATCAGTTCATTGCCCCCAAGCCTATGAAAATTGCCGTTGTTGGCATTGGCTATGCCGACGGTGTGCCTCGGTTGCTCTCCAACCGACTGGAGGTACTCGTACAAGGTAGGCGAGTTCGCCAAGTGGGTGCCATCACGATGGATCAGCTGATGATCGATGTCAGCGATCTTGAGGGGTTGCAGGAAGGAGACATTGTCACCCTCTTGGGGGACGATGGGAACGATTGCCTGACGGTAGATACATGGGCGCAAACCCTTGGCACCATCCCGTGGGAAATTCTCTGCGGCTTTAAGAATCGCTTGCCCCGCATTCCCGTGGACTAGGGAGTAGGAGTAGCTGAGCCAGAGCGCACAGCAGCGAGGGTTTCTGTTTGGTAAATGGTGTTTGTTGGCATGACGAGACCGGCAATGCACAGCTTGACGTTGCGCTGGTGCTGCACAAACACCCGGAAGCCCCCCTTACTCGTGCCACTATCAACGGCTTCCGTGAGGTTGCTGCTGCAATTGGGGCTGGTGTCGGCAATGCCATCAATGAGGGCTTGGGGGTTCCCTTGGGCAACATTCCCTGACCCCTTTTGGCGGTAGAGGATCATCGGGCCGCGCCAATTGATGCCAGAAGTTTTAGCACGGGTGTAGTAGGCCACTTGGGGTGTACTGGCAAGGGTGCCATCCTCTTGCTCTTCGGGGTTATCCGCTGGCTTCTCAATAAACATGACCAAGTTGTAGTCGCTAGGCGTTGTCCAATCCGATGGCGCAGTGGTGGAGACCTTAATAGCAGAGCGGATGTCGTCAGAAATAAAGTCGAGGGCGCGACTGAGGTTCATGCGGGTGGTGGCCTGCTCCTCAACTCGCTGGTTATTTTGCAGCAGTGCCACCATCCCCCAGCCGGCCATAGTGACCGCAATCCCACCGATCAGTGCCGCCACTAACAGTTCGGTGAGCGTAAAGCCAGTGCGAGTGTGGTGCCACCCCTTGATCATCAATTTCATGTGCGTTCTCTGTGCTCCTATGGCTAGTTACGAGGTCCGACAGTTGCTAGATGTATATCCTGTGGTATCGGTAGGCGCATAAATCCCTGTGCGCATGATCCCCAAGCCCGGGGCAATGACCAAACAACGTTGCAGCGTAGGATTGCGATTGAGGGCAATGACCGTGGTTCCACTGGTGCTGGCGCGCCCTTGGAAGCCAAAGCGGACGGTGGCCATCCCTGAACCACGGCGCAAGGTAGTATGCTCAAGCTGCCGTGCGCCCATGGGCAAACAATGGGCAGGGTTACCGCTAATGGTGGGCTGAGACCCTGTGGGAATGGTGACATGGCAGGTTTGGTTACGGCGCATGGCTTCCCGTTGGGCTTCGCGGAGGGCACCTGCCAGTTTTTCTAAGTCTTGGTTAACGCGCTGGGTATCGAGCCAGTACTGAAAGCTGGGCAGCGCCACGGCAATCAAAATTGCAACAACCGCAAAGACCGCTAGCATTTCCACTAGGGTCAGGCCTCGATTTAGCGGACGGCCAGCAAACAGCAGCATTGCACTCCCCTCTTGCAGCCCTATTCTTGAGAATCACCGTTCACGACAGTTCTCAGGGTTGGTGCCGCTGGTATCGGACTCGGCATAGACACCCGTTCGCATTAGCCCCAATCCGGGCGAAATTTGCAGGCAGCGTTGGAGGCTGGGGACTTGGTTCAAGGAAATGACCGCCACGCCATCGGCACCGGAGCGCCCCTGAAACCCAAAGCGCACCGTACCCATCGTGTTGCTGCGTCGCAGGGTCACATTTTCGAGCTGCCGTGGTCCTGTTGGTAAGCATGCTGCGGGGTCACCGGTAATCGTGGGGTTGTTGCCTGCCGGAATGACCACTTGGCAGGCTTGGTTGCGGCGCATGGCTTCCCGTTGGGCTTCGCGGAGGGCACCTTCTAGTTTTTCTAGCTCTTGGTTGACCTGCTGGGTTTGCAGCCAGTACTGAAAACTGGGGGCTGCTACGGTCGCTAAAACGGCAGCCACCGCCATCACAATTAAAATTTCAATCAGGGTAAGCCCCTGCGGGACTCTACGGACAACGGAAAAAGGCATTGGGCACCACCTCGGTTGTGACTTGCGCCACGATATTGTTATTGCTGTCTCGCACAACGTAGGCCAGTTCTAGGGTTTGAAAGGGGGCAGATGCAAGACGAGTGGCAGTTCGGGACATGCTAAAGGTGTCATTAATAAACGTGCGCGTTCCGGTGGAGGTATTACCACTGCCGCTGCCAAGAGGAGGCAGTAAGCTCTGGAGATAGGCGGCGAAGCCACCTTCGCTCGCTCCTGCGCGGCAGCGGGCATAGACGCGGGTTCCTGCACTCCGATAGGAGGTAATGGTGTTTGCCAGTGTAATTGTGTCCCCAGAAATAGCGGTAATGCGGTTGGTGCCTGCATCAGAGCCAATTAAAATCTCATCCCCCACCCGAAAGCCATCGGTCACCGAGCTAAAGGGGCAGGCTCCGCCAGGCCGATACTCAGGGGGCATGGCTTGATCGTAGTCGTTCTCGTCGGATTGGATAAAGGCAAGGGTGATGGTGTTGGTATTTTGGGCTGGAGCGGCAAGCTTGCGCTGGGCAAAGCGAGTCTGGCAGAGGTCGTAGGCAACAATTTTAATGTTTTCGAGGTCGTCTTGAATCCAGTTGCTGGCTTCGGCAAAGCGGCGGGCGTTGGACTGGAACAGGGCGGCCACCACCACTGCCTGCATTGCCGCCACGGTAAAGAGGCTAATGACAAGAATTGAGGCGAGGACTTCGGCCAATGTAAACCCTTTGCTCAAGAGGGTTCGCTGCCAAGGAGAGGGGCGAGTCATCAACATACATCTCCAACTTAGTACTGCGCAAGGCGGTTCCAGTTACTGGCTTCGGTGGTGCGTGCCACTACAATCGAGGAGTTTTGATAGGCTTCACCAAGGGCTTCGGGCAGGCGATCGGGCACGTGAATTTCGGCCTTATTGGAGTTGGAGCCGTTCCACTCTTTAGCCCACACCGCACCGAAAATATCGGGGCTGCTGCTGCCACCGTTGATGCCCACCCGTGCATCGGGAGCATAGACAAACAGGCTGCCCGCCGTGGAGCCACCACTGAGGGTAAACTGCTGATCGGTTACCGCATTGTTAGGATCGGGTGGGTTGCCGTAGATGCGCAGGCGATCGGGGGTGCCTATGCCGCTAGGTAACCCCATATTGGCAAGGATGCCGCAGGTGTCGCTATCGGGGCTACAGGTATTGCGGATACCGGCTTTACCACTCAGGGAGATGTTCCCACTGACAAATAGGCGCACTGGCCAGCGGCTGGTGTTAATGGTGAGGTTGTTGTTGTTGCCACTGAGGTTGATGTTGTTAACCCTGTAGGCGTAGTAAATCCTATCGGGATGTCCCTCAGGCAAGCTGGTATCGACGTAGGGGCGATCGTCGGGGCGCGGCAGGGTCATCTCACCAATATCCCCTAGGTTGTAAGCACCTTCATTGACAGGTGGGTTGCCTGACGGATTCACCGTAGGCGGTGGCGTAGGAAAGGGCGGCAACTCAATTTTATTGACGGCGATGGTGCCTTCGATGATTGAGTTATTAAGGGCATGCACAGCTTGCCTTAAGCCAGCGTTAGTGGGCTGGCCGTTGACGCATTGATCGGCTGGCACCTGACAGTTGTTGGCGTTGGTACAAATGACGTTACCGTTGACGGTGCCAAAGACATCGTTATTCCCCAAGGTAATACTTTGGGCAAGCAACCCCGGAAAGTTAGCGGGCACATTGCGATCGGTAATCTTCATTTTTTGCAGAACGTAGGCATTGGCGGGGGAGTTGTTGGCCAAGCGGCCTTCAATCAGCAAGTGGCCAGTTTCTGTGGGTTGGTCGTAGAGGTAGGCCAAAATGCGGTAGTTGCCTTGAACGGGGTCGCCAATTTGACCGTTCAGGAGAATGTCTGTGACGTTATCGAGGGTGAAGCAGGGAGGCACGGCATCCCCAAGGCTGGCGGCAGTCCATTCGTTGACGGGGGTTACGCGAATGCCAGCGGTGTTGGGTTGCCCCACTTTGCTGGCATCGGCAGCACGGTTAATGAGATAGGGTTGACCGGTGTTGGGGTTGACGGGGTTGTAGGTATGTCGTAAAAGAATTTGATAATTGCCATTGAGAAGGCCAAGGGTGCGTGCCATTCCACCTTCGGCAACAGCAAAGGCCTGTTGGGTTTGCTTTTGTAAACTAGCGGTGCTGACATCGAGTTGCGATCGCGAAATGAGGGTGAGGGCAACCACCATCATAATTAGCCCCATCCCCAGCACTAAGGGTAGGGTAAAGCCGCGCTGGCGGTAGCGTCGCCGATGCCCTGTGGGGGGATGCATCAACCGCCGTGAGAGTGTGCGAAGGAGTTTTTTAATGGTCATTATCGTTACCCTCTTACGCCAACGCTACTGTTCAGTCGTATCCATACCAGCTGTGAGTTGAATCCTGTGATGTGCCTTGAACACAAGTTAACGACCTAACACGATGCTTTTATAATGCCCCACAGGCAGGGTGAACTTAACCAAGCCGATTAAAAAAGCTAGCAGTACGAGAAAGCTAACGGTACGAGTGTGCTCTATCACAGGTTCTCTGAGCCTTACCAAAAGGCTACGCTAATTATAACAAAGCCGTTTGCCTACCCCAAAGTTTGCATAACATTGCTTTAGAACTGTTAACTATTCGTCAGGAAGCGTAAGGGGGCAATTGTGCGGGGACTGTGGCAGTTGCGGCTAGATACGTGGTTTCAACTTGAGCGCGCCAAAACAACCCTCTCGACGGAGTTGCTGGCGGGGCTGACAACGTTTTTGACGATGGCCTACATTCTGCCGGTGAATGCCCAAATTCTCTCGAGTGCAATTTTTTTGCAGCAACCCCAAGACTTACGGGGGGAGTTGATTATAGGAGTGATGTGGGCGGGCTAAAACCCCTCCGCTTTAGCGAGGGGATACAGCCAACTCAGGGGGCTTTAGCCCTCTCTATGTGTTAAACTAGAGACGTGGAAAGTAGGCGTATCAACTAC
>Ga0272446_1005505_pt1 | contig 13914 bp, 12 predicted proteins | sample YNPCB0061_FD_194587 | JGI IMG/M metagenome (GOLD analysis project Ga0272446, IMG submission 194587) | Hot spring microbial mat communities from Yellowstone National Park, WY, United States - YNP-CB-006-1 | ecosystem: Environmental > Aquatic > Thermal springs > Hot (42-90C) > Sediment | place...
CAGCAGATCCTCACCGATCTGGTAGCTGCGATCCGCCGGGCCGGCCGCCAGACCCGGCGCACCAAGGAGCCGGGCACCTGGCAACTGCTCGGTGGCAAGCCTGTCAGCTTAACTTGATGCGTATGGGGCGGCGCGCCCCGCCAGCCGCCACGGGGCAGCACCACGCGCCCCGCCAGCCGCCCCGGGGCAGCACCACGCCCCGGGGGCGCGGGAGCGAAGCGCCCCATAAGCCCCGCGGGGGTCGGCGGCCCGCCCTGCCCGGCAGCAGCCGTGCCACTGGCACAGCCACCCCCCGACCGCGGCGCGGGCATGACACCCCGGCCGTCCCGCCAGGAACGCCACCTTCCAGCGGGGTCCGGGGCGGAGCCCCGGCGCCGGGGGGGCCGGGGGCCGGCGCCGGCCCCCGGCCCGGGGGTGCGGGGGCGGCGCGCCCCGCGAACTGCCGATGGCCAGCGCCCGCCGCCCGGGGGCGCGGGGGCCAGGCGCCCCGCTAGCCCCGCGTGGGACGCCCGCGCACCCGGCGCAGGCAAAACGGAGGTTGCCAGCAGGATCGTTGCACAAGCCCTGACCGTTCGCCAGGGGCGTGAGGCGTAAGGCGAGGATGCGAAGACGCAATAGGGAGGAGCATCAGCGTGTCCACGCCGATGCTCCTCCACGACCGGCCCGGGCTGGCCGAGGCATGAGCCTATGCCCGGATGAAGACCAGCGTCGCGCCGTCGTCGGCGGTCAGCGTCAGAGTGTCGTCGGCGAGACTGAAGCTCGTCACGCGGCTGAGCAGGTCGAGGAAGGCCCGCTCCTGCTCCATAACCCCCTCCTGTGGGCAGGCCATCATGGTTGAGCCCATCTGCCCGAAGCTCACGGTCGTCCCATCCTGGCGATAGCCGCCGAAGTAGCGGTTGCAGCCGCCGGTTCCACCGACGCGGCCCGGCTCGACGAATTCGAGGGTCGGCGTCTGATCGCCGACCGGCGGCGCGCCATTGATCTCGCTCAGCAGCCAGCTGGTGCCGACCAGCGTGCCGTCTGCGGCGCCCGGCTGTGCTGTTGGCTGCGGCTGGGCATCGCCGGTGGGCTCGGCTGCAGGCTGGCCGGCCGGCGTACCACCGGGTGCGGGCTGGCCGCTCGGGGCGCCGCCGCAGGCGGCCAGGAGCAGGCCGCCAAGGGCCAGCGTGGTGATCAGCATGATCAGGTTCCTCATTGTCTGTCTCTCCTTGCCATGGGCATCTGTACGATGATGGACCAGTGAGCACCGGGCTCACCCATCACGAAGGAGAGACGTTGCCGATCCTTCAGAAGTTCCGGCGGCAATCAGCGCAGGCTGGCCTCCTGGGCCAGCCTGCGCCCACGCTCGGTGAGCTTGAGGAGCTCACCGCGGCGCTGCACCAGGCCGCCCTGCTCCGCGCGGCGCACCACTTCAGCGGCGAAGGCGGGGGGCCAGCGCAGGTGTGCGCTGAGCCGGCTCGGGCTGCACTCCTCAATGGCCTCGGCGGTGCCCTCGTGGTTGAGCAGGTGCAGCGCGAGCATCTGCTGGGCGAATTCCCAGCGCTGGCGCGCCCGCCGGGCGGCACCGGCCACCAGTCCGCGCCCGGGGGCAAACAGATAGCACAGGCCGAAGGCGACCCCGCTCAGCGTCGCCATGGCACCGGCCACCGAGACATCGAGCCAGTAGGCGAGCCAGTAGCCGGCAATCGCGCTGGCGGCGCCGATCAGCACGCTGAGCAACAGCATACGCGCGAGCCGGTCGGTGAGCAGATAGGCCGCGGCGGGCGGGGCGACCATCAGCGCGATCACCAGGATCGAGCCCACCGCGTCAAAGGCGCCGACCGCAGTGATCGAGACCATCGTCATCAGGCCATAGTGCACAAGCGCCGGCGCAAAGCCCAGTGCCGCCGCCAGCCCGGCGTCGAAGGTCGCCAGCTTCAGCTCCTTGTAGAACAGGCCGATCAGCAGCAGGTTGGCCAGCAGAGTGACCAGGCCCACCAGCAGGGCGCGCGGCAGGTCGAGCCCCAGCAGACGCACCCGGTCAAACGGGGCGAAGACCAGTTCGCCCAGCAGCACGCTATCCACATCCAGGTGCACGTTGCCCGCGAAGCGCGAGATCAGGATCACCGCGATGCTGAACAGCACCGGGAAGACCAGGCCAATCGCGGCGTCCTCCCGGACCAGGCCGGTGCCGGTCACCAGTTCCACCAGCGCGACCGTGACCACACCCATCGCCACGGCGCCAACGAAGAGCAGAGGCGAGCCGAGGTCGCGGGTGAGCAGGTAGCCGAGCACGATGCCGAGCAGCACGGTGTGGCTGATCGCGTCGCTGAGCATGGCCATGCGCCGCAGCACCAGGAAGACGCCCGGCAGGGCGCACGCCGCGGCGACAATCACCGCAATCAGCTGGACTTCAACTTCGGGTGCCATAGACAACACTAATCGACTGGCGCAAGCTGCCGTCGCCCGCGGATCCAGCGCCAGAGCAGGCCCCGCTCGGGGGCGCAGAGCAGCGAGCCCAGGGTGATCGCCGCCATACAGAGCACCACCGTGGGACCGGTCGAGAAGCCACGCGTGGTGGCGCTGATCAGCGCGCCGCTCACCCCCGCGAGCGCGCCGAAGCTCGCGGCGAGCAGCACCATGATGCTGAGCCGGTTGGTCCACTGGCGCGCGGCCGCGGCGGGCGCCACGAGCATCGCGCTCATCAGCACCACGCCCACGCTCTGCAGGCCGATCGCGATCGCCATAACGATCAGCGTGGTGAGCAGGATGCTTAACGCACCAGTTGGCATGCCCAGGCTGGCCGCGTACTCCGGGTCGAAGCTGAGCAGCTTGAAGTGCTTCCAGAGCAGCGCGACGCACAGGAGAGCAGGCAGGCCGAGCGCGGCCATCACCACGATGTCCCGTTCAACCAGGGCTGCCGCCTGGCCGAAGAGAAAGCGCTTGAGCCCGGCCTGCGCCGCGTCGGGACGCTTCTGCAGCAGCGAGAGCAGCACCAGGCCGAAGCCGAAGCAGACCGAGAGCGTGAGCGCCAGGGCGCTATCCTCCTTGATCCGGCTGGTGCCGGTGATGCCGAGCACGAGCAGCGCGGCCAGCCAGGCCGCGGCCGCGGCGCCCAGCAGCAGCACCAGCGGGTCGCGCTGGCCCGTCAGCATAAAGGCCAGCGCAATCCCGGGCAGCGCGGCGTGCGACATCGCGTCGCCGAGCAGCGCCTGGCGTCGCAGCACCGCGAAGCAGCCGAGCACCCCGCTAACCACGCCGAGCAGCGCGGCGCCCAGCGCGACGGTGCGCAGCGTGTAGTCGGCGAACAGCGCTGTAAGAAGCTCCATAGCTATCCCTGCGTCGTGGCGGCGGGCCGCAGCATGCGCCCCGCGGAGGTGTTGGTTCCCGGAGGGCCTGCGGTGAATGCTGCGGCCCGCCGGTGTCCCCCATCACCCCGTTGCCTCATCGGCTGCCAGGTCGCCGACGGCGGAGGCTGCCGCGCCCTGCTGGCCAAGAAAGGCGATGCGACCGCCATAGGTGGCGCGCAGGTTGGCCTCGGTAAAGACCTCGGCCACCGGGCCGCTGGCGATGCGGCGCACATTGATCAGCGTTACCCAGTCGAAGTACTCGGGCACCGTCTGCAGGTCGTGATGGACAACGACGACGGTCTTGCCCGCGGCGCGCAGGTTGCGCAGCACGGCGACGATCGCCCGCTCGGTTACCGCGTCGACGCCCTGGAAGGGCTCGTCCATGAAGTAGATCTGGGCGTCCTGGACCAGGGCGCGGGCCAGGAAGACGCGCTGCTGCTGGCCGCCGGAGAGCTGGCTGATCTGGCGACCGGCGAACTCGGCCATATGCACCTGCTCAAGGGCGGCAAGCGCCTGGTCGCGCTCGCGCACACCCGGGCGGCGCAGCCAGCCGAGGCTACCATAGCGGCCCATCATCACCACGTCGAGCACCGTGGTGGGGAAGTCCCAGTCGACACTGCCGCGCTGTGGCACATAGGCCACCAGGCGGCGCTGCTCGGCATAGGGCCGCCCGAAGATCAGCGTCTGCCCGGCAGCGGGGCGTACCAGGCCCAGCGTCGCCTTGATCAGCGTGGTCTTCCCGGCGCCATTAGGGCCGACAATGGCCATCAGCACGCCGGCGGGGACGCTCAGGTCGACGTCCCAGAGCACCGGCCTGTCGCGGTAGGCCACGGTGAGATCGGTGATGGTCAGTGCATCGTGCATAGGGTATGCTCCAGGGTGACGGGGTGCCGGTGTGGCATAGGGGGTAATCATCATTGGCTGGCCCCGAGGGCTGCCACCAGGGTATCGACATTGTGGCGCATCATGCCGATATAGGTGCCGGCGGAAGTATCGGGTGCGCCGAGGGCATCGGAGTAGAGCTCGCCGCCCAGCGCGACCTCGTGGCCGGCGGCACGCACCGCCGCCCGCACCGCCTCGATCGTGCGCGGTGAGATCGTCGTTTCGACGAAGATCGCCGGCACGCGGCGCTCGACCACCAGGCTGGCCAGCGCCTGAATATCGGCCGTGCTGGCCTCGGCCTCGGTGCTGATGCCCTGGATCGCTGCCACCTCGAAGCCGTAGGCGCGGGCGAAGTAGCCAAAGGCATCGTGGGCGGTGAGCAGCACCCGGCGCTCGGCGGGGATAGTGGCCACCTGGGCCCTGATGTAGGCGTCGAGCTCATCGAGCTGGCGCAGGTAGGCCGCGGTATTGCCCCGGTAGCTGGCGGCGTTGGCCGGGTCGGCCGCGACCAGGGTGGCGCCTATCTGCTCAACCACCAGCTTCCAGAGCTGCACGTCATTCCAGATATGCGGGTCGTGGGGCATGCCGGCCTCAGGTTCCCAGCCGAGCAGGCGGGAGGGTTCGATCGTCTCGCCGAGCGCCACCACGGTGACGCGCCCGGTCCGGCCGAGCTGGCTCAACACCCGTTCGAGCTGGGCCTCGAGGTGCAGCCCATTGTAGAAGATCACATCGGCCCGCTGGAAGGTGCGGATATCGCTCTCGGTGGCGACGTAGGTGTGCGGGTCGATCCCGGGCCCGAGCAAGGTGCTATGCTGCACGGTCTCGCCCGCGATATAACGCACCGCATCGCCGATCTGCCCGGTGGTGGAGACAACCCGCAACGGTGTGCCGTCACCGCGCTCGGCGACGCCTGGTCGAGCGCAGGCGCTGAGTGGCAGCACAAGTAGCAGCAGCAGGAGGATCACCGGTCGCATTGTGCCTCGTTCGCCCAGCATAGGTTCAGAATTTGTCATCGACGATTTTATTTTTAGCCTTGCCTAAAATACCACGCGCCAGCCAGCTTGTCAAGCAGCTGGCGCGGGAGGCGGTGCTTGCAGCAGCCCGGCGCCGGGCAGGCACGCAACGCGGGGGCAACGCAAAGGCCCCCACCAATCGTGGTGGGGGCCCTCGGTCGGTGCTAAACGGCCTTAGACTGCCGCCAGCTCCTCGTCCTCGATCTGGGCCGGCGTCGCGACGGGGGCCGGGGCGCGGCGAGCCTCGCGGCGGAGGCGGTCCTCGATCTGGGCCAGCAGCTCGTCGCTGTTCATCGAGACAGCCGCAGCCGCCTCGCGGAGCGACAGCGCGCTGGTCCTATCGATACGGGCCTCACGCAGGAAGCTGCGGGCCTCGGGAAGCTGCTGGATGACCTGCTCGACGCTGCTGTTCTCGAGATTGCCGTTGCGCATTGTGATCCCTCCTCCAGGTTCAGTGCTTCTGCAGTGACGCCCGGCTACGGCCACGCTGCCTTCACCGGGGTTGCGGCGCTACCGCCGCGCTGTGTCTTTAGTATAGCGCATCTCTTGTACAAAATCAACAATCTTGACGGCTTTCTAATTGTACATTTTGCACAAATCGCGCGACGGGCTGCTGCATTTGCCCGCGACGGCCCTTGGGCGTAGAATGGGAGCAGGTCGTACAGTGCCAGGTAACTACGATGGTGTAGAGGAGGTAGCCATGCAGTTCCAGCTCAGCGAGAACCAGCAGATGCTGCGCGACACGGTCCGCCAGTTCGTCGAGAAGGAGGCCGCGCCCAGCGTCGCCCGGCGTGATGAGGAGGGCATCTGGCCAACCGAGCTTGTGAAGAAGATGGGGGAACTGGGCCTGCTGGGCGTGGCGGTCCGCGAGGAGTATGGCGGCGCCGGCCTCGACTATCTCTCCTACGCGATCGTGATCGAGGAGTTGAGCCGGGTTGACGCCTCACTGGGCGTGATCGCCTCGGTCAATAACTCGCTGGTCTGCCACGGGATCGAGAAGTTCGGCAGCGAGGAGCAGAAGCGCGAGTTGCTCATCCCCCTGGCCTCCGGGCGTATGCTCGGCGCCTTCTCGCTCTCCGAGCCGGGCGCCGGCTCCGATGCCGCCGCCCAGAAGACCACCGCGGTGCGCGATGGTGATGGCTATGTGATCAACGGTATCAAGAATTGGGTCACCAATGGTGACCACGCCGATACGATCATTCTCATGGCGATGACCGACCCGACGAAGGGCCATCGGGGCATCACCGCCTTTCTGGTCGATACCCACGCTCCTGGCTGTAGCATCGTCAAGGTTGAGCACAAGCTGGGCATCCGCAGCGCCCACAGCTGCCAGATGGCCTACGATAGCTACTATGTGCCGGCCTGGCGCCGGCTCGGCGAGGAGGGTCAGGGCTTCAAGATCGCGATGACCATTCTCAATGCCGGGCGCATCGGCATTGCGGCGCAGGCCGTCGGCATTGCGCAGGGCGCCTACGAGGCCGCGCTCAACTACACCAGGGTGCGCGAGCAGTTCGGCAAGCCCATCCACGAGTTCCAGGCCGTTGGCTTCACGCTCGCCGATATGGCCACCCGCATCAAGGCTGCGCGCCTGCTCACCTATGAGGCTGCCTGGCGCAAGGACCAGGGCCTCGACTATGTGAAGGATGCCTCGATGGCCAAGCTCTTCGCCTCCGAGACGGCGATGTGGACCGCAACCAAGGCCATCCAGCTCCACGGCTCCAATGGCTACTCCAAGGAGTATCCCGTCGAGCGCTACTTCCGCGATGCCAAGATCACCGAGATCTACGAGGGCACCAGCGAGATCCAGCGCCTGGTGATCAGCCGCGAGCTTACCAGGGACTGATCACCAGCGCTCACGCCGGGGTGGTAGGCGGCGCAGCCGCCCCGCGCGATCGTCGTGCAGTGGTTGTGGCAGCTGCGTCGCCACAGCCACCGCACTACCCCTTTCAGGGGTAGAGTTTCTGGCGGATGGCGTCCTGATGCGCTGCTTGCCCTCACTCCCCTCCCCCCCTCTCCCATCCTGGGAGAGGGGGGTATGTTGTTGGCGTTGCAGTGCGCCAGCGAAGCTGGCGCACTGCAACGCCAGATTCTGGCCCCCTCCCCTGGCAGGGGAGGGGGTAGGGGGGTGGGGTATGCGGGGCCTGGGGGCGCAACTCCCGAAAACCCTACCCCTGAGAGCCGCACTACCCGGGGTGTGAGGGCAGTAGCCGGGTCAATACCTGCACCAGCCGTGCCTGGGCGGCCGGCACCGGGTCGCTGAGCTCGACCGAACGCAGCGTGCCGCCCACACGGGCCACGATCTCGTAGCTGTAGCCGTCGCGCGTGGCGCCGCCGCTGCGCGCAGGCACACGGGTGAGCCCGCTGCGCAGGATCAGCCCCACCAGCGCCCGGCGGACGCCCGGCCTCAGGTGGCGTCGCGGGCCCTCAGTGCCCGCCAGCGGCACCACCCAGCCATTCCGGTAGACGACGATCCCACGCGAACTGAAGCGCAGGCCGCCGCTCTTGCGGAAGGCTACCAGTGCGCTCCCTGGCAGCGTCAGGTCGCCAGGAGGCGCCGCATCTGCGGGCCGGACGCCGCCAGGCGTCGTGTCGTATGCCCCCGCCGCCAGCCCGCCCAGCGGAATGCCCGCCGCGGGGATCGCAGGCTGCTCGCGCTCCTCTTCCGGGTCGCTCATTGCACCACCATGCTCCTGATCACCCGCTCAAAGTGCCGGCTGGCCCGCTGGTAGGCGGGCTCCGGCGCCGCCAGGGTGACGTAGTACGACTGGTCGGCGGTCACGATGATGTATTCGCGCGCCTGCATCACCACTGGCAATGAGGCGCGTCGTGGCTCGTCGATTGGCTGCACCACGTAGGCGTACTCCGAGACGATGGCCCGCGCGCCGCCCACCTCGCTCTCGGCCTCGCTCAGAAAGTGATAGCCGGTGAGTTGCTGGCGCTGCTCCACGCGCCGGTCCAGCAAGGTCTGCAGGGTTGGCGGACTCGCCGGATCCAGCGGGCGTCCCTCAACGCTCATCGTGGTCTTGGCAGCCGAGGGTGTGGCCGGGTCGACCACCGCCAGCAGCACGTCCGGGGGCGCAGCAACACTGATCCAAGTGGCGGGGTAGGCGAAGCGCAGCGGCGACTGGTCATCCTGAAAGTCGCGGGTTCGCGTGGTGGTGGTGAGCATCACCAGCCCGCCCGCCAGCAGCAGGAGCAGCGTCACCAGGGCAACGCCCACATCCTTAGGCCACATCCGCAACCGGTAGACCGGCTCGCTCCGCGTTGCCTCGCTCATCGTTGTCTCCCCATCAGCCCCTACCGCCCGGCGCGCCGCAGGGTCACCTCGGTGCTACGGCGCATCAGCGCCGCCAGGACCAGGAAGGCCCCCAGGGCCACGGCCAGCCCCATCAGCAGCGAGCGCCACGGATCGACCTGCAGGCCAACGGCGCTGACCTCGCCAATCAGCCAGCTGAACACGCCATTGAGCAGCGTCGCCAGCGCAAAGCCGGCGGGCACCCACCAGACCGGCTTGTGCGCGAATTTGGCCTCGGCCATAAACCAGCCCTGCAGGCCGCCGAACGAGGCCGCGGCCAGCGCCGTCGTCACCGTGGCGACCACCCCGGGGCCCAGGGCAACACCGTCGTTGGCCAGCACGTAGTTGAGGTTGGTGACCATTGCGATGCCCAGGCCGGCCACCGTGCCATAGACGATGCCGTCCATGCGCTCGTCAAACTCGGCGGTGTTGTAGACCAGCAGGCGCACGGCCAGATAGACAATGGCCTGGTAGGTGACGCCAACGATCAGGATTGAGGAGAGCAGCGAGGTGAGATCGCTGTAGGGCGCCCACTCGCTCAGGCGGAACCATTCGCCGATGATGCGCCGGGCGAAGACATCGGTGAGCAGGGCCGCGAGCAGGAAGACGGCGGCCACCCGGTGTTTCGGCTCGGGCTCCAGCCGGTCCTGCTGGTAGAAGAAGGCCAGCCACAGGGCCGAGGGCAGGATCGCCAGCAGGACCCCTGCGATGATCAACCCCGGGCCGCTGATGGGGCCGATCAGGTTGGCTGCATAGGCGACCAGCGCGGCCAGGGCCGCGATGCCGACAAACTGGAAGGCCGTGGCGCGCCAGAAGCCGGTGTGCGGCCGGTTGACCACGGCAAAGTGCTGCGCACAGTAGGCCCGCCCGCCAAGGGTCTGGTAGGGCGGCGTCAGCCGCTGATGGCAGATGCAGCACTCGATCGTGCCAGGATCATGCTCGGGCATAGGTCAGTTCCAGCTTTGCGTCGTGATGGAGGTCACCCCCACACCTCCACACCTCCACACCTCCACACCCCCACACCTCCACACCTCCACACCCCCACACCTCCACACCTCCCTACCTCCCGCGGCGCAACTCGGCATCCACCCGGTACGGGTTGGTTGCATCGGCGGGGATGGCCAGCTCCTGGTCGGCGATGATCGGGCGATAGCCGCTGCCCAGCACGATCACGCTGTAGCGCTGGCCGCGGGGCACGGCCTGCTGCGTGCGGAAGATGCCCTGCCGGTCGGTGGTGCCGAAGGTCAGCACTTCGTTGGCCGACAGGGTGTCATCGGCGGCAGCCTGGCTGGCGCTGATCTCCGGCCGGATGACGAAGAACTGCACGCCCTCGATCCCGCGGCGGGTACTGGCGTCGGTGATCTGTCCCTGGACGTAGACCAGGTCAGCGTTGCTGGTTGGCGGTGCGGCCGGGCCCTCGCCGGTGGTGCAGGCCACCAGGGCCACGTCGTCGACGAACATGCTCGAGACGTTACCCCGCGGATTCTCGGCAGCGAAGACCAGCCGCACCTCGCGGCCGGCAAGGCGTGAGACATCGAAGCTGCGCTCGCGCCAGGTGTCGTCGCCGCTGCTCGAGGGGATCTCCTCGACGACCTGCAGCGGGTCGCCGTCTGGCGTTGCGAAGAGTGCACTGAAGCTGGCGTCGGGCGCAAAGAGCCCGAACAGCCCGGTGGTTTCGGCGTGCACCAGGCGAGCGTAGCGCAGCTCGACCCGGGTGGCATTGGCGGGAATACGCACGTCCTGGTAGATGTACTGCAGCGCCTCCTGGTCCTGCCCGCCAAGCCAGGCGCTGTAGCGGCCACTGCGCGGGAGCTGGGTATCGATGATCGGCGTATCGCCGCGTACGACCTCCACCCAGGCATCGCGCTGCTCGAAGCCGCCGGCGACGATGATATCGCTACAGCCGGCAGGCAGCGCCGGGGCGGGGCGCTCGGGGGCGGGCCCACCGGAGGGCACGTCAGTGCCATCAGCGATCACCGGGCCGCCCGGCACCGCCTGGTCGGTGATACCAACCTGGGCGAAGGCCTGGCGCACGGCCGCCACCTCGGCACCCTCGCCATACAGGTCGGCGGCGGCGCGCACACTAGCGGTGGCCGCCTCGACGAAGTCGGCGCTGGGTGTCAGATACTGGCTCAGCGCGCGATAGGCGATCTGCTCGGTCTTATCGCGCCCGATGGCCTGGGCCAGCAGGTAGTGGGCGTGGTTGGGGATGCCGCTGTTGATATGCACGCCGCCATTGTCGGTCCGGCGCGAGTTGGGCAGATTGGCGTACTCAGCCATCGTCGCCGGCTGGCCAATGCCACGCAGCGGGTCGCGCGGGTCGTAGGCGCCCTCGGCGTTCGGATCCTCGAGACTGCGCAGGTAGGGGCGCGGATAGGGCGGCGACTTGATCACATCTTCGCCGATCAGCCAGTCGTCGCGGTCGATCATCGCGCCGAAGACGTCGGCGTAGGACTCGTTCAGCGCCCCCGACTGGCCCTCGTAGATCAGGTTGGCCGTCGTCTCGATGACGCCGTGGGTGAACTCGTGGCCCACGACGTCGAGGCCGTAGGGCAGCGGCTTGAAGATGCGCCCGCCGTCGCCATAGATCATCTGGCTGTACTCGCCCACCCAGGCCGCGTTCTCGGCGTCCTGCGGATCACTGCCAAAGTTGACGGTGGAGACGAGCGCCATGCCCCGGCCGTCGATCGAGTTGCGCTGGAAGCGCCCGAAGTAATAGTCGTAGACCTGGCCGGCACCGTCGTGGGCGGCCTGGGCCACCGGGTCGCGCGCGCGCTCGCCCTCATCGATGATCAGGCGTCCGGGGATGCGCGTCGTGTTCTGCGCGGTGAAGGTACGGCGCCGTTTGACCGGCATCACACCGTCGAAGGCATGGACGACCACGGGCCGGCCAGCGTTGATGAAGTAGCTCCACTGGCCCAGTGGCGCGCCGGTGAGGATCGTCACCTGCCAGACCAGGGTAGCGCTACCCCGCTCGTCCACGTAGACGACCAGGCGGGTCTCCTCGGGGGCCGGCTGGATCGTAATTTTGGCCAGCTCGAAGGGCAGGAGCTGGTTCTGCTTGAGATCGTCCAGCGCCGTGGCCATAGCCTGCTCGGCGCTGATCGCGGGGCTGGTCGCAACCTCGATCTGCGGGTGAAACAGCCCATTGACTGCCACGATCTGCCCCGCCGCATCCAGGTGCACGACCAGCTGGCGCCCGAAGACGGGCAGCCCCTGGTAGACCTGCTCGAGCCGCACGTGGCTGAAGCCGAGCTGCAGATCGGGCTCAAGGCGCAGCAATTGCAGCTCCTCGGCGGCGCTGCGCAGGCCAAAGAGCGCCCGGTTCTGGTCGAGGAAGCCCCGGGCGATCGCCTCGGGCTTGCCGAGCTCGGCGGCGGTGGGCCGGTAGGGCAGGCGGTCATCCGCCTGGCGTGGCAGCACGAAGCGGGCCACACCGGTCAACGGGTCGAAGCTCGCCTCGAGTGGCGCCGTGCTACGCGCCTGCAGCCTGGCCAGCGCCTGCTGCGCCGTCACCTCGGCGTTGAGCGGGCCACTGGCTGGAGGTTGGGCATGAGGGCGTGGTGCAATGCGCGCGGCGTGCGGCTGCTGCGGCCAGATCAACGGCATGACAGCCAGCAGATAGACCAGGGCCAGCAGCACCAGCGGCACGTGCTGGCGGGGCAGAGTCGACAGACGTTTCATCTCGTGCTCGAGCAGGCGCAAACGTATCGGCCACGATGCGGGGCAAGGGTAGCCCAACTATACCACGCGCGCCGGGAGAACCGGTAGGCACTGCAGCGGGGGCGAAACCCTGGCGCGGGTTGGGGCACAACATCGTTCGCCCCAACCTGCCCACTCGCCTCCTATCAAGCTACTGCTGGCAACCCTGGGTACGCAGGCCACCGGCCCGCAGCGGGCGTGACACCCGCGCACCCGGCGTAGAAAAAACAACGGTTGCCAGCAGTATCCTGTCACGTGAGACGACAGGAAGCTGCTGCTGGTCACCAGGGGCACCGGAGGATACAACCCCTATCAGCGGGAAGACGGCAACCCTATTCGCCGGCCTCGCGCGCGAGATAGTAGGTCAGGCTATGGAGGACGGCCACCGGGTCGATATAGCGTACCCAGACGTCGTCGGGGGTCTGGAGCACGATCGGCGCGTAGTTGAGGATGGCACGCACGCCAGCCTCGATCAACAGGTCGGCGACGTGCTGAGCCCGGGCGGCGGGCACAGCGATGATCGCCAGGCGCACCCGGTGGGTGTGGATGACCGTGGGGAGTTGCGCAACATCGAGGATCGGGATGCCATTGACCTCCTGGCCGATCTTCTCGGGATCGGTATCAAAGAGGCCGACGATCTGCAGACCCTGGGTGTGGAAACCTTCGTAGCGGGCAATTGCCTGGCCCAGGTAGCCAACCCCGACCAGCACCACGGGCCAGCGCTGGTTGAGGCCCAGGATACGCTCGATGTGGTTCAGCAGCTTCTCGACATCGTAGCCGATCCCCTGCTTGCCGAACTCGCCGAAGTAGGACAGATCCTTGCGGATCTGCGCGGCGGTCACATTGATGCGCTCGCCGAGCTCCTGTGAAGAGACCGAGTGGATCCCCTCCTCGAGCAGATAGCGCAGACTGCGCGCATAGAGTGGCAGCCGCCGGATGACAACATCTGGTGGTACGTCCAGGCGATCCACAGGCGCCTCCCGGGGTCGTGTGCCGATTTCGTGAAGTGTAGCACGAACTTTTCGGCCATGTCAAGCCACGTGCAGGGGCGAGAAAGGGGGGGCAGCAAGGCAAGCAAACGTCGTTCACAGCCTGCTTACCGCCCCGGCGGAAACACCGCCAGCTCATCGCCGGACTGGACGGGGGCGGCAAAACCGCCGTGGTGGCGCACCTCCCGGCCGTTGTGCAGGATCCGCCAACCCGGGCGGGTAACGTATACCGGCACAACCTCCACCCAGAGCGCATCGCTCTTCTCCTCGGCGTGCCAGACGCGTTCGAGTGCTTCGGCACGGGCCTGAGGGAAGTAGTTGAACACCTTGCGCGCCACGTCGCCGACACAGGCGCCGGGCGCAACCATGACCTGGATCTCCTGCATCCCCAGCAGCGGGCGCAGGCGCCCGAAGAGCGTGCAGCGCACCGCCAGGCTGCCGGTCCGCAGTTCCTGAGCGGCGCGGTAGCCGAGGAGCATCTGGTTGAGTTGCACGCTGAGATATTTGCTCCAGGCCGCCATGGCGTTGCCGATCACGTCTGCTGGAAGGTCCTCGCGCGCCAGGGTGTTGGCGAAAACGGCCTGCACCAACCCGACCGAGGCGGTCACATATTCGGGCGGGGTGTGAATGCGCCGCGCGCCATGGCCGGCGTGGGCCTTCCCGGCGTAGAACAGGTAGCCGGCAAACTCATCGCTGGTGTCCAG
>Ga0272446_1005506_pt1 | contig 13912 bp, 9 predicted proteins | sample YNPCB0061_FD_194587 | JGI IMG/M metagenome (GOLD analysis project Ga0272446, IMG submission 194587) | Hot spring microbial mat communities from Yellowstone National Park, WY, United States - YNP-CB-006-1 | ecosystem: Environmental > Aquatic > Thermal springs > Hot (42-90C) > Sediment | place...
CATGCTACGCATACGCGTTAGGCATGCGGAGGGCATGCGTGCTTGCACGCATGGTGCAACGCACCGAAGCGATAGCGTAGCCCGTAGCACGCCGACTGCGACGCGCAGCAAGCAGGAACGCCCAAAAAATTCTCTTGCATAAATCAATACATATACTTGTATTTTGACACTCCTTGAACATCATTTTTTTCGTATCTTTGTGGGTAATGAAATTTTGTTTGTTTCTTTCTGTTCTGCTTTGCTCTGTTTTTGTCTTTGCACAAAAAGAAGTAAAAGTTCAAGGGGCTTATTTTTCTTTGGAAAACTCTGCCCATCAAGACTTTTATACTTATAAAACTACCGCTGAAACGCTTTCTGTACCCTTCCTTGACGATTTTTCTTATTATACTTCTACCCCCAGCCCCAATTTATGGAAAGGAAGTTCTGCGCATGTCAATTTAGGGTATGGCATCAATCCTCCTTCTTTTGGAGTAGCTACCTTTAATGGGTGCAACAGAAAAGGAGTACCTTATAGCACTACCACAGCCTACGGTCCTGCCGATACGCTTCTTTCCAAACCCATCAATTTAAGTGTTTTTACACCTTCTGATAACCTGTATTTGAGTTTTTATTACCAGCCGCAAGGTCTGGGTGATGCACCCGAACTCAAAGATTCTTTGATTGTAGAGTTCAAAAACAGTACTAACCAATGGAAACAACAATGGATAAAAAAAGGAAGTAGTCTGGGTATTGGGCAAGGTTTTCGTTTTGTGGCTTTACCTATAACAGATGCCCAGTTTTTACACAATGCTTTTCAGTTCAGGTTTAGAAATTTTGCCAGTCTGCACGGAGATTTTGACCATTGGCATATAGATTACGTGTACCTGAACAACAACAGAAATCCACAGGATAGCATTATCAATGATGTAAGTGTACAATACCCTGTTACAAGACATGCTTTTTTTCCTTACAGTAACCTGAGTTTGAAAGAATATCAAACCCGTCAGAAAATTGACAGTACTACGTTTTATATCCGCAATTTGAGTAATAACAACATTTTACCGCTTTGCCCAGGCAGACGCATCAGCCGTTATGATATACCGATTTATACAGAAGTACCTCCCTGCCTGCCCACAGGATTAAGTCCGCTGATTACAGACAAACAATCCTTAACCCCGTTTCTAAACTATGGATTGGACAGTTTAACGAAACCCAGCACGTTCAAAGAAACATTTTTTTTAAACCAAACCACTCCTGATTTTATTCCTGCCAATGATTCTCTCCAAATCAATCGAGAAGTAAGTGATTACATCAGTTATGATGATGGCAGTGCAGAAAGCGGATATGGTATATCAGGACCTAATCAAGGAAATTATGCGTTTGCGTATAAATATCAACTCAATGCACCTGACAGTATAAAAGCCGTCAGAATAGCATTCAGCAGACATTGGGGCATTGATAACAGTACTTTGGCTTTTAAGATTAGAATATGGTCAAGTTTAAGTCCCGAAGTGCTTTTGTATGAAAGTCCTGTCAGTTTATTCCCTGATTATTCTAAAACATGGGTAGAATATCCGCTTAAAGGCATCAGTGGTAATGATACAACTATTGCAATACCCAGTAATGGAATTATTTATGTAGGTGTAAAACAAACGAGTGGTGTTCCTTTGGGCATAGCTTCGGATATGAATACAAACGTCAATAAAAATCCTGCGGATTATCGTTTTTGGGTAAATCTTACAGGTACGTGGGAACACAGTACTTGGGAAGGGGCTATTCTCCTGCGAACCGTAGTAAAAAGCGGTCCTGCTGTAACTTCTATTCCTTCTAAACCGTTATATTTCAACCGTATGAACGTGTCCGTTTTTCCTAATCCTGCACAAAATACTTTGTATATCAATGTAGAAAACAGTTTGCAACCTTTTTTATTTACTATATTTGACCTATCAGGTAAAATAGTACATTCAGGGGCAAGTATGAGCTATCAAGCTATCAACCTGCCTGATTTAACCAACGGAATGTACTTGATACATGTCATTCACCACAATCAACAAAAAACACAGCACCCATTGGTGATTTCTAAACCTTAAAGAGATAATTGTTTGGAGTTGTACAGAATGATTTTTTGGGCGTTCCTGCTGCGCAGTCGGTGTGCTACGGGCTACGCTATCGCTTCGGTGCTATTCGCACCATGCGTGCAAGCACGCATGCCCTTCGCATGCCTAACGCGTGTACGTAGCATATATGTACGCGCGCATCCGCGTGAGGGATAGTAGCGAAAAGCCCGCAACAGGCGTTAGCCTGTGAAGTACAGACGTGGCATGCCACGTTTCTATCAGCGTATAGCCCGACCCCGAAGCGCAGGGGACACGCCCTGAATAAAAATACCTATTTAGTCCCAAAATATGTATTTTTGAACCATGTATACATCTTCATATTGGGAAATCAGTGCGTTTTGGCAAAAAAAATGGGATTTTGTCATCATTGGCAGTGGTATTGTCGGGTTTACTACAGCCCAAGAAATTAAAACAAAATATCCCGATGCTGATATTCTTATATTAGAACGAGGCATTTTACCAATGGGTGCAAGCACACGGAATGCGGGGGTTGCCTGTTTTGGTAGTATTTCTGAACTGCTTTTGCAAGAAGCCAACGAAAGTCAAAAAAACATGCTGGATTTGGTTGCTTTTCGCTTCGGCGGATTGCAACGATTATTTGAAATTACCAAAGGTAAAGATATTGGCTACCAGCCTACGGGAGGATATGAAGTTTTTATCACATCAGAAGAAGAAAAATATCAGTATTACCTCACCCAATTAGACCGCATAAATGCACTGTTAGAACCTATAACGCATCTCAAACAAACGTATATTCCCGCAGATGAGCGTATATCCGAACTTGGATTAAAAAATGTTACGCATTTAATTTATAACCCCGCAGAAGGTTTGTTACATTCAGGTAAATTAGTATTTACATTATGGCAAATTACGCAAAAAATGGGCATATCCGTTTGGAATCAGATGGAAGTACAAGCACTTAACCCACACTCAACAGGTATAGAAATCACGTTGAAACAAGGTAAATTGTATGCCAATAAAGTAATTGTTACCACCAATGCCTTTGCCAAACAATTGCTACCCGAGTTAGATGTAGTTCCCGGGCGGGGGCAGGTGTGCATTACAAAACCCATTACAAATTTGAAGTTAAAAGGAGCATTTCATTATGAGGAGGGTTATTATTATTTCAGAAGCGTAGAAGATAATCGTGTATTGCTCGGTGGTGGTAGAAATTTAGATTTCAAGGCAGAAGAAACATACGCTTTTGGTTTTACAGAATTGGTACAAAACGAACTCAAAACATTGCTCAAAGAAGTCATTTTACCTGATACAGCATTTGAGATAGAACACTGGTGGTCCGGTATTATGGGTTTTGGACAGGAAAAATCTCCGATTATCAGAGAAGTAATGCCAAATGTATATTGCGCGGTGCGAATGTCAGGCATGGGGGTTGCCATAGGCAGTAAAGTAGCACAAAAAGTAGCAGAAATGGTGTAAAATTACTATTTTTTCCAGTATAAATTTGCATCACCGTAGCTTAAAAAACGGTAATCGTTTGACAAAGCATGTGCATATACTTTTTTCCATTCTGAACCTATGACCGCACTGATAAGCATGAGAAGCGTACTTTTCGGTTGGTGAAAATTGGTAATCAAACCATCAATGCTTTGAACAGGTGTATCAGGTAAAATATACAAATTCGTATATCCTTCCAAAACGGTAGATTTTTGATTGTTCAACCATCTCAAAATCTGTTCTATACTTTGTTTGAAAGTATATTTCGCTGGATATTTCAAACTGATGGCTTGGTCGTCAATGAGATAAGGCAAATGTATTTTTTCATTATTTATCAAACGAATTCCAAACCAGTACAGACTTTCCAAAGTACGTAAAGAAGTAGTGCCTACGGCTATTAAGGGGGCATTTTCAAGAATTTTATGCAAATGTTCCAACGTTTCTTTTGAAACCGCAATTTTTTCATAGTGCATAGTATGTTCCAATGGATTATCCGTTTTTACGGGCATAAACGTACCTGCGCCTACGTGTAGCGTTACCGTTTGCAGGGAGATATTTTTAGCTTGCAAGGACTGCAACACACGGTCTGTAAAGTGTAATCCCGCCGTAGGCGCAGCTACTGCTCCTTGTTGATGCGCAAAAATAGTTTGGTAGTGTATTTTATCTTGTTCTTCTGTATCTCTTTGCAAATAAGGCGGTAACGGAATATTTCCAAATTCCTCCAAAACTTGACTGAATGTGTATTGTTCGGGTTGCCATGAAAAATGAACTTCAAACGTGTTATGACTTACAGGTTTTTCATAAACCGCAGAAAAAATCACGTCTTGGTGGATTTGGGTCAAGACTTCATTTTTCCATCTTTTTTTGTTTCCTATCATGCACTCCCATACAACGGGAGAAGTACTTGCCATAGCTTGCTGAATGTCTTGGTTCAAGGGTTGCAGGCAAAGTATTTCAATTATGGTGTCTGAATTTGGTTTTGTGAACCATAATCTTGCGGGGATAACTTTGGTATTATTGGCTACAAGTACACTATTTTGGCTCAATTCATCAGCAAGGTTGTAAAAAAAAGTATCTTTTATATTGCCTTGTTGATACACTAATAGTTTTGCATAGTCTTTGGGTTCAACGGGATAAAGTGCTATGCGGTTTTCAGGCAATTGATAATCAAAATCAGAAAGCAAAAATGACATGGCTTTACTTTATTACAGCCGTTTTTTTAAGATTTTTTTCAGTGATACGGGTAGCCGCATAAAAAGTTTTTTTATGAAAGTCCTCAGACAAATGACTGATAACAACCCCATAATATCCCGTAGCATGGGCAAAATAACCATTTCCGAGATATATAGCCACATGACTGATGGGTAGACGTGTTCCATTCCTGAAAAAAAGTAAGTCGCCGGGTTGTGCTTCGGATAAGGGGATACGCATGGTTTCGGCGTACATATCACGTGAGGTACGGGAAAGTTGTACATCAGGCATGGCTTGTTCCAATACGCGGGTTACAAAACCTGAACAGTCCGTACCTTGTTTGGACATACCTCCATAACGGTAACGTGTACCTTTCCATTCATTGGCAATCTGCATAAGGTCTGCTTTAAGAGGTAATGTTTTGGGATATACGACATTTGTTGTGTTTACCTCTTGAACGGGAGGAGTGTCTTTTTCTGCACATTCTTGGGCATTTGCAAAAACAACCCAAAGTGCTGTAACTAATAGAATAACTTTTTTTACCATATTCATCAAACGTTGGATAATGGCGTTGCCCTGATGGGAATTTCCACTATCGGTTTTTAGAACGAGTTGCAAAGAAAAAGAAAATATCAGAACAAACCAAAAACAATTACAATTTAATCCTGAACAATCATCAGTTTAGCGTATTTGAGAAGTAAGGTTTTATTGCCCACTGCTGTAAAAAAAACATGAGCTTTCTGATTAGCATCTGTGCCTTCCATACCTGTAATTTTACCTTTTCCGAATTTTTCATGTCTTACCTGCATACCTACCTGCAAATCATTAGGGTTGCAAGGTATAAATTCTCCTTTGAAGTCATCTTTGGGTAAAACTATGGTATTCGTGTTTTGTTTTGTAATCTGATGCAGACTTTTTTGTAAATACTCCTGATGGTTTTTTTCATGTTTTCGGATTAACTGTGCCGCTTTGCCTTCAAAATTAAGCAATTCAGGATTGATTTCTTTAATAAAACGGCTGGCTGTGGAATCCGATATGTTTCCAAAACGATACCGCTGTTCTGCATAGGATAAATACAATTTTTGCTTGGCACGCGTTACAGCTACGTAAAATAATCTGCGTTCTTCTTCCAATTCACTACGGGAATTTAAGGAGGATTTACTTGGGAACAAGTCTTCTTCCACTCCTACCACAAACACTACGGGAAATTCCAAACCTTTGGCAGTGTGAATGGTCATCAATGTAACCGCGTCTTCATCGGGGCTTAAATCGGAGTTGGTGAGCAAAGAAATCTCCTGTAAAAAGAAAGAAAGACTTTTATCACTACGGGTAACATCGTCTACAAAAAATTTGATAGCATTCAAAAGTTCCTGAACGTTTTCCACGCGTGAAACGCCTTCAGGTGAGGTATCATTTTTCAGTTCTTTGAACAAACCGCATTGATGGGTTATATATTTAGCTGTTTCGTATGCATCATGCGTTTCGTTGTATTCTCTGAAATGCTGTATCATAAGTGTAAATTGATTGACAGAGGCTACAGTTCGGCTGTTAGGAATATACTGCTCAACAGAATTAAGCACTTGCCATAAAGTTTGATGGGTTGCATTGGCAGTCTGAACAATTTTCTCAACAGTAGCGTCCCCTATTCCCCGCGTAGGATAGTTGATTATCCGTTTTAGGGCAATTTCGTCATTGTCGTTTAAAGTTACCCGAAAATACGCAATCAAATCTTTAATTTCCTTACGTTGATAGAAAGACATACCCCCTATCACCCGTGCAGGAATGCCTACTTTACGCAAACCTTCTTCAATAGCTCGGGATTGTGCATTGGTGCGGTATAACACAACAAAATCTTTGAGTGCAAGGTTAAGTTCATACCTTGAAGAGCGGATAATGTCTGCAACTCTGTTAGCTTCGTCCTGTTCAGTCAATGAACGGATAACTGTAGCTTTATCTCCTTCTTTATTGGCTGTCCATACTGTTTTTTGAATCTGGTCTTTGTTTTTTTGGATAACATCATTAGCAACAGCAAGTATGTTTGGTGTAGAACGGTAATTTTGTTCTAATTTAATGGTTTTAGCCTGCGGATAATCTTTATTGAAGTTGAGAATATTTTGGATATTTGCCCCGCGAAAAGAGTAAATACTTTGTGCATCATCACCTACTACGGTAATATTTTCGTGTTTGTGTGCCAAATAGCGTGTAATCATGTATTGTGCATGGTTGGTATCCTGATATTCATCTACAAGAATGTACTTAAACCGTTCCTGATACTGTGCGAGTACATCAGGATTGTTTTTAAAAAGTTCCAAAGGTTTGATAAGCAAATCATCAAAATCCATAGCATTGGCAGATTTTAGCCTTTGCTCATAAATCTTATAAACCTGATGGGTTTTTTCTGACCATTCATCGCGAACATACTGTTCATATTCTGATGCAGTTACAAGCATGTTTTTAGCCATAGAAATACGATTATGAATGTAATTGGGCTTAAAAACCTTCTCATCAATTTTCAGTTCTTTGAGGATAGTTCTAATCAAACCCTGTGCATCTTCTTGGTCATAAATGGTAAAATCACGGTTGTAGCCTATTTTTGCTGCTTGTATGCGCAATATACGTGAAAAAACGGAGTGAAACGTACCCATCCATATATTTCGGGCTTCTGTGCCTGCCATTTTCTCAATGCGTTCCCGCATTTCTTTAGCGGCTTTATTGGTAAAGGTAAGCGCGAGAATACTAAAAGAATCCACTTTTTCTCCTGCTTCGTTCCCAAACTCCAACATATAAGCAATACGACAAGTTAAGACATGCGTTTTTCCTGAACCTGCACCTGCAATAACCATAATAGGTCCATCAGTAGTGATGACAGCTTCTTTTTGAGGAGGATTAAGTGTGGTTAAAAAATCTGTATTCATTGAAATTTGCAATTAAGAATGAGCAGGTAGTTCATGGATTTCAATTTCAAATTCTTCTATGATTAAATTTGCCAATAAAGATTTAGAGATTTCTTCCACTTGATTTTTAGCAGAAACAGCGTTTTCTGCTTCTATTATCAGTTCTATGTTTTTGCCTACACGAACCTGTGCTACGGCATTGTATCCCATGCTTTTTAATCCTGTTTGTACCGCTTTGCCTTGCGGGTCTAATATGTTTTTTAAGGGCATTACCTTAACTTGTGCTATAAATTTCATGGTGCAATATTACTAAATTTGCAAATATTTATACATCATTTTTTGGGCGTTTCTGCTTGCTGCGCGGCGCAGTCGGCGTGCTACGGGCTACGCTATCGCTTCGGTGCGTTGCACCATGCTGACGCATGCCCTCCGCATGCCTAACGCAGGTACGTAGCGTGTATGTACGCGCGTATATGCGTGAGGGATAGCAGCGAAAAGCCCGCAACTTGCGTAGCAAGTGAAGTACAGGCGTGGCATGCCACGTCTCTACCAGCGTATAGCCCGACCTGAACGAAGTGAAGGACACGCCCTGAATTTTTTATGATGCATAACATCGAGTTATTACAACTGATTTTTTGCAGATAAGTTTTTTTCTGTACTTTTGTTCGTCTATCATGGCAGCACGAGAAATAAAATTTGGTACAGACGGCTGGCGAGCTGTCATTGCAGAAGATTTTACTACGCACAATTTATCAAGAGTAGCCCAAGCGACAGGATTATGGATACATAAGAACTATCCGCATAAATTAAGCGTCGTTGTAGGATATGATTGCAGATTTATGGGTGCAAAATTTGCCGAAGAGGTAGCACATATCCTTGCGAATATGGGTATTCAAGTGATTTTAAGCAGTTCATTTTGCTCTACGCCCATGATTTCATTGGCTACGGTGCATTTTAACTGTGCCGCAGGAATTATCATCACGGCAAGCCATAACCCGCCTGAGTACAGCGGCTACAAGATAAAAGGATATTTTGGCGGTCCTGCCACTCCTGAAATGATTGCCGAGGTAGAAAGCCTGATTGACACTCCTGTAACAGAAAAATATACTCCTGCCACTATTGACAAAGAGGATTTTGAAACACTATACATCAATCACTTAAAGCAAAATTTTGACATTGACCTTATACGCAGAAAAATACACGTAGTCTATGATGCCATGTACGGTGCAGGTCAACGGGTCTTGGACAGATTAGCTCTCAAAGGTACTTTTCTCCATTGTGATTTTAATCCTTCCTTTATGGGACAAGCCCCTGAACCTATTCATAAAAACTTGACAGAATTATCCAAAACAGTATCTAAAATCAGTATTCAAGACCAAAACCAGCATCTCCTCTTGGGATTAGCCACTGATGGTGATGCTGACCGTATCGGCTTGTATGACGAAAATGGCAGATTTATAGACTCGCACCATATCTTGTTATTGCTTATTTATTATCTGTACAAAGAAAAAGGCATATCAGGTAAGGTAGTAACAACTTTCTCCTGTACGCAGAAAATTGCGGAATTATGCAAAAAATACAGTTTGCCACATGAAGTTACCAAAATTGGTTTCAAATATATTTGTCAGATTATGCTTAATGAAAAAGTAATTGTAGGCGGTGAAGAATCAGGAGGAATTGCCATTATCGGCAATGTACCTGAACGTGATGGCATTTTTATCGGTTTGACGATTATGGAATTTATGGCAAAAACAGGTAAAAAATTGTCCGAACTTGTCAAGATTATCTATCAGGAAATTGGTACTTTTGCTATGGAACGCTACGACTTGCATGTATCCGAAACACAAAAACAACACATTATTGCACAATGCAAAAACAATGTATATACGCAATTTGGAAATCTAATTGTGAAAAATATAGAAAATATTGATGGTTTCAAATTCCATTTTGATAACGGAGAGTGGGTAATGATACGTCCTTCAGGTACAGAACCTATTTTGCGCGTATATGCTGAAGCCGCAACTTCTGACCGTGCTTTTGATATTCTTAATCAAACTAAAACAGCGATTTTATCCTGATTTTGCATGTATTGAGGAGGTTGTAACATCAAACCACCAAAATTGTATGCATCTATCTTGTGCATGCATCTCGCGTGAGGGGCGTGGAGCAAACTTGCGCAGGCAAGTTGAAACGCACCGAAGCGATAGCGTAGCCCGTAGCACGCCGACTGCGCCGCGCAGCAAGCAGGAACGCCCTAAATAATTTTACCTAACCTCTCCAAAATAATTACATACATTTTTATTCGTATTACTTGACAAGGATATAAAAACATTATACTTTTGCAGTCCGTTTTGAAATAAAATGACACATAACCGCGCTGTTGTTTTTGTAGCTGTATCTATCACCGCATATCTTACTCAGATAGTATGCAAGCGCGGGCGTATGTGGACAAAACTATCCCACGTTCAGGAGGAAAGTTTTGCATTTTTCAATTCTATCGTAGAAAAATTAGCAGATTTAATTGATAAAAAAAGAGCTATTTTGTTTGTTCCTGTTTGTTTATTGTTCTGGTTTGCAGCAGAAAACAATACTTTTTTTGTCAACGAAGTAGAACTATCCAAAATAGGGCAGTTTTGTGCCGCACCCTGAGTGCCGTTGCCTTTCGTAAAAACGGCTTGAACCACTTTGGTTTTTATATTCCATTCCTTACAAAATTATGGCTTTAACCGCCTTAATATACTATATATATAATTTTTATATCATTTATTTTCAATCAAATCCAATTTAATTTATGCGAAACAGAAATCTCATATTAGTATTCACTGCCTTACTGGCACTCATCTGTATCTATCAGTTGTACTTTACATTTGCGTCTTATCAAGACGACAAGCGCATCAATGCTATGTCCAAAACCAATCGGGAAAAGTATTTTGAAAACCCCAAAAACTATCAAAAGTATTTGGACACCAAAGGTAAAGCCATCAATCTCGGTCTTGACCTTCGTGGGGGTATGCACGTGGTTTTGGAAGTTCAGGTATCTGAATTGGTTCGTAACCTTGCCAATAATCCCGCAGACCCTAACCTCAACAAAGCTATCAACGAGGCAAAAGAACTTCAAAAAACCCGAAACGCTTCTTTTGTAAAACTGATGATAGAAAGTTATCTCAAAAATAACCCTAACGGTAGATTAGCTACATTATATGCTAATGCTACGAATGGGTTAAGTTTAAGTTCTTCTAATAGCGAAGTAGAAGCCTACTTAAACAAACGAGTGGAAGATGCTAATGAAAATGCTTTCAAGGTACTTCGTAAGCGTATAGACAAATTCGGTCTTACACAACCTAATATCCAACGTGTGCCGAATACAGACCGTATTACCGTAGAATTACCCGGGGTAACGGATACGCTTTCTGTAAAACGTGTGCGTCAATTATTGCAAGGTTCAGCAAAATTAGAGTTTTGGACAACGTATGAATTTCAAGATATTGTACAATATCTGCAACAGGCAAATGACCGTGCCAAAGAGATATTAAGTGAAAAACCTAAACCCGAGCTTAAAACCAAAGAAGACAGCGCTAGATATGAAGCACAGCAAAAATTAGAGAAGCAAATTCAGGATTATCGTAGAAAAACTCCCGAAGAACTGAAAAAAGATACGGTTTTAGCTAAAAATGCTGTACTTAAAGCAAAAGTAGACTCTATTCGCAAGCGTGATTCTCTTATTTCCAAAGATGCCAATCAAAGTGAAGCTGAGTTCAGAAAAGAAAATCCGCTGTTTGGTATGTTGAACTATTTTATTTTAAGTAGTCAGAACCGTTTAGGCAAAGGACCTTTGGTAGGTGCGGCACACAGAGCAGATACCAGCAAAATCAACAAAATTCTAAAACACCCTTACGTAAAATCTATCTTACCTGCTGATGTAAAATTCTTATGGGCGGCAAAACCTATGACTAAGCAGGAAGCAGGTACAGACAAACTGATTGGTGCTATTGAACTGATTGCTATTCGTACCAACAAAGAAAATAAAGCCCCGTTGGAAGGTGATGTTGTTGTAGAAGCTACACAAGGTTTTAATCAGGATAATAATGAAGCCGAAGTAAATATGACCATGAATGCCCGCGGTACGCAAATATGGAGAAGATTAACAGGAGATAACGTAGGTAAAGCGATTGCCATTGTGTTAGATGATGTCGTGTATTCTTACCCAAGAGTTAATTATGCCATTACAGGTGGACGCTCTCAAATTACAGGTAACTTTACCGTTAATGAAGCCAAAGACTTGGCTAATGTATTGGTTTCAGGTAGAATGATGGCGCCCATTGTGATTGCACAAGAACAAGTTATCGGTCCTTCTTTGGGGCAAAAAGCGGTTAGTCAGGGACTGTGGTCTATGATTATTGCTACTATACTCATTATGGTTGCTATGGGCTTCTATTACAACAAAGCAGGCAGAATAGCAGATATTATTCTTATTGCCAACATTTTCTTTATTATTGGTGTATTGGCTTCTTTTGGTTTGGCACTTACTTTACCCGGTATTGCGGGTTTGGTATTAACGATAGGTATTGCCGTAGATGCGAATGTACTTGTGTATGAACGCATACGGGAAGAATTAGCCTCAGGCAAACGTTTGAAATTAGCCATCAGTGAAGGGTTTAAAAATGCGCTTTCCTCTATTCTTGATGCAAATATTACAACATTACTTATTGGTATTATCTTGTATCGTTTTGGTTCTGGACCTATTCAGGGTTTTGCTACTACCTTGATTATTGGTATTCTGTGTTCTTTATTTACCGTAGTACTCATTACCCGTATCGTATTTGATTATATGGCGGCTAAAAATGATGATACGGTTATTACTTTTGGTAACCGTTATACCATGAACTTACTCAAAGGTTTCAATTTTGATTTCGTAGGTAAGCGTAGATACTTTATTATTGGTTCTTGGACATTGATTGCTTTGGGTATCGTTTCTATGGCTACACGCGGTTTGAACTACGGTGTGGATTTCAAAGGAGGACGCGAATACTATGTGGCTTTCAACAAACCTGTGGAAACTTCTGATATTCGTACCAAACTTTCACAACCCCTGCAAAGCGCACCCGAAGTAAAAACGTATGGCAGTAGTAATCAAGTACTTATCCGTACTAATTACAAAGTTGATAACCGTGATGAAAAAACAGCACAAGAAGTAGAAAACTTGCTTATCAGCTCGCTGAAATCTAATTTCCCTGGTAGCGATCCTAAAATTCTTTCCTCCCAGTTGGTAGGTCCTACCGTAGCGAAAGATATTACATACAGTGCATTCAAATCTATATTCCTGTCTTTGATAGTGGTATTTGCGTACTTGTTTATCCGTTTCCGCAGATGGACGTTCAGTACAGGAGCAGTAGTAGCCCTTGCGCATGACGTACTCATGATTTTTGCGATTTTCTCACTACTTAATGGCATTGTACCATTCTCATTGGAGTTAGACCAAGCCTTTATTGCCGCTGTACTTACCATTATGGGTTATTCTATGAATGATACAGTAGTTGTATTTGACCGTATCCGTGAAAAATTACGCAACAACCCAAATATTGATGAACGTACCAATATCAATCAAGCAATCAATGAAACATTAAGCCGTACTTTAATGACTTCTGTGCTTACTTTGCTTGCCGTTATTGTATTGTTCTTTGCAGGGGATACCTTACGTGGATTTAACTTTGCCCTGTTGATAGGTATTATTGTAGGTACGTATTCTTCTATCTTTATTGCAACTCCTGTGGTATTGGATTTTGGCAGGAAAAAACCAACTACTACCGAAACCCCTAAAACAAAATAAAAAACCATTCTGATATATTTCAAGCCCCTGTTCTATATGAGCAGGGTTTTTTTATACATGAACAATAGAAATTCGCTCTATTCCACTTTTAGGATGATGCATCAAGGGCACCTTTTATGTATGTTTTTTTGGGCGTTCCTGCTGCGCAGTCGGCGTGCTACGGGCTACGCTATCGCTTCGGTGCTACGCACCATGCTACGCATGCCCTCCGCATGCCTAACGCGTATGCGTGTGTGTATATGTATGCGCACATATCCGCGTGAGGGATAGCAGCGAAAAGTAGGGACAATGCATGCATTGTCCCTACTTGCAGCGGCAGTAATGTTAAGTTCTATGTAAATTTGTATATTTGTGGTTGTATTAACGTAATAAAGTTGAATTATTATTATGGAATTTAGCCAATTTATCGCACAAACGAAAGATAGCCGCAGACTTCAAGGTCAGCGTTA
>Ga0272446_1005507_pt1 | contig 13909 bp, 12 predicted proteins | sample YNPCB0061_FD_194587 | JGI IMG/M metagenome (GOLD analysis project Ga0272446, IMG submission 194587) | Hot spring microbial mat communities from Yellowstone National Park, WY, United States - YNP-CB-006-1 | ecosystem: Environmental > Aquatic > Thermal springs > Hot (42-90C) > Sediment | place...
GTGTAATTGCGCTTTTGGGGGCTGTTGTAAACCAGCCTAGAGGTTCGGGCTTGTCTTGTTCTCTTGCAGAACATAACAGGCTCAGGGCTACTGAAAGCCCCTGACTTCAGTCAGGGGAAGTTTACACAGGCAACTATTTCAGCGTTAGATCGTCTTAAGAGTAAACCACGGTTGACATGGCCTCAGTACCATTGTCGGCGTTTTAGATGTTGCTGACTGGAGTGAATGTGGGATGCGCTATTGGATATCATCAGTTTTGCTGAGTAGTGTGCTTGTCACCATGGGGGCGATCGCCCCGGGGTTGGCAGCGGAGACCCTAAACCTCGTTTTTGGTGCCCAAAGTCAACAGGGAATTCAAATTCCGGTGGCCGATCTACGTGCCTACGCTGAAACAGGGACAGCCAGCGGCAACCTCAAGCTCATGCTGTCGATGGCCACGCCTGAACAGCAGGCAGAGTTTCGGCAGCTCTTAAGCTTACCGTTTCCGGTTACTGCCGAGCAACTCCAAACCCTTGCTAGCAACAATAAGGGCGAAGACCTCCTAAAAGCTGTAGCAGCAGCAACCCTGCGACCGGACAGTGAAGGCATTGCTGCCTTGAAAACAGCGATGATGAAAGGTCTTGAGGCAGAAGGCGGCCTAACGTTGCTAGCGTTTTTAGACGCCTATCCTGAGTCAACCATGACAATTGATATTATGCAGATGCAGGCCATTTTAGAGGCGAACAAACCCCTGATGGAGCAGTACTTGTCCCGTCAGCAACAACCAGCAAACTAGGGCTTCTTAGGCAACTGCCCCCGCTCGATGAGCATTTCCCATGCCCGTAGCACTGCGACTAGGTCAGATGCGAGGCGGTATTCGTTAGCTTCGGCAATCCGGACGGTTGCTGTTGGGGTGGAAATGATATTGCTGGCCACGGGCACCGTTGTACTGGGGGCAACAAAATCAATCCCGTCAAACCGTTGAAATCGGCGTTCCTCTAACAACGTTGTGAACTCAGTCACTAGCGCTGGCGAGATGGTGCGCAGGGTGCGGCTTAGGGTGTCTCCCCGTTGGGTGGGGGTTTCTTGAACAATGCGGCCATCCCTAAACAGGAGGGTGGTTTGGGGGGGACGATCTAAGGTGGTCTGGCGAATCACGCGAAAGATGGCTGACTCAGGTAAGGCTGGTGGTTGGTCGTCTGGGGCAAGCCGCTGGGGGCGCTGAATGAGGGTACCTATCATCTGGCTTCCTGCCGCATCCCACAGCAGCAGAGACCCACTTTGATTACTGCGGTACACCCACTGCTGGGGATAGGGTGCATTGGGGTTGGTGAGGGTAATTTCCCACCCTGGGGTGAGGCGTTCGGGGCAGTTGGGACGCAAACCCCCCAGCCCTAAACAACCATCGGACCAGACTCGGGGCTGCACTTTCGCTACGGTAATTTGAGTGGGTTCTTCCCCAAACTGAGCCGCGGCGGCGGCGATCGCCCGCTGGACGAGTTCTGCTGGCGGCACGGCAGGTTGCGCCCGCAGGGGGCTCACCCCTGCCAGCAGTGCATAAGCCCCTAGCCAATAGCCCATGGCTCGTCTCCTGCCCATGTGGCCTCCTCACGATTGATCGAACAGATTGGTTGAGCAACTACACACCAGATGGCGATCGCCGTAGGCATTATCAATCCGCGCAACCGCAGGCCAAAATTTATACTCGCGGAGCCACGGGGCGGGGTAGGCGGCCACCTGTCGCGAGTAGGGATACGGCCACTCATCGCTACAGACCATCAAGGCAGGGTGAGGAGCCTGTTTGAGGGGGTTATGTTGGCGATCGCTTAAACCCGCTTCAATTTCAGCAATTTCGGCACGGATGGCAATCATCGCCTCACAGAAGCGGTCTAGCTCTGCTTTGGTTTCACTTTCTGTTGGTTCAATCATCAAGGTTCCGGGCACTGGCCACGAAACCGTCGGCGCATGGAAGCCGTAGTCCATTAAGCGCTTGGCAATATCTTCGACCTCAATACCGGCTGATTTTTTCAGAGGCCGCACATCCAGAATGCACTCGTGCGCCACTAGCCCCTGCGCCCCTTTGTACAACACCGGATAGTACGGCTCGAGCCGCTTGGCAATATAGTTGGCATTAAGAATGGCGATCGCCGTGGCGCGGGTCAGCCCCACCCCCCCCATCAGGGTAATGTACATCCACGAGATGGGCAGAATGCTGGCACTGCCCCACGGTGCTGCGGTGACCGGTCCTATTTCCGTCTCATGCGGATAGAGTTGAGTCGTGGGTAAAAAGGGCGCAAGGTGAGCGGCAACCCCGATCGGCCCCACACCGGGACCGCCGCCACCATGGGGAATGCAAAAGGTTTTATGGAGATTCAGATGGCAAACATCGGCACCAAAATCTGCCGGTCGGCACAACCCCACTTGGGCATTCATATTGGCGCCATCCATATACACTTGACCCCCATGGCAATGGATGATCTCGCAAATGTGGCGAATCTCGGGTTCAAAGACCCCGTGGGTTGAGGGATAGGTAATCATCAGTGCCGCTAGCCGCTCTTGGTATTGCGCCGCTTTGAGAGCTAAGTCCGCCACATCAATATTGCCTTGGGCATCACAATTGACCGCCACCACCTGCATCCCCGCCATCACCGCACTGGCAGGATTGGTGCCATGGGCAGAGGTGGGAATCAGACACACATCCCGTTGGCACTCACCTCGGCTATGGTGGTACTGGCGAATCACCAGCAACCCCGCGTACTCCCCTTGAGACCCCGCATTCGGTTGCAGCGAAATAGCCGCAAAGCCAGTAATCTCCGCCAGCATCGCCGAGAGATCCGCAAACAGCCGCTGATACCCTTGGGCTTGCTCGGCAGGGGCAAAGGGGTGAAGCTGATTAAACTCTGGCCAGCTAATGGGTACCATTTCCACTGTGGCGTTCAGCTTCATGGTGCAGGAGCCAAGGGGAATCATGGAGGTTGTCAGGGAGAGATCCTTGGCTTGGAGGCGGTGGAGGTAGCGCAGCAGCCCATGCTCACTGTGGTACTGATGAAAAACAGGGTGCTGAAGATAGGGGGTTTGGCGCTCTAGATCCTTGGGCAAGGCCGATGAGGTCGGTGTGGTGGGCATAACGGCTGCAAAGAGCGCTAAGAGATCCGCCACATCGGTTGCGGTGGTTGTCTCATCTAGGGTAATGCCCACACTGTCATCCGCAAAATAGCGCAGGTTAATCTTTGCGGCTTTGGCGTGCTGTTGCAACTCGGCTACAGAACGGCTGCCTAGATCAATGCGCAGCGTATCAAAAAAGGCAGGGTGCCGCAGTCGATACCCTGCATCTTCCAGCCCTTGGGCTAAGTGCCGGGTCAACTGATGAATTCCCTCGGCAATCTGGCGTAAGCCCCTTGGCCCATGATAGACGGCGTACATACTGGCAACAATTGCCAACAGCACCTGCGCCGTACAGATGTTACTGGTGGCTTTTTCGCGGCGAATGTGTTGCTCGCGGGTTTGCAATGCCAACCGCAGGGCGCGTTGCCCCAAGGCGTCATGGGAGACCCCTACCAACCGGCCAGGTAACTGCCGCTTGAAGGCATCGCGGGTGGCAAAAAAGGCGGCGTGGGGTCCCCCGTAGCCCAAGGGAACCCCTAGGCGTTGAGAGCTACCTACGGCAATGTCAGCTCCCAGTTCCCCCGGTGGGGTTAACAGGGTCAGTGCCATCAGATCGGTGGCCATCGTCACCAGTAGGCCGTGGGCATGAGCCGCCGCAATCAGGGCACGGGGATCCCGAATCGCGCCATCGGTGGCTGGATACTGGAGCAGCAGGCCAAACGCTCCTTGCCAAGGCAGATCGCTCGCCGCGGGATCAATGGGCACAATCTCGATATTGAGGGGCTGAGCGCGGGTTTCTAAGACGGCAAGGGTTTGGGGGTGACAGTCTTGCGCCACTAAGAAGCGGCGTGCCGCCTGCTGGCGGCAGACGTTAAAACTGAGGGTCATAGCCTCAGCCGCCGCCGTCGCTTCGTCTAAAAGGGAGGCGTTGGCAATGTCTAGGCCGGTTAGATCCGTAACGAGGGTTTGATAGTTGAGGAGGGCTTCTAGGCGACCCTGGGCAATTTCTGCCTGGTACGGGGTGTACTGAGTGTACCAGCCGGGGTTTTCGAGAATATTGCGTTGAATAACGGCCGGTGTGATGCAGTTGGTATAGCCCATGCCGATGTAGCTGCGCCAAACTTGGTTAGCTTGGGCGATCGCCCGTAGTTTGGCCAGTGCCGCCGATTCACTCAACCCTTCCGGCAGGGCTAAGGGGCGCGCCAAACGAATATCTGCCGGAATCACGGCATCGATGAGTTCCCCAAGGGTGGTGTACTCTACCGTGCTGAGCATGGCGGGTAGATCCTCTGGCGTAATGCCAATATGCCGAGCCACAAACTCAGCAGAGGTATCTAAAGGCGTTTGCAGGTGGGGTGGCGAACTTACCATACAAGCATCACAGCGTCTGTCAATTGTTCATATATCTTAATGGCTAACGGCCAAAACAGGTTTGCGGGCGTGGATAATTTGCAAGCTTCGCCCTAAGCGGTAGTCCTGCTGTGCGAGTTCAAACCCTTGCGCGTGCAGTACCTCTGCTAAGTCGGTGTCCAAGAGCTGCCATGCGGTTTCCGTTTCAAAGAGCCAGAAAAATAGCGCCAGCCCTGGCCAAAACAGCGGGATGTAGGGTCGGTGAAAGTCAATCAGGGCAAACCAGCCACCGGGCTTCAGTACCCGCCACACCTCCGCCACAATGGCGGTCAGTTGTTGGGGTTGCATTTCGTGTAAGGCCATACTGGTGTGCACCAGATCAAAGGTCGCGGCGGCAAAGGGCATGGCCTCAGCAAAGGCTTCAACGTAGGTGGCTTGGGGCACTCGCTGTCGTGCCCGGGCGATCGCCTTCGGGGAGGCATCTAGGCCAGTGACCTGATCAAAGGCAGCGGTTAAGGACTCAGTGACAATGCCATGGGCGCAACACAAATCCAACACCACCGCACTGCGGGGTAGCTCTAAGCCTTGCCATGCCAGACGATGGAGGCGATCGCGCCCCCCCACAGCAACAGCGGCAATGCTGCTAATGGTGTCGTAGAGCCACGGAAACTGATAGCTCCAAGTGCGGAGGATAGTTGCCATAGATACTCAGTTTAAGAATCCTCGCAACCCCTAGAAATAGGTGGCTTCCTAGCCAATCGGGATGACAGGATTTGAACCTGCGACCCCTTCGTCCCGAACGAAGTGCGCTACCAAGCTGCGCTACATCCCGATAACTTACCTAAGATAACATTGCAGGCGACGCTTCTGAAAGCCATCGCGATCGCCCTATGACTCATCCTCTCTTGGATATCCTCGTGCAGCAACAGCACTCCTGCCCGTTTCATACCCCCGGTCATCAGCGGGGTCGAGGCATGGCAGCTCCTTTACGGGCACTGTGGGGCACTGCCCTAGCGCAGGATTTAAGCGAGATCCCGGGTCTCGACAATTTAGCTGCACCCACCGGTGCGCTTGCCGACCTTCAAGCTGCCATTGCCGCAGCAGCAGGGAGCGATCGCGCATGGTGCTTAGTGAATGGTGCCACTGCCGGGGTCTTAGCTGCCCTGTTGGCAACCCTAGAGCCTAAGGATGTGGTGCTGGTGGGTCGCAATGTTCACCACTCTGTGATTTCTGGGTTGATCCTAACGGGTGCTCAGCCCGTATATTTGGGGGTGGCCGTGGACTCGCTGTGGGGCATTCCCGAACCTGTGTCGTTGGCAACGGTCGTTAATGCGGTAGCCGCCTATCCCACCGCAAAAGCCGTCGTCCTTGTCAGCCCAACCTACGAGGGTCTGTGTTCTCCGTTAGCGGCCATTGCCCAACACGTTCATGAGCGGGGACTGACCCTCATTGTCGATGAAGCCCACGGCAGTCATTTTGCCTTTCATCCGCGCTTTCCCAGCACGGCCTTGGCCGCCGGTGCTGATCTGGTGATCCAGTCGTGGCATAAAACCTTGGGCACCCTCACCCAAACCGCGGTGCTCCACCTGCAAGGCACGCGAGTTGCACCAGAACGCGTCAGCCACGCCGTGACCCTTGTCCAAACCACTAGCCCCAGTTATTGGCTCTTGAGTGCCTTAGAGGCGGCAGCCTGGCAAATGGTTCACCAAGGCTACGAGATCTACGATCGCCTGCTGCAATGGGTTGCAGCGTTTGAGAGTCCCTTACCCCGCCTAGAGCGGCTAGATATCCCCCAAGACCCACTGCGTTTAACCCTTGGCACATGGCCGTTGGGTCTTACGGGGGCTGATCTAGAGGCGCAACTGCAACCCGACATCATTGCCGAACTTCCCAGTGGGCGATCGCTCACCTTTTGCGTAGGCTTGGGAACCACAGCGCAGATGTTAAGAACCTTGGCGGAGCGCTTGCGAGCCATCCACCAGACCCATCAGCCGGTACAGCCACTACCGCCTATAGCAGTGCCGCCGTTGCCTGCGGTCTCTTCACCAGCCCTTTCACCGCGTACCACGTACTTTAGCCAGCGCCAAGTGGTGCCCCTAGCAGCCGCCATTGATCACATTAGCGCTGAAACCATTGCCCCCTACCCGCCCGGCATTCCCACCATCATCGCCGGGGAAGTCATTACCGCTGCTGCCGTCGCTGAACTACAACAGGTACAGGCCATGGGGGGCACCATTATCGGCGCGACGGATCCGCAGTTGAATCAGATCACGATTGTGACCCCAGCAGACACCTAATCATCCCAGTCCTCAGTCTCAATAAAGTGACTGACTAGGTGCTCCTCTAAGAGTGGCTGCAAATGTTGAAAATCTTGAGAAGAGAGTAATTCTGGCTCTTTGCCTGGGACTAACCGTGCGACATACAGGGTTGGACTGAGGGGTGTGTAAACACTATACTCACGCACCCCAGAAAAGAAGCTGCTGCCAAGGGGCTGATATTCCTCGATAGTGACATCGTCTTCGGCGTCTACTTCAACGCTGAGAATGTCCTCTTCATCTAGATCGGGGAGATCCCCCGCCACGGTGAGGGTCAGGGCGGTACGTTTGAGGGTGAGATTTTGCTCCTCAAGGATGGCTCGGGCGGTATCAAAGACTTGGTCAATTTCCTCCTCATCGAGGGGGACGAGGGTTTCTTCGTCATCCGCTTCGGCAATGACAGCAAAAATTTCTACGGGATAGTCCACCGGCCGCAGCAGGGCATAGACTTCGTCTTGCACGGTCAAACGAAACTCAATGTAGCAATTTAGGAAACGCCCTTGCTCATCGTAGAGCCGGATTTGCTCTAGTTCGCGATCGAAGTCGTCCTCTTCCCAAGGCTGCTCATCACTGTTGTATCGGTTTTGATAGTTGGAACCCATGCGACTCCGGTCGAAACAACTACGATTAAAGACTCCCTATGGCAATGGAGCATACCATGCAGGTGGTCGCAGTGGGGTAATCTTTGTGGCAGCAGTCGCAGCCGCAAGGTCTCGATAGTTCGCTACTTGGCTCAGGTTTCAATGGACATGACTCGCTGGCGGTCAAGGGTTAGCAGTTCCCGCAGCCGATCAAGGCTGAGTTCTGTCAGCCATTGCTCACCAGTGCCAACGATCATCTCTGCTAAAGCCTTTTTGTGCTCAATTTGGTCGTGGATTTTCTCTTCGAGGGTGCCGCTACAGATAAATTTATGGATTTGGACATTCCGCTGTTGGCCGATGCGAAAGGCGCGATCGCTGGCTTGGTTTTCAACGGCGGGGTTCCACCAGCGATCGTAGTGAAAGACATGATTGGCGCGGGTTAAATTTAGCCCGACCCCACCAGCTTTTAAGGATAGGATAAACACTCTCGGCGCTTGCGGATCGTGCTGAAAGCGATCCACCATCACTTCCCGCTGGGCTTTGGGGGTTTGCCCCGAAAGAAAAAGAACTTCTTGCTGAAGCGCCTCTTCCAGATAGCGCTTGAGATGCTTGCCTAGTTCGGCAAACTGGGTGAAGACCAGTGAGCGATCGCCCACTTCTTGAAGTTCTTGCAGCATTTCGGTGAGGCGTTGCAACTTACCGGAGCGGTGCGCCCCATAATCCTGCTGTTTGAGGAACTGCGCCGGATGGTTACAGATTTGTTTTAGCTTAGTCAGGGTAGCTAAGATAGTGCCACGGCGTTGGATGCCGTCGCTCATTTCAATATCGGCAAGGGACTGCTCCACAACGCTACTGTAAAGGGCAACCTGCTCAGGGGTGAGGCCGCAATATACCAACATCTCCTGCTTTTCGGGGAGGTCTTGGATGATGCTGCGATCGGTTTTCAGGCGGCGCAAGATAAAGGGTTGGACGTAGGTGCGCAGGGCATTGAGGGAGGTGGTGTCGCCATAGCGTTCGATGGGGCGGGCATAGCGATGCTGAAAGTAGGCACGACTGCCTAGGTATCCCGGATGCAGAAAATCCATGATCGACCAGAGTTCACTCAGGCGGTTTTCAAGGGGGGTGCCGGTCAGGGCAATGCGAAACTGGGCGGTGAGGGCGCGAGCGGCTTGGGATTGTTGGGTATTCACGTTCTTGATGTTTTGGGCTTCATCTAGAACTAAGTGCTGCCACGCCACCTGTTTGAGGGTGGTGAGATCTCGCTGCAGCAGGGCGTAACTGGTGAGAATGAGATCATGGGTCTTCACCTGCTGCACAAATGCCTTCCCTTTGGGGCGATCGCTACCGTGGTAAACGTAGGTGTGCAACGTTGGCGCAAATCGCTGTGCTTCCCGTAGCCAGTTCCCTAAGACCGATGTAGGGCAGATTAACAGCGTTGGCGCAAAGGGGCGATCGCTCGCCTTGAGGTGGAGCAAAAACGCCAGCAGTTGAATGGTTTTGCCCAGCCCCATGTCATCCGCCAAACAGGCACCCAATCGCCAGCGTTCCAAAAAACTCAGCCATGCCACCCCCCGCGCTTGGTAAGGGCGCAATGTTCCCACAAACTCTTTTGGGGTTGGTACTGGCTCAAGCGTTTGCTTGCCGGTGAGGGCATCCAGCAGGGCTTGCAGGGCATCGTTAGCAGTTAGCCCCAAAATGGGCAGCTTAGCGACGGTGACGGTATCGCCGGTGGCAATCCGCAGGGTATCGGCTAAGGAGAGGTGGCGGTGTTGGCTTTGGGACTGGAGAAAGTCCTGAGCCGCTTTGATCTCCTGGGGCCGCAGCAGCACCCACTCGCCATTGAGATACACTAAGGGGATGTCTTGACGCAGAAGTTGCTCAAAATCAGTCTCTGAGAGGCGGTGCTGTCCTAACTGCAACTGCCACTTAAACTGCATGAGGCTATCTAAGCCAACTCCCGTTGAGGGGGTTGAGGGTAAATCAGCGGCAATACGCAAGCCTAAGCGATGGTGAGTACTGTTGCGCCGCAAGCTTTCTGGCAGAATGACGGCAATTCCCTGTTGCTCAAGGCGATGCATGTGGTGCTGTAGCAGGGCGTACACCTCAACAGTTTGCAGGGTCAAGTGAACTGGCCGCGGCTCCAGTAAGCTGCGCTCGATGGGGGGATAGACGCGGGAGGCCAAGCCAAGCCCCCGCAGCAGGGTTTCTTGCGGGTGAGGGAGTACCTGATCCCGATAGATGAGGGAATCATGGTGGCACTGCCAAATCTCCGCTGCGGCTAGCATGGTCTCGGTTTCCCCTTCGCTCTGGAGGCCAAAGGTGAGTTGCCATGCTCCTTGGGGTTGGTCTGGGGGCAGCAGTTGCAAGGCCAGCCGCCACTGCGGCTCCAGACTCAACAGTTCACGATAAGGCTCTTGCCAGCGGTGGAGCCGTTCGATGAGGCTTGGTTCTAGGTCAGTGGGGGTGCCCGTTTTTAGACCGGTTAGCCAGCGGTAGTGGTCTTTGGCTAAGCCCACTTTAGGTAACTCAAGGGAAGCAAATACCTGTTGCAGGTAGCCCCTTAAGCTATGCTCCAAGAAATCTCTCAGCAGCTCACCAGCAGTGTCAGGAAGGCGTAGGGCAGTTCCCTCGGCTTGGTAGCAGCGGCAGAGATCCGGCATCTGCTGACAGAACTGACGGAAACGTTGGCGATCGCCATGGTGGGTCAAGAGTAAGCGCCAGCCTGTTACCGTGGGCAGGTATTGACCGCGCACAATTAAATCCAAGAGCCAGCGCCCCACATGGCTCCAGAAGCGTAAATCATCCCCAAGCATCAGCCCCGCTGGGGGAGACGTTGCCAATTGGTGAAGGTGGCTCAGCAGGTGGGCAGGGGCGATCGCCCAGCCATGAATCTGCCATAAGCAGAGGGGGTCTCCATTTGCCTCGCTGAGGGGGGGCGGCACTAGCACGTGCTCATAGACGCGGGTTGGCAACCCAAACGTAACCGTGGTAGGGGTGGCATGGCTTAGGGGAGGCTGGGTCAGAGGAGCATTGTAGGGGTACACTGGCACGCTATCCATCTGCAGCGGTGTGGTGACGCGCGCCAAGGGTTGCCACTCTTCAGCCCATAAAAAGAATTGTGGCGCGAGGGTTCCGAGCCACGTTCCGTGCAAAACAGCCATAGGGTCATTGTACTGTGGCATCACAGTCAAGTGCAGCAGCGGCAGCTCCCCCTTCAGTACCGGTCGTGTCCACCTAGCGGGTCGCAGGGCACGGTACAGATCGGGTCAGTTAGAAAGTACCAAGGCGTTGCAGAAATTCAAGGGGCAGGCCATCGCAGTCGCGCAGGAAGGCAATGTGATACAAGGAGGTGCCAATGATTTGCTGGGTGGGTTTGAGTAACAGTTGAAAGGGAAGATTGTGGGTTGTTAAGGTCGCCTCTAGGTGGCTGAGCCACGTATCTAGGGGTTCCTGATGATCACTCAGATCAAAGGAGAGATGATAGTAGCCAACATAGTGCTCGTCTGCAAAGGCATCAGGGGCGGTGTGCGGCTCTGGTACCTGTAAGAGTTCCACGCGAGTGCCCCAGCCCTTGAGCCAGCAGGCTAGAGTATAGCCGGTGGTAAAGCGAGTGTCCATCTCGAAGCCTAAACATTCGTAGAAGGCGATCGCCCGGTGAATATCAGCGGTGCGAATGGATACGTGGTGCAGGGTCATCGCGTTTTCCCTTGGTTAGCTCCTTTGCTGCTTGGGACGCAGTTGATCTGGGAAATCTGTGAACACAGGATCGCCAGTGGTGGCCATACCCAAGTATCTGGTGAGAATCACCTCTAGCAGCCTAACAAGGACTTAAACAGTTGGAGGCCATCTACGGTATGCCGACTGGGCGAATGGTTGAGGCTTGAATCCGCTGCCCGCTCTGGGTGAGGCATCATACCAACTACATTCCCCGCCCGATTGCAAATGCCAGCAATATTATTCAGCGATCCGTTGGGGTTACTGGCTGCGGTGACCTCACCATTGGCATTGGCGTAGCGAAAGAGGATTTGCTGATTGACTTCGAGTTCTGTCAGTGTATCGGGGTCGGCATAGTAGCACCCTTCCCCGTGGGCAATAGGCAACTGGATGACGTCCCTGTCGCCATAGCCTTGCAACCAAGGTCGGTGCTTAGCCTCAAGACGCAGATAAACGCGATCGCAAATGAAGTGTAAATCGCGGTTGCGTACCAGTGCCCCCGGTAGTAGCTTGGCCTCGGTTAGAATTTGAAAGCCATTGCAGATTCCCAGTACCCATTTACCCGCCGCTGCATGAGACTGCACTGCTGCCATGATGGGTGAAAAGCGGGCGATCGCCCCGCAGCGTAGATAATCGCCAAAACTAAACCCCCCCGGCAGCACAATTAAGTCGTAGTCTGCTATGTGGGTTTCTTCGTGCCACAGGAACTGGGTGGGCCAACCCAGCACGTCGCCAGTGACGTAGGCCACATCGCGATCGCAATTAGAGCCCGGAAACACAACAATACCAACCCGCAATTGATCTCTCACAGCAGTCTGTCCATCACATCAGTGATTGGCGTGAGCTTGGCAGGGGCATGGAGCAGTTCAATATCCCGCAGCCAAATCACCCCGCGCCCCATAAATTCCACACCAATTTTAATAAAGCCCGGCGTCTGGGGGTCTGGTTTAAGATGAAACGGCACTTCACAAATATGCCAGTCGCGATCGCCTTCAAGGGACACAGTGCGCGAAAAAGTCCAGCCAAAGGTTTGGGCACGACTGAGAAACAACTGCGCTCCCTCCGTCAACGCTGCCGTTTTAACCAACGCTCGACACAGCAACAATTGATCGCCTGCCTGTGCCGAAGGCACCTCTAACCAAAGATGGGCTTCGGGCATTTCAAAGAGGGGCACCGTCTGCGGCCAATGGGACTCAATCCGCCATGCTGCCCCCTCGGTTTTCAACCCAGCGCCACTAATGGGCTGGTCAATCCCTGGGCGAAAGAGCGCCACCCGCTGAAAGGGTGCCGCTGGCTCTGGCACTTGCAGCAATGGGGCAAGGGTGTCGGCAATGGATCGCAACCCAGACTCAATCCCCGCCTTTATCCCCGCTTCAATACTGCTCAACAACTCATCCCACCAGCTAAACATGACACCCTCAGAGCGCAGACGGTGTAGCAACATCATCGAGGTCAATGTGAAAGGTTTCAATGACCGGATTTGCGAGCAGTTGATCGGCGATCGCCGCAAGTTGATGAGCGGCCGTGGTGCGATCCTCTGCCTCAAGAGTGAGTTCTACGAGCTTGCCGATGCGTACGGAGTGCACATTGGTGTAGCCCAAATGGTGAATGCCCGCTTGCACCGCCACTCCTGCTGGATCCAAGACCGAGGGTCGCAGGGTGACATAAACTCGTGCCTTGAACTCTGCCATGGGCAACACCTCAACCGGGGGTCTGATCAATTAACGACTTCACACCTTCAATCGTAGCCGGAATACTACCCGGATCCATAAATAGTACCTTGCTGCTATCACTGTGGCCAATGGTACGCCCCATATCAAGGTAGCCCTGCGCCAGTAAAAACTGCAAGGCATCCTTGGCCTTTGGATCCTCATTGAGGGCAGCGGCAATAATTTTCATTGCTTCAGCGGTGCCCTGCGCCCGCAAAATTTGATCTTGCCGCTCTGCTTGGGCACGCAAGACCACCACTTTTTGATCCGCTTCGGCAGCGAGGATGGCTGCTTTCTGCTCAGCCTCCGCGGCTAGCACCTGCGCCTCTGCTTTCCCGCGGGCAGAGTTAATCGCGGCTTCGCGCTCCCCCTCTGAGGTAAGAATGGCGGCTCGTTTCTTGCGCTCCGCGGACATTTGCAATTCCATGGATTCCTGTACTGCCTTCGAAGGCACAATATCGCGCAACTCAACCCGATTGACCTTTACTCCCCACGGATCTGTAGCAATATCGAGATCCTTGAGCAGGGTTTCATTGACTTGGGAACGCGCTGTAAAGGTTTCGTCGAGTTCCAACTTGCCCATTTCAGCGCGGATTTGGGTCAGCACTAAGTTCACCATCGCCATCTTGAGGTTTTCCACCTTGTAGTAGGCGCGCTCCATATCAATAATCCGCCAATAGACAACGGCATCCACCGTAATGGAGACATTATCGCGAGTAATGCACTGCTGCGGTGGGATGTCCAGCACTCTCTCCCGAATCGTGCCCTCATATACCACCCGATCCAAAATGGGCAATACAAAATTCAACCCTGGCTCAAGGCGGCGACTATAGCTACCCAACCGCTCTACCAGCGCCATATTGCCCTGATTGATAATCCGTACAGAACTGGCGATGCCCGATCCGCCCACGGCCAGTAAAAAGAGTAAACCGAACAATTCACCCATGGTTACCGTCCTCAAAGTAATTCACTTCTACTCTAGTCGCTTCTAGTTGCTGAGGGGCTGGGCGTTACTGCCAGTACTGAATCTTTACCGAAAAACGCCGTAAAGCCCCTAGCTTTAGCTATGGGGATATAAGGCGCATATTGTTTTATCAAGCTGAGTCTGTGATAAAATGGAACCATGAGAGTCATAGAAGCCAAGCTAAAGGGCACA
>Ga0272446_1005508_pt1 | contig 13908 bp, 16 predicted proteins | sample YNPCB0061_FD_194587 | JGI IMG/M metagenome (GOLD analysis project Ga0272446, IMG submission 194587) | Hot spring microbial mat communities from Yellowstone National Park, WY, United States - YNP-CB-006-1 | ecosystem: Environmental > Aquatic > Thermal springs > Hot (42-90C) > Sediment | place...
AGAATTTAGAACAATTATCCTTTGTGGAAGGGTATGGTAAGGCCATCAAGAGATTAAATCTTTCTGCCCAATCCATTTCCATTAATGAGGAAAGCCCCAAAATTAATATTGAGCTTAAGCCAAGCTGTGTAAAAGTCATTCTGGCCGCAGAGGAAAAACTTCTATGGCTAAATAACCATAGGCTTTTGCAAAGCCCCTACCCAATTGAAATTGATAAGGAAAAACTTAATTTATCCCTTGAAGATTACTATCTTATTGCGTGGAAAATGTACTTAGCTCAATTATATAAAATCCAACAGGTTTCTGCTATTCAACCAAGCACAGTTATTAAAATTGCTGTACAGCTTGCCCATAAGCTCGGCTATAGTGGTTTAGTGCTAACCCCACAGGGATTTATGGGGATTGGGAATAAGAAAAAACGGATAATCAATGAAAGTGGTTTAGAATTTTTAGGACACTTATATGACCTGGATAATTACCTAGACGGTTTTTATCCAGATATATTGACATACCCCCCTGCCTAAAGGCAGAGGATTCTTGTTACTGGTTCAGCGACCGCACTTACCATTTCAGGTTTCCCATCCATAGCAGAGGTGCCTGTCTCCCCAGTCGTTCCCCCTGGCGGGGCAGTTCCCTAATGCCCTTAGGTACCGTTGAGCCAACCAAAAAAAACTTGGGTTGCTTCTTAGCCGTTAGGCTATTGGGTTTTTAGAGAGGTTGACTACCCTCGCCTCTTGCTTTAGTCTAGCACAAAGCCGCTCTGCTAGGCGTAGCCGTGCCGGAGGCATTGGACGGGGCTTTAGACCCAAATTTTTCGGTAAATTCTTTCTCGGAAATTTATTGATTAATGGTCGTTGCCAGATGGTTCAATCTTGAGAATAAATATCCATCATCCCAACCGTCCCGCTGGGTAAATTTTTTTTGATGGGATTGGTTTGATGGTTTTTGAGGGAATTGGGGTAGGGCGGGAAGGGGAGAAGGAGAATTAAGGGCAGAAGCAACTTTCTCCAGAGGTTCTCGCCATGTGGAAGTACCCTTTTGCTTTTCCTTTACCAAGCAGTACCAGCCCAGAACTGGGGAGTTAGGAGTATTGCATCCCCTGCTTAAGTGGCTGGACAGAGCATCAAGTTCTTGCCAGGGGACTTCGCTGTTCGCCAAATCTGTATTTTCGTCAATCCCACTAGCGGCAATAGCCTGAGCAACTCCAGGAAAATTTCTTAGAAATTGCTCAAAGCTAACAATTCGACCATTAACATAGGCTTCACAGTGCAGATGGGGACCACTAGAACGGCCAGAAGTATTTACCGTACCCACCACCTGCCCTGCATACACTCGCTGATTGGAAGATACTTGCGGAGCAACATGGCAAAATCTCTGAATAAAAAAGTTCCCTACTTGAATTTCTAAACCATCCCCGCACGCCCCTTGATTCCGCCATGCTTTTGTAACAACACCATTAAAAGCACTATAAACAGGAGTCCCATAGGAAACCGCATAATCCTCTCCGGCATGAAACCGCCCTGGACGGTGGGCGAATAATTCTCCACCAGGGGGAATAACGTAGGAAACCTGCACGGGAAAACAAACAACTCTAGAAATACAGAAGGGTTTCCCTGGCCGCCATCCCCGTAAAACACCCTGCCAATCTGGAGAAGTTCCCTTGGGATTACCAAAAAAATTCCCTATCCCCGGCAGGCAAAGAAAGCCAAGGATGCAATTGCTCTGCCTGGAAGATGAAGAACTTATCCCCCACGCAGAAGCATGAATAGAAAAACTTAAAATAACGCCTACCAAAGCAAATACCCAACGATTAAACATAGTATCCCTGTAAAAATAGAGGTCAGTTACTCCAGCTTCAGATACTACAGAACAATTAAAGCATCTGAGGCTGGAGTAGGTTCTAACGATTTAAGTCCAAATTCGGCAAATTTGTGGTTCCAATAGTTCCCCCTGCTTGAAGTGCCGCTACTGGACTTAGAGGATTAGTCCTAAGGGCACCACTAACGGTTCCCAAAAATTGATTCCCTTGCTTTAGAGCCGCCTCATTTTGTGCCGCAGCAACCCCCGCCGCAGTTTGTTGAACTAGCAGGATTTGATTCAAAAGTTGAGCGGTGGTTTGGTGGCCCACCTGATCTACCTGAGTGCCAGCGTTGATGGCACTAATAACTCCCTCAAACCCCTTCGTTTTTATCTGATTGCCATTTTGGGTTAACTTAATTAGGCTTCGCAATGCTTGAAGCTCATTTTGAGCTTCACCCCCTGTCTCACTAGATAAATCCTTTAATTCGCTACCCAATTGTTGGGTTTTTTGCGTCGCTTCATTAGCAATTTGCTCTGCCTTAGTTGCCCCCTCCTGAGCGGCAGTCTTACCTGCATTAACTGCCTTGCCTATTTCCTGCTCCCCTGCTCTAGCATAAGCATTAATAGCATTATTTAAGTGATTGCCATACTGCTCGGTGGGACTGCCAAAACCACTAAACATCTGAGGCAATAATTGAGACAATGCCGACCCTATTGTGCTGAATGGATTACTGCCACCACTTGCCGCCCCAAGAAGATCACTTAATCCCCCAGTTGGAGATGTCCCCACCCCCTGATATTTTGAGGTACCCTTAAGTACATCCTCAAAACTACTTTTAACGCCATTGATTGCCTCTTCCATCGTTTTCTTTAAATCCGCCAAATATGCCTCCACATTCGACCCGGAACTGGAATTGCCAGCGGGTGATTGTTGAAGTGCCTGTATATTGCGAACAATCTGGACCAAATTCTCGCACGCACCCCCGCTACCTGCCCCCGCACCCCCGCTACCTGCCCCCAGAAGTGCAGAAACAAAATCATTTGCGCCGCAAACGGGAGTGTTGCCATTCCCATTATTCATCCCACCACCATTATTGCCAGTCCCACCAGTGTTCCCATTACCAGTATTGGTTGCACTGTTATTGTTATTAGAAGTCCCACCAGCGTTCCCATTATTACCAGTGTTGGTTGCACTGTTATTGTTGTTAGAAGCCCCACCAGTGTTCCCATTATTACCAGTGTTGGTTGCGCTGTTATTGTTATTAGAAGCCCCACCAGCGTTCCCGCTATCATTAGCGGCATTCTGCTGGGAAGCAACTGGTGTCCCACTGCCTGTTTGGGTATTGGCCTGGGCAGGCTCAATAGCCGCCAGACCACTTGCCGCCAACACACCAGTAACGCAAAGCACACCTAGCCACTGCTTATTCATACCTTTGCTCCTCTATTGGCTATAATAAGTTCATCATAACCCTATAGTTATCATACCTAAATTCCTATGTCAAGCTCTACCCCCACCGGATCAAGCCAAATACTAGATATAAACAAAACCCTAATCGTTCGCCGTTTCGGAAAGTTAGAGCTAGGGTACACACAAATTCCGGTAGATCGCAAGACTTGCCTGGGTAATCCATTCTATCTAGCAAATGTGCATGATGCAGAGGAACGGAAAAGAGTATGCGAAGCGCACCAGGCTTACATAAATGCCATCCTTAATGATAAACCATTTGATATAGATGAATATGCAAGGGAAAATAATCTAAAACTTGTCCGTAGCTTTACCGTAAATAATGAGAAAATCAAAAGCGAAATAAATAAGATCGCTGAAAGAGTAAAGCGAGGGGAAAAAATACAGCTAGTATGCTATTGCCATCCACGACAATGCCATGCGGATAACTATGTAAAAGCTATAAAAGAAATAATCAATCCAAGCCCAATTAAGGAGAAAGTTGCCGACTTGGAACGTAAGGAAAAGCAAGAAGAAGCGAAGCAGAAAGCCAGCCCTGCTAAAGGACAAACTAGAAAAGGAAAGGACATCGGGCTAGGTTAGGGGAACTGCCCCCACTTGCACACGATGATTTGCCATATTGTTATCCGCCCCAGGGGGAAGCTCAACAGGTTTAAGCCAATCTAAAGGCATTTCAACTTTACTGACCCGCAAAAACCGCTTCGCATCTTCCCCCCTAATAATAAATGTTGGGGATTTTTCCCCTGCCCCATTAAATGCTAATACTAAATGCAGTTCCCCCTCAATCATTTCTGGCTGAATTGCAAAGAGCATATCTAAATTAAAACACACTCGCCGAACCTCAGACTTAACCCCATCAATATCCCAAGTTTGAACCAGGATATTACAACAAAAGCTCTGCCACGTCCCACTCATAGACTAATCTCCTAGAATTTCTTAGTTCAATTTTAGCAAAATTAATTACAAATCACTCACTAAATGGGGGACATCCATAACAGAAAGGTAGTTTAGCTCTAAAAAAACATCAGCAACACTAGGGTAGCGGTCTTGCACCTCAGTGGCGGTCATACGAGCCAAAATTCGTACCAAATCTGAATCCACCTCCTTCGCCAGTAGGCGATTAGGCCAGTCATGTCTAGCGGATTCAAAGGTACACCCCAATAAAGCCTCAACCCCAATCACACCAACGCTATAAATATCACTGGCTTTGGTCGGTTTCCCTAAAAGTTGCTCCGGTGCCACATACCCCGGTGTGCCAATCCCCACCGTCAAAGGTCGGTTCGGATTCGCTAATTTGCTCTCTGACCAAATGGCCGCTGGCAAAAGTTTAACGGAGCCAAAATCAATTAGAACATAGTTGTTATCGAAACTTCTGCAAATAATGTTGGCAGGCTTAATGTCCCGATGGATAACATCGTGCTTATGAACATAGTGCAAAATTCCTAAAAGCTGGCGAATTAAATTTAAAGTATCTAATACCGTCCAAGGTTGTCCAAGCAAACTGTCCAAACTTTGACCCTCAATAAATTCCTGAATAATATAAAAATACTCCTGATCCTCTAAATAGGCCAAAAGCAGAGGAATACGATCATGAACCCCTAACCGCTCTAAGGAAAGAGCTTCCTGATAAAATAACCGCCTCGCCACCTCCATAAATTTCGGATCATGGTGAGATAGGGATAAACGCTTAATAATACACCGAGGCTGGGACGGCCTTTGGGTATCAATCCCTAAATAGGTATGGCAAAAATTACTAACGCTGAGGCAGTTTAATAATTGGTACCGACCCGCCAATAACCCATTGGCACTGTGGCTTAATCGGTCACTTAAACCCGTAACCACAATCCCATCTAACCCAGATGCCTGTAAACTCGGATTAGCCAAACTTAAGCACAGCCGAAAACTTTGCCAACGGGGATTCGCAGTACATAACCGCACAGTTACTTGTGTGTCCTCATAATTTCCACAATCAATTCCCACGAGACTATCCAACAAACTCTGGCGGTCATCAGGATGCACAAAGCTGAAGAAATCCTGCCCCACAAAATCCCGATAATTTCTCTTAGTAATACTTTCCAAATAGTAATTGTAATAGATAATAAACCCTTCCCTAGATAGGAGGGCTACAACCCGGTCGGTATATTCCTCCAGAAAGCGATAGGCCAGGGCAGGTTCTAAAATCTGATGGCGAATAGACTGACGCTTCCCCGGAGCATTGGCAAACACTTCTGTCTCCTCCCGTTGGTAGCTATCGGAGCTAACGGTCTGAAGGTCTGGCTGAGTGGTTCGCTCCGGCAGAGACGTACTCATGGGCTGACCTGGCTTAGCCCCGTAGGAGAAGGTTAGCTGATCCTCCCCCGCCGCCTTATCAAAAGTAGTGCCAAAGGCAACCCGCCCCTCTTTCCCCGTTAATTCCAACTCACTGCGCCGTAGATAAATTGGCTGAGCCTCACCCGCAAACCAAATATAAGTACCGTTTTGGCTCTCATCTCGCACATAAAATTGCTCCCCACGATACTCAAAGCGAGCATGAAAGCGGCTAACATAGTCGTTATCTAAAACCACATCGCAGGCAGGATTCCGCCCCACAATCACAATCGGACGATCCTTCCCTAAATATTCCCGTTGCCCACTTACGTCCAAGTACAGTAAACTCATGCCCAACTCCGACCAGTTTCATGCCCCTATTATAGCTCCTATGAAGCCGCCCCTCCCCTTTCGCATTCGACCAGAACCCATCGTCAACGCCCATTCCCAAACTATTGCCTACGAAATTATCACAAAACTTCCCTACCCTTACCCCAATATGGCAAAACTCCTATCCATTCTAGAAACCCACCATAAAAATCAACTCATTGAATGCCTCAATACTGCAATTATACAAAATTCTATTACCCTGAACCTAAACCCTAAGTACATCTGGTACAATATGCCCCCCAATTGCTTGGCAGACACTAACTTTCTAAAAAATTTCATGGAAATAATAGAGTTTCAGAAAAAATCCCATCAAACTGGCATAGAAATTACTGAAAATTCCAGAAAATACGTGGACATAGCTAAAATTGGTAAAATTATTGAACTATTTAAGGATAAATCTTTAACGGTTATCATGGATGATTTTGGCACAGGACATAACTCCTTGCATCTGCTAACCCGATACCCTTGGGATATAGTAAAAATTGATGGCAAGCTAATTAATAACCTTAAAAAATCCCAGAATGAACAAACTCAAAAACGCACCAGAACTATTCTAAAAAAAATTATTGAAGCCATCCGGGAAGTTGAAATAGTTACCCTAGCAGAATGGATTGAAGAAAAATATCAGTACGAAATTCTAAAAAACTACGGATGCCATCTGTTCCAAGGATACTTATTCACAAAAAAGCAAAGAGTTTGGCGGGAAATTACCAAGCAAAAACCAGGTAAAGGTGCTTAAGACGGGAAAAGGGAAATGCTATAATAATAGGGATGGGTGAAGTTTTTGATTGGAGGATGGTTATGACTGGAAACAAGGTAACGGACAAGCTAATTGAGAAAGATAGTGACAAGAATCTGGAGGTAGATGAGGTACAGAAGGAAATTGACCAATTCATTAATCCAAGTGTTTATCATAACCAGATTGCCTTACCCTATTGTCAATGGGATTTACGGGATTTTTTCAATCCTATTGAGCGGGAGAAGGCAAAAAAGGTGAGTGAAGCGGCAAAAACTTGGGAAAATTTAACTCAGTTTGCCAAGGAGAAGGGGCTAGATTCAATTTCGCTGGGGCTAGTAATTATGGAAGAACAAGCTAAGAATGCGAAATTTACCCCCTCGGATTCCTGGTTTCAAGGTGAATATCTTTTTGGGAAGGAATTGAAGAGCATTTTTTATAATCCCTTTCCCATTATGAGTATTGTCAAAAAGTATGACCGGGTTTATCGGGAAAAACTCGTTGGGGCGGATGGGATTACTTGCATGGGAAATCGCTACTACCCAACGGAACAGGAGCGAGCAAAAGGGAACTTAAAGGAACGCTACTTTATTTACGACCGCTATTTAGTAGGGTTACTGGAAAAGACTAAAAGCGGTTATAAACTTCTGCATTCAATTCCCTTTCTTTTCAGTCCTAAAAAGGCCACTGGGGTTCAATTCTTGCAAAAATATAACCAAACCATCACTGCCATTACTGGATGGTATGGGGTCAATGTGGCGACTTTCATTTTTGCTAATCATCTGTTCCCAGTTTCAGAGGTCTATAAATCCCGCAAGAATGAGGCTTTAGTGAGCCAAGTGGTAACACTTCAATTTGAAGGATTCCAAACCGAAGAACAAGTAAAAGCCCAATTTGTTGGTAAAGAAATTGCCACCAGGTTGGAAAACTGGTACGCTCAATATACCCCTGCTCCTATGGAGATGGCTCTGCAAATCTCCCCCTTAATTGATGAGGACTTGCCAGAGGAAGGGGCAGACTTCTAAATCCCATTAGCTTACTCCCTACCGTAACGGTAGGGAGTAATTGCTTTGCAAGTGAAACTACAGTATAATGGATCAGGCATTAAATTACTATTACTTACGGATTAAAAAATGGCGAAGAAAGCGTATGCGGTTTATGTAGGGCGGAAGCCGGGGGTTTATTTAAGTTGGGATGAATGTAAGGCTCAAGTGGATGGATTCTCTGGGGCTTCCTATAAAGGATTTCTCAGCGAAGAGTTAGCTCGACAGTCCTATGAAGCAGAGCAGGGCAAGGAAACGAAAGCACCGGAAGCACCTAATTTACCCCGACCTACGAAAGGTATTTGTGCAGATGGGGCTTGCAGTGGAAATCCGGGGCTAATGGAATACCGCATCACCAAACTAGATGGGGCTACAATTTTTACAAGCAGAAAATTCCAGCGAGGTACAAACAATATTGCCGAATTTTTAGCCTTAGTAGAAGCACTCAAAAACGAAGCGGAGCAAGCCAATCCCGTTTATAGCGATTCATCGGTGGCAATAACTTGGGTACAGAGTGGAATTTTTGACATACCCCCCTGCCTAAAGGCAGAGGATTCTTGTTACTGGTTCAGCGACCGCACTTACCATTTCAGGTTTCCCATCCATAGCAGAGGTGCCTGTCTCCCCAGTCGTTCCCCCTTGCGGGGCGGTTCCCTTATGCCCTAAGGTACCGTTGAGCCAACCAAAAAAAACTTAGGTTGCGTCTTAGCCGTTAGGCTATTGGGTTTTTAGAGAGGTTGACTACCCTTGCCTCTAGTCTTAGTCTAGCATAAAGCCGCCGTAAACAGCGGGGCTTTAGACCCAATTTTTTGGTAAAACTGGGGACAGGAGCAAGCTCTCAGCAGATGTTATCAATGGGATTAAAGAAGCGGAAGAATGGCTCAAAAACAACGCAGAAGCTAAAAACCGAGTTCAGCAATGGCTTACTAGGGAATGGGGAGAAATCCCAGCGGATTTTGGCAGAAAAAAGAAGTGTTTCCATCGCAAAAATGATATAGACCGATAAACCTATATAATAGATTTAGCAACTCATACGGTGATATAGGCATGAGTCATCCTATCTTTACCAGAAATCAGCTTGCTCTACTTGGGGCGATCCGAGCAAGTTCTGCTGAAAAGGTTATACCAACGACAGCAACGCCAGTGGAAGAACCCCCAATGGAGGAAATCCTTACTCCCGCAGAACCTCAGCCAGTGAATTATTGGGCTGAGGCAGTGGAAGAACCCCCAATAGAGGAAATTCTTATTCCCGCAGAACCTCAGCCAGTGGATTATTGGGCTGAGGCAGTGGAGGAATGCCTAGAGGCGGGGAAAGCACCTGCCTCTGAACAATCCCCAGAGCCGAGCATTTCCCCCCCCGTGCCAGTGGCTACCGTTACCCTTTGGGGTCGCCTTGTTTGGCTAAATGCTAACGAAGCTCCCCAAAAAGCACTACATAGACCAGAGCAACTCATCCACCACAATCAGTTTCTTAAAATAGGAATTAGAGGCAAGAAAATTCATCAAATCACCTACGCACCCATTAAGCAAGTAGGAATTCAAGGGAAACTACTTAAAAAGCTACTTGCTACCGCAAAAGTTAATAGTGAACTTGAGAAAGAATCTGAGCCTCCAAAGCTAGATGAATTGGAGAAAACTATGCCTAATACTATCACGCCTAGCCCAGAACAAAATGTCGCCACTATTATAAATAAATTACAGTCTTATCTTAAAAATAATATCTGGGTATTTGTACTGGTGATGTTTGTTTGGATATTTAGTCAAACTTTTTGAAAAAATGTGCTACTCTGATAGAGTACGGAGCTAAAAATTGTGATTCGATATAAGCAAGGTCGAAAACCCCATCTGTCACTTTTTGTCGAAAATGACACGATTATCAAAAGCCGCCTGGGATGGGAGCTAAGCCCCGCCAAATTGGTAAACTGGATAAAAGCCAGCTATCAAGCGGAAGTTCATGAAATCTATTGGTATCTCAGTAGCCCAAACCAAGAGTGGGAAGAAACCCTAAAATCTGAATTGGCAGAATATAAACTTTTCATAAAAATTCGATGTCTAAGCAACCGTGCAAAAGAATTGTATCCAGGGGAATATTACAACAAAAGTCCAGAGGTGCCGATGGCTATTGATATGTTTCTAACCGCAGAGGATTATGATTATGGTTTTTTGGTAACAGAAAGTGAAAGCCTGGAACGGGCAGTAGAACTATTGCGTTCCAAACAAGTCCGCATTTTTGTTATAGGCACAGCAAATTATGTACCTAGGGAACTGCGAAATGCCGCTGACACCTTCATCGAAATTCAAAATCTGAAAAAGCATCTCACGACAACCCCAATCACCCGACCACAAAAAAATACTGGACTTCAACGAGCTAAACTATCTGGGTGAAACTTAATGAGAACATAAATAACCAATGACTAAACGTGCTAACAACCTAGATGGGGCAACCTGGACACGAAACTCTATCAGCATTTGGTCAGACATTCGTAAATCCCAGGAGGAAATTGCCCTGGCACATCCCGCCATATTCCCATCCCAATTGGTTGCCAGATTAATTGATTGCTTTACCGTAGGCACTAAGCTAATGGTGCTAGACCCATTTTCAGGCAGTGGCTCAACCATAATCACAGCCCAGAAAATGAATCACATTGGTATCGGATTTGAAATTAATAAAGAATATGTCGAACTAACCAATCAAAGACTAGGCCAACGTAATATCTGGCAAACAGAGCTTGATGATGATACTAAAATCTATAATGCCGATGCCCGTCACATCCTTAAATATATCCCCCAAAATAGTATTGATATAACCATTACATCGCCGCCATATTGGGATATTCTATCCCAAAAACGAACCGCAGATTCAAAAAGTATAAGAGATTACGGTGGATCAACAGAGGACTTAGCCAAAATTACTGACTATAGAAATTTTTTAGAGCAACTTTCCAAAGTATTTGAACAAGTCCTTGCGGTCTTAAAACCAAAAGCATATTGTATCGTAAACGTCATGGATATAAGAAAGAAAAATAAATTTTATCCATTCCACTCTGATATAGCTAAAGTAATGGAAGAAATTGGGTTTATTTATGATGATCTAATTATATGGGACAGACGGCAGGAGTATAACAACCTGCGCCCTTTGGGATACCCATCGGTATTTCGGATCAATAAGATACACGAATACTTACTCATCTTTCAGAAACCTAGCGGCTGAACTTTTCTGAGTAAGTTGACCTACAGCGAAAAGTGTGCTAAGTTTCAGCAATAGCCTTTAATGCTGACTAGGGCTTACTTAAATGACATTTTACGAGCGCACCCAAAAATCAAAGATTCTCATTGAATTATTGAACAATTATTTTTGGGAAGATGCTAAAAAGAATTTTAATCTCATTCATGAACCCTATGGCTATGAAAACTTTGTGGCGAAAAATATACAAGAATTACTAAAAAACAGTGACAGTTCCACGGCAAAATATATCCGATTTAGCCCCGACTATATCATTGGAAACCAAGGCAAAATAATTTTAGCTGACTACAAGGCAACAACCACGCCACGCTACACCACCAAGAGTCTCCAATGGAATATAGGTCAGATTGAAGCAGATGCCTGGGAAAATTACGAAAAACTCACTAGCATCGGTGTTGACATTGCCCTTCTCATTTACTGCCCATACCACCCACGGCCACTGCTATGCGACACCCCAAATAATTCCTGGCTATGGGGAACTAGAAGCAAAGTTAAAAATACTCAAAGTGGTAGCTATACCGACTATGTTAACCTCGATCTAACTAAACTGAAAACTTTTGTGGCTTTCATGGAAGAAGTATGGAATATACCCCCTAATTTCTCCAAACCCAAAGTAGCATCAATACTCGAAGAAGCTAAGAATTTATTGCCCACCACCCATGATAGTAAAAGCAACTACAAGCAATGCGAAACTGGCTTTAACTGGGAACAAATCTAAGGAATCCAATAAAAGGTACGCAAGTTTTCCGGTTGTGACCAGTTACGAAGCCACTGCTTGCACCGTCCAGGTAGCTCCGGTGCCAGCAGGAGAAACACCTGATCCGTTGCCCCCCGCTGAATACATACTAAATTCCGGCTCGGTTCCATAACCCGCATCGCCGGATTCTTAAATAGTAAAATGCTGGACAAAAACACAATACTAATTAAGCGAAACACAGCCATAACTCCCAATTCTATTTGCTATTATAAGATGAATGGGCGGCTTGAGTAAAGAAAGTGGCCTATGAAAAATACTTCCCCAAACCCGAGAAAGGTTAAACTAGCTAATGGACAGATCGGAATCATTCTTATCCCAGGGCTAGATGCGTGTCTGGTCGGGCTAGAACCTAAACCAAACGAGAATAAAATTTGGGCCATAACCGAATGGGAATATCAACGGCGGCTTAGCCTAATTAATACCAAAACCCGCAAAAGTTCATCGAAGAAGAACAAAAACCATCATAGCCTCATCTTAGAGCAGTCAGAACCCCAAATAGAAATAGTTTCAGAATTTCGCCAAAACCCAGACCTGAGCCTTCTCCCCGTCCCTAAAGCTGAAATCCTGCCAGACTACATGGTGGAAACAAGAATTGTGGAATATATAAACTAAAATTCGCTTTGCCGACTCCGCTCTACCAAGCTCATCATCTTTTCTTGACACTCACTAATAGCACTTTGTACCCTAGCTAACTCCTTGATCAGATCATTCTCTTGGTTCTGCAACTGCTTAAGCAGAAATGAAAGGGAGATAATTTGATCAGAAATTCCTAAATTTTTCAAATCACTGAAGTCGATATTGATTAAATTATTGGCGAAACTTCCGTTAAGCCGATACTCAGCCTTGCCATTTTCAGGCAGATACTTGTAAAGATGGAAATTCCGCCCAGACCCCTTGATTTCCAATAAATGCCCAGTCGCCACTAACTTCCGCAAGTGCCGCCGCAATCGCTCCGAATCGAACCTTGCCAATTCCGCACGAATACCGCCAACCTTAGAAAAATTCTGAAGCTCTCTCTGCAAATCCTGAAGGTTAAACTCCCGCCGCTCAAAGCACTCCTTGATTACCTCAAGCAGTCCATAAAATAGCGTCTCTCTCCGTCCAGGCATATAACACGTTTGCACCATCCCATCCATCTTAGCCTAAAACACCCTCACCACCGGAATAACCTCTATCCATAAAATTATACCAAAGTACCTGTGCCCCAAAATCTATTCAAATAAAATCCGATTCTCAACCAAGTACCGCCATAATTCAGACCTGGTTAAAAGACTCTTCGGTTGATAAGTAGAATGATCTAAACTTAAATCCCTCAAAAATACAATAGCCTTAACATGAAAGAATGACTGCTCTGAACCTAATTGAGGATGCCAAAGGGAGCTAATCATTGGTAACTCGTAACGAGAAAATAGTATCTCATTAAAAGTCTGAAATAGGCCAGTAGCTAGATAACTCTCAAGCTCCTGATTGCATAGATTAAATAAAATATGCCAGCCCACACGGGATGACCGCCGCCGCTCCCCGCTCGCAACAAGCCAAAATAACTTCTCCGCATCTATTTGACCATGCTTCCATAAAAGATTCTTAGCTATAATTCTATCCCGGTAAGCTCGAAAATCATAAACCCGACCCGTCTCATAGTTTTCAATAAATTCTCCTAAACACGCCGCACCTAAATGGAATAGATTATTCCGACCAGAGCGGCTCACAGACCAAACTCGGAAATCCCCTACTTTCATTGCCCCCCCACAGCACTTAACCCCAAGGAAAAACTGAACCCCAACTATATTATAAAAGTAATATCTAAAATAAAAAATAGAGAAATCACGCTGAATAGTGGGCATGGGTGAAGTTCTGAACAGGAGAAACTATGATTACTTTAAGCCGAGAACAATTAGTAAAAGCGTTAAGTCTAGTGGATGACCGCCAAAAAGCAGTGACAAAAACCACAATCGAAGCTAAGGACAGAGCTACTCAAGTCAAACACTTTAATCCGGTAGAACGCATACTTACCAACTTAACTATCCCTGCCCAAATTAATGAACCTTTAGAAGAAATATCCGTTTCCCACCGAATCCTTTTGAGCCTAGCACAAAAAATAGATAGGGATTCCATAGAAATAACAACTAACGAATCCGAAATAGTTATTAATAATCAATACAAAAT
>Ga0272446_1005509_pt1 | contig 13905 bp, 13 predicted proteins | sample YNPCB0061_FD_194587 | JGI IMG/M metagenome (GOLD analysis project Ga0272446, IMG submission 194587) | Hot spring microbial mat communities from Yellowstone National Park, WY, United States - YNP-CB-006-1 | ecosystem: Environmental > Aquatic > Thermal springs > Hot (42-90C) > Sediment | place...
GCCTTCAGATTCTGATTGCCAACGTCTGCCTCCTTATCTGGACAGCGGACTACAAGAGCGTGAAACTCCCCTATTCATCGGCTGGCCTGGAACTAGGAGGCCTCGTTATCCCCCTGGTCCGGTTCGGGATCTTCGGGGTGGCCGTACTGGTCACCTTCCTTTTCTACCTCTTCATGCGGAAAACCAAAGTGGGAATCGCCATCAATGCCACGGCGCTGAACTTCGAGGGGGCCAAGACTGTAGGGGTGGACGTGGACAAGATCTACGCTATAACCTTTGCCGTCAGCGCCGCGTTGGCCGCCGCGGCAGGAGCCCTGATTTCCCCCATCATGAGCGTCAACCCCTTCACGGGAGGGGCTCTGGTGGGGAAGGCCTTCGTGATCTCGATACTAGGGGGATTGGGAAGTACCGTAGGAGCCCTTGTGGGAGGCCTGACCCTAGGATTGGTGGAAACCATCGGTACTGCCATTTTCCCCTCGGCAGTGCAGGACTTTTTAGGGTTTGCCGTACTGGTGCTGGTTCTGGTGCTGAAGCCCCAGGGACTGCTGGGGAAACGATTCTACTAGGGGCGCGTCATGAAGAAAAACACTATGAAAAATATTGTGATGATCGCTATGGGAGCCTTGCTCCTGTTGAGTTTTCCCTTTCTGGTAACGGGGTTCTGGGTAAGGCTACTCACACAAATATTCATGTTCGCCGCCCTCGCATCGGCTCTGAACATCATTTCCGGGTTTACAGGGTACGCGGCCTTCGGGAATATGATCTTCTTCGGGATGGGGGCCTATACCACCGCGGTACTGATGACGAAGGCCCACCTGCCCTTTGCGGTGGCCTTACCCGCTGCGGGGGTCATGGCCGTGCTGCTGGCGATCGTGCTGGGGTTACTCCTCCTCCGGTTGCGGGGGCATTACTTTGCCCTGGGTAGCCTCGGAGCGATGGAAGCTTTCCGACAGATCGTGGACCTGTGGACGGACCTTACGGGGGGAAGTCAGGGAATCACCGTACCCGCCTTTCCGGGAAAGCCTTTCATCGTGAACACCTTCTTCTACTTTGCCATGCTTACCATGGTGATCCTGGTGGTGGCCTTTGTGGCAAAACTCGACAAAAACCGGCTGGGATATGCCTTCAAAGCTATCCGGGCGGATGAGGAAGCGGCCAACGTCATGGGGATCGATACCACCCGGTACAAGATCATTTCCTGGTCCCTCAGCGCCCTGTTTACAGGCCTCGTGGGTTCGGTGTATGCCTACTGGTTCAGCTATATCGATCCGCCCACGGTGTTCAACGTGATGTGGGTGGTGAACATGTTCGTGATCATCCTGATCGGCGGGATGGGGACCGTGTTCGGACCCGTAGTGGGGGCAGTGATCCTGGAAACCGTGTCCGAGCTGGTATGGTCTAAGTTCATCAACCTCCATCTGGGAATCCTCGGGACCATCATCATCCTGGCGGTACTCTTCATGCCCAGAGGGGTCTTGCACCTGGACTTAAGGGGTGGGCTCAGGCGGGTTGTTCCCGGGCTCCGGAAGGAGGGCACCCATGCGTGAGAGTATCCTGCAGGGGAAGAAGGTTACCAAGTGCTTTGGAGCCTTGCGGGCGGTGTGGCAGGTGGATTTCGAGGTGAAACAGGGGGAAATCCTCGGAATCATTGGCCCCAACGGGGCTGGAAAGACGACCCTCCTTTCCCTCATCAACGGCACTCTGCCCTTGACGGAGGGGGAGATCTTTTTCAAAGGTGAACGAATTTCCGGCTTACCTCCCTTTAGGATCGCGGAGCGGGGTATTTCCCGCACCTTTCAGATCGTGAAGCCCTTCCCCGGAATGACGGTGTTGGAGAACGTATCCATCGGAGCCCTGTTCGGAAAAGACAAGGTGAAGGACGCCCGAGAGGCCCGGGAGAAAACGAGGCATATCCTTTCCCGGGTAGGACTGGAAAGGAAGGCGGACCTGCGGGTGGAACATCTCAATATTTCGGAACGGAAAAGACTGGAGCTGGCCCGGGCTCTGGCGATGGACCCGGAACTTGTTCTGCTGGATGAAGTGATGGCGGGACTCAACACGGCAGAGGTAGAGTCCATCATGGATCTGATCCGGGAGTTGAATCGGGAGGGTCGCACGATCCTCCTCATCGAGCATGTGATGAAGGCAATCATGGGTGTGTCCCACCGGGTAATGGTTCTGCACCATGGAGAAAAGATCGCCGAAGGATCACCGGAAGAAATCAGTAAGGATGAACGGGTAATCTCTGCCTACCTGGGAGAACGGTACGCGAAGATGAGAGGGAGCGCGCATGTTACAGGTTGAAGGATTACACGCGGGGTATGGGGATGTACAGATCCTCTGGGATGTGAACGTGGAGATCGAAAAGGGAAGCATCACTGCCTTGATCGGTTCCAACGGGGTAGGAAAGACTACCTTCATGCGGACCGTGGCGGGAGCCCTCAAGCCTTTCAGGGGAACCATTCGGTACGAGGGACAGGAAATCCAGGACATCCCCCAGCCAAAGCGGGTGCAGATGGGCATCGTAATGGTTCCCGAGGGGCGGCAACTTTATAGCGGGCTTACCGTGGAAGAGAACCTTCTCATGGGAGCCTACACTCGGAAGGATAAAAAGAAGATAAAAGAGGACCTCGACTGGGTGTACACGGTTCTGCCTAGATTGAAGGAACGGCGGAAACAACTGGCAGGTACCCTTTCCGGAGGGGAGGCCCAAATGTGCGCGGTAGGCAGGGGGCTCATGGCGGCGCCCAGGGTGCTCCTCCTGGACGAACTATCCCTGGGTCTCGCGCCGGTAGTGGTGGATACCCTGGTGAAGGTGCTGGAGGAGATCCACCGGAGCCGGGGCATCACCATCGTACTGGTGGACCAGGATGTGCAGGTGGCTTTGAGCCTTGCCCAGAAAGGGTACGTGTTCGTGCATGGAAGGGTAGCGTTGTCGGGAAACTCGAAGGATCTCCTGGCGAACCCGGAAATCCAGAAAGCGTACCTGGGAATCTAAACCCAAAGGTATTTCCCAGGGCTTTGCCCTGGATAACATTTCAACAGAGGAGGAACGGTATGAAGCAATGGAAAAAGGTACTCGCCATTGCCCTTGCCCTGCTTGTAGCGGGGACGGGAATGGTATTTGGTGCCGGTGGTAAAGAAGCGGCGAAAGGCCCGGAGGTGATCAAGATCGGAGCTTCCGTGGCCCTGACGGGAAACCTGGCCCGGTTCGGCAACATGGTGAAGAACGGCTATGAACTATGGAAGGACAAGGTGAACGCCGCGGGCGGAATCAACGTGGGGGGAAAGAAGATGAAGGTCGAGATCGTCTACTACGATGATCAGTCGGACAACCAGACCTCGGCGAAGCTGACGGAGAAACTCATTACCGAGGACAAGGTCAATTTCCTCCTGGGTCCTTATGGAAGCGGCCCCACCTTTGCCACCACGGCGATCGGTGAAAAATACAACATCATCACCATCGCTACCCTTGCCAATGCGGCCAATATCTACGGCAGAGGGTACAAGAACGTGTTCTCTGTTCTGCCCCCGGGGCGGAAACTTTTCTACAGCTTCGTCGATATGCTGGCAGCCCAGAAACCGGCTCCCAAGAAACTCGCCATCATTGCTCCCAACGACAACTTCCCCGTATCCGTAGCGGAGGGAGCCCAAGAGTACGCCAAGAGCAAAGGGTTCGAGATTGCCTATTACGAAGTGTACCCGAAGGGAGTAAAGGACCTTTCCTCCACCATCCTGAAGATCAAGAACTCGGGGGCGGAAGCACTTCTCGGCTCCGGGTATCTGGAAGAGGCGATCCTTACGGTTCGTCAGTTGAAGGAACAGAAGGTGTACCTGAAGGCCATCGGATTCACCACGGGACCCGAACTGAAGGATTTCCGGGATGCTTTAGGTGGGGACGCGGACTACATCTACGGGGTAGCCTGGTGGATGCCCCAGATGAAGTATTCGGATCCTTTCTTCGGAACAGCACAGGACTATGCGAAGGAGTACACGGCGAAGTTTGGTGGGGAAATTGCCTACCAGGCGGCAGCCGCTTCCCAGGGAGGATACCTCCTGCAGTTGGCAATCGAGAAAGCGGGGTCCCTCGAGACGGACAAGGTACGGGCCGCTCTACAGGCGTACGATGGGGTAACCTTCTGGGGACCTACCAAATGGGACGCCACCGGGCAGAACATGGCGGGCGGTGCGGTTACTTTCCAGATCCAGAAGGGAGTAATCCAGACGGTATGGCCCGAGGCCGCGGCTAGCGCGAAGGTTATGTATCCGAATCCACAGTAAGAATTCACGAGACAGTATATGGCTGCCCCGGTGTATCGAAAGGCAATGCTGGTTTCACGGAAAGAAAGCCCTAGGGGGTACGTCCACCTGGTGATCCGGGAGGAACAGATTGCCCGAACCGCCTCGCCGGGGCAGTTCGTGATGGTGCGGGGATGGCATACGGGGGATCCCATCCTTCCCCGCCCCTTCGATATCGTGCTGGCCGATCCCCTGAAAGGGGTGTTCCGGCTCTGCGTCAAGGTGGAAGGGAAAGGTACTCGATTGCTCTCCACCCTGAAGAAAGGTTCCCCCCTCTATGTGACGGGGCCGTTGGGGAAAAGCATCACGGACTTCGATACCGCGGGAACGGCCCTGCTCGTGCGGGGGGCCGGCTCGGCTGCGGTGGTCTTTTTGGCGGAGACCCTCGCCAAACTGAAAAAACCCGTATACACGGTACTTTCCGCCTCCACCAGATCCAGGCTGGTGTGTCGAGCCCTGCTGGAGGAGTATTCCAACGACCTCTTCATCGCTACCGATGATGGAACGGAAGGGTACCACGGGAACGGAACGGATCTCCTGGACAAACTGATCGACGAGGGGAAGGTGGACACCGTATACACCTGCGGATCCCACAGGTTCGCCCGGCATGTGAAAGCCCTCGATCTGGCAGGGAAGGTGAAAGGGTTCCTTTTCCTGGAAGGGAACATGGGGTGCGGGATGGGGGATTGCCATGGGTGTGCGGTAAAGAAGGAGGGACAGGAGGGGTACTTTCTCGTTTGCATGGACGGCCCCGTGTTCCGTTCCCGGGATGTGGTGGTGGAGTGATGAAGCAGGTCGATCTATCGGTGGATATTGCGGGAGTTCGGTTCCCCAACCCCGTGATGCCTGCCTCGGGCGCGTACGAGGTGGACGAGATCCACGACAATTTCTTTTCCCCTTCCCAGCTGGGAGCGGTGATAAACAAGACGATCTTCCTTCACCCCCGGCCGGGGAATCCGCCTCCCAGGATCTGGGAAACACCCTGCGGAATGTTGAACGCCATCGGAATCCCCTGCGATGGAGCGGAGGCCTTCATAAAGGACAAACTTCCTATCCTTCGAAGGCTGGGGCCTCCCGTGGTGGTGAGCATTGCAGGGGAGACGATGGAGGAGTGGATCGAACTTTCCGAGAAGATCGAGGAGACCGGAATGGCAGATCTTCTGGAACTCAACCTATCCTGCCCGAACCTCAGTGAGGGGATCCCCTGGTCCACGGAGGAAAAGACTCTCGAGCGGGTTGTATCGGCTGTGGTATCCCGGGTAAAACTTCCTGTCATTGCCAAGCTGTCCCCTGTGGTTACCGACATCGCCGATATGGCCCGCACCGCCGAAAGAGCCGGGGCGGCCGCCCTGTCCATGATCAATACCTACAAGGGGATGGCCATCGATATCAAGAAAAAACGCCCTGCTCTGGGGAACATCACCGGCGGGTTGTCCGGCCCTGCCATCCGCCCTCTTGCGGTATGGGCCGTGTATTCCGCCTACGAGGTAGTGAAGATCCCCATCATCGGCATGGGGGGCGTGGACGGCCCCGTGGCTGCCATCGAGTTTCTCCTGGCCGGTGCCTCTGCCGTTGCGGTGGGCATGTACAACTTCATCGATCCCTTCACGATGAAAAAAACCATCGAGGGGATTCAAGAGTACTTGATAAGCGAAGGGTATGATTCTGTGCGGCAGATCATAGGGCTGGCGCACGGGAAGGGGTGATGGGTATTAAAAAATGCATGTCACTGTAGAGTTTTGTTATCCGGAAGATTCTTTTTTAACGATTCTAGGTTCTAAATACTTGATTCTATCGTGGATTGGTTCTCCCTTTAGCAAGGCAGTAAGTCGAGCAGAACACTCTATACCCAATTCTTCCATGCGAGAGTCGATAGAAGAAAGGCATGGATAAGTTTGCTCTGTTACATAACTGTTATTGTATCCGATAACCCATACCTGCTTTGGTATTTCTATTCGCAGATAATGAAGGGTATTGACTGCCACATTTGCGAATAAATCATCTGTTGCGATAAGCCCATCATAGAACTCATTCCGATAGGACATCTTGATCTTGTAGGGAAGATCTGACAATTTTCGTATTTCCGTTTTAATTATTTTGAAGGTAACTCCTTGCGCTGCATAAGCTTTTATTGTTTCTAAGAAACTTTCTTCTTTTATTCTAGCGCTTGGTGTTTCTGGGGTATTCAAGAATAGTATTTTTTTTCTTCCCCCTTTTATCATAGCCTCTGTGGATAGGCGAATGCCCATTCTATCATCACACAGAATACAATGTACCTTGGGAGAGTCGACCACTGCATTAATCAGAATTACTGGTATTTTTTCAGCAATTTCTAAAATAAGTGAATCTCCTTCCTTATCCTTGTAGATGGATCCTACGAATACCAGAGCGTCAACTCTTTTTTCCATGAGAACCCGAATATATTTCATTATTTCTTTATGACTTCCTCCGGTATTGCATAGAAAGAGGTAATAGTTTCTCATGCTAAGATTTCGCTCTATGCTATGAATGACGGTGGCATAGTAGGGATTCAAGATATCTACAGTGAGGACCCCAATCGATCGAGTTTTGCTCGTCAAAAGTCCTCTCGCTAGTGCGTTGGGTGTATATCCTACACGATCGATAATTGCTTGTACTTTCTCTCTCGTTCGTTCATGGACTTTATCGGATTTGTTTAATACCCTTGATACCGTAGCTATGGAAACCCCTGCTTCTCGTGCAATATCATGGATGTTCATTTCCGCACCCCTCATTATAAAAAACTTGACAGATAGATAATGCTATGATAGATTGACTTTTATCAAATGTAAAGCTTTACAAAATGAATAACAGGACTATTTTGATATGCTGAAAAATGTAAAGCTTTACAATATCACTAATGGCATTTTAGAATGCCAAATTTATAGGAGGCTGTCATGAAAAAGCGAATCCTTCTTTTCTTGCTCGCGTGTGTGTTGTTACATGCCATGAGTTGGGCAGGAGGAAAATCGGAAACGGGGAAGACCGCTGGCCCGGTTACGCTGATGGTATGGCATGACCAGGGTGAAAAAGGGGTAAATTGGTTCAATGACTTGAATGCATTGTATCAAAAAACCAATCCAGGTGTGAAAATCGAATCGGTAACCTATCCAACTCAACAGTGGATTGAAAAATCCATCGCGGCACTCAATACAAATACGGCACCCGATATCATTTTCAACAACTATGAGCGGGTGATAAAAGTAGAAGATCAAACCAATAAAATCTTCGACCTCTCGGACGCATATAGATCTTTACAAGAAAAAGACATTTTATCTGAACAAGATTTGTCTGTGGCGAAGTATAAAGGTAAAATGCTTATTTTCCCCATACAACGAGTTCAAATGGCGTTTGGAGTTAGAAAAAGCTGGTTAGCGAATACCGGGAAAAGTTTCCCAAAAACCTGGGCAGAGATGCTGGATCTAGCGGAGACCTTCACAAAAGGTGATCCAGACAAGAATGGAACCGCAGGTGATACCTTTGGGTTGGCCTTACAGGCTGCGAACCCTCGTGATCTAATTCATATGCTCGATCTGTTTACCTTTGGTACTGGAATCCGTCATACCATCATAGATCCGCAAGGGAACATTGTAATCAACGAGCCTCGAAGGAAAGAGATAACAAAGGCATTCGTCGCTCTATATTGGAACTATACAGCCCGAGATACCATCAATCATAGTTTCACGGAGATGTACCAGATCATTGAGGGAGGCAAAGCAGGTATGTTTCGTGTGGGTGACTGGAACGTAAACAAATGGGACAGACCAGATGTACTCGGGGGTGATTACGTGATTGGTCCTTGGCCTCAATTTAAAACTGGTGACAAAAATGCGGTTGTAATTGGCGGTATGAGAGGTGCAGCTGTTCCTGCAAATTCACAAAAGCGGGATGCTGCTGTGAAGTTTGTCCAGTTTCTCCTTACCAAAGAGGCCCAGGAACTTTCTTTCAAGCATATTGGATCCGCTGTTCGGAAAGATTTGAATCTTCAACTATCAGAGCATCAGCAATTTTTTGCCAATCCGAAATACGATCTTATTGCTTATGATTTTCCTGAATCCATCCATCCTTATTATCCGCAAATAGAGGATATGTATCACAAAGCCCTTCTAAAGGCTTTGGCAAACAGGAACATAGATCTGGACGCTCTCCTGGTAGAGACTGAAAAGCAGATGAAAGATTTTATTGCAAGTAGAAAAAAATAGTAGCGTTCAAGTGGGGGGAGAGATGATCGGTGCAGTTGGTCATACAGTATGGAAGTATCGAATATTCTATATATTCATACTCCCTATGTTTCTTCTAGTTATCCTTTTCGGTATCTATCCCATTATAAAAAGCATTCAAATGTCCTTTACAGCTTCGGGCACATCTCTCTCCTCCAAACCTGAATATATATTTTTCAGTAATTACGTTTCGATCTTCAAGGATCCATATTTCCTCGATTCGTTGAGAATAACTCTACTTTTCACAATATTTTCCGTCCCCCTCAATATTATGGTGGCATTTCTGTTAGCTTTGATTTTAGGTAGTCCCATCCTCAAGAAAGGTAGTGTGTTCTTCAAGCTTTCCGTATTTCTCCCTGTAGTAGTTCCTAGCATGGCCGCGGCGGTGGTGTGGAAATGGTTGTACAATGTGAACTTTGGGCCTATCAGTGCCATTTGCAACTATTTAGGCCTTCCAGAGTTCAGTGGACTGGCGAATGTTCATACCGTACTACCTTCCCTTGGCGCTGTAGAATTATGGAAACATGTCGGATTGTATACAGTCATCTTCGTTACCAATTTGCAATTAATTGATAAGGAGATGTACGAAGCTGCATTTCTTGAGGGGGCTAATTATTTGCAGCGAACCTTGTTAATAACGATCCCAGAGTTATCCCCAGCGTTTAAACTCAATATCGTCTATGCGACCATACAATTCTTGAAAACTTTCACTGTGTCTCTCGTGATGACTCAGGGAGGACCTAATTTCGCTTCTAATTTCGTTTCTTATTACGCGTATTCGAAATTTAAACTTGCCAATTACGGTGAAGCGACTGCCATGGGAACAGTACTATTTGTATTGGTAATTCTGATATCTTTGTCGGCTAAAAAGATTCTATCTATGGAGCGGTCGACACGAGGCACCATATGAAAAGAACTAATCCGTCAGTGATTATATTGATGTACTTTCTTGCATGTTTAATCAGTCTTTCCATGTTATTTCCCATTTTGTGGATGATTTCGAGTTCCCTGAAGCCGACAAAAGATATTTTTGCCAATACCCTTCGGGTCATACCCAAAGATGTTACGCTACATGCGTATAGGACACTAAGAACTCTCGCGGGTATTCCATTCGAGAAATACTTATTTAATTCTTTGTATATTGTTTGCTTTTCGGTAATTCTTACTGTGGCTATTACTTCTCTTGCGGCATATGCGGTGAACCGACATCCGAGACTTCCTGGATTCCAACTGTTAGAAAAACTATTTCTGTTAAGTATCATGTACCCCTATATGCTTCTTATGATTCCCATATATTTAATCATGTTTCGATTTGGATTACTCGGTACCTATAGTGGCATCATCATTTTCCTCTGTCTAGGACCCATTCAGTATTATCTGTTCCGCGAATTTTTTGCCAAAGTTCCACAGGCAGTGATCGATTCTGCCAGCGTAGACGGGGCCAGTGAACTGAATATTTTGTTGAGAATTATTTTACCCATGGCCAAGCCCGTATTCATGACTGCCATTCTCTTAACATTCATTTTAAATTGGGATAATTGGTTCCCAGTCTTGATTATCTCGACCTCGATGAATACTTATACATTGCCCGTAGCCTTATTCAATTTGGATAGTCAACTTGAGGTAAACTTTCCGGAAATTATGGCACTTTCCACAGTAGTCACAGCTCCGATTATTGTGATCTTCCTTCTGACACAAAAGAAGGTCATTGAAGGCTTTGCAGTGGGCAGCGTGAAAGGATAGAAGGGGGCATACATGAATTTGAAAAACAGAATTGTGGATTGCTTTGGCAGGGTGAAGTCATGGTTTGAGGAAAACCGTATAGAAGGTTTTCCAAAAGAAGTAAAAAGATTCAGCTCTTTGCATAATGTTTCTTCATATCCAGGGATGCTCCTTCCAGCCACATACAACTCCGCTCATTGCCTTAGGCTTCTAGGCGTATATGACGATTCCAATCGAGAGGCTTGTTTTCGAGTGGCAGATTTTATCAATTCATTTCAACTCCCTGACGGAAGGTACCGTATACCTGAAATGAGAGATTCGGACGTTTATAAACGGGATGATCTTGCATATACATGGGAATATATCGACTTCCATGTAACCAATTATGCGCTGGGTGCGGTATTGAGCCTCGGGTACAAGCCAAAGCATGATCTATCTTTCATGGAACCTTATTTAACACAACAGGGACTCGAAAGGTGGATTTCTAGACGGCTGTTTGACGATGCATGGATGGAAGGCAACAATATCGTAAATCTTGCAAGCTTCTACTTAATTCTTCATGAACAGGGAGATACGCGAGCTTTTCAGCGGGTGGAACAACTTTTGCTCTGGCTCAATACTATTCAGGACCCCTCTACTGGGTTTTGGGGGGATGATTTCAGCACGAGAAAAGGGCTTCTATATGGAATGGCTGGATCGATGCATGTGTATCATCTCTATTATTATCTTGACCGAGAGCTACCTTTCTCTGATCGAATCGTCGAATCCTGCATTGAATTGTCTAGAAACGAACTGAAAGGTGTTACAACTGCCTGCCTGGATGTGGATATTGTGGATGTCCTAGCCAATATGCACAGATTGGGATTGCGAAGAAGGGAAATCGAAGATGTTTTGGAACAGAAGCTTGTAAATCTTTTAGGGATTCAGAATCCTGACGGAGGATTTCCAGATCAAACAGAAGGTATGTTACGTTTCGATGGGTGGGTAAAGGGATACTCAGAACCACAGGGCATTTCAAACTGTTTTTCAACATGGTTTCGATGTATCGCCATCGCGATCATATCATGTATTCTTTTCCCAGAAACGGCAGAAGAATGGACTTTTCGGAACACAATCGGTATCGGCTACTATAGGAATAAATAACATTAGATATAAAGGTGGAGAAGAATGGATAACTACGGCTATGCGCAACTTCATGAAAGCCCTATCGATCTAATGAAGAAGTCGAAAAAAATAACTGCCGAAACTCTCATAGGGGAAGGAAGAAAACCTTTCCTAACGTTAAACGGAGAGTGGAATCACAGTCCAGATATCTATGATGCTGGGTTGCGTGCCCATTGGTATTTGGAAAAAGGGGGAGAGTTCGAGCGAAGCGCCCCTAAAGATTATGATTTTGAAAAATGGGAACCCATCCATCTTCCTTGTTCCTGGAATACGATGAAAAGCGAATATGCACTCTATGAAGGAAGTATGTGGTTCTTTCGAAAGATACCGAAGATCGAGGTATCTTCCAGTGATCGGATCATATTGAGGATCGGAGCAGCGAACTACTTTTGTATGATATTTTTGAACAAGAACTACCTTGGGTGTCATGAAGGGGGGTTTACTCCCTTTTGCATAGACATTACAGATTTTTTAGGAGAAGAAAATCGCTTTCTATTGTGGGTGAACAACACTAGAATGCCTGAGTATGTTCCTGGGGAGTATACGGATTGGATGAATTATGGTGGAATATTTAGATCCATAGAGCTGTACAAAGTACCAGCTATATATATCAAGAATCATTTTATCTCCTATAGTAGAGATGCGAATGGGCAAGCAGGCCGAATCACGCTTCAAATCTCTCTGAATCAACAAGTGAAGGAAAATCTAAAGATATCGATCGAAGGACTCCTCGAAAAGGAATTAGAGTTGAACGAACAGGGGTGTGGAGTCTTTCAACTCTCTTCGAACCCTAGATTGTGGTCACCAGAAGATCCGTATCTCTATCGCTACACGATATCCTGCGGAAAAGATACTGTGTCCGGTAGCATTGGATTCAGGTACATCGAACGAAAAGGTAAGGATTTGTATTTGAACGGGAAAAAGATCTTTCTGAAAGGAATTACAGCCCATGAGGAAAGCTATTTGCATGGAAGAGCCCTTACAATCGAGGAACAGCGATCGACACTTCTTCTAGCGAAGGAAATGAATTGTAATTTCATTAGGTTAGCCCATTATCCTCACAGTGAAAACATGACTTTACTGGCAGATAAAATTGGAATCTTAGTATGGGAGGAACTGCCTATCTATTGGGCGGTTGATTTCAAGAACCCGGACACCCTTGCAAATGCAAGAAATCAGTTAGAGGAACTTATTCTGAGAGATCGAAATCGAGCTAGTGTTATAGCCTGGTCAGTAGGGAACGAAAACCCAGATACAGAAGACCGATTCGTATTCTTGAAAAATTTAATCAGCCTTGCCCGCAAACTTGATAGTACCCGCCTTATTTCCATCGCTTGTTTGATAGATATCGAGAATCAACAGATTAAGGATAGAATAGTTGATGAAGTCGATCTAGTAGGTGTCAACGAATATTTCGGATGGTATTATAGTGGGTACGATAAATTGAAAAGACTACTTACCGCTGACATAGACAAACCCATTATCATTAGCGAGTTCGGAGCAGATGCGGTCTGTGGATTACATAGCGATTCTCATGATGTTTGGTCGGAAGAGTATCAAGAGGAAGTCTATCGAAACCAATTGAAGGTAATACTTGAAGAGTCCGCCGTAGCAGGCGTGACTCCCTGGTTGTTGTATGATTTCAAGTCCCCTCGAAGGCTTAACGCATATCAGCGTATGTACAATTTGAAAGGGCTGCTCGACCGAACAAAAACCAACAAAAAAAAGGCCTTCTATCTCGTTCAAGAAATATACAAAGAATTATCTTAATTGAGCCTCTTGCAAAAATCTGATCGTAGCTGATTTTTCTGTAGAAATGTGGAGGCCTTTTCCTGTACGATAGGGTTGATTATAGACTCGAACCGGACAGGAAAAAGGCCGTCCGCAATGAAAAGTATACTAAAAATTTTAGGGGGTGCGCAAATCCTTTTAGGGTTATCTTTCGGCCTACAGGAGTGTTTTGAAGAATACCTTACCGAAGAGTATCGAGGCTTTCTATCCATTTTGCGGGCAGTAGAAGAGCAGGTGAAGGGTATAGATAAGTATAGGGGGGCGGGGGAGGCCTGGGTAGGGGAGGCAGAGTTTTATACGGGCATTTTTGGCGATGCGGTGTTTTCGCATCGACACAGTGAAGGCTCTGCGGGTTCGGTTAGGGGGGGATGTGAACCTGAGGAGGATCTGTGGGTTTCGTCGAGTACCGGATGCAGCTACCTTTTCGCGGCGATTGAAGGAGTTTGCGGGGAGTGGGGTGTTGGATCGAGTACTGAACGGCCTGTTGCGGCAGTATCAAGGGGAAGGGTTGGTAGGACATAGTTGTCGAGATTCCACGGCCATCGAGGCACGGGAGCGGCCTGTGAACTGTAAGCGTGAGGTAGCTCCCCCTCGGAAGCGAGGTCGGGGCAGGCCCCGAAAGGGAGAATCTAGGCCGGAGAAGAAAGAGCGGAGGTTAGCCCGCCAACTCTCGATGAAGAGCGGGGCTGCG
>Ga0272446_1005510_pt1 | contig 13903 bp, 9 predicted proteins | sample YNPCB0061_FD_194587 | JGI IMG/M metagenome (GOLD analysis project Ga0272446, IMG submission 194587) | Hot spring microbial mat communities from Yellowstone National Park, WY, United States - YNP-CB-006-1 | ecosystem: Environmental > Aquatic > Thermal springs > Hot (42-90C) > Sediment | place...
ATTTGCGCGTCTCAGGCATACGTTCTTCGGAACTGCCCATTTTTGGAATCTTGTGGTTGCCAAGTGAGCTTTGTTTGCGCAGCGTCGTGAAAATTTCGTTAAGCGAGTCTTCGCGGATTTTCTTCGTGGTTTTACCTGTGATGTTGAACTCGCCTTTTTCGGCAGCGTCCTCGAGGTAGCCTTCGCGTTTGAGCCACTCGATAAATTCGCCCATGCCCATTTCGTCGTCGCCCAAGCCGTATTGTCTATCCATCTCGGTCATCCATTGCAGGGCTTGGTTGGCGTCGCCGTTGGTGTAGATAAGCAGTTGATTGAAGAGTTTGAGCATCTTTTCAAGCGTGGATTGCCCGCCAGCATGACGCTCTTCCCATTGACTAAACCTGTAATCCATTCGTCGTCGGTTTGAATTAAAAAGCGAAACCCGTTGAATATGGTGTGAACCCGTCCAACATAACAAAAAATTTGGTGTATGCAACGTTCTCGAAACGACTTATTCACTTATACGTTTTTCAGAGCGTCCAACGACGGCTCTTCATGCGAAAGACAATGAATAGCGCCGAGTCCCCAAATCACGTCGTAACAATCAACGCCCTGCACACGGCGCGTCGGGAAGAGCCGTTGCAAAATCTCAATCGCACGAATGTCGTTGGCGTGTCGAAACGTCGGCACAAGCACGACGTTATTGGCGATGTAAAAATTTGCGTAACTCGCAGGCAAGCGCTGCTCGTCTCGAATCACGGGCGGCGGCATTGGAATCGTTACGATGTTGAACGGCTGACCATCTTGGTCGGTCATGGTTTTGAGCGTCTCGTAGTTGTCTTTGAGCGGTGCATAGTTTTCGTCGTTAGGGTCGTCTTCCAAAGCCGTTACGATGGTTGTCGGGTTGACGAACCGTGCAATGTCATCGATGTGTCCGTCAGTGTCGTCGCCCACGATGCCCTCGCCGAGCCACAAGATTTTCGTAACGCCTAAATAGTCTTTCAAAGACTGCTCAATTTGCGCTTGGCTGAGCTGCGGATTTCGATTAGGGTTCAAGAGGCACGACGTGGTGGTGAGCAAACAGCCTTTTCCGTTGACATCAATCGAGCCGCCTTCCATGATGATATTCGGATAGAATACGGGCAGATTCCGCAAGGCGGCGATTTTCGTCGGAATCATATCGTCCAAATCAAACGGCGGATACTTGCCGCCCCAAGCGTTGTAGCCCCAATCAACGACGGCTTTCTCGACTGTGCCGTCGTGCTGTCTCAACACGAACATCGGGCCGTGGTCGCGACACCATGCGTCGTTGGTGGGAAAATGGTGGTAGTAAATGTTCGGCACATGGTCGCGCACGATGCCGCTTTTTTTAATGCGTTCTCGAATGTCCTGTTCCATGTCGTTGTCCAAGACATTCAGATGCACTTCTTCATGCGGGCAGAGAAAGCGAATCATCTCGGTCATGGCTGACCAAACGAGTTCCATGTCCATATCGGGCCACGAGTCCTGCTTGTGCGGATACGAGAACCATGTGGCAAGGTGATGCGCCCATTCGGGCGGCATTGAAAATCCGAGGTCTTTTGGTGTTTGAGTCATATCGGGAAGTTGAATTATGGTTTTTGCGTTGCGGCTTTTTCGCTCCGAATCGTGCGCTCAATGAGCGTAGCTTTTTTACCAATGCGAATGTTAATGGATTCGACGAAAAGCGAGAAGGCAATCGCAAAATACATATAGCCTTTCGGCACTTCGAAATGCACGCCTTCGGCGATAAGCGTAATGCCAATTAAGAGCAACATTGAAAGGCCTAAAATTTTCATGGTCGGATGTTTGTCGACAAAGTCGCCGATGGGCTTTGCGAACAGCGCCATGGTCAAGGTGGAAAGCACAATTGCTGCTCCCATGACGACGATGTCTGACGCCAAGCCGATGGCCGTAATAATGGAGTCGACTGAAAAGACGAGGCTAAGAAGAGTAGATTGCAAAATCACTTGAACAAACGACGTAGTTTTTACCTCAATGCCGCCGTCTTTTTCGCCCTCGAGTTTGCCGTGAAGTTCCGCAATGGCTTTGAACATCAGGAAGAGGCCGCCGATGAGCATAATGAGGTTCTTCCCTGTAAGTTTGACACCGAAAATGTCAAAGAGCGGTGTATTGAGCGTTGCAATCCAGACGATTCCGCCCAGCAATACCAAACGCAAAAGTAAGGCAGCGACGAGGCTCATCAATCGTCCGCGCTCGCGCTCCGACTCGCTCAACTTTCCGACGAGAATAGTGATGAAGATGATGTTATCGATGCCCAGAACAATTTCCATGAGCGTCAGGCTCAAGAGGCTCAAAAGCCCGTCGGGTGTAAGCAAGGAGTCAAACATTGAACGAGAAGGTTTATGGTTTTTGAAGCATGTGGTTTGAATCACGGTTTGTCGCTTGAAGACGGCGCGTGCAGGAGGTAAGTTCCAAAAAAGTTACGGTTTCTTAAAACCGCAGACGTTAATTTGCACCATGCCGTTCTAAAAAAATACATCGAAACACAAATTTCAAAACAACTTCTCCGATAGTCCGACGCCGTTATGATTGAACTGTTGAAAAAATTAGATGCGAAAATTCAATCCGCCAACGACCCGCGCGAAATTGTCGATGCGCTGAACGATTATGCGTGGAGCGTGATGCGCACCGATTTGAAAAGCGCCATGGCGCGCACCGACCAAGCATTGGAACTCGCCAAAAACTTTGCCTACGAAAGCGGTATGGCGCGAAGCCTGCGCAATCGCGGCTTGTGTCAGCAACAACTCTCGAACTACGAAGCGGCGCTGCGCGACATTTCCGACGCGCTCTACCTCTTTCGCAAAACGTCTGACAAGACAGGCGAAGCCAGCGCTTTGAACAACCTCGGCAACATTTTTTCCGACTTAGGCGAATACCCCAAAGCGCTCGAATACTTTGAACAAGGCTTGCAGCTCTATGCGACGCTCGATTACAAATTAGGCGAAGCCGCGTGTATCAACAACATTGGCGAGATTTACTTCGCGCTCGGCGAAAACTCCAAAGCATTGGGCTACTTTCAGCAAAGCCTCAAACTCTACAAAGACATTGACCACAAGCAAGGCGAAGCTACCTCGCTGGCAAGCGTCGGCAAAGTTTATTCTGAACTCGGCGCGCAAACCCAAGCACTGACAAACCTGCTCGAGAGTCTCAAACTCTTTGAAGCGCTCGGCGACCGACAAAGCGAGGCGGCAATTCATAAGGACATTGGCTCGGTCTATGAAAAATTAGATTACGCCGAACAAGCCATCGAGCATCTTGAGCGCAGCCTCTCGCTCAACGAACAAATTGGCGACCGGCACGGCATCGCTGTCGCGCAGTTGGGACTCGGACAGCTTTTTCTCAGCAAAGAGATGAACAACCAAGCCGTCGAGCGCTTGCATCGCGCACTTGACCTTGCCGAGACTATCAAGGCAAAGCCGGAGATTTACAAAGCGCATCACCTTTTGGCGGAGGTCAATAAGCAAAACGGCAACTTTGCGGACGCACTAATGCACTTCGAGAAGTTCTACCAAGTGAAGACCGAAGTGAGCGGCGAGGAAGTCAGCCGCAAGTTGGCGAACCAGCAAATCACGTTCGCGGTCGAAAAGTCGCAAAAGGAAGCGGAAATTTATCGATTGCAGAACGTCGAACTCGCGCAAGCAAACGAAGCCTTGAAACAAGCCAGCGAACTTAAAACGGAGCTCTTGCACATTGCCGCGCACGACCTTAAAAATCCGCTGACGGCAGTGATGACCTTCGCCGAACTCATCAAAGAACAGCCTGACGACAAAGAGTTCGTCGTGCAAACGTCAAACGACATTTACAAGTCGTCGCTTCAAATGTTCAACCTCGTCAAAGGGCTGCTGGAACGCGCCGCGATTGAGAGCGGAAAAGTGGAGCTCAATAAAACCATTGCCGATGTGGCAGGGGTTGCCGAAATGGTCATTACCAACAACCTTCGCCTCGCATTTCAGAAAGACCAGAGAATCGAGTCGATGTTGGAAAAAGGCTGCTTTGCTGAAATCGACGTTGAGCGCGTGCAAAATGTGTTCGATAACCTTGTCAGCAACGCGGTCAAGTATTCGCCACCGGGCAAAACCATTTGGGTAACAGTGCGGCGAAAATTGGACGACACCTTAGGCGACATCGGCAACGGCAAGCCGGTGAGCAAAATTTTGTTCGAAGTCAAAGACGACGGGCAGGGACTCTCCGATGAGGACAAACAAAAACTCTTCGGTAAATTCCAGAAACTGAGCGCAAAGCCGACCGGTGGGGAGAGTTCGTCGGGCTTGGGACTGTCCATCGTAAAGCAATGGGTGGAGTTGCATGGCGGACGGGTTTGGGCGGAGAGCGAAGGCAAAGGCAAAGGGAGTACGTTCATCGTCGAGTTCAACGAGGCGGTCGGCGTGCCTGCGGCAGTCTAACTATTGAACCTCGAATTTTTGTAGCGTGGCAAAGCGCGATGAAACGCCGCTGATGCGGCAATACGATAAAATCAAATCGCAGTATCCCAACGTGATTTTGCTCTTTCGCGTCGGAGATTTTTATGAAACGTTCTACGACGACGCGAAGCTCGTTTCCGAATCGCTCGGCATCGTTCTAACCAAACGCTCCAACGGCGCTGCTGCCGACGTGCCGCTCGCTGGCTTTCCACATCATTCGCTTGAAACCTACATCGCCAAACTCGTCAAGCGCGGCTTTCGCGTCGCCGTCTGCGACCAAATGGAAGACCCAAAATTCGCTCGCGGCATTGTCAAGCGTGAAATCACCGACATCATCACGCCGGGCGTTAACTTCAACGACCGACTGTTAGACGAGAAAAGAAACAACTACCTCTGTGCATTGCACTTTCAAAAAGAGCGCGATGGGGAGCGCGTCGGCGTCGCGTTCATTGATGTAACGACGGCCGAATTTCAACTGGCGGAATCGTCGCTGCTCAAACTCGATGAACTCCTGCAAACAGTTCAGCCGTCGGAAATTCTGTACTCGAAAAAAAACAAACACCGCGCCGATTTTCTGCGCAGCATCACGTCCGCCACAATGCCCTTTACGGAATTAGATGAATGGCTCTTCAGCGCAGACTACGCCGAACAAACGCTGCTTGGGCATTTCAAAACGCATTCGCTCAAAGGCTTCGGCGTTCAAGACCTTCCGGCGGCCAAAGTTGCCGCGTCGGTGATTCTGAACTACCTCGAAGAAACGCAGCGCGGCAAACTTGCCTATGTCAAAAAGCTCTCGCGCCTCGAGATGAGCGACACAATGACGCTTGACGCGCAAACCAAACGTAACCTCGAACTCACGTTTTCTATGAACGACGGCGCGCGCGACAGCACGCTGCTCGGCGTGATGGATAAAACCAGTTCCGCATTGGGCGCGCGGTTGCTCAAACGATGGCTCTCTCGTCCGTCCCGAAATTTGTCGCTAATTCAATCGCGCTTGAACGCAGTCGAAGAACTCGTCGAGAAAAAATCCATGCGCGACGCGCTGTCGGACGTGTTCAGAACGATATGCGATTTAGAACGCGCGCTTTCGCGTGTGGCGACCGCTCGTGCCAATCCAAAAGAAGTCTTCACGCTCGGCGAGTCGCTCGCTAAACTTCCTGTAATTCAAGACACGCTCTCGACGGCGACAAGCGAACTGCTCGTTGCGCTGCGAAGCGAGATTCAAACCTGCGACGACCTCGTCGAGAAAATTCGCGCGGCGATTTCGCCAGAGTCGCCCGTCAGCCTTGCCGATGGCGGCGTCATTCGCGCCGGATACAACGCCGAATTGGACGACCTGCGCGCGATTGCGTCCAACGCCAAAGATAAACTGCTGCAAATCCAAGAAGAGGAGCGGCAGAAGACCGGCATCTCGTCGCTAAAAGTGCTTTACAACAAAGTGTTCGGCTACTACATTGAAATCAGCAACGCGAACAAAGCCAAAGTGCCAAGCTATTACGAGCGCAAGCAAACGATGGTGAACGCCGAGCGCTATATGATTCCCGTGTTGAAAGATTATGAAGCGAAGATTCTTTCCGCCGAAGAAAAAATCATTGAGATAGAGGAGCGGCTGTTTAGAGAGTTGCGCCAAAGCATTGCCAATGATGCCGAGCGGATTCAACAAAACGCCGAAGCGGTCGCTGCGCTGGATTGTCTGCACGCCTTTGCATCGTGCGCAGCGCTCTACGGCTACACCAAGCCAACGGTAACCGACGACGATGTGCTTTACATTCAGAACGGTCGGCATCCTGTTTTGGAACAACTCATGCCGCCCGGTGAAAAATATGTGCCTAATGATTGCCGTTTGGATATGGAAACGCGGGTGATGATAATTACAGGACCGAATATGTCGGGCAAAAGTTCTTACCTTCGCCAAACAGGGCTGATTACGCTGCTGGCGCAAGTGGGCTGTTTCGTGCCGGCAGACGCGGCGACGATTGGACTCGTCGATAAAATTTTCACGCGCGTCGGCGCCAGCGACAATCTCTCGGCGGGCGAAAGCACATTTCTTGTCGAAATGAACGAAGCGGCGAACATTCTCAACAACGCCACGATGCGCAGTTTGATTTTACTTGATGAAATCGGGCGCGGCACCAGCACCTACGACGGCATGTCGATTGCGTGGTCGATGACGGAGTATATTCACGACACCATTGGCGCAAAGACGCTCTTCGCCACGCACTACCATGAACTTTCGGAATTGGAATCGAGTCTCTCGCGGGTGAAGAATTTTCACGCCACGGTCGAAGAGACGGCGGACAAGGTGATCTTTCTGCGCAAAATCGAGCGCGGCGCAGCAGCAAACAGCTTCGGCATTGAGGTTGCTAAAATGGCGGGACTGCCCGACGTCGTTGTGGCAAGAGCGCGAGAAATTTTATCCATGCTCGAGCGCGATGAAGCCGAACCAGTGGGCAAACAGAAATCGCTCAAACCGAATGCTGCGAAAATTGCGCCGCGTAAAACACAGGAGGATTTTCAAGTCTCGCTCTTCGAGGTCGGCGATTCCAAAGTGCGCGACGCCTTGAACGCCATTGACGTCAATAAAATCACACCTGTCGAAGCGCTCTTAAAACTTGCGGAATTGAAACGATTGGCGCGCGATTGAGACAAAACTCTATTAACTTTGCCGCCGATGCCGCGCGGCGAACAACGCACACTGAATAAAAACCGACGCTTTTTCAATGGAACTTTGGCTTGGAGCAATGGTACAAGGACTGGCATACAGCTTCCTTGCCATCGGCGTATTTATCACGATGCGCATTTACAACTTTCCTGACATTACCGCCGACGGTAGCCTTACACTTGGCGCCAGCGTTACCGCAGCCTTGATTGCCTCCGGCGCAAATCCTTACATCACAATGATTATCGCAATGGCGTTAGGATTTCTCGCCGGCGCGCTCACAGGATTCATTCATACCAAATTTAAAATCAATGGCTTGCTTGCAGGCATCTTGGTTACGACCGCGCTCTATACGGTCAACCTTCGAATTATGGGCCGATCGAATGTGCCGCTCCTAAACGTCGAGACGCTGCTCACGCCCTACGAAACGGCTTTTCGAGACGCGCCGCGTTGGGCAGTCGACTTCACTGTCTTTCTCGTGCTGGTGGTCATTGTGCTGGTGTTGTTGTCGTTGCTCTTCAAAACAGATTTCGGCTTGGCTATGCGGGCGACAGGCGACAATGAAACGATGATTGCTGCACAAGGCGTCGATACTGACCTGATGAAAATTTTCGGCATCGGGCTGTCTAATGCGTTCATTGCGCTCTCTGGCTCGCTTGTCTGTCAGCAACAAGGGTTTTCCGACATCAGCATGGGCATTGGCATTATCGTGTTCGGTCTTGCCAGCGTGATTATCGGCGAGACATTTTTAAGCATTACGAAACGCCCCTTTGGAATTGGAGTTCGGTTAGTCAGCGTCGTTGTCGGCACAATTGTCTTCCGGGAACTGGTTGCCGTTACGCTCTCAATTGGATTGAGTCCCAACGATTTCAAGCTTATCACGGCGCTGTTCATTTTCGTTGCAGTCGCATTGCCGCAACTGCGCACCGGCTTTCGTTGAGCCTGCCTGAAAGGTTGAAAACACGCAAGCCGTCAATCGCCGCTGTGATGGCTGTCAGCGTGCGCATCGTTGCGCCTTAGTTGTTCGCCTTGGCTTTGAACTGACTTATCAAGTCTTGAAACGCTTTCAGTTTGCGGAGGTTGTCCAAAGCGGTGTCATTAGCAATACGGTTAAAATCATCATAGCCCAGCTCTAAAGCCCGACGCAGGTGCTTTATTGCCTCAGCCGTTTCGCCTTTTAGCGAATAGGCGCGGCACAAAGTAGTCCGCTATCGCGCCTGTGTAATCTTTCAATCTCGCTTTGGCAGCGCCGCGATTGTAGTAAGCAGCAGCAAGTTTTGGGTCAATCTCAATGGCTTTGGTGAAGTCCGCTATCGCGCCTTTGTAATCTTTTAAATCATATTTGGCAAGGCCGCGATTGAAGTAAGCATCAGCATAGTTTGGGGCAAGCGCAATGGCTTTGGTGAAGTCCGCTACCGCGCCCGTGAAATCTTGTAATACTGATTTGATATAGACATCTCTATATCAAATCAGTATAATTCCCTTTTGGTAAGGCCGCGATTGTAGTAAGCCTTAGCATCTTTTGAGACTTTGGGTTTAGGTTGGGCAAGCGCAGCAAGCGGCAACAGCAACAGCACGAAAAACGCAAGTCGGTTCATGAGAGCAACGGTTTTGGTTGTCAAACGGATGTTTCGAGACAGCCCAAGATACGCCACGCTTGTTTCTTTTCAAGTCAAGTGCTTCATCTGGCGTTAATTGGACGGGATTTTTTGGAGTTGCTGATTCAAAGAGCAGAAGTTCAATGCAGGCAACGACGGCAAACCATCTCTTTTTTGTTCCCAGCATAGCGGATGATTTTAGCTGGCAACAAGGCTCTTGAAAAACCAAGTTTGTGGAAATGTGTAGCTTTCCCCTTACGAAGTTACAAAAAGGCTACAGTTTCCGCTTTTTTTCGCCCAAAATCGCTGTTTTTGGTTCAAATTCAGCGTTTTAGTACACCCGAGAAGACTCGAACTTCGACTAAAAATACTTCCTTTTGCAAAACTCCTACAAAACTCCTACCTTTGTAAAACAGCATAACATAAGGACTTATAGCCTTTTCCAAAAAAGAACCAAAACTCCAAAAAGGCTACAAAAGGGCTACAATTTGACCAAAAGGCTACAGTTTTGCTACAGTAAATTGACCTGAAAAATGGAGCGAAAAAAGTATAAAGTCATCAAGAAATTTGCAGGGCTTCGCCTTGTTACGCGGCACACGACCGACAGTCGAATAAGTTATATGCTTGTCATTCAGCGAGGCAAACGGCGCGTCTATGAAACGCTCTTTGCGGCATCGGTCAAGGACACGGCAAAGCGCAACGAAGCGATTTCCATTGCATTGGAGCGCTCCAATGCGCTCAACAAGCAAACGACAACGGTCTCCGCCGTTGCGTCCCGCAAAAGAGATTTCTTTGAGTTCTTCGAACAATTCGTTCAAAGCAAACGGCCGCTTTCCCAAAAATCTTGGCGCACGGCATTGGTGCATCTTCGGCGTTGGCACGGCAACGACCCATTACCTTTCGGAGACTTGACGAAAGGCTTATGCCACGATTTCAGAGCCTATTTGGAGAAAGCCGTTTTGAAAGGTGAGATGAAAGCGACTTCCGCCAACGTCGTTTTGGGAAAGTTCAAAGCCGCTTTGAACGAAGCGGCGGCGCGGGACTTGTTGCCGTTCTCTCCAGCGGCGACGCTTAAAGCACTCCCTGCGGAAAACAGCGAGACGGTTTTTCTAACATCGGCGGAACTCGCACAGCTTTTTAATACACCGTCGCCGACCGTGCGCGGCGTAGATGAACACTTACTCCGCTGCTATGCGATTTTTCTTGTCCGCACGGGCTTTGCGCCTGTCGACGCTCAAAAACTCGTTTGGGCGGATATTCAGTCGGACGGCAAAGGCGGTTTTTTCGTCGATATTGTTCGGAGTAAAACACGGCGCACGGGCGTGCGTTCCGCCCGCGTCCCGCTTCACGCCGACGCCGTTGCCGCGTTGCTCGAACTCCGAAAACGGCTACCGATGTTTAACTTGACGGACAAAATTTTCATCGGACTTCCAACGGGCGCAACGACAATCATTCGTTGGTTGCGCCGATGGTGCGCCGCCGCAAACATTCACAAACCCATAACGAGCTATTCGCTCCGCCACACTTACGCAACGACCTTGTTTGAAGCGGGCGGAGACCTTTACAGTATCTCGAAGTTATTGCTTCACAGTTCGACAAATCACACGGCGCGTTACACGCATTTAATTGACGAACAAAAACGAGCGACGCTCGATTTGTTGCCGCCGCTTTCGGCAACGGCGGAGACGGTGCATGAAGGCGTATATCGTGCGGGAAAAGGTGGAGAAAACGACGCTTGAAAACTACACCATAAACAAAAAGCCCGTCGGCGTTACGAGCGCACGGCGGGCTGAAAACATACTAACGATGAATCAATATAACCAAAAGCTGATTATAGCAGAACGTCTCTTTGCGCTCAGAAAAGAAAGGCAGAAATGGACATTTCAGGAACAAGAGCTTTCGCAACAAATCGAGCGAGAGGCACTTCAAATCGCTCTTGATGAATTAAATAAGCTGGAAGACCTTTCATTTTCAGGAAATGCGAATGAAAAGATTAGGGAACGTGCCAAAGATTCCCGTATTCAGGAATTAGCCAAACGCAATGTTATTTGGAAAAGGAGGGAATCCGAGAAGAAGGCAAGAAACATTGAGAAGTTAATAAACAAACTCTCATCAAACAATTTGTCGGACGAGCAACGGATAGAAATAGAAACAATTTTTAAGAAAAACCCGCCACCAAAAGAATTTTATTCTCCGCTGACCCGCCTTTCATTTCAAACATTTCAAACAAGTATTCAACCCGTCTTGCAAGAATCGCAATCCCCCTCCTTGCCGGAAGCCCAACCCGCCGTTGACCTATCATCACAGCCCCGCCCGCCGCACGTCCTTTCATCACAGCCCGCCGCGCCGCACGTCCTTTCACCAAACCCTCAAAGAATGTCAGCGAAGGACGTCATCATTAGACACGCCGACGAAATCCGTGCTGCCGAAAAAAATGGATTCGAGGGACACAAAACTCGATGGTTCAATAATCTTGCGAAGCGACTGGATTACGTGAACTTACACAACAATCGATTTAATGGTAACACCTTGAAAAAAGGGTGGGACAAGTTCAAAAACCCTAATGGAAAATCGAGTGCAAAGTCGCACTCGAAGAGTGCAAAGTCGCACTCGAAGAAGTAAGCCGCCCGAAACCCCCTGTAAAATCAAGCCTCCACAAGTTTTTTTCGTTTCCCGAAAATAGTGCTTGACCCCCCAAGACCGCACCCCCTAATTGCATCGTAAGTTTTTAACAAAACCTGATTGATGCAAATGACAAACACAAATCAAAAATACGCGCCTTTGGCGACGGTTTCGGCGATGTTCGGGATTCCCGTCTCATCGTTAAAAATCAAAATGACCTTGGCAACCAAGCGCGGCATTCCGCTGCCGTCCCGCGCCCGTGTTGGCAAATCATTTTTATACGATACCGAAGCGTTTGGAGCGTGGCTTTTCGAGAACGCCGACGCTTTGCGTCAAACCGCGCCAATTTTTGAGAAAAAGCAAACCAAAAAGCCCGTCGAGCGCGCTAACACTTGACGGGCTTGAAACCACAACCTAAACAATTATGACAAAGCTCAATATAGCGGAGTGCCGCAGAAAATACAATGATGCGCGTCGTCGCATTCAGGCGTTGCGAGAGATTCAAGTCTACTCAAAACATGACCGTGCCTTTCTTGAATCGGTTGCAAGTCAGCCACACCTGACGGAGAGACAAGAAGCGATTGTCGACGTCATTTTTGAAAAGTATGTCGCCGCGATTGCGCGGAAGGAAGGTGGACTATGAACCCAATCGACAAACTTCTTGCTGCCTTTCCCGATGCGCAACGCAGCGGTGAATGGTTCAAAGCCCGATGCAAAGCGCATGACGACCGAAAAGCATCTCTGAATTTTCGTGAGAAACCAGACGGCTCGATTCAGGTCAAATGCCACGCAGGTTGCTCGACCGATGATGTGCTTTCCGCCGTCGGCATGACGAAAGCCGACCTAAAAAAATCGTCGTTCAACATCGTGCGCGAATACAGTTATATCGATGAAAACGGTGCAGAGCTTTTCCAATGTGTGCGGCTCGAACCCAAAGACTTTCGGCAGCGGCATAAAGACGGAAATGGCAAGTGGCAATGGAATCTTAATGGTCAACGCCGTGTGCTTTACAAGTTGCCGCAGCTCATTGCCGCCGTCAAGCAAGGCAAAACGATTTTCGTTGTCGAGGGTGAAAAAGATGTCGAGACGCTTCACGCCAACGGCATCTCGGCGACGTGCAACCCGATGGGCGCAGGCAAGTGGTCAAGCGATTACAACGAATCGTTACGCGGCGCGAATGTCGTCATTCTGCCTGACAATGACGACACAGGGCGCAAACACGCGGCGCAAGTGGCGACATCGCTTTCGGGCGTAGCGGCATCGCTGAAAATAGTCGAGTTGCCAAACTTGCCGCCAAAGGGCGACGTAAGCGATTACTTCGCCGCAGGTGGCACAGTCGAGGGGCTGTTAGAATTGGTAGAAGCCGCACAGGCGTTGCCAAACAAACCGCAAAGCGATGCGGCGTTTCGCGCCCAATGGAACGCGCCGACGGACGGAGTGCCGACGGCGGACTTATTCAAAATTCAGCCCGTAGCGGTTTGGATTGACGAAGCAAAAAAACGCCCGAACCCTCGAAAGTTATTCGATTCACTTTGGCATGAAGGCGAACTATGCTTTCTGTTTTCTGACACCAACGCGGGAAAAACCGTGCTTGCCGTGCAAATAGCAAACGCATTGTCGAGAGGCGCAAAGGTGCAAAACCTTGATGGCATCAGCGAGCCGCAAACAGTTCTCTATTTTGACTTCGAAATGAACGACAAGCAGTTCGAGGCACGTTACTCCGACAACTTTCAAAACCATTTTGCATTCAGCGAAAACTTTCTCCGCGCCGAATTAAACCCCAACGCCGACCTGCCGAAAGGCGTTGACTTCGATTCATTCATCGTGCAACAAGTTGAAACCGCCGTAATCAAACATTCGGCGCGTGTTGTCGTCATCGATAATCTTACTTACCTGCGCTCCGATGTGCAGGACGCGAAAGACGCGCTGTGGCTGATGAAAAATTTGAAGCGCATCAAAGAAAAATACGCTCTCTCGATGCTGGTGTTGGGACACACGCCGAAACGCGACTTGACGAACCCGATTGACAAAAATGCGTTGGCAGGTTCAAAAATGCTGATGAACTTTTGCGATTCGGCGTTTGCAATCGGAGAGAGTGCGCGGGATAAAGAGGTTCGTTACCTCAAACAAATCAAATGTCGAACCGATGAATTTCGCTACGATGCCGAAAACGTAATTGTGTGCCGACTCGAGAAGTTGACCAACTTTCTGCAATTCACCATCGAGGGTTTCGGGACGGAGCGGGAACATTTGAAAGTTATGTCGGACGCACAGGCGGACGAGCTCGACAGAAAAATCATCGAGTTGAAAAAGAAAGAACCGAGTTTATCGAATCGGAAAATCGCTGATAAACTTGGTTGCAATTACAAGAAAGTTGAGCGCGTGTTGCGTAACGCAAACGAAACTTTTGGGACAAACTTGGAGAGTGTCCCAAGTGTCCCAACACAAAATCTCTCTAACGAAACTTTACCAAACCTTTTGGGACAAGTGGGACAGTTGGGACAAGGTGTCCCAAGTGTCCCAAGTGTCCCAAGTGTCCCAAGTGTCCCAAGTGTCCCAAGTGCCGTAACCGCAAAAATCGT
>Ga0272446_1005512_pt1 | contig 13902 bp, 8 predicted proteins | sample YNPCB0061_FD_194587 | JGI IMG/M metagenome (GOLD analysis project Ga0272446, IMG submission 194587) | Hot spring microbial mat communities from Yellowstone National Park, WY, United States - YNP-CB-006-1 | ecosystem: Environmental > Aquatic > Thermal springs > Hot (42-90C) > Sediment | place...
TGAAAAGATTCGTGACCAGAAAAATTTAGTCTAATATTCATACTTATTAATTTATAGTGGTTTGCATTTTAAATGAAATAGATTAGTATATATAGTTATTTCTTGATTAGTTTATTCGAACATTACAAACAAATATATGACTTTTTTGTTACTCTTTCCCCAACCCATCAACTATGTCTTACAGAAATTATGTCGCCATCTTTAACGATGTACTCTTTTCCCTCAAGTCGCCATTTACCAAGTTCTTTTGCTTTTGCGAATGAACCGCCGCATTCAATAAAGTCATCATAATGTACAACTTCTGCACGGATAAATTTTTTGTAAAAGTCTGTGTGAATTTCTCCCGCAGCTTCCTGTGCATTCATCCCTTTTTTAATTGTCCAGGCGCGACATTCATCTTCACCAACCGTAAAGAATGACTGAAGTCCGAGCAAGTCGTATGCTTCACGAATTAATTTATCTAATGCAGATTCAGTAATTCCATAATCCTGCATAAACACTTTCGCATCTTCATCTGAAAGGTCTGACATTTCCATTTCAATTTTTCCGAAGAAGAAAAGTACCTTTGTGTTGTGTCCGGATTTATGTTTAATAACTTCACTTAAATATTTTTCAGTATCGTTAATCTGAGATTCATCAAAGTTAAGAGCTATCAACATTGGTTTGATAGAAAGAAGTTGATAAGTCTTTAACATCTGAAGTTCTTCTTTACCGAAATGATGATCGCGCAAAGGTTTTTCTTCCTGAAGAAGCTCAAGACATTTTTCAAGCACAGGCAATTCTTTTTTTAATTTATCATCCTGAGTTTTAAGAATTTGTTTCTTTATACTTTCAATTCGCTTTTCAATGAGAGCCATATCAGATAAAATAAATTCTGTTTCAAAAGCATTGATGTCGCGCATCATATCAATTGAACCATCAGGATGAGGCACTGCGGGATTATCAAATAATCTCACAACCTGAACGAGCGCATCGTTGGTTTTTACTTTTGAAAGAAAATTTCCAGTAAACTGAGTTGAACCGGCATCACCTTTTTGAAGTCCGACTACATCCACAACTTCAATTGTTGCATTAACTTTTTTCTTTGGATTAAATATTTCAGTTAGCTTATCTAATCTTTTATCAGGTACTTTAATAACTGCCTGATGAGCTTCGGACTTTGTTAGCTCTGTAGGATCGAGCAATGTTTTAGTAATTGTCTGAAATAAAGTTGTTTTCCCTGAGTATGGTAATCCCACAATTCCAATTTGCATTTTTTCCTCTTAATTCATTTTCTTATGTGCAAATATATTTCAAATTGATGACACTATCTTTGATATGAAAACATCTGCGGAATTATTTTAAGAAAGTGAGTATATTTTAACAGAGTTTTAACAACAACTTTTGGATGAAGAAATGAAAAGAATAAAATTATTTATCTCAATCTTTATTACGGCTTTGTTTGTCTATTATTGCAGCACAGTGCCGCTGACAGGAAGAAAACAAATTAATCTTATTCCCGCCTCAGAAATTAATGCATTAAGTTTTCAGCAATACGGAGAGTTTCTTAAACAGAGCAAGTTGAGTGAAGATAAGAATGCAGTTGATATGGTAAGAAGAGTTGGTACAAAGATTCAAAAAGCTGTTGAAACATATTTTGCACAGAATAATATGTCAGATCAGCTTAAAGGATATCAGTGGGAATTTAATGTTGTTGAAAGTGAAGAAGTGAATGCCTGGTGTATGCCAGGAGGTAAAGTGGTTGTTTATACCGGCATTCTTCCGCTTACAAAAGATGAAACCGGTTTAGCTGTTGTAATGGGACACGAAATAGCGCACGCAATTGCTCAACACGGTGCCGAAAGAATGAGTCAGGGTTTGCTGCAGCAGCTTGGAGGAATGGCGCTTTCCGTCGCACTTCAGAATGAACCCGAAACAACACAAAATCTCTTTATGATTGCTTATGGAGTTGGAACTACTGTTGGAGTAATGCTTCCGTTCAGCCGCACTCACGAAAGCGAAGCTGATCGTCTTGGGTTAATCTTTATGGCAATGGCAGGATATGATCCAAGTGCAGCGATTGATTTTTGGACAAGAATGTCGCAAAACGGCGGACCTAAACCCCCGGAATGGTTAAGCACACATCCATCAGATGAAACAAGAATTGCAGATATTAAGAAACACTTACCCGAAGCGATGAAGTATTATAAAAAATAATTTTGAAGAAAGAGATGATATCCGGCTAAACAGGATGTCATCTCTATAATTTAAATCAAATCATCTAAGTAAAATCATCTTCTTCGTTTCTACAAATGAACCTGCCTGAAGTTTATAGAAATAAATTCCGCTTGTTAAATCATAAGTGAAAAATTCAACTTCATAAGTTCCTGCTGGTTTTTCTTCGTTTACCAGAGTTGCAACTTCGTTACCAAGGACATCATAAATTTTTAGCGTTTGATGACTGCTGACTGGAGACAGCCAGCTAATTTTTGTGCTTGGGTTAAATGGGTTGGGGTAGTTTTGTGTAAGTGCAAAGCCATCAGTTTTAATGATGGCTTTCTATAAAAAGTGATTTGTTTAACAAAGTTTATTTGATTAGTATCATCTTCTTAGTTTCAACAAAACCACCGGATTGTAGTTTGTCCGAATGGATCGCTATGCGATAGAAATACACGCCGCTTGCCAAGCCGCCCGCATCGAACCGCACCGAGTGATGACCTGCTGTCTGTACTTCATTCACCAGTGTGGTGACCTCACGTCCAAGAATATCATACAGCCTCAGCTCAACATGAGAATCAGACTGCAAACTATACCCGATGGTTGTCGCGGGATTGAACGGATTGGGATAGTTTTGGAAGAGTTCGAAATGTGTAGGAATCTCTTTTCCTTCTTCATTTATATCCGTAAGCTGAATATTCACGTTGCCGGTTACACTGCCGACAAAATCAATTGGGTCGCCGGCAGCAGTTTGCACCAATTCGATGTTCTTGCTTCCATCCGTTGCTATAGCGTACATTCCCTGCACACCATTTATGAGAGCGGCAACAATAATTTTGGAAGCGTCGCGTGTCCAGGCTCCCCCTTCTTTAAAGGTTGCTTGGGTTGTTGTGAACGTGGTGAGTGCAGTAAGCCCAGTGCCGTCTGGACGAATCTTGTAGTAGTTGTAGGTGGTATCGTTGAGCCTGCGCATAAATGCAATCCATTGTCCATCCGGCGACCAACTGGGCCAGTAGTCACCCGCACCTGTGTTACTAAGCTGATGCCGATTTACCCCCAGCGAGTCTGTCAGGATAATCCCGGTGTTCGAGTGATGGGCTATTGCCCAACTGCCTGGGCGTGCCACAGGCGCATCGTCGTAGCAGTTGACCTGGTACAACGTTGTAAATCCTGTCAAATCGCTATTCATTATATAAATGCCGCACACCTGGTCAAACACTACATGGTAATCATCATCAAACCAATCGTAACAGACCAAATAATCATTGTTGCCGCGCAGCAATGTGTCCGTTCTTGTCTGCAGATCATAGAGAAACATTCCCTGATGGGCAGGGTCGCCGTTTCCCTTGTGAAAGAGGATATAGCGACTGTTGTGTGAGAGTCTTGGCCAGGAGCCGCCGGATATCACCATCGTATCGAATGAGCCGTCAGTTGCTCTCATCCAGATTGTTCTGGTAGCTCCCGAGCGGCTGTACACAATCACGCCCGTTACTGAATCAGCCTCGTGCAGCAGCGCATTGGCAAGAAAACCGGCCCCGTGTTGAGTGTTTGAAGATTGCGCGAAACCAACGAATGCCTGTCCTACGACAGACTTCATTATAGTGCTTGATGATTGAGAAGCCGCGAACCCCTGATCGAACGCGCTCCAGAACAGGGCAGTGTTTTGTGCAAACACCGTTGTGCAAAGTGTAAGAAGCGCGATGAGTATGTTTGCTGTTCGGCTCATATTTTAGTCTCCTATGTTTATGATGGATTGTTGTTTGAAATTAGTTGGAGCGTGTGGCATAGAGCCACGAGCTGAAGCTTGTGGACTGAAAAATGATGAGCATTGTGAGGTTCTAACCCACCAACTTTCGGCGATTCTAAGTGCTAAAACCCCCTTCATTTTATTTACTTGGTTCCACGACTTAAAGTTCATGGTAATACGTAGAGATCTCGTGTTAATTCGGGTAGTCTGACTTCGATACACCAAATAGAACATTGACTCTATCACGGTTCATTTGTTTTGCATTTGGTAGTCGAGCATAGGAGGTTTCACCTCATACGTTCGCGGTGGCAAGCCATAGAGTTCGGGATGTATGTATGTTCCCTTCTCCTCGGTTGGTTTCTCCATCTCTACAATCATCGGATAGGCTTTGGCGTAAGCATCGTTGCGAATGCCTGTAACTTGCCACGATACTTCGATGTTCGGTTTATCGGTTTTGATGGAGAACCGATTGTTGCTGATTTTTTGAGAGACGATTGCCTGTGCGAACTGGCCGATGACAGTAAGTTGATAACGAAAATCTTTATTCAGCGCTTCGAACCACTCTGGTAGTTCGATGATTGCGTCCCCATGTGCGTCTGTGAAAATGTTGCCGTTATAGATGTTCATGCGGTCATTGCTTTCAACGCACGAGTGAAATAGAAATTTGTTGGAAGGGTCGAGGGGATGATCAATCTTAAAGTACTTCGAACCGCCGACCGACAAATCATAGTCTATTCTCACATTACCTTCAAAGAGTCCTGCATACTGGTTGGAGAACTGACCCCCGCTGGCGGCACGTCCATAGATAGCAATTCCATAAGCATTGTTGCTACTAAAAGCAAACACACCGGTTGGATGCGTATGACCACCAGTTACAGTCTGCAGCCCGATAGCCCCGAGCGATTGTGTAGCTGTGTTATAGCCATAGATTGCGTTTGCATCAACGGAACCTGCCCAGCCACTCACACCATAACCATTAACGCTGCTGCCTGCAACACCAACGCCGTTAAACGCATCATTGTGTCCCCACACACCACTCTTGTTTGCTGCGTTTGTGAAACCCACAACCCCATCACCGTTCGTGCTCGTACCAAAGACGCCTATCCCGCCAACGCTGCTACCCGCGACACCGACTCCATCGGAGCGATCGTTGTGTCCCCACACGCCACTCTTGTTTATACCAGTCGAGGACCCCTCAATGCCATCACCGTTCGTGCTCAATCCTAACACACCCGTACCGTTGGTGCTACTTCCTTTAACTCCAACGCCGCCTGCGGTATCATTATTTCCCCAGACGCCGCTTCTGTTCGCCGCATTCGAAAATCCCTGAATGCCGTCATTGTTCGTGCTCGAACCCAACACACCAACGCTGTTCTCCGCTGTGCCCCAAACCCCCGACGCACCCGATACGGCTGAGTTGCTGTAGCCGACAACTCCATGATAACCACCCGCTCCATACACACCGGCACTTTGTGTATTGTCAATTCCCAAGGTTCCGCCGTACACTCCAACGCCCGCAACATTTCTGCTCAATCCATACACACCGTACGTGCCTTGCGACTCACCATACACACCGATGTACCCTTGCGTAATTCCTTCGATGGCGTTATCGCCGTTCACCTGCGTGTTGCGGACTCTCAAGACGGGTCCGTTGCCGTAGCTTGATGCCGCACTCATGGTAAGGGGAACTTTGAGATTTGCTGTTACTGTAGGACCGGTGGGATTGATAATGTCAATGGTGTTATTGGTGTTTTGAATGCCCTGCACGCCCGTTCCTCCACCTCCGCTTCCTGCATTGATGGTGATCGTGTCTCCCGACGAGGTGATTGTTGCGCCGCCTTGTGCAAGCAGCGTGATGGCATCACGAATGTTGTTGATACTCTTCACTACCTGACCGCTCGCGATTTTTTCCTCTGTGATCGAACTTTCCGGAACGGTCAGTGCTACTTCTGCTCTGAGCGAGTACATGCTCGATCCGACAGAGCTCAGCTGAATACGAGGAGATAATTCAGGATCAGAGCCAACCTGAACACCGAGCCAGTATTGTTGATCAAACTTTACTGAGTCCGGTATCGGAGTAACGCTACCGAGGATTGTCGAGAAGAGTCCGCGCTTTACCTCTGCTGACTTCGTCTCGCTCCATATTGCAGCCCCACCAGATGACACGGTGTACAACCTGAACGTGAAACTATAAGTCCCATCCGGTTTCGGTGTACCGGCTGTGTCGGAGAGAATGCCTTGATAGGATAATGTGCGAGGAATCTGGGCGAAAAGCAACGGGGATACAAGAATATAACAAACTAATAAAATAACCAAAGAAACATATTTCATATATACCTCTGTTATTTATTTTAAATTATTAATTAATGGAAATGTTTTTCCGGGCTCGATAAAATTAATATAGATATTACCATTTTCTAATAATCAAACCTCTAACAAAGAGGACGGAAACGAATTAGTTAGCTGTATATATTTATTTATTAATTTATTTTATTCTTTTGGTTGAGTGTTTTAATATAATCGGATTAGAAGAGTTATTGACGCAAAAAATATTTAAGTACTTTCCCAATGTCAATATCTATTAAAAAATATTTGATTGCTTTAGTTAAGCAAGTATAAAAGAATTAGCACTTTGTTAAATTTTTAAAACCATTATTGCTTTCTATCAAAGAGGATTAAATTCAATAACGATAGGGAGAGGAATTCGCTTGAGTAGTATCATCTTCTTTGTTTCTAAGAATGAACCGGCTTGTATTCGAACAAATACATTCCGCTGGCTAATTATGAGGCATTAAATTCAACCTCATAACTCCCGGCTGGTTTTTCTTCATCAACCAAAGTTGCTACTTCATTTCCCAATACATCATAAACTTTTAGTGTTACAAATTCTGAATTTGGAATTGAATACTTGATTGCTGTTGATGGATTGAATGGATTCGGAAAATTTTGTTCAAGTTTAAAGTTTTCTGGAAGAACACTTATATTCTCACCCTCAACATCAGTAATAACATTTAATTGCAGACGAAAAAAATAACAAATGTTAGAATATTGGGCTTCTTCTATCAAGTATACATAATCATTGCCTGTTGTATCTCCTGTAATTGTAGATTGAATTACTCCTTGGCCAAATATTGGCACAGTAACGCTCGTTGGATTCATACTAAACCAGGAAACTGAATCTCTTTCTCTAAAACTATATAGTTTGGTATTGCCCGGTATATAATTGTTCAGGCAGCCAAAAGGTCCAAATCCATTCCAATACAAAGTATCAATTTGTAAGATTGTTTGCCCTGGGCTAACATTGTATGACAATACTGTTGCTGTATTTGGGTTTTCTGTAACAGATAGCGTAACATTAGTATTACTCCAATTGCCATTCATATCCTGAATTACCGTATTATAAATTCCCGGTATCTGCGGAGCAGTAAATGTATATTCGACTCGAACAATATCATTGCAAGATGTTGATGAAAAATTCGAAGGAGAAATTGATAGCCAAGAAACTGCGGGAACTATTTGAAAATTTGCATTCAAGATGCTGCCAGTAGTCCAATAATAATAAGAGCCCTTAAATACCTGTCCAGGAAACAACTCAAGTTCATAGACAAAGTTTACATTGTCAGCAGATATAGTTACTTCGCTAATATTTTTATACGGAGCACCAGAACCAATAAAATTATTCTCCGGTGTTTGTGATTGTAGATTGCAGATTAATATTATCAGCAAAGAACAGATTTGTATTACTCGCTTCATTTTTACTCCTTGATATATTATTTATTTGATTAAAATCATCTTCTTGGTTTCAACAAAGCTTCCAGCCTGCAATTTGTAGAAATAAATTCCACTGGCTAGGTCAGTAGCATCAAAGCTAACCGAGTAAACTCCTATACCTTTTTCTTCGTTAACAAGTTCAGCAATTTCATTCCCAAGTACATCGTAAACTTTTAGTGTCACCAAAGTCCCTTCGCCTTTAGAGAAGGGATTTAGGGATGAGGCTGGAATTGTAAAGCGAATTTTTGTACTGGGATTAAATGGATTCGGATAGTTTTGTTCCAGACTAAAATGAGTTGGCAAAATAATCTGAGGATCATCGGTCGAAGTAACAATTTCTGATAGTAGACGCTTCCATACGCCACTGCTAAAAGTACCGGCAAAGAGGGTATCACCTTTTACAGCAAGAGAGAGAACATCCGTATCCGTTAATCCAGTATTAATTGCACCCCAGTTCAAGCCGTAATCGGTTGAAAGAAACACACCGCCGCTGTAAGCACCTGCAAGGATATTAGTCCCGCTGAAAGCAAAAGTATAAAAAGTAGAAGTTATAGTGCCAACATTGTAACCACTCCAGTTTGAGCCGTTGTTGGTTGAACGAAAGATCATACCAGCTGCAGAACCAGCAAATAGACTTGCACCATTCGCAGCAATAGAATAAATATATGTATTTGTTATACCGTTATTAACTGCGCTCCAGTTTAAGCCATTGTTCGTTGAAATATATATTCCGTTGCCATTTGTTCCAGCAAACAGATTTGTGCCGCTAGCATTGAGAGAATAAACGGTTGTTGATGGAATTCCATTATTAGACAAACTCCAGCTCAGACCGTTGTTGGTTGAACTGAAAACGTTTCCGGAGGCAGACTCAGTACCGGCATAGAGATTTGTATCATTTACCGCAAAAGTTAAAACGTAAGAATTTGTAACTCCGTTATTAGCCGTATTCCAGCTTGAACCATTATCTGTTGAACGAAATACGCCGCCGCCATATGTCCCGGCGAATAGGATTGAATCGCTCACCGTAAGAGCACGAACAAAAGTATTTGTCAAACCGTTATTAATAGCACTCCAGCTTAACCCGTTGTTTGTTGAAATATATATACCGTTGCCATTCGTTCCGGCAAAAAGATTGTTGTTGCTTACAACGATAGTATTAACCCTGTTTCCTGATAAGCCCGTCTGCACCCATTGCGCATTAGTTAAAGAACTTAAGGAAAATAAACTTACCACCAGAATTGAAAGTAGAGATTTCATTTTTTACTCCTTTTAATTATTTGTTTTTCGAATTGTATTTTTTATAACCAATTTTAATGAAGCAAAATCATTTTCTTAGTTTCAACAAAACATTGTCCTGAGCTTGTCGAAGGAGAACCAGCTTGCATTCTATAAAAGTACATTCCGCTTGACAATCCTGCAGCATTGAAATCTACCTCGTAAATTCCAGCGGATTGTTCTTCATTCTCTAAAGTCGCTACTTCATTTCCAAGAATATCATAAACTTTTAAGGTTACCAATTGAGATTGCTTCGCTCCGCTTGCAATGACATTAGGAATTGAAAATCGGATTTTAGTTGATGGATTGAATGAATTCGGATAATTTTGCCCCAAACTAAACTGATCAGGCTGCATAAAGTTATTTTCATTCTCTACAGGTGTAGTTCCAGGTACCCACGTTGCTCCGCTAATCGTACCGTTGTTATGGTTACTTGTCGCATCGAATGTTATTGTACCAGTTCCTTCATCAAACTTCCAATACCCTATCAGACCCGCCTCATTTCCATTTAACGATTGATTCATTGTGGATTGAATTTCAGATTCCGTGCGTGCAATATTCCAGATGCGTACTTCGTCAATTATTCCTTTAAATGGAGCTATGAAGTCACCTCTTACTGGATTAAAACCAAAATATAAATTACCAGTAGAATTGCTGACACCACTAAATACACTTTTACTTGTATCAAACACCCCGTTGATATATAACTTAGCAATTCCGGAGGAAGCATCGTATGTTGCGGCTATGTGAGTATATTGATGTAGCGGAACGAGGGGAGATGAAAAGAGTTGAACCCCGCCGAAAACATTGTGTAAATAAAAAAATATTTTGTCACCTGTAAAGCCTAATTGAATGTCCTCTTGGAATGCAACCCATTTAGCAATTATAAATCCGTTTAAAGTCGTATCCGGATTGATCCATGCTTCGTATGTTACAGCATTTCCGACATTGAATGTTGCAGCATTCCCCATATCGACATAGTCATTCACTCCATCAAAATGAAGAGCATTACCAGAAATCTGAGCTTTTACAGATAAGCTCAAAACCGTTATGAGAACCAAAAAGAAAGAATATATTTTCATTTTTTTACATTTGTTTTATTGTTTTTACAGATGAAAGTTAAATTCATAATAATTGTAAATCATCACGCATTTGCGTGATTTTTAAAAGGAGATTTATGAAAGATTTTAGAAGAGCTTTTCTCTTATTGCTTTGGAGATTGCACTGCTGCGGGAGTGTACTTCCAGCTTTGCATAAATATTACGAAGGTGTGAATCAACTGTGTGATAACTGAGGAATATTTTATCGGCAATTTGTTTTTTGCTTAAGCCTTCAACCAGCAGACTTAATATTTCTTTTTCTCTTTCAGAGAGACTGTACCCGTTTGACTTTACATTCTGGTCTCTGAACATATTCAAAACTTTTTTAGCAATCTGCATATTCATCGGTGCACCGCCGTTCATAACTTCACTAATTGAAGCTAATATTTTTTCCGACGATAAATCCTTAAGCAAATAACCGGAAGCACCGGCACATATTGCGTTGAATACATTCTCGTCTTCATCGTGCACAGTGATAATAATTATTTTTGATGAGGGAGATAACTTTTTAAGTTCCGGAATCAACTCTATTCCGTTCATACCGGGAAGACCAATATCCAACAAAATAATATCGGGCACTAATTCTTCTTTTTCAATAGACTCAATAGCAGTTTCACCAGAACTGAAGGTGTATTTACAGTTGATGTTACTGCTCTTGTTTATAGCCTCCTTGAGTGAATCCCGAAAAAGTTGATTGTCTTCAATTATTATTACATCTATCTGATTATTCATTCTATAAATGTTGTTTCTTAAGTGGAAACCAAATTAAGTTATTATATAGAGCAGTTCAATCCCGCATTTGCGTGATATTCGCTATCAATTCTAAGAGTGTTCCCTTGCCGGGAGTGCTTTCAAACTTTAAATCAGCATTTATCTCTTTAGCACGCGATCTTATATTTTTCAATCCATTACCGCTATATCCTGCGCTGGCATTAAATCCTCTGCCGTCATCCTTTATGAAAAGAAAGATGTTTTTATTTTCTATTCCAAACTTAATCCAGACACTTTTAGCCTCTGCGTGCTTTACAATATTATTCAGAGTCTCTTTATAAATGAAGAAAATATTTCTCTTTGTTTCGGGAAGAAGATTGATTTCGGATACATCTTTCGGATAGTCAAAATACAGATCAAATTTTCCGAGAGTGTTATCAGCAACTTCTTTCATTTTCGCAATAAGATCTCTCAAACTATCAGATGATGGATTTGTCAGCCAGACAATATCACGCATTGCTTGCGTTGATACCTTTGCCACTTTATGGATTCGCTCTATTTTTTCTGAAGCTTCAGCATTAATTTTTTCATCTTTCTGGATTAATTCGCTCATCAGGGAAATACTACTGAGGTTGCTTCCTATTTCATCGTGAAGATCCTGTGCAATCCGATTTCTGATTTTCTGTTTTTCAATTTCTTTTTCCTGTTCGACATTTTTTGCTTTTAACTCTGCTTCGCGTAAACGAGCTTCTTCTCTTTCTCTTCTTAATCTTTCTTCTTCTTTCTTTTTCCTTCTTTTTAATTCTGTATATCTGATGAAATAAAGCACGCCAATCAATGATATAAAATATATAGTATAAGCCCACCAGGTTGCCCAGAAAGGAGGATTAATCACAATAGAAATTTTCGCAACTTGATTGCTCCATACGCCATCACTGTTTGTTGCTTTTACCCGGAATATATATTCATCAGGATCGAGATTTGTGTAGGTTACAAAACGTCTCTTCCCGCTGTAAATCCAGTCTTTGTCAAAACCTTCCATAAAATATGCATACTGGTTCATCTCAGGCGCATTGTAATCAAGCGAAGTAAACTGAATTGAAAAATCATTCTGATTGTATGAAAGTTCTACTTTTGGGGAATTAAAAATGCTATTACTGAATGCAGATTTATTTTTTATCCCGTCAGGTTGATTGAAAATTTGAAAATCGGTTATGACTACAGGCGAAGAATATTTTGATTGCTGTATTCGGGCAGGATTAAAATAATTGAGCCCGCCCGTGCAGCCAAAAAGCATGATGCCATCTTTGGTTTTAAATGCTGCCCCTGAATTAAAAGAACTGCCAGATAGTCCATCTGCAGCTGTATATTTTGTAAACTTTTCTTCCTTTACATTAAAAAAAGAAATTCCTGAACTTGTTGCAATCCACAGATTACCGTTTTCATCTTCGAGAATACTTTCAACAGCATTGTCGGGTAAACCATCATCGACCGTGTAGTATTTTATTTCAACATTTAAATTAGAAGCAATTGACCAATCATCATTTTTTATACTGAACTTATTTAACCCGTTTGCTGTACCGATCCACAAAATTGTTTTATCGTCTGATTTGTTTCCATTTATAGATTCACAAATAGTATAGATATTATTGCTGCTAAGTCTTTGGTTATTTTCTTTTTTCGAATTCCAATTAAAGAAACCATTCTGAATTTCACCGATATATAAATCCAACCCGCCTCCGTTCGTAGCAATCCATATTCTTCCCTTTCTATCCTGGTAAAGCTCCCAGATATCATTATAACTAAGACTTGAAGGATTATTTTTTTCGTTTCGCCAGTGATCAACCTTTGAAGTGCGTGGATTGAGCCTGGCTAACCCGCCTCCCCAAAATCCAATCCAGATCATTCCATCAATATCTTCAAGAATGGTTTTAATATAGTTGAAAGCAGACGAAATGAAATCTGGATTATTCACCCGCCACGATTTGAGTTGGTTAGTTTTAAGATTCAATTCTTTCAAGCCCTGACCGTAAGTTCCAATCCATAATTTGTCAGCTCTTCCACTTAACAATGACCACACATTTAATGAGTTTAGTTTAGAATTCTGAACGACTGATCTATTACCATCACTATCTCTGATGCCAAATAAACCCTCATCGGTACCGAACCATAACGATTTATCTTTGGTTTGTGTAATGGCTCTGATATTATTTTTTAATAATGCGGGCACATCCGCTAGAAATGAAATTGCCGGAGTACTTGAATTAAACTTGGAGCGTTTCGAAGAGTAAAAATTAATGCCGTTTTCACTTGCAATCCATACAACTCCTGATTCGTCAAGGATGATATCGTGAATTTCATTACTCAACAAATCCGAATCACCTTTCTTGCTTCGGATAAACCTTTCCTTATAACCGGTAGTTAAATTTATCCGTACGAGACCTCCAAAAGTTCCGACCCATAATATTTTTTCTCCGGCGTATTCTTCTTCGACAATTGAACTTACACTATTGCCGAACTGCGAACCAAAATCTGCAGGTAATTCTATTTGTGAAAATTCCTGAGTCAAAGGTTCAAATTTTATCAGACCTTTTAACGTTCCCATCAATATCGCATTATTAAAGAACGAGGATTTTGTCAGATACCATATTGGACTATTAAAATCCGGTAAGACTTTTTTAAAGCTTATGTCCGTCTGATGATGAATAAGCTTATCTAAGCCGGCAAAGGTTGCTATCCATATATTTGAGTTTTGATCTTCAATTATTGAGGTAATAAAATTATTACTTAAGACATTCGGATTGTCGATAGTGTTTTGCCAATGTTCAAAATTGTTATTTGAGGGATCAAATCTATACAAGCCGTTTTTATAAGTCCCAATCCAAATATTTTTTTTACTGTCTTCATAGATACAGGTAATATTAATTTCTTCGGTTGAATTTGAATCCAGATTCCAATATTCAAATTTGTCAGTGTTGGGGTCATATTTATTCAGACCCCCGGTCTTGTTTCCGATCCACAGATTGCCAGCATGATCTTCCCATAATGCCCAGATAATATTTTCTGATAGTGAAGATTTATCGTTGGGATTGTTGCGGTACA
>Ga0272446_1005513_pt1 | contig 13899 bp, 9 predicted proteins | sample YNPCB0061_FD_194587 | JGI IMG/M metagenome (GOLD analysis project Ga0272446, IMG submission 194587) | Hot spring microbial mat communities from Yellowstone National Park, WY, United States - YNP-CB-006-1 | ecosystem: Environmental > Aquatic > Thermal springs > Hot (42-90C) > Sediment | place...
GGGGGCGGGGTGGTTTGCTGCAAGGTGTTGGGGGCGGGGGAGAAAGAAATGTCTCAACGGCGTCAATCCCGTGGCCAAGGAGGCGCGACGGGAGCGAGCAGATGGGGAGGGGGTGGCGCCGGTGTTGAACTTGCGCGACTGGTTTCAGAGCGGGAAACGGCGGGTTTTGCTGATTGCTGAGGTGGCGCAGGCCCACGACGGGAGCCTGGGCACAGCGCACGCCTACATTGATGCGGCGGCGCGCGCCGGGGCCGATGCGGTGAAATTTCAGACGCACATTGCCGAGGCGGAGAGCACCCTGCGGGAGCCCTGGAGGGTGCGGTTCAGCCTGCAAGATGAGACGCGGTACGACTACTGGAAGCGGATGGAGTTCACTGCGGAGCAATGGGCGGGGTTGAAGTCACACGCAGAGGCAAAGGGGCTTCTGTTTTTGTCCTCCGTGTTCTCGTTTGAAGCGGCAGACTTGATGGAGAAGCTCGGGATCTGCGCGTGGAAAATCGGCGCAGGCGAGACCCCGAACCTGCCGTTGCTCGAGCGGGTGGCATCGACCGGCAAGCCGGTGCTGTTGTCTTCCGGCATGTCAGGGTGGACGGAACTGGATGAAGCTGTGGCGACGGTGCGGCGGCGGGGCGCGCCCGTCGCGGTGATGCAGTGCACCACGGCTTACCCATGCCCACCGGAGCGGTTGGGGCTGAACGTGATCGGGGAGATCCGGGAGCGATATGGTTGCCCTGCGGGGCTGTCAGACCATTCCGGCACGATCTACGCGGGGCTGGCGGCGGCGGCACTGGGGGCGGAGCTGATCGAAGTTCATATAACCTTCAGCCGCGAGTGTTTCGGTCCGGACGTGCCGGCCTCGGTCACCACGGGGGAGCTGGCGGAGCTGGCCAAAGGAGTGCGCTTCATCGAAACGGCGCTGGCGAGCCCCGTGGCCAAGGATGCGGTGGCGGAGGAGCTGGCGGCAATGAAAGCGGTCTTCGGCAAAAGCGTGGTGGCGGGGAGGGACCTGGAAGCGGGGAGGGTTCTGTGTTCCGAGGATCTGGCGTTGAAAAAGCCGGGCGGGGGGATCCCGCCCCAGCGGATGAAAGATTTGATCGGCCGCAGGCTGCGGCGGGCGGTGGCAGCCAATGAAGCCTTGACGGAGGACGATCTTGAGCGATAAGCGGAAGATCTGCGTGGTGCTGGTGGACCGGGCGAACTACGGGCGGATGAAGCCGGTGATGGAAGCCATCCAGGCGCACCCTGCACTGGAGTTGCAGGTGATTGCGGCGGGCACGATGGTGCTGGAGCGTTTTGGCTTGCCGGTGGAGATTGTGCGGGCCGACGGATTTCGGGTGGATGGCGAGGTGTACATGGAGCTGGAAGGCTCGACGCCGGCGACGATGGCGAAGTCTGTAGGATTCGGGATTGTGGAGTTCGCCAACGAGTTCCAGCGGCTGAGGCCGGACGTGGTGCTGCTGATCGGGGACCGCTACGAGGCACTGGCGGCGGCGATTGCGGCGGCCTACATGAACCTGTGCGTGGCGCACATTCAGGGCGGGGAGGTTTCCGGGTCGATCGACGAGAGCGCCCGCCATGCCATCTCGAAGTTCGCACACTATCATTTCCCGAGCACGCGCCGTTCGGCGGAATATCTGATGCGGATGGGGGAGAAGCCGGAAACGATTCTCACGGTGGGATGCCCGAGCAGCGACATTGCGCGAAGGCTGGACCGGAGGATCGACCCCGAGTGGATCAACGGGGCCGGCAGCGGTGCAGTGGTCGATCCCGGGAGGCCGTATCTGCTGGTGGTGTTCCACCCGACGACGACGGAGTATGGCGGGGAGCGGCGGCAGATGGAGGAGCTGCTGGAGGCGCTCGACCGGGTGCGGAGCCAGACCATCCTGCTGTGGCCGAACATTGATGCGGGGTCGGATCACATCAGCAAAGCGATCCGGGTGTTCCGGGAGCAGCGGCAGACACGGGGCTGGCTGCGGACGATTGTGAACCTGAACCCGGAGCGATACCTGAAGGTGCTGGCGGGCGCGGCGTGCGCGGTCGGCAATTCGAGCAGTTTTGTCCGGGACGCCAGCTATTTCGGGACGCCGGTCGTGCTGGTGGGAAGCCGGCAGGACGGCCGCGAGCGGGACCGCCATGTCATTCAGGTGGCGTGCGAGGCGGATGCGATCGAAGGCGCCGTGCGGCGGCAATTGGCGCATGGCCGCTACGAGCCGAGCCGGTTGTACGGCGACGGACAGGTCAGCGAGCGGATTGCGGAGGCGCTGGCCCGGCTCCAGCCTTACCGGCAGAAGCGGCTGCATTATGTGGAACAGGGCAAGCTGATGCGGGCGGCGGCGGACTGATGCGAGTGCTTGGCGTAATTCCGGCGCGGGGCGGGTCGAAGGGCGTGCCGCGGAAAAACATCCGGATGCTGGCGGGCAAGCCGCTTCTGGTGTATACGATCGAGTGCGCGCGGGCGGCGCGGAGCCTCGAGCGGGTGATCCTGTCGACGGAGGATGAAGAGATCGCCGAGGTCGGGCGGCGATGGGGGGTGGAAGTGCCGTTCCTGCGGCCGGTGGAGCTGGCGCAGGACGACACGCCGACGCTGTCGGTGATCCAGCATGCGGTGCGGTTTCTGGAGGAGCGGGGTGAGAGGTTCGATGCGGTGATGATCCTGCAACCGACGAGTCCTTTGCGGAGTCCGGAAGACATTGACGGAGCTGTAGGCTTGATGGAGCAGACGGGGTGCGATTCGGTGATTGCATTCGTCGAGGTTGGCGAGCATCACCCGGCAAGAATGAAGATGGTCGACGAGACATTGCGGGTGAGCGACCCACCGTTTGCGGAGCAAGTCGAGGGTATGCCGAGGCAGATGCTTCCGCGGCTTTATCTGAGGGCTGGATCGGTCTATCTGACCAGGACGTCTGTGTTAATGAAAACGAACAGAATAAGCGGGGATGATTGCCGAGCCTGGATTGTGCCCCCGGAACGAGCTGTCAATATAGACACCGAATTCGATTTCGTGGTTGCGGAGGCGCTATTGAAGACGGGGAGGAGTGGCGGTGCATGAAAACACTCGGTGTCCTGAACTCAACCACGATCAGCGCAAATGCACTTTCATTACTCAGATCAAAGTTTCATGTCAAGCTGATCAGTAAAACGGCCGATGATATTGCAGAGTGTGACATTCTTTGGGCCGGCCTGGAGGAGTATGTTGACCGAAGATGTCTCGAACAGGCGCACAGACTTGAGGCCATTGCAACTCCAGCCACAGGCCACACTCATCTGGATGCTGGGTTTCTTGCGTCCCGAGGCATCCGCATCGAGTCCTTTCACGGGCGGACACACCTCCTGAGAGACGTGAGGGCTACGGCCGAACACACGCTTGGTTTAATTCTGGCGATGTTGAGGAGGCTGCCGGCTGCGCATCAGGCTGTGTGCTCAGGGAGTTGGGAAAGAGAAAAATTCCGCGGGCGGGAGATCTTCGGCAAGCGGATTGGGGTTGTTGGATTCGGGCGTCTGGGCCGCCTGGTGGCCGGTTACGTCACATGCCTTGGTGCGCAAGTGATCGTGTATGACCCATTTGTAAAAGCAGAATCGTTCCAGAACGTCTCTTTGGAGACCTTGCTTCAAACCGCCGATATCGTCACCCTTCATGCGGCATTGCGGGAAGACAACCGCCGAATGATCGGGAGACGCGAGATTTCACTGATGAAGCCTGGGGCGTACCTGGTGAACACGGCCCGGGGAGAGCTCGTTGATGAAGCTGCGCTTCTGGAGTCCTTGCAAAAGGGGGGGCTGGGCGGGGCGGCATTGGATGTGGTGGAAGAGGAATATACCAAGAGGCCGCCGGATGACCCGCTGTTGGAATACGCGAGAACACATGACAATCTGATTCTGACCCCCCATATCGGCGGAATGACTGTGGAATCCAGAGAAAAAACAGACATGATATTGGCCGAGATTCTCTGCGGATTGGGTGATTGAAGTCGACGCGACGCGGTCTCTGAGAGAATGTGCGGAATCGCTGTGGTTGCGGGATGGCGGGGGGAGGGCGGCCGGTTGGAGGCCATGCTCGAAGCGATGAACGAACGGCAGCGACACCGTGGCCCGGATGATGCGGGGATCTGGCTCGACGAGGACGGATTTGTCGGGCTGGGGCACCGCCGGTTAAGCATCCTCGATCTGAGCGCGGCGGGCCGCCAGCCGATGGCGAGCGCGGACGGGCGGCTCGTGATCACTTACAACGGCGAGGTCTACAATTATCTGGAACTGCGGCAGGAGCTGGAGGGCTACCCGTTCCGGACGGGGACGGACACCGAGGTGGTGCTGGCCGCCTGGGAACGGTGGGGCGAGAAGGCGTGCGAACGGTTCATCGGGATGTTCGCGTTCGTGATCTGGGACCGGCGGGAGCGGACGCTGTGGGCGGTGCGAGACCGGTTCGGGGTGAAGCCGCTGTACTGGAGCCGAAGCGGGCCGGGCGAGCTGATGCTTGCCAGCGAGGTGAAGGCGTTGCACAGCGGCGGGGTGGAGGCGCACGCGGACGAGGGGCAATGGGCGACGTGGCTCGCCACGGGGCTGAGCGACTATTCTGAACGAACCTTTTGGCGAGGCGTGCAAGCCCTGCCTGCGGGCGCGTTGCTGCGGTGGAGCGGCGGCGATCCCGAGGTGCGGCGCTGGTACGATCTGGCGGAGCGGGCCGGCGAGGAGGACCCGCGCAGCGAGCAGGTTGTCATCGAAGAGTACCGGGCGCTGCTCGAAGAGAGCGTGCGGCTGCGGTTCCGGTCGGATGTAGCCGTGGGAATCAACCTGAGCGGGGGGCTGGATTCCTCCACGCTGCTGAGCGCGGTTCACGCAGCCCAGGGGCGGGACAGCGCCGTGAAGGTGTTCACCTTCACGACCGGGGATCCCGGATATGACGAGCTCCCCTGGGTCCAAAGGATGATCGAGAGAACCCGGCACCCGCTTCACGAGTGCCGGCTTGCGCCGCAGGAGGCGAGCCGGATGGCGGAACGTGTGATGGAGGCTGCCGACGGACCCTACGGTGGGCTGCCGACGCTGGCCTACAGCAGGCTCTTTGAGCGCGCCCGGAGCGAGGGGGTGGTGGTTCTGCTCGATGGCCAGGGGCTGGACGAGCAATGGGCGGGTTATGACTACTATGAGACCGCCTTGCGCGGCGGGACAGCGGCGATGGTGCAGGGCGGCGGGAGGGCGGTGCGCCCGGAGTGCCTGGCCCCTGAGTTTGCTGCGCTGGCGGCGCAGCCGCAGATTCCGAGGCCTTTCGGGGAGCCGCTGCGCGACCTGCAATACCGGGACGCCTGTCTGACCAAGATCCCGCGGGCGCTGCGATACAACGACCGGATTTCGATGATGTCCGGATGCGAGCTGCGCGAGCCGTTTCTCGACCACCGGCTGTTCGAGCTGGCGCTGCGGCAGCCGGCCGGCCGGAAGATCCGGAACGGCACAAGGAAGGCGTTGTTGCGGGAGATCGCCTCCACGATGCTCCCTGAAGAGGTGGCGCTGGCGCCGAAACGGCCCTTGCAGACGCCACAGCGCGAGTGGCTGCGCGGACCGCTGCGGGAGTGGGCTGAAGGAATGATCCACGAAGCATTGCAAACGGGCTGGTTTGCCGCGCCTGTCTTGCGCAGGGAATGGGAAGCCTTCCTTTCGGGCGCCAGCGACAACAGTTTTTACGTCTGGCAGTGGATCAGCGCGGGACTGGCCCGCCGGGCAGCCGCCGGGGCACGGGAGGGGCGGACATGAAGCCCGTGCTGCTGTTGCTGGTTCCTGACGGGGTGGGCGTCCGCAATTTCCTGCTGGAGCCGTGCGGGAGCCGCCTGCGGGAAGCGTGGGATGTGCGGGTGATGACGGGATTCCCGGAGCGGCTGTTGCCGGAACAGTGGCAGGCCAGCGCAGAGGCAATGCGGGTCTACCGAGAGGGCGCAATCGGGATGCTGCTGCGGTATGCGCTGGCGCATGCCCATTTGTGCCGCTGGGACACGCGCGCCATGCGGTTTGTCCGCCAGATGCCGGTGCGGGGGCGGTTGCCGGTGAGAGCGATGCACCGCGTGGCGCGGGCCATCGGGCGGATGACGGCTTCGGAGCCGGGGCTGGCGCTGCTGGACGGGTTGCTGCAACGGCGACTGGAGCGGCGGAAGGAAGTGGACTGGTACGCAGCGGCGCTGGAAAGGATCGGGCCGTCGGCGGTACTGTGCACGCACCAGCGGCCGTCGATCGTCCTGCCGGTGGTGCTGGCGGCGCGGCGGCTGGGCATCCCGACGGCCACATTCATCTTCAGTTGGGACAACCTGACGAGCAAGGGACGGATTGCGGCGCCGTTCGATCACTATCTCGTCTGGAGTCCGCTGATGAAAAGCGAACTGCTGCGCTACTATGACTGGATCCCGGAAGAGCGGGTGCACATCGTGGGGACGCCGCAATTTGAGGCCTACGGCGAGCGCCGATGGATTCTGAGCCGTGAGGACTTTTTCCGGAACATTGGCGCGGACCCGGCCCGGAGACTGATCTGTTATTCCGGAGGGGACACGACGACGTGCCCGAACGAGCCGGCGCAGCTGAGGGCCGTGCTGGGGCTGGCGAGGAAGGGCGTGTTCGCGGGAAATCCCCAGATTCTGTTCCGGCCCTCTCCGGCGGACCGTGGGGAGCGGTTCGACGGGGTCAGGCGTGAGTTTCCCGAGCTGATTTATGCACAACCCAGGTGGATTTACCCGTCATCCGGCGGTTGGACGAACATCGTGCCGACGCAAGAAGATGTCGTGATGCTGGCGAACCTGACCTTTCATGCCGATGTGAACGTGAATGTGGCCTCGACGATGACGCTCGACTTTGCGCTGCACGACCGGCCGGTGGTCAATATCGGATTCGATGTGGACGAGGCAGGGAGATCGCGTCCGTGGCTGACTTACTATGATTTCGACCACTACCGCCCGGTAGTCGAGTTCGGGGCGGCGCGGGTGGCGCGGAGCCCGGAGGAGCTGGTGGCGCACGTGAATGCGTATCTGGCGGACCCGTCGCTCGACCGGGAAGGGCGGCGGAAGCTGGTGGAGCTGGAGGTGGGCGTGCCGGTGGGTCGGAGTTCCGAGGCGGTGCTCGAAGCGCTGGCACGGATTGCGGGCGTGGAGGTGCGGGCGTGAGCGGGGCGGCGATCCGGGTGGAAAACCTGGGGAAGATGTACCGGATCGGCGGGCCGGTGGAGCGGTACCGGACGTTCCGGGACACGGTGGCACAGGGGTTTGCGCGGGCGGGGCGGCGGGTGCGGTCGTGGTTCGGGGGCGGGAATGGCGCGGCGCCGAAGTACGAGACGATCTGGGCGCTGAAGGATGTCTCGTTCGAGATCCAGCCCGGGGAGGTGGTGGGGGTGATCGGGCGGAACGGGGCGGGCAAGAGCACGCTGTTGAAGATCCTGTCCCGGATCACGGAGCCGACCGAAGGGCGGGCGGTGGTCCGCGGGCGGGTGGGGTCGCTCCTTGAGGTGGGAACCGGGTTTCATCCGGAGCTGACCGGGCGCGAGAACGTGTATTTGAACGGGGCGATCCTGGGGATGAAGCGGGCGGAGGTGGACCGGAAATTCGACGAGATTGTGGCGTTCGCGGAGATCGAGAAACTCATCGACACGCCGGTGAAGCACTATTCGAGCGGGATGTATCTCCGACTCGCATTCGCAGTGGCTGCGCACCTGGATCCAGAGATTCTCCTAGTCGACGAGGTGCTAGCCGTCGGCGATGCCGCTTTCCAGGGGAAATGCCTGGGAAAAATGAAGGAAGTCGGAGAAGGCGGGAGGACGATCCTCTTTGTCAGTCATAACATGGCTGCAATTCGCACCTTGTGCAGCCGATGCATACTCATTCGAGAAGGAAGACTGGCTGCCCAAGGAGATCCCGCTGACATTGTTGATGATTATCTGCAAGGGCAGCAATCCAGCGCTGGTGAACGAACGCTGCAGGCTTCCCCGAGACCCGGGCGCGGCATGATTCGACTAACCGACGTCGAGATTCTCAACAGCGGCCTTCAGAAGGCGACGTCGTTCGCCACAGGCGAAAGAGCAATATTTAGAATGCACTATTTATGTTGCTTTGATGCCCCAACGAATGCCCACTTTGAGGTTAAACTTAAGAATCATTTTGGCGCAGTTATTGTGACTTTCTCTACATACCTAAAACAGAGGCCTATCCCGATCTGTCCCGGACAAGGGAGCATTGAATGCAGCGTGAATAGTCTCCAGATCGCGCCGGGGCGATATACTGTTGAATTAAACTGCTCAACAGTCGATCTGGAAGATCTGGTTCCAGAGGCTACTCACATTGACATAATAGACGGGGTATTTCACGGCAGTCACGTGCGCATCAAATCTGAAGTGCATGGAGTAGTACTGTTGACGCATGAATGGACGCACCACAGTCGGGCTTGAGCGTACAGTTAAAGTTTTTACACGACGTTTTCTTCCGCCATTTCTTGCCAGACTATTCCCGTCGACTGCTTGCAGTGTGTGTAATTATATTGTGAGGCGTCATGCAATCTCTGGTCATATTTATACCGGTTCGCCTTGAGCTAGCTGGTCTCCAGGTCTTATTGAGAAGCCTAGACAACATTGATGTACGGGGCCTGAATGTCAGTGTTGCTTTCTATGACGACAACGATGACAAGAACAGCTCGGCCATGTTGGCGCAATACTGCCAAAAGGGGGAAAAATCGCGAATTGTTTTGCCGGCACTGTCGGATTTGCCCGCAAGTGAGCATTCGCGTTCGGGGAGCGATAGAGGCTGGACACCGAGCAGCGTTGATAGAATTATCAAGATCAAAAATGCAGGTATATCATTCGCAAGAGAGAAGGACGTGGACTTTCTGTTTCTTCTCGATGCTGATTTAATCATGCATCCTTATCTGGTATCTTGGCTAGTCTCAAAAGAAGTTGATATTGTGGCCGGTATATTTTGGACCAAGTTTAGAAGTGATGGTCCGTTGATGCCGAATGTGTGGGACGTGCAGACGTATAAACACCTGTCTGCAGAGTCAATTATCCGGCTGCGCGAGGCGGGCTTGCACCGTGTGGGTGGGCTGGGCGCGGCCACTTTGCTGAGCAGAAAAGCACTGCACAGCGGTCTGAGTTTTGCAAGAATTCCGAATGTAGATTTTTGGGGAGAGGACAAGCATTTCTGTGTCAGAGCCGTCTGCCTTGGTTTTGAGTTGTATGTCGACACTACATATCCACTGTTTCACATGTACCGCCCAGGGGACGTGGAGGAAGGAAGGAGGTGGCTGGAGCGTGGGTGTCCACCGGAGTATGTTCGGTCGTTTCTTGATAGTGAATGGGAGGAGGAGATCCGGAAGTGGTGGAGCAGGAGCCAACGGGCGCCCGAAGGCTCGTTGAGGCGAAAGATGGCGGGCAGGCTGCGGTGGCTTGCGAATCTACTTGATCCGAAGTAGTTTTTCGCGCAGCAAATTCAGGCTGGTGAGTATGCGAGGCGTGTCACGGCAGCCGGAGTTTGAACCTTAGGCTCAGTGGATAGGCCGAGTTTGGCGGTTGCGTCTAGCTTGAAAGGAGCTAGGTGACGTGGGGCGGGTTGGAGTGAATCCGTGGAAAGACCAGGATCTCGGATCACAGGGGATCTGGCATCGCGTGGTTACTCCGGTTTTTATTCCCGAAGACGCCGGGTATTTCGCTCAGGCGGCGGCTGTTCTGGATCTGTGTTTGAGTTCTCTGTGGGCATCGTGCGGGGAGGAGACTGCCATCACGGTTGTTGTGAATGCTGCCTCGAAGGAGGCGGAAAGAGTCATTGAACGGCACTGGAAGCGCGGGGTGATCGAAACGCTGATCTGGCAAAGAGAAAATGTCGGGAAAATCAACGCGTTGATGGCGGGGGTTCACGGATCGTATGAGCCGTTTGTGACGTTGACCGACTCGGACATTTTCTTTTTGCCGGGGTGGCTGGAAGAAACAGTCGCGGTCTTCAACGCGTTCCCGTTTGCCGGGGCTGTTTCTGCCCTCCCGGTGCCCCACTTGCGGAGGCATGTCAATGACAGTACCTGGCTGGGGGCAGCAGGCCGGGGGCTGTTGCATTACGGGGCGTTCGCCGCGGAGAACGATCTCAAGACGTACCTTCAGGATGTGAACTCCCCGCAATTAATCCCGCCGAAGCTCATGAAGCAGCAGTGGGCAGTGGCTCGCGACGGACGCAAAGCGCTGATTGGCGCTACGCACATGCAATGCACATACCGAAGAGAAGCTTTGGAAGCGGCTCCACGGGAACGGTGTGCCGCAGCGATGGGATTGGACTCTGAGTTCCGCTGGATGGATGCGCCCGCTGACGTCAAGGGGTTGTGGCGGCTCAGTTCGACGAAAGCCTATGTGCGGCACATGGGAAATCTGGTCTCGGACGACATTCAGCAGATTGCGCTTGGGGAGGCAAAGAGGAGAGAGGGGGCATTGGCAGCGCCACGAGGGCCGAAGGTGCCGTTGGAGGCACGGCTGCCTTATAGTGTGCGAAAGCTCGCCGGCAAGGCGGTGAGGAAGCTGATGGAGGCCATCCTGGAGAACTGAAAGGGCAACGGTGCATCTCGCATTTCTTTGCAGCGAATACCCGCCGTCGCGGGGAGGGGGGATCGGGACATTCACGCAGGCGCTCGGACGGGCGCTGGCGCGGGCGGGGCACCGGGTGGATGTGGTGGGACTTTACGATGTCGATGAGGACCTCTGCGAGGAAGACCAGGGCGTGCGGGTGTGGCGCCTGAGGCGGGCCGAAATGCCGCTAACGCGGTTCTTGCGCAATGGGTGGAAAGCGACCCGGAAGCTCCACAAACTGCAAGGGGAGGGACTCGAGCTGGTGGAGGGGCAGGAGAATGCGTTCGCCGCGATTGGACCTGTTCCCGGAGTTGCAAAAGTCGTCCGGATGAATGGGGGCCACCACTTTTTTGCGGTGACGCTGGGGAAGAAGCCGAAGCTTTGGAGGGCGTGGCAGGAGAAGCGCTCGTTTGAGCAGGCGGATGCGATCTGCGCTGTGAGCCGTTATGTAGCAGAGGTGACGCGGGAGCTGCTGGGTCTGGGTGATATGGACATCCCGATTCTGCCAAACCCGGTTGATGTGAGTGTCTTCCGGCCCATGCCCGACATTCCGGAGGAGCCTGGCCTTATCGTGTTTGCGGGCACGGTTTGCCGGAAAAAAGGACTTGAGCCGCTCATCCGATCGATGGAGACCGTGTTGCGGGAAGTGCCGGAGGCAAGGCTGGTAGTAGCCGGCCGCGACCAGGCAGAGCCGGGCGTGGGAAGCTTCCGGGAATACCTGCTGGGGTTGATGCCGCCGGCGGTGCGGCGAGCTGTGAGTTTTCTCGGGCCGGTCGCTCATCATGAGCTGCCGGAGTTGTACGCCCGGGCGCAGGTGTGCGTCTTCCCTTCGTTCATGGAGTCGCAGGGCATCGTGTTCGTTGAAGCGATGGCGATGGGAAAGGCATTGGTGGCCCCGGGGATTCCGCCGGTGCTCGAAATGCTGGAAGACGAGGTCCAGGCTTTGGTCTGCGATCCTCATGATCCCGAGACGATTGCCGCGGGGCTGATCCGTTGCCTCCGGGATGCCGAGTTGAGGCGGCGACTGGGCGCCCAAGGGAGACAACGGGCTGTGGAAAGGTTCTCAACGGAGGTTCTCCTGGAAAAGAATCTGGCGTTTTACCGGCAAGTGCTGGAACAGAAGGCCGGAAGGCATGCTGCCGCGTGAAGCCATCCGGCCGCGCCGCTGCGCGGACAAACCATGACTCTGGCGGTCGTCTCCCACGTGGCGCATCGGCGGCATGAGGGGCGCGTGTGGGCGTACGCGCCGTATGCGGCGGAGATGCGGCTGTGGGCGGAGCTTTTCAGCGAGGTGGCGATCCTGGCGCCGGAGGCCGAGGGGCCGCCGCGGGGCGACGAGCAGCCGATCGAGGCCGACAACGTGCGGCTGGCGCCGCTGCCGCGGATTGAAGGTGGTCGGTGGGGACGGCTCATGGGCTTCGCGCTGGCGATGCCGCGGACCGCCGCCAGGATGAGGCGTCAAATGCGGCGGGCTGATGTGGTGCAGGTGCGGTGCCCGGGCAACTACGGGCTGATCGGGGCGCTGCTGGCGCCCGTGTTCGCTCGCAGGTTCATCGCCAAGTACGCCGGGCAGTGGGGCGCGTATGCTGGGGAGCCGTGGAGCTTCCGGCTGCAAAGGAAGCTGCTCGGCTCGAGATGGTGGCGGCGCGGCGTGGTGCTGGCTTACACCCACGAGCCAGGGAGCGCGCCGCAGGTGGTTCCTTTCTTCAACTCGGCTCTGGGAGAGAAGGATCTGGCGCACGCGGCGACGGCGGCCGACCGCGAGGGATGTTCGGGAAGGCTGCTCTTTGTTGGAAGGCTGACCGAGGCCAAGGGCGCGGGGCTGGCGGTGCGGGTGTGCTCGGCGCTGCGGGCGGCGGGGATCGAGGCCACGCTGGATGTGGCCGGCGACGGACCGGAGAGGGAGAAGCTGGAGCGGCTGGCGCGGGAACTCGGGTGCGATGGCGCGGTGCGCTTCCACGGCGGGATGGCCCCGCGAGAGCTGTCGGGGTTCTACGAGCGGGCGGATGTGCTTCTGCTGCCTTCGAAGACGGAAGGATGGCCGAAGGTGCTGGCCGAGGCCATGGCGTTCGGAACGCCGTGCGTGGCCACGCACGGGGGGCTGAACGACTGGATGCTGGGCGAGGGGCGGGGCCGGACGGTCCGGTACGGGGACCTGGCCGGGTGGAGCGAGGCGGTGCGGGAGTTGCTGGTTGAGGATGAGGGGCGGCGGCGCAAGAGACGGCTGGCGTGTTCCCGCTGGGCGCGCCGGTATTCGCTCGAGGCGGTGCGGGACGGTTTGCAGCGGGTGATGGAGGAACGGTGGGGCCTGTTTTCCCGGTCAAGGCCGCGGTGCGCGGTGATGCATCTCGTGGACACCCTGGAGGCGGGCGGGGCGGAGCGGATGTGCGTGCAACTGGCCAACGCGCTGGCGGAGAACGGGTGGCGCGTAGAGGTGTGCGCGACGCGGCGGGGCGGGCCGCTGGCGGGGCTTTTGCGCGAGCCGGTGCGGTTGCTGGAGCTGCGGCGGCGCGGGCGGTTCGACCTGGGGGCGCTGTGGCGGCTGCGGCAGCATGTGCGGCGGGAAGGCGTCCGGATCCTGCATGCACACGGGACGGCGGTGTTCCTGGCGGCGGCGCTGCGGATGACGACGGGCGGGGTGCGGTTGGTCTGGCATGACCATTGCGGGGCGCATGCATCGATGGGTTCGAGGGCCTGGCTTTACCGCCTGCTGCGGCCGTGGGTGGGGGCGGTGCTGGCGGTGAACGGGAGGCTGGCGCGGTGGGCGGTGGAGCGGCTGGGGTTCTGGGAGGAGCAGGTTCGGGTGGCGCCGAATTTCGCGGCCGTCGAAGGCCAGGCGACGGCGGCGGAGGGTTTGCCGGGCGAGGCGGGGTTCCGGATTGTGCAGGTGGCGAACCTGAGGCCGCAGAAGGACCACGCGACGATGCTGCGGGCGATGGCGCGGATCGTGGGAGAGGAGCCAAGGGCGCACCTGCTGATCGTGGGCGAAGCGAGCGACCGGGGCTATGCTGAGGAGATGCGAAGGCTGGCGGCAGAGTCGGGAATCGGGCGCCATGTGACGTTTCTGGGGCCGCGGGCCGATGTGGCGAGGGTGCTTGCCGGTTGCGAGGTCGGGGTGCTGAGTTCGAGGAGCGAGGGGTTGCCGGTGGCGTTGCTCGAGTATGGAGAGGCGGGGCTGGCGGTGGTGACGACCGATGTGGGCGATTGCCGGGAAGTGGTGGAGGGCGCGGGCCGGGTGGTGAAGCCCGGGGATGACGCGGGGATGGCGGAGGCGGTGCTTGCGTATTTGCGAGACCCGGAGGCGAGGCGAGCAGACGGGACACGGTTGCGCGAACGGGTGC
>Ga0272446_1005514_pt1 | contig 13898 bp, 12 predicted proteins | sample YNPCB0061_FD_194587 | JGI IMG/M metagenome (GOLD analysis project Ga0272446, IMG submission 194587) | Hot spring microbial mat communities from Yellowstone National Park, WY, United States - YNP-CB-006-1 | ecosystem: Environmental > Aquatic > Thermal springs > Hot (42-90C) > Sediment | place...
ATAACCAGCCATAGCTTCATCAATTGAGTTGTCTACTACTTCCCAAATCAAATGATGCAAACCTTCTTTGGCTGTATTACCAATATACATACCCGGGCGCTTACGTACCGGCTCCAAACCCTCCAAGACGGTTATTTGTTCAGCATTATACGAAGAAACTTTGGCTTTTTTCTTTTTATCTTCTTTGGTCATAAAAATAAACTGTCTAAAATAACGATAATTTAATTATCAATGTGAGCTTTAAACTTTTCCCGCAATAACTTAATAACTTTATTAACCACCACATCGGCGTCGGCAGAAGTTAAGGTTTTATCCTGACTACGCAACACTAAACGCAAGGTTAAAGTATTTTTGGGAGTATAGTAATCCACATATTGTACCTGCTCAATCAGTTTGTCGGATGTTAAAATTAACTCTTGTATATCTGACCAGTTTAGTGACACCAAATAATTGGGAATAGATAAGGTTAAATCGCGATCTATCGCCGGATAAATTTCTATCTTTTTATACTCGGTTTCTACAAAGCCAACCGGCAAATTATCTAAAAATATTTCACAATTAACCCTAGTCGTTCCACTTTTATTAAAATCACCTGTGGCTATCTCTTGATCATTAAAAAATACTTTAAAGCTACCGGGTTTAGTACTACGCCAAATCACTTGTTGTTTTATGCCAACTAAACCAAAAATCTCGTTAATCACTCCTTTTAGTTCCTCAAAAGTAACTCTAATATCTTTACCAGAAAAATTTATTAAACATAATGCTAAGTGATAAGCCTGAACATCTAGCACATTATTTGTTATGCCGGGATTATTAAAGACTCTACCCACTTCAAACATCTTAATAGTTTGACCGGGTAAACGCCTAATATTTTGCTCGACTTGGGGAATAAAAGTATGTATAAGTTCGTTCCTTAAACAAGCTTCATTAGCATCCACCGGGTTAACTAATTCCACTTTCGCTCCCACCGCTCCCGCAGATACCCTGTTATCCATAAACGAATAACTTAAAGTTTCACTCCAGCCTAAATCAACCAATAAATCTTTAATTTTCCATCTTAATTCCTGAGCCGCGTCTTTTAAGGGCGGTTTAATATCAAACTTGGGTAAACTTAACGGTATCTTGTCATAACCATAAATGCGTGCCACCTCCTCAACTAAGTCCTCCGCTATAGTTATGTCTTTAGTGGCGCGCCAAGTCGGCGGAGTGACTAACAAATAACCACCTTTATCCTCTACGGTAAAACCTAATCTGGTTAAAATTCCTTCCACTTCTGTTTGTCTTAGTGTGACACCTAAGCGGCGCCATAACCAATCCAAATTCAACTCCAATGGTTTAATCTGCCAAGGCGTTGGATATTCATCCACTATCCGACTGGCTACTCGCGCGCCGGAAATAACTTCCTGCAATAATTGCACGGCACGGCGCATTGCCGATTCGACCAATTCCGGATCCAAAGCTTTTTCAAACCGCGCCGAAGCCTCGGTTCTTAAATTAAGTTTAGCCGCTGTTTGTCGCACATTAATGGCATTAAAATTAGCGCTTTCTAAAAGAATAGACGTAGTACCAAAATCCACCTCACTATTAGCGCCACCCATTATTCCAGCCACGGCCAAAGCTTTTTTCTTATCAGCAATAACTAACATGGTATCGTCCAGTTGCCTGGTCAAACCGTCCAAAGTAATAATCTCCTCGCCAGACTTGGCGGTACGAACAACTATTTCTGGACTGTGTAATTTTTGCAAATCAAAAGCATGTAGCGGCTGACCCATTTCCACCAGGACGTAATTGGTTACATCCACGACATTATTAATAGACCGATAACCTAGGTTAGCTAAAGCATTTTTAAGCCAAACTGGTGATGGGCCTACCTTAATTTTATCTAATACTACCGCCGAATAACGATGAACCTTAGTTTTATCTTTAAGTGAAACTTTTAAAGACACGTCTTTGCCGGGTTTAACTTGGGGTAAATCGGGTAAATGCAAAGGTACCTGCCAAATGGCACTAAGTTCCCTGGCCAAACCAACATGACCCCATAAATCCGGCCGATGAGTCAGGGATTTGTTTTCTATATCCAAAATAACATCATCATACGCCAAAGCTTGGGCTAAAGGCGTGCCTGGTTTAGCTTCTAACTTACTTAAATCCATAATGCCGTGTTCCACCGCCGTTTCGTCTGGTAAATCCAGTTCCTCAGCGGCGCAAGCCATACCTTGACTAGTTTGCCCACGAATTACCGCCTCGGTTAATTGTATCCAGTCTCCTTGACCATGCCATTTAACCCAAGCCCCTGGCTGAGCCAACGCCACCTTCATGCCTTCTCTTAAATTTACCCCACCGCAAACTATGTTTAATGTTCGTTGACCTATATCAACTTTGGCTAATTTTAATTTATCCGCTTGAGGATGAGCTGTCACCTCAACCACTAAACCAACCACTACCTTATCCAAACGCTGGGCTTGGTTAATAATATTTTCCACCTCAACCGTACTCATAGTTAAAGTCTCCATTAGTTCTTTATCACTAACGGCTTTAGGCGGCTGTACAAATTTCTGTAATAATTGCCAAGAAACTAACATGGAGATAAATCAAAAATCAAAATTAATAATTACTATCTTTTATTCTGCTACTTTGATGTTTGCCTTTTGAAATTCTAGAACTGCCGCAAAAACCTTAAATCACCACTTAAAAATAAACGGATATCGTCAATTTTATAACGCATCATTGCCAAACGGGACAATCCTAAACCAAAAGCAAAACCCGAATATTCTTTGGGATTAATACCACCGGCTTGTAGAACATTGGGGTGCACCAAGCCACAGGGCAGCAACTCTACCCAACCTCGTTGTTTACACACGCTGCACCCGCTACCTTGACAAATAAAACAACGAATATCCAATTCAAACCCCGGTTCAACAAAAGGAAAATAACCCGGCCTTAATCTAACCTCCACTTCACGTTTAAAAATACCCTGTAACAATTCTTTCATTACGGCTATTAAATGACCTATAGAAATATCCTTATCTATCACTAAACCCTCCATTTGCCAAAAAGTATGCTCATGCGAAGCATCTGTGGCTTCGTAACGAAAAACGCGTCCCGGTACCACCGCCCGCAACGGCGCTCCATATTTGAGCATAGCTCTTACCTGCATCGGTGATGTATGAGTACGCAATAACCACCGATTATCAGAAGTACCACCCTTAATGTAAAAAGTATCCTGCGTGTCACGAGCCGGATGCCAGGACGGTATATTTAAAGCTTCAAAATTATAATGTTCCTCTTCTAACTCCGGACCGTCTAACACCATAAACCCCATTGAGCTGAACAACTGCTCTAACTCACGTTGGACTTGAGTAATAGGATGATAATGACCGCGCATCAAGAATTGGCCAGGCGCAGTTACGTCAACAACGGCAGCTGTTGTCTGCCGGGAAGTTAAACCAATCTTAAAATTATCATAAGCTTGTTGTAAATCAATTTTAACCTGATTAGCCAACCGGCCCAATTGTGGACCTTCTTGAATAATAGCAGACTGCAAATTCTTTAATAATTCACTAAGCTCTCCCCTGCGGCCTAAATACTTTTGCCGAAAATTTTCCAAATCAACATCGTTCTCCAATTCTTTTAATTCTTGGAGAGCTTTATTCTGGAGAATGGTAAGTTTATCGCGTAAAGACACAAGATTAATCTAAATTGGTACGCCGACTGCTTAGAGCTAAAAATTCCAACAAACTTAAACCCAAAACCAATAACAACAGATTCCACCAGGTTAATAATCCGTTAGCTTGTAAAAACAAAGCTAAAACTACAATAACAGATAGCAGCACTCCCTGACGAAAAGACACGGCAATCTGTCGGAATAATATTTCATCCTTTCGCCGGAAATAACGCCAAACAAAACCCAGCAAGGTCAACGTGCCGGTTAAACTTAAAAGTAAGGCTAAATAAAAAAAGGTTAGCCCCATATTACCGGCTACTTCCGGGTTAAGATAATTTATAACTAATAACAAAGCACACCACGACACCATGGTTCCCAAAGACATCCAAATTAGATAATGCTTAAGCTTCATGTTTGGCTTAAAATGCTTATTTTTGACTTAGGCGAATATAAAAAAGACGCCTGTCATCACCTTATTATTGTAGCACTTTTAGGTGTTTATTACAAGCAATTATCTGACTAAACTTTAACAGTCTTTTTTAGCTAAAATTAGGCAAAAATACGAAGTCTGTAAGACTTATTATTTAACTTAGCACGCATTTGGTCGATTATGGCAAATTCCGACATTCTTAATTCGCTAGCTAAGGCAGCTGACGTTAAAGAAACCTCTAAAGTTTCACCGCGCAAAGTGGCCCGACGCAGACAAGCCACAGCCGATTGACCAAAACGTTTAGCCAGTTCTTCCTTAAAAACTTCCACTACCCGCGCTGCCTCCACCTGGCTGGATAAACCCTGGCTGCGCAAGCGATCCCATATAACATTTTTTAAACTGTGGAACATATTTAATTACAATAAACCCATTTTGGTATAACGGCAATCATGTTGTGGCGCCCGCGCGTCAGCCTGGGCAAAAGAATCAGTCTTAATCGTCTGAATAATATTTTCAATAATCGCCAAATACTCCTGGACTAAAGCCGCTTGATCGACTGAATCGGCTAAAAATAATTCAGTTTGTTGGTTGGGTTCCAAATACCAATAAAAAGCCCCCGCCACCTTTTCTCGTAAAAATTGTTCCGCGGCCATTTGGTAAATTATTAATTGATCGTGATCTACTTTATTAAGATTACGGCGCGCCTCGCCACCGGTTTTATAATCAATGATCACTAACCCCTGCGGTGTTTGATCTAGCCGATCAATTTTACCAGTAAACTTATAATCACCTAAGCCCAACTTAAAAGATTTTTCCAAATATTTAGGCCGAGGCAGTGTTTTAACAAAAACATCATAAAAATTTTTAAGCTGCTTGGGACCACGTTCAGTCCGGTATTTCTGCTTATCCGCAGCGTTATCATACCAATCGTCAACCCAGGCTGCCTGATAAAAACTAAGCAAATCGGCAAAAGTCGGCAAGGTTACCTGCGCTGCCGCTTGGCTAAACAAATTACCCTGCTGCGCTCCCTGACGTTGTTGCCATAAACGTAAAAACTTTTCCAAAGTTGAATGTATAGTAATCCCAAAACTCATGGCGGCCGTTCCCGGCGCCGGTAAATTTAACAAATAACGGTACTTATACTCCAACGGGCATTTATAAAAAGCCGAAATAGAACTGAAAGAAAAACTTTTAGGTATAGGATAAACAGCTGTTTGTTTAACCAATACTACCGGTTTAGGCATAACGACTGCCGTCTTGGCCGGTGGTAGTTTAGGTTCAGACAACAAATTAAGTTCATACAAAAAACGTGACGGCTTACGTATGGTTTTACCAAAATAATCCTTAGCGTATGTCAAAAATATTCCATCACGAGCGCGCGTTAAACCAACATAGAATAGCCTTCTTTCTTCTTGTAGATGAACGTCGCCGGCGGGCAAAATTTCTTTTATTAATTGTGAAGGTAATTCAATTGGTTCGCGACGCTCCGTACTGGGAAAACGCCGGTCTACCAGCTGCACCAAAAAAACATAAGGCCATTCCAAACCCTTGGCTGAATGTACAGTAATAACCTTTACCGTATCCGGACCTTCTTCGTAATTGGTTGGTAACTCGCCTTCCTCACCGGCTTCCAGTTCCAAATTTAAATAAATCAAAAAATCCTTTAAAGTCCTGCTTAAACTATCCTCCTCAAACCTTTGTAACCGACGGTAAAAACTGGTCAATAAAAGCGCCTGGCGGGCGTTAGCCGGGTGAATTAATCTTTCATTAAATCCTAAATCTTCGACAATCCGCACATAAAGCTCACTGATATTCTTGTCCTTGGCTAGTTGGCTGTGACGGGCTAAATTATCTTCCAATTTTTGACAAATAACCAAACCAGCATTACTTAAATTCAAAGCCGAACGGGCTTGTAAACTCTGGTATAAGGAAACTGTCCGTCGTTTAGCGTAATTAACCAAAGTGGACAAATCGGAGGGTGGTAAAGCAAAAGTTTCCGAACTTAAAACACGATACAAAGCCTCGGTTTCGTGATAATTATCCAATAACTTTAAATAACTGATAATTTCCAGCACAATCGGTTCCTGATACAAACCCTTGCTGGCCACATAATCAAACGGCAATTGCCGGCTTTTTAGCTCACGCAAAAAGACTCCAGCTGAAGAATTAGCCCGCACTAAAATAGCAAAATCTTTCCAGGATAACTTTAACTTTTTTTGTAATTCTACAATCTTGTCTACCACTCCCCGCGCTTCGTCATCAGCCGTCTGATAAGATAATAACTCAATCATACCACGCTCGGAACGTTTGGCTGTTAATTTTTTAGACAGTTTGTTCTTGGCTGTAGCGGCCAATTTAGCTTCCAAGCGATAAGGATCGTTTTGTTTTATAAAAGCATAAGATAAATCCAAAATATTCTGGCCGCTACGATAATTGGTAGTTAAAAAAATCTCCCGCGACTGTGGGTAATCGCGCTTAAATTCCAAAATATTGGACAAAGAAGCGCCGCGAAACTTATAAACCGACTGATCGTCGTCACCTACTACAGTTACATTATTAACCGGGGCAGCCAATAATTTTATCAGCTCATACTGGGCATGGTTGGTATCCTGAAATTCATCAACCAACAAATATTTAAACCGGCGACGAAAAAGAGCCAACACTTGGGGCCGCCTGCGAAACAGTTGTAAAACATAAGTAATCAAATCACCAAAATCCAAAACACCCCTATCTAACAACAATTGTTGATAAATCCGGTAAGCTTGCGCTACTTCATTTAATCTAACGGCATCATCCTCGGCCAGTTCTCCAACCGGTAACAAATCAGTTGCCTGGTCAGATTTTTTTAATTTGGCGGATTTATTTTTAGTTTTTCTCTTCCTTTTGACAAACTCCACTGCCCCGCTATTTAAAGTCTGACTACGGGCAAATTCCATATATTGATCAGGTGTTATTTCCTCATCTTTAGCTCGAGAAAAATGCTGCAATAAAGCGTGAATAAATCTGGTTGGATTGCCTAAAGGACGATAATACTCCAAAGCAAACTTATCCAAGTTATTTCTTACCAACATCCATTGCTCGGTTTGATTAAGAATTTTAAAATCATTGGGCAAACCTATTTCCAAGGCGTAATCTTTTAATACCCGCTCGGCAAAAGAGTGAAAAGTAGTTACCCAAATATCCACATATCCCATTGGCAACAGGCAATCAACGCGTTCTTCCATCTCCTGAGCTGCCTTGTCAGTAAAAGTCAAGGCTAATATCTGTTCCGGCTTGGCTAAACCTTGTTCAATCAACCAAGACAAGCGTCGAGTAATAACTGTGGTTTTACCAGTACCAGCCCCCGCCACAATCAATAAAGGCCCGGCCCGATGGGTTACGGCTTGAATTTGTTCAGGATTTAAATCGGCTAACAGGTTATCGGCTGTTTTATCGGCTGACATAACTAATATTCTACCACGAAACAAACAGCCTTAAAAAATAATCACTTATTATGCCATTACCAACATCGTTCATCTATTAAACTCTTTCTATTGTTACCCGCCACTCATTATTATCTTCGTTTAACTGAGCGTAATAATTTTCCACTGTTAATTGTGGATATTTGGTTTCTATTATCTCCTGAGCTATTTCCATATCCGTCAGATGAGCAATCTTCTCGGCTGTATCACTGGCAAAAGCCGCCCGGCCGCCATAAGCCCCACAATCATTATGGTGAATTAAAAATACTTTCTGTATATTATGTAAAAACACAGAATTATCTATTTGCTCAATTAAAAAATATTTTTTCTCAGCGCTGGCTGATGAAACTAAATCCTTAGCCCCGCCCGCTACGGCCACTTGATCATATTTACCTTGATAACCTTTTTCCCTAAGCCATTCATGTAAACCAGATTGCAAACGCCAGTCCAGGCAATGAATTACTAACAGCTCACAAGTCTTATTAGTCATAACTATTAAAACTTTATAAGTATTATGAATGAATAATAAAAATATCTTAGACAAAAGTCAAAGCGGATTTTACCAAAAATCCGCTTAAAAAATTATAAATATTTTTTTAATTCACCTATGTCTACGCCATAAGTCCTCATTTTATGACCATAATTAACATGAAACAAAGAAATAATTTTATTATCTCGACTAGCAAAATCTGTATTATCAATAGCTTGAGTTAATAAAATCAACTGGTCAAATATAGTTAACTGCTGACGACCTATCCAGTCACAAGGAAAATGGCTGACTAAAATTAACAACTTTAAGTTTTTGTTTTTAGCAATTAATCTAATATCTTTTCCTATCGTAACCGCCTCGCTTGGCTTACCAAGCACACAACCGCCACCATGATAACCCAATAAATAAATCCTCTTTTCAAAAGAAAATAAATGGGTCAACTTATCATGACTGACCGCACAGTCTGGACAAAAAATGGCCACAAACCCGCCTTGCCTGCTTAAATTTTTATAATCCAAACTATAAAAGATATTTTTTTGTCTTAAATCAGAAACTATTAATAATTGCTCCTGCTGTGTCATTGCTTACCTACCTTTTGTTTTTTGTGTTTTTATTTTTAGACAGACTAAATTCTGTCCTCCAATTTAACTGGAGAACAATTTTCAAGCTGCCTATTGTTGCCCAGCGGACACACTAGATCCTTTTCGTTCGCGGTGTTTTCTAACTACTTTCAAACGAGCCAATTCTTTTTCCAGCTTAGCGGCTAAAGCTGTATAATCGGTCGCCTCGCTGGCACGAAGTTGCTCCATGGTTTGCTTGGCCCTCTTCCGCGCCTCTTCAGCCCGTTGTTCATCTATTTCCTCACCCCGCTCTGCTGTATCAGCCAGTATAATCACCTCACCTGGCCGAATGTTAATAAAACCACCCGACACTGCTAAATAAGTCTCCTGACCAGCGATCACCACCCGCATTACTCCGGGGGCTAAAGCTGCCACCAAAGGCAAATGATCGGCCAAAACAGTTATCTCTCCCATTTTAGTAGGCAAAGTCACAGCTTCCACTTCCGGCGCGTCAAAAACCACTCGTTCTGGCGTAGCAATTTTGAAGTGAAAAGTTTTCATAATAATATTTAACGGCTAATAAACAATTATAATTCACGAACTAATTTTAATTATCGCTAACCAATTAGCCGGTTACTTCTTCAATCCCACCTTTCATATAAAAAGCCTGCTCTGATTTATCGTCATGTTTACCTTCCAAAATTTCCTTGAAGCCGCGCACTGTTTCCTGGCGTGATACATACTTACCAGGCCGGCCGGTAAAAATTTCAGCCACAAAAAACGGCTGCGACAGGAAACGTTGAATTTTACGAGCGCGCGCCACAGTTAACTTGTCCTCTTCCGACAATTCGTCCATACCCAAAATGGCTATAATATCTTGCAGATCTTTATAACGCTGCAAAACACGCTGTACTTCACGAGCCACCTCATAATGCTCCTGCCCCACTATCTTAGGATCCAAAATTGTGGAAGAAGAATCAATCGGATCAACTGCCGGATAAATACCCGACTCTGTTAAAGCGCGGGACAAAACAACTGTGGAATCCAAGTGAGCAAAAGTAGTAGCTGGCGCCGGATCGGTTAAATCATCAGCCGGTACATACACCGCCTGCACTGAAGTTATGGAACCTTCTCGAGTGGAAGTAATTCTTTCCTGCAACTCGCCCATTTCTGTAGCCAAGGTCGGCTGGTAACCCACCGCTGATGGTATACGATTAAGCAAAGCTGACACCTCGGAACCAGCTTGAGTAAAACGGAAAATATTATCAATAAACAGCAACACGTCTTGTTTCATACTGTCACGGAAATACTCAGCCATTGTCAAAGCAGTTAAAGCCACCCTCGCCCTAACACCAGGCGGTTCGTTCATTTGGCCAAAAACCAAAGATGTTTTATCTAACACGCCAGAACTTTTCATTTCATGATACAAATCGTTTCCTTCCCGGGAACGTTCGCCCACACCGGCAAATACCGAGAAACCGCCATGCTCAGCTGCAATACTGCGAATTAACTCCATAATTACCACCGTCTTGCCCACGCCGGCGCCACCAAATAAACCCACCTTACCACCTTTCACAAACGGACAAATCAAATCAATTACCTTAATACCAGTTTCAAAAACTTCGGTCTTGGTGGACTGGTCAGTAAACTTAGGCGCGGGGCGATGGATTGATTCCAACCGCTCGGCTTTAACCGGCGGCTGGTTGTCCAGGGGTTGGCCTAAAGCATCAACCATACGACCTAAGGTTTCCCGGCCGACCGGCACAGAGATTGGCCGACCCAAATCATTAACCTCCAAACCGCGCGCCAAGCCATCAGTTGAACCCATGGCAATAGTACGCACTACACCGGAACCCAAGTGTTGCTGCACTTCTAGAATTAACTTTTCCTTGTTGAACAAGGTCACTTCTAAGGCTTGGTAAAGCGGCGGCACCTCCTTGGCAAAAGTAACGTCTACCACCGGACCAATTACCTGTACAACTTTTCCTGTATTCATAGGCTTCTTTTTAAAATTAATCTATAAAAATTATTAATTAATCAGCAATCGCTACTCGCCCGCCAGTGATGTCGGCCAATTCAGCCGTAATTGATGCCTGACGCGCCTGATTAAAAGCCAAAGTCAAATCATCTATCATATCTTTAGCCGCATCTGAAGCATTGCGCATGGCCATCATCCGAGCAGAATGCTCCGAGGCATCTGATTCCAACAAAGCTTGATACAATTGAATTTCCAATAATCGAGGTATTAACTGGTCCAAAACCTTTTCCACGCTTGGTTCAAACAAATATTCATAATTAAACACGCCTGATTTAACCGGACTTTTATCCAGTTTAAGACCGTCAGCTTGAGCCGCGCCCAAATACATATCATCAGCCAATTCAATCGGCAATAACTGTTTAATCCTTGGTTTTTGTTTAATTGGCGAAACAAAATCCGTATAAGCCATGACAACTTTATCATATTTACCTGACAAATAATCCGACAACACTAACTGGGCTACGGGCGTTACTTCGGATAAACGCGTAGTTACGTCCGGTTTAACAAATTCTGCCACAATTAAATGGCCGCGGCGGAACATAATATCGCGCCCTCGCTTACCCACTGCCACCAAATCGACTTCTAAATCCACCTGTTCACTTTTATGCTTAGCTAAATATTGGTGCACTTGATAAGCCAACTGATGATTAAAACCGCCGCATAAACCACGGTTGGAACTAACCATTACTAAACCAATGCGTTTCGTCTGCTCCGACTTTCTAAGCAACGGGTGGTGTGCTCGATTAACTTTAGCCGCCAGTTCACATAACATTTCCCAGCCTAACTGAGCATAAGTCCGGGTAGCCAATACGTTCATTACGGCCCGACGCATTTTTGCCGCCGACACCAACTCCATCGCCCTGGTTATCTGGCGAGTGCTTTTAATGGAACGCAACCTCCTTTTTATTTCACGAGTGGCTTGTGGCATGATAAATATCCAATCTTTTTCCAAATACTAATCTTACATCTTTTTAAAATCACTGATGACTTGCTTTAAATCTTCTTCAATTTCCGGCGTTAGCTCGCCCTTGACTTTTATTTCTTTTAACACGGGTTGCTCTTTCAGATAATTAAGAAACTTACTCTCCCAGTCGCGTATTTCCGTCACCGGCACATCGTCTAACTGCCCATTAACCAAAGCGTATAAAATTCCCACTTGCAACTCCACCGGCATCGGTTCAAACTGGCCTTGTTTAAGAATCTCAATTGTGCGCTTGCCTCGCTCAATCTGTTTCTTAGTAGTTTCATCCAAATCAGAACCAAACTGAGCAAAAGCGGCCAATTCTCGATATTGTGCCAAATCCAAACGTAAACGGCCAGCCACTTTTTTCATAGCCTTATTTTGTGCAGCTGATCCAACACGCGACACGGATAAACCAGAGTTAACCGCCGGACGCACGCCCTGATAAAACAAATCACTTTCCAAATAAATCTGACCATCGGTAATAGAAATAACATTGGTTGGAATATAAGCCGACACATCACCGGCCTGCGTTTCAATAATTGGCAGAGCGGTTAAACTGCCCCCGCCATTATCTTTAGACATTTTAGCCGCCCGTTCCAATAAACGAGAATGCAGATAAAATACGTCTCCGGGATAAGCCTCACGTCCCGGTGGACGGCGCAGTAATAAAGATATTTCACGATAAGCTACGGCGTGCTTGGATAAATCATCATAAACCACCAAAACTTCCTGTCCTTGGTGCATAAAGTATTCACCAATAGCGCAACCGCTATAAGGCGCCAGATAAGATAACGAAGCAGGGTCGGAAGCGCCAGCTACCACTATCGTGGTATAAGCCATGGCTCCACTCTCTTCCAACTTAGCTACCAATCGAGCCACTTTAGATTCTTTTTGTCCAATGGCAACATAAATACAATGCACCCCCGTGCCTTTTTGATTGATTATGGTGTCAATTGCCACAGCGGTTTTACCAGTCTGTCGGTCGCCTATTATCAACTCGCGCTGGCCACGTCCAATGGGAATCATGGAATCAATAGCCTTAATACCAGTCTGCAAAGGGGTATTTACACCTTGACGGGTAATAACACGTGGCGCTATACGCTCGACCGGATAAACTTCTTTGGTGTTAATTGGACCCTTGCCGTCTATCGGTTCACCCAATGGATTAACCACCCGACCAGTCATAGCTTCACCTACCGGAACAGATAATATGCGACCCGTAGCTTTAACAACTGCGCCTTCTTCCACTAATAAATAATCACCTAAAATCATGGCGCCTACTTGATTTTCTTCAAGATTCAAAGCCACACCAATAACACCATTGCCAAAATCCAACATCTCCGAAGACAAACAATCATTCAAACCTGATATTTTAGCAATACCGTCACCCACTTCCAACACTGTACCAACACGGGCAGTCGCCACAGAAGCTTCAAAATTCTTTAACTCGGCTTCTAGAGTTTTAACAAGTATATCCTTGCTGATGGTTTTATGCGCGTCTTTCATAAGCAATTAAATCAATTAACTAAATAACAAATTAATATTTATTTTCTTTGGGCTGCCCAGCCAGGGTGCTGTACAAACTATCTAAACGCCCTTTAACCGAAGCATCAAACCGCCGGTCATCTATTTGCACCACCGTACCACCCAACAAGTGCGGTTTAATTATAAAATTAGCTTCCACCGCCTGCTTTAAACTATAAGCAATCGCTTGTGTTAAACGGTCGGCGGTAGCCTTATCTAATGGCCGACTCGTAGCAATCTGCACTGTCTTAATACCCGACTGCTCATTCCACAACTGAATAAACTCTTTAATTATCCGCTTATGCCAACTAAACTTTTTGTGTCGCCACAATAAACGCCAAAAATTTTTAGTTAGAGCGGGTAAATCTTTCACCGGCGTAGTACTGGCGGCGTTTAAATAAGCTTGAGCGTATAAACGAGGGGTATATTTCATAACTAACGTCGCTTAGTAACTTCTTGAATAGCTTCTTCAACAAACTTATCATCAATCAATTGAGCTGGTAGCTTGCCCACCAACTTAACCAACGCCTGTGTTATTAAACGGGCGGCCTGCTGACGAAGAGCCTGCATTTGACTGGCTTGCTCAGCGGCAAAACTACGCCGGGCATCTTCCACAGCTTGAGCCGCTTCCTCTTTAACCTTAGCCATTACCTCCTGGCCGCGTTTAATTGCTTCCTGATTAGCCATCTCTATTATAGACTGCGCCTGTTTTTTGGCTTCCACGATAATCTGTTCTTTTTTTTGTTCTAAATTTTTAATTTCTTCTT
>Ga0272446_1005515_pt1 | contig 13892 bp, 17 predicted proteins | sample YNPCB0061_FD_194587 | JGI IMG/M metagenome (GOLD analysis project Ga0272446, IMG submission 194587) | Hot spring microbial mat communities from Yellowstone National Park, WY, United States - YNP-CB-006-1 | ecosystem: Environmental > Aquatic > Thermal springs > Hot (42-90C) > Sediment | place...
AGATTTAGGAGAAAGACATGGCTGAACCGATGAAGATCCGCGCCACCCTGAAGGGCGATGTAGCGGAGATCAAGTGCCTGATGAACCACGTGATGGAAACGGGCCTGCGCAAGGACGCGAAGACGGGGCAGGTGGTGCCTGCCCACCACATCACCAACGTGACCTGCGAAGTGGGCGGCAAGCAGGTGATGGACGCCCAGTGGGGCGGCGGCATCAGCAAGAACCCCTACCTGGCCATCCGCGTGAAGGGCGCCAAGGCAGGGGACAAGGTGGTGGTGAGCTGGGTGGACAACACCGGCGACAAAAATACCGCCGACGCGACTGTCGCCTGATGCTCATTGAGGAGCCGCGGGCCCGTCCCGGCGGCTCCCGCGCGAATCTGTTCCATCACTGGAGGACGGCATGAAGAAAATCCTGTTAGCCATGGCCGGCATCGGCCTGTTGACCGGGGCGGTCGCCGCCAACGCGGGCCCGGAAGAAGACCGCATGAAACTGGTGAACTATTTCACCCACAAGTACCCCGACGTGAAGCTGGAAAACTATGTCTACGGCGCCCTGGCTTTCGATCCCGATTCCAAGAGCCAGTACGACGCCATCATGGAGTTCCCGCCCTACGTCAGCCAACTGGAGAAAGGCGAGAAGCTGTTCAAGACCCCCTTCAAGAACGGCAAGACCTACGCTGATTGCCTGCCGAATGGCGGCAAGATGATCGCCGGCAACTACCCCATGTTCGACGAGGCCAAGGGCAAAGTGGTGACCTTTGAGGACATCATCAATGAATGCCGTGTCAAGAATGGCGAGGAGCCCTATGACTACGCCGATCCCAAGACCATGGGGCTGGTGACTGCCTACGCGCGGACCCTGTCCGACGGCATGAAGATGAACATCAAGGTGGAAAGCCCCGCCGCCATGAAGGCCTTCGAGGATGGCAAGAAGACCTACTACCAGCGTACCGGCCAGTTCAACTTCTCCTGCGCCTCCTGCCACGTGGATGCGGCCGGAAACCGTCTGCGTTCCGAGATCCTGTCGCCCGTGATTGGACAGGCCGTGCACTGGCCCGTGTTCCGTGCCGGTGAGAACCTGGTGACCCTGCAGAAGCGCTACGAAGGCTGCTACCAGAACGTGCGCCACGTGCCGGACAAGCCGGGCAGCACCCGCTTCAACAACCTGGAGTATTTCCACTCCTACCTCAGCAACGGCCTGGAGATGAAGGCTTCCGTGTTCCGCAAGTAAGCCGCGTCCCTTGCCGCCAGAGTCCGGGCGCCTTGCCCGGATTTTCATTTCCGGACCGGGCGGCTAGTGTGAATAACTGGCCCGTCTGGCCCATCGCTACCATTTACGGGGTGTGGGTGGCTCTTGACAATGCCGCACACGCCAATAAAGGAGAACCTCCATGTCCATGTCCCGTCGCGAGTTCCTGCAAGTCCTGGCCGCCGCCGCCGCTTCCGGTCTGGTGCTGGACAGCAAGTCCGTCCTGGCCGGCAACCTGCCCAGCAATTTCTATGACGCGCCGGCCGCCGGCAACGTGTCCTTCCTGCATTTCACCGACTGCCATGCCCAACTGCTGCCTATCTGGTTCCGGGAGCCCAGCGTCAACCTGGGCGTGGGCGGGGCCGTGGGCAAGGTGCCCCACCTGGTGGGCGACAAGTTCCTCAAGCACTACGGCATCAAGCCCGGTACGGCGGACGCCGCCGCCTTTACCTACCTCGATTTCGATACGGCCTCCCGTGTCTACGGCAAGGTGGGTGGCTTCGCCCACCTGAAGACCCTGGTGGACAAGATGCGCGCCTCCCGCCCCGGCGCCCTGCTGCTGGACGGCGGCGACACCTGGCAGGGTTCCGCCACCTCCCTGTGGACCAACGCCCAGGATATGGTGGACGCCTGCATCCAGCTGGGGGTCAACGTCATGACCCCCCACTGGGAAGCCACCTTCGGCGCCAACCGGGTGATGGAAGTGGTGCAGAACGATTTCGCGAAAAACGGCGTGGACTTCGTGGCCCAGAACGTCATCACCAACGACTTCGGCGACCAGGTATTCAAGCCCTACACCATGAAGCAGATGAACGGCGTGCAGGTGGCCGTCATCGGCCAAGCCTTCCCCTACACCCCCATCGCCAACCCCCGCTACATGGTGCCCGACTGGTCCTATGGCATCCGCGACGAATCCATGCAGAAGTTCGTGGACGAGGCCCGGGCCAAGGGCGCCCAGGTGGTGGTGGTGCTGTCCCACAACGGCATGGACGTGGACCTGAAGATGGCCAGCCGGGTGAACGGCATCGACGCCATCTTCGGCGGCCACACCCACGACGGCGTCTACCAGCCCGTGCCGGTGAAGACCCCCAACGGTGGCACCTGCCTGGTGACCAACGCCGGTTCCAACGGCAAGTTCCTGGGCGTGATGGACTTCGACGTCAAGAACGGCAAGATCAAGGGCTGGAAGTACCGCCTGTTGCCCGTGTTCTCCAACTTCCTGGCGGCCGACCCCAAGATGGAGGCCCTCATCAAGAAAATCCGCGCCCCCTACGAGGCGAAGCTGAACGAGGTGCTGGCCTACACCGAGGACACCCTGTACCGGCGCGGCAATTTCAACGGCACCTGGGACGAGATCATCTGCCAGGCCCTCATCGAAGCCAAGGGCGCCGACGCCGCCTTCTCCCCGGGGGTGCGCTGGGGCACCAGTATCCTGCCGGGCGAGCCCATCACCTACGAACGCATGATGGACCAGATGGCCCTGACCTATCCCGCCACCACCTTGAACGAAATGACCGGCGAGACCATCAAGACCATCATGGAAGACGTCTGCGACAACCTGTTCAACGCCGACCCCTACTATCAGCAGGGCGGCGACATGGTGCGCACTGGTGGCATCGAGTACACCATCCGGCCCAACGAGACCATCGGCAAGCGCCTGTCCGACTTCCGCATCAACGGCAAGCCCATGGATGCCAACAAGAAGTACAAGGTGGCGGGCTGGGCTTCCGTGAACGAAGGCGTCACCGGCACCCCCATCTGGGACGTGGTGGCCGATTACCTGCGCACCAAGAAGGTCATCCGGGGCACCAAGCTGTATCGGCCCAAGATCGTCGGCATGGAGGGCAACCCCGGCTTGGCCTGATCCGCTTCCCTGCACTGTGTTTCGGCCCGCCTTTGCGGGCCGAACGCTTTACCCCCCTTTCTCCTTTGGCCAGGGGGAGTGAGGGAACCCTACATGGCCGGGCATGAGGCTTTCCTGCTTGGGGGGCAGTCCCAACTGGCGCGGCAGCGTCTCGGCAACTACCGATGCTGTACGGAGGCCTCTGGTGCGTTCGCATCATGGGGCCGGCGTCGTCAAACCGTTAACCTTGCAAGCCCGCCCGCCCTGAAGGAATGATCCTAAAAACCTCAGTTGACCGCTGGGTGGCCATTGAGAAGGCGCATGAATCGTGACGTTTGTTGCTGTATTCACGCTCACCTGGAAGGTGAGCCCGCTACGCGCCCGCTTTGTGGTCCTGCGGCCCATCCCTCGCTGCGCTCGGGACCAGCACTACGTGCTGTCCTGCGCCCTACGGGCTGGTCACTCCTCCTTGCAGGGAACGACCCTGCGACGTCGTCGCTTCGCGCCAGACACCCGCCTGGTCCGGCCTTCGGACGCGTTCAACTGAGGTTTTTAGGATGAATGACGCACTGGGCATGGTGATGGCATTTTTGGCGGGGACGGCGCTGGGCTTGTTGGTCCTGTTCTGGCAGCGGGGCCGCTGGCTGGCGCGGGTGGCCAGCCTGGAGGCGGAGGTGTCCGGCCTGGCCGCCCAGTTGGCGCAAACGGAACGGGCCGAGGCGGAGAAGCTGGCCCTGCTGGAGAAGGCGGAGACGAAGCTGGCGGATGCCTTCAACGCCCTGTCCGCCCAGGCCCTGAAGAGCAACAACCAGGCCTTTCTTGACCTGGCCAAGCAGAACCTGGCGGCCTTCCAGGAGGCGGCCAAGGGCGACCTGACGGCCCGCCAGCAGGCCGTGGAGGGCCTGGTGAAGCCCTTGGCGGAGACCCTGGAGAAGCTGACTGCCCAGCAACAGGAGATGGAGAAGGCCCGGGCCGGGGCCTACGCCACCCTCACCGAGCAGGTGAAGGGCCTGCTCACCGCCCAGCAGGACCTGCGCGGCGAGACGGGCCGCCTGGTATCCGCCCTGCGGCGCCCCGAGGTGCGGGGCCGCTGGGGCGAGGTGCAGCTTCGGCGGGTGGTGGAGATGGCGGGCATGCAGAATCACTGTGACTTCTTCGAGCAGGAAGCCACGGAGGACCGGCGGCGGCCCGACATGGTGGTGCGTCTGCCCGGCGGCAAGACCGTGGTGCTGGATTCCAAGGCCCCGGTGGCGGCCTACCTGGAGGCGGTGGAGGCGGATCATGACGATGCCCGCCACAAGGCCCTGGCCCGCTTCACCCAGCATGTGCGCACCCACGTGCAGCAACTGGCGGCCAAGACTTACTGGGACCAGTTCCAGCCCGCGCCGGAGTTCGTGGTGCTGTTCCTGCCGGGCGAGGCCTTCTTCAGCGCCGCCCTGCAGGAAGACCCGGAGCTCATCGAGTACGCCAGCGACAGGAAGGTGATCCTGGCCACCCCCACCACCCTGCTGGCCCTGCTCAAGGCCGTGTATTACGGTTGGCGCCAGGAGGCCCTGGCGGACAATGCCCGCCAGGTGAGCCAACTGGGCGCCCAGCTCTATGAGCGCCTGGCCAAGCTGGGGGAGCATTGGGCCAGCGTGGGCAAGAACCTGGGCCAGGCGGTGAAGGCTTACAACGATGCCACCGGATCCTTGGAGGCCCGGGTGCTGGTGACCGCGCGCAAATTCGAGGAGTTGAGCGTCAGTCCCGCGGGCAAGTCCATCCCGGTGCTGCCCGTGGTGGAGCAGGTGCCCAGGGAATTGCAGACGCCTGAATTGAACCGCGACTGATGGGCATGGGTTCCGCATGGATGCTGGTGGCCGGCCTGTGCTTCGCCCTCATGAGCGCGGTGGTGAAGCAGTCCGCCCACTGGTTTACCGGCGCGGAGCTGGTGTTCTATCGCTCCCTTTTCGGCTTCGTGCTCATCGCCGTGCCCATGCTGGGGCGCCATCGCCTGGCGGGAGCGGGAGTGCTGGCCGGCGAGCATCTGGCGCTGCACCTACGCCGGGGCCTGGTGGGCTTTCTGGCCCTGGCCACCTTCTTTCACGCCCTGGTGCACCTGCCCATGTCCATGGCCGTGACCCTCAACTACGCCTCGCCCCTGTTCCTGGCCCTGCTCATGCCCTGGCAGCTCAGGGAACAGCCCAGCCTGCCCCAGTTTGCCGCCGTGGCCCTGGGCTTCGTTGGGGTGGTGCTGCTGTTGCGGCCCTGGCATGGGCCCTCGGCAGACCTGGGTGCCGGTCTCATCGGCCTGTTTTCCGGGGTGATGGCGGCCTTTGCCTACATCCACGTGCGCAAGCTGGGCCGCCTGCGGGAGCCGGAATGGCGCACCGTGTTCTGGTTCTCCGCCGTATGCGTGGTGGGGGCGGGGGCCCTGGCCACGGCCACCGGCTGGCATGAACTGCATCTGGAGCACCTCCCCTGGTTGCTGTTGCTGGGCCTGCTCGCCACGGCGGGGCAGCTGGCCATGACGCGGGCCTACCGCAGGGGGCGCACCGCGCTGGTGGCCAGTTTTGCTTTCAGTACGGTACTGTTCAGTGCCTTACTGGACGCCTGGTTTTTCGGTGAAAATCTCCACGCCAATGCCTGGGTCGGTATGGCCGTGATTGCGACAGCCGGCATCTGGGCGGCACAACTGAGCTTGGGGGACAAGAAATGATCACCACCGCAGTGCAAGGCAACCTGGTCAGCGTCTCCGTCATGGGGGAGTTCACCCTGGCGGACTACAAGGAATTCGAGCAGTCCGTGCTCTACAACCTCCGCTTCCAGGGCGGCGTGAACCTGCTCCTGGACCTGCGCGACATGGTGAGCTACACCCTGGACGTGGCCTGGGAGGAGATCAGATTCTCCCGCGATCATCGCTACGACTTCCGCAAGATCGCCGTGGTGACCACGGACGAGTGGATGGTGTGGATCGCCTGGCTGAACCGGCTCATCGTGGATGGCGAGGTGCGGGTGTTCGACGACCCGGGCCTGGCCCTGGAGTGGTTGCAGGCCGAAGGCTGAGGGGGTCATTCCGGCCCAGGCCGGAATCCAGACCTCCCATGGACCCCGGTTTGCACCGGGGTGGGCACATCAAACCTCCACGATCTCGAAGTCGTGGGTCATCTGGGCCGTCTTGCCCAGCATGATGCTGGCGGAGCAGTACTTCTCCGCCGACAGCCTGATGGCCCGGTCCACCACTTTGGGGTCCAGGTTCCGGCCCTTGACGGTGAAGTGCATGTGGATACGGGTGAATACCTTGGGATGGTCCCCGGCCCGCTCGGCATCGATCTCCACCTCGCAGTCCACCACATCCTGGCGGCTCTTTTGCAGAATCATGATCACGTCCACGGAGGTGCAGCCGCCGGCGCCCATGAGCAGCATCTCCATGGGACGGGGGCCCAGGTTCTTGCCGCCGATGTCCGGGGCGCCGTCCATGATGACGGCGTGGCCGCTGCCGGATTCAGCCATAAAGCAGACGTTCTCGACCCATTTGACGCGGGTTTTCATGGTGTTTTCCTCTTCATGTGTAGTCAGTCCCGTAGCTTGTACCACAGCAGCCCGATCCATTCGTGGCTGGCCAAACAACTGTTCAGCAGGGCCGGGGCGCTGGGGATGAAATCAAACAGTTCCGGTGCGCCGTAGCGCTTGTAACCGGTGCCGGCGGGAATGACGGTGAGGCCGGTGCGTTCAAACTCCGGCACGGCCCGGGCCAGGTGCCAGGCATGGGTCACGAGGTAGATACGCCTGACACCGTCCCGGGCCAGGATGTCCGCCGAGAACCGGGCATTCTCCCGGGTGTTCCGGGAACGGTCCTCCACCCAGCGCACCGGCACCCGGTATTCGTCCCGCAGCACGGCGCGCATGATCTCGGCTTCGGATATCGCCTCGCCCCCCGGCGCGCCTCCGGTCACCAGGATGGGCTTGCCCAGCTTGCGGGCCAGGTGGGCGCCGTAGCGCACCCGTTCCTGGGTGAAGTGCCCGACCGTGTCGCCACCGTACTCCACCGAATTCTTGACCCGTCCGCCGCCCAGGATGACGATGGCGTCTGCCTCCCGGCCGGTGAGGGGGATGGGGGGTGGCATCAGGGTGTCGAGGAATCTTTCCGCCACGATGGGGGTGGACAATATCCACAGCCCCGCCAGGCTGGCCGCCAGCAATCCCTTGCCCAGCCGTGGCCGGCGACGGAGCAGCAGGAGTCCGGCTCCGCCCACCATCAGCAGGTTCAGGGGCGGCAGCAGAAAGGCGGCGAAGAAGTTGGTAAGCAGCCAGGAAAAGGTCATGGTGGCAGATTATCGCGGCGGCCGGCCGGGGGTGAAAGTCCGGTTTGACAGAAGTCTGGACAACCCCATAGAATCACGCGCTTTCCGCAGTCCCCCTTTGGAACAGAACATGAAAACCTTCTCCGCCAAGCCCCACGAGGTTCAGCACGGCTGGTACGTGGTGGACGGCACCGACAAGGTGCTGGGCCGTCTGGCCTCCGAGATCGCCCGCCGCCTGCGCGGCAAGCATAAGGCCATCTACACCCCCCACGTGGATACCGGTGACTACATCGTCGTGGTGAACGTGGACAAGCTGAAAGTGACCGGCAACAAGGGCGAAGACAAGAAGTACTTCCGCCATTCCGGCTACCCCGGCGGCATCTATGAGACCAACTTCGACAAGATGCAGGCCCGCTTCCCCGGACGCGCCCTGGAGAAGGCCGTGAAAGGCATGCTGCCCAAGGGCCCCCTGGGCTACGCCATGATCAAGAAGCTGAAGGTCTACGCCGGCGCCGAGCACCCCCACGCCGCCCAGCAGCCCCAGACCCTGGAAATCTAAGGAATCCCCATGATCGGCAACTACTACTATGGCACCGGCCGCCGCAAGAGCTCCGTCGCCCGCGTGTTCCTCAAGGCCGGCTCCGGCAACATCATTGTCAACGGCAAGCCTGTGGACGAATACTTTGCCCGGGAAACCGGCCGCATGGTCGTGCGCCAGCCCCTGACCCTGACCGAGCGGACCACCAGCTTCGACATCATGGTGAACGTTCATGGCGGTGGCGAATCCGGCCAGGCCGGCGCCGTGCGCCACGGCATCACCCGCGCCCTCATCGAGTACGACGCCGCCCTGAAGGGGGACCTGAAGCGTGCCGGCCTGGTGACCCGGGACGCCCGCGAAGTGGAACGGAAGAAGGTCGGCCTGCACAAGGCGCGCCGTCGCAAGCAGTTCTCCAAGCGTTAATCCATGGTTTGGATGTAAGCAACGCTGCGAAAGAGCCGCCTCCGGGCGGCTTTTGTTTTGGCCAGGTCCTTACAAAGGAGTGACAGCATGATCAAGGTAGGCATCGTCGGCGGCACCGGCTACACGGGCGTGGAACTGCTGCGCCTGCTGTGCCAGCACCCGGAAGCCCAGCTCACCGCCATCACCTCCCGCAAGGAGGCCGGTATGCCCGTGGCGGATATGTTCCCCTCCCTGCGCGGCCGGGTGGACCTGGCCTTTTCCACCCCCGAGGATGCGGCCCTGAAGGCCTGCGACGTGGTGTTCTTCGCCACCCCCAACGGCGTGGCCATGCAACAGGCCCGGGAATTGCTGGAGGCGGGCGTGAAGGTCATCGATCTGGCCGCTGACTTCCGCATCCAGGACATCGAGGTGTGGTCCAAGTGGTACGGCATGGAACACGCCTGCCCGGACCTGGTGGCCGAAGCGGTGTATGGACTGCCGGAAATCAACCGGGACAAGATCAAGGGCGCACGCCTCGTCGCCAACCCGGGCTGCTATCCCACCGCCGTGCAACTGGGCTTCCTGCCCTTGGTGGAAGCGGGGGTCATCGACACTGGTTTCCTGGTGGCGGACTGCAAGTCCGGCGTGTCGGGGGCTGGCCGCAAGGCGGAAGTCCACACCCTGTTCCCCGAGGCCAGCGACAACTTCAAGGCCTATGCCGTGCCGGGCCATCGCCACCAGCCGGAGATCCGCCAGGGTTTGAGCCGTATGGCCGGCCACGATGTGGGACTGACCTTCGTGCCCCACCTCACCCCCCTGATCCGGGGCATCCACGCCACCCTCTACGCCCGGCTCACCCGGGAGGTAGACCTGCAAGCCTTGTTCGAGCAACGCTACGCCAACGAATATTTCGTCGACGTGCTGCCCGCCAAGGGGCATCCGGAAACCCGTTCCGTGCGGGCCTCCAATCTTTGCCGTATCGCCGTGCACCGGCCCCAGGGGGGGGATACGGTGGTGGTGCTGTCGGTCATCGACAACCTGGTGAAAGGGGCGGCCGGCCAGGCTGTGCAGAACATGAACATCCTGTTCGGCTTCGCCGAAAACCTGGGGCTGACCCAAGTGCCCGTATCTCCTTGATACCGCTTGGGTCTTTGATTGACTTGGGCCTTGTCCGGTCGGACAATGCCCCCACTTATGCGCAGTCAGTCGCATATCCCATACGCATAGGAGCCTCTCCATGAACGCCACCACCGAAATGTCACCCTTCAACTTCACCGACAGCGCCGCCAACAAGGTCAAGGCACTCATCGAGGAAGAGGGCAATCCCGAACTGAAACTGCGCGTCTTCGTCACCGGCGGCGGCTGCTCAGGCTTCCAGTACGGCTTCACCTTCGACGAAGTGACCAACGAAGACGACATGGTCATGCAGAAGAACGGCGTGACCCTGCTCATCGACCCCATGAGCATGCAGTACATGATGGGCGCCGAGATCGACTACACCGAGGGCCTGGAAGGCGCCCAGTTCGTCATCAAGAATCCCAACGCCGTGTCCACCTGCGGTTGCGGTTCATCCTTCTCCGTCTGAACCGGATGAAGACGGGCAAAGGCGGCGTTAAGCCGCCTTTTTCGTTTGGAGCGCCCATGAGCAGCAAGAAACCCATCGTGGTGATCTGTCCCACCTGCGGCAATTCCGTGGCCTGGGTGCCGGAAAACAAGTGGAAGCCCTTTTGCAGCGAGCGCTGCAAGCTCATCGACCTGGGAGAATGGGCGACGGAGAAGTACCGGGTTCCCGCCGCCCCCACGGACAGTTTCGAGGACGAGGCAGGCCAGTAGCGCTCAACCCTACGCCCCGCCCCGCTTGCCTGTCATCGGGTGAGGGTCTTCACCCCATCCGGCGTGCCCATCAGGAACACGTCAGCGCCCCGGCGGGCAAACAGGCCCACGGTCACCACGCCCACGATCTGGTTGATCTCCGATTCCATGGCCACCGGGTCTAGGATGGACAGGCCATGCACGTCCAGGATGACGTTGCCGTTGTCGGTGGTGAAGCCGGCCCGCAGCACGGGATTGCCGCCCATCTTCACCAGCTGCCGCGCCACGTAGGAGCGGGCCATGGGAATGACCTCCACCGGCAGGGGGAACTTGCCCAGCACGTCCACCAGCTTGCTCTGGTCGGCGATGCAGACGAACTTCTTGGCGCAGGCGGCCACAATCTTCTCCCGGGTCAGGGCGCCACCGCCGCCCTTGATCATGGCCATGTGGCGGGTGATCTCGTCGGCCCCGTCCACGTAGACCTCCATCTCGCCGGCGTCATTCAGGTCGATGACGTTGATGCCATGCTTCTTCAGCCGCTCCGCGGTGGCCACGCTGGAGGCCACGGCGCCGTCGATGCGGCCCTTGATATGGGCCAGTTCGTCGATGAAGAAATTGGCGGTGGAGCCGGTGCCCACGCCGATGATGCCGGTGGGCACATATTCCAGGGCAGCCCGGGCGGTGGCCTGTTTCATTTCGTCTTGGGTCATCATGATCGGATTCTCTTGGTCGTTTGAGGTCAACCCCGCGAGAATAGCGACCTTCTCCCGCCGCTTCAAACCGCATTGTTATGACCGACTATCTTGAGCGCATCCTCCTGGCCCGGGTCTACGACGTGGCCCATGAAACTCCCCTGGACGAGGCGCCCAACCTCTCCCGCCGCCTCAACAACCGGGTACTGCTCAAGCGGGAGGACATGCAGCCTGTGTTCTCCTTCAAGCTCAGAGGCGCTTACAACAAGATGGCCGGCCTCAGCAAGGCCCAACTGAAGCGGGGCGTGGTGGCCGCCAGCGCCGGCAACCATGCCCAGGGGGTGGCCCTGGCCGCCCAGGTGCTGGGCTGTCAGGCCATCATCGTCATGCCCGCCACCACCCCCCAGATCAAGGTGGACGCCGTGGCCAAGCGGGGTGCGGACGTGGTGCTGTTCGGGGATTCCTACGACGATGCCTATCACCACGCCAAGGGGATCGCCAAAACGGCGAAGATGACCTTCGTGCATCCTTACGATGACCCGGAGGTCATTGCCGGCCAGGGCACCATCGGCATGGAGCTCATGCGCCAGTCCCGGGCCCCCATCGACGCGGTGTTCGTGCCTGTGGGGGGCGGTGGCCTCATCGCCGGCATCGGCGTGTACCTGAAACGCCTGCGGCCGGAAATCAAAATCATCGGCGTGGAGCCGGAGGACGCGGACGCCATGGCCCGCTCCCTGTGCAAGAAGGAGCGCATCACCCTGCCCCAGGTGGGTATCTTCGCCGACGGCGTGGCCGTGAAACAGGTGGGGGAGGAGACCTTCCGCCTGTGCCAGCAATATGTGGATGAGGTGATCCGCGTCAGCAACGATGCCATCTGCGCCGCCATCAAGGACGTGTTCGAGGACACCCGTTCCATCCTGGAACCCGCCGGTGCCCTGGGGGTGGCGGGCCTGAAGGTATGGACGGCGCGGGAAAAGGCCAAGGGCAAGAATCTGGTGGCCATCGCCTCCGGCGCCAACATGAACTTCGACCGCCTGCGCTTCGTGGCGGAGCGGGCGGAACTGGGCGAGAAGCGGGAGGCGGTGCTGGCCGTCTCCATCCCGGAGCAGCCCGGCAGCTTCAAGAAGTTCTGCGCCCTCATCGGTGGCCGGGTCATCACCGAATTCAACTACCGCTATGACGACCCTTCCGTGGCCCATGTGTACGTAGGTATCCAGGTGCACAACCGACCCGAAGTGGACAAGCTCATCGATGCCCTGAAGAAGCACGACCTGCCGGTGTTGGACCTGTCGGACAACGAGATGGCCAAGCTGCATATCCGCCATCTGGTGGGGGGACGCGCGCCCCAGGCGAAGAACGAGGTGCTGTACCGCTTCGAATTCCCGGAGCGGCCCGGCGCCTTGATGAAATTCCTCAACAGCATGAGCCACGCCTGGAACATCAGCCTGTTCCACTACCGCAACCACGGTGCCGACTACGGCCGGGTGCTGGTGGGCATCCAGGTACCTCCCCAGGACAAGGCGGCCTTCCAGAAATTCCTGGATGGCCTGGGTTACCGCTACTGGAACGAAAGCCGCAACCCGGCCTACAAGCTGTTCCTGGCCTGATCTCAATCCGGGGCAGGCGTGGGCGGATGGAGCTTGCTGATTTTTTCAGCAGTGTACAAAATGCCTCTTCCATGAAGGAGGAAAGCCATGAACATCATCCGCGCCGCGGTCGTCGCCCTTTACCTGTCCGTTCCCTTGTTCGCTTCCTCTTACACCCATGCCCACGATGGCTATGACAAGGCACTTCAGGCCTACAGCTGTGTGGACTACCCCAAGGCCATCAACCTGTTCAAGACCTATGCCGAACAGGGCCACGGTCTGTCCCAGTACATGATGGGCATCATGACCGAACAGGGACAGGGCACCGAGCCCGACGTGGATACCGCCTTCCGCTGGTATATGAACGCCGCCAAACAAGGCATCCCCGACGCCTACTTCGCCCTGGCCGATATGTACAAAAAGGGCATCAGCGTGGCGAAGGACCTGGTACAGGCCTATGCGTGGTTTGACCTGGCCAAGCAGGGGGGGCACAAACTGGCGGGAGACATGCTGGAAAGTTTGGCCAAGGAGTTGAAGCCCGAGCAGATCGCCGTGGCCAAGAAATTCGAGCAGGAATGGCTGGCCAAGTTGCCGCGATGAGCGTGCCCAGGACAACGCCGGTTTGTCCCCGGAGCCACACAGGTGGCGGACTGCCTGGGGCGCCCCTGATCGGCCCCCCCGCCGGCATCAGCCCCGGGCCGGCTCCATCACCGCGTCCAGATTGAGATTGTCGCAGTAGTCGAAGAAGTCGCCCCGCAGGGTGGGCAGGTGCATGTCGGCGGGCACGCCGATGGTGATGTTCACTGAAAACATGGGGGTGCCCGTATGGGGCGCCGGGTAGGTCTCGGTGGCCAGTTCCTCGATGTTGATGCCCTGGCGCGCGAAGAACTCCGCCAGCTTGTGCACGATGCCCGGGTGATCCATGGCCACCACGTTGACCCGGTAAGGCACCAGGGGCTTGGCCCGCTCCTGGGGCCGGGTGCGCTTGTGAATGATGGTGAGGCCCAGTTCCTCCCCCATGCTGGCGGCCTTGTCTTCCAACTTGGTAAGGGCATGCCAGGGGCCGGATACCAGCATGAGAATGGCAAACTGTCCCCCCAGCACCGCCATGCGGGATTCCTCGATGTTGCAGCCGGCGTCCAGGATGCGGCTGGTGAAACGTTCCACCAGACCCACCTGATCCTCGCCGGAGGCGGTGATGGCCAGATAGTCGAGATTGCTCATGTTGGGCTCAACACAGGTTGGACAAGGCCACATTGTAAGGCACGGCACCGACTTGACCGCCCCCCAGGGTTCCCCGCAGCAGGATGTGGGTCTTGGTCCAGACATCCCGCTCCGCCGCCGCGTAGCAGCCGCTTCAGGAAACGCTGATTTATCCTAAAAACCTCAGTTGAACGCGTCCGAAGGCCGGACCAGGCGGGTGTCTGGCGCGAAGCGACGACGCCGCAGGGTCGTTCCCTGCAAGGAGGAGCGACAAAGCCAGGC
>Ga0272446_1005516_pt1 | contig 13891 bp, 12 predicted proteins | sample YNPCB0061_FD_194587 | JGI IMG/M metagenome (GOLD analysis project Ga0272446, IMG submission 194587) | Hot spring microbial mat communities from Yellowstone National Park, WY, United States - YNP-CB-006-1 | ecosystem: Environmental > Aquatic > Thermal springs > Hot (42-90C) > Sediment | place...
AGGGAGGTTCAGCCCGACCCTGCCGAACGAGCCGCACGAAGCGTAGCGAAGTGGGGCGAGTAAGGCGGGTACACGCCCTGAATAATGATATACCAATAGTTATGAGCGATAATTGTTAAAGTTATGAAATCATGTGATTGAAAAAATATAAAAAGGGGCACAAAAAAGTACCCCTTATTTAGCATAAATTGCTCTCTTAATTTGCCCTGAGATAGGATTTAGTAAGTAATTTCGCTAGTCCAATGATAGATAAAGAGCTTAACATCATCAAAGCAGCCGCAAATAAAGGATGTAATAAAGCAGTAACACTTAAACTTATACCTATGGAATTGTATAATAAAGAGAATCCAAATATTTTTTTCAAGGAATTTTTTGCGTGTTTTGCATATTTTATCATAGAGGGCAATTGCAATAAGTTTTCTATGCGAATGAGAGCATCAGCTTCTGGTGTAAAAAGTGTATTTTGAGAAGCTACCGCGATGCTAATATCGGCTTTTTTTAAAGCACCTGCATCATTTAAACCATCACCAATAAAGAGAACTTTTTTTCCTTTTTTTTGCAATTCATCAATTTTTTCTAATTTTTCTAATGGGCTTAATCCATAAACTTGTTGATGTTCAGGGAACCAATTATTCCAATAGGATTTATTAGCATTTTTGTCTCCAGATAAAATCCATTGTTCATATCCATTGAGGTTGTTAAGCATGTCCTCAATGCCGTCATGAAGAGTAAATTGGTAGTCAAATTTACCTACAAAATTTTCATTATTTTTTAACCAAAGACCGTTATGCGGTGCATTTAGCCATGTATCGTTACCTAATTGCACATAGTCATTACCTATTTTTGCTTGAATTCCTTTACCTATGAGTTCTTGAAATTCTTGTGGTTCTATATATTCATGGTTAGCCCATTGAAAAACTGCTTTACTCAAAGGGTGTGTAGAGGAAGCGGTTAAACTTGCTACCAGAAATCGAACTTGTTCTTCTGTGAATTCATTGCTCAGAGGTTGAAAAGTTACTTTAGCGTGTTGAGGTTGAGTTAAGGTGCCGGTTTTATCAAAAACAATGGTATCAACTTCTGCTAAGGTTTCTATGTCCGTACCATTTTTTATAAAAAGCCCTTTGGCAGCTAATTGATTTTTTGCAAATCCGTAGGTAAAAGTTGAGGCTAATAATAAAGCGCAAGGACAGGCTACAATTAGGCAAGCGGTAAATACATTCCAAACCTGCTTTGGGTCATAAAAATACCAAAAAATAGCGGATAAAGTTGCAATCATTAAAATTCCTATTCCAAAGTATCTACCGGCTGTTTGTGTAAATCCTGTTAAATTAATTTTTTCTTTTTGAAAATCTGTATGATTCCATAAACTCACCAAATAACTATCGGAAACGGTTTTCAGAACACTTACTTCTATGTTAGCACCCACTTGCTTGCCGCCGGCATAAATTGTCTCCCCTGTCCTCACTGTTTGCAATTGTGCTTCACCTGTAACAAAATGATAATCAATGTTAGCCGTTCCTTTCAATAGGATACTATCCGCCGGTATGATTTCTTCGTTCCCGATGACCAATACTTGTCCAATTTTTAGTTCATTGACCGGTTGAAAGCGAACTGTATTTTGTTCTTTAATTCGAACAGCCAACGGAAAAAAACTCAGATAGGATTTATCAAAAGCAATTTTGGATTTTTGTATAGCTTGAAATCTTCTTCCTAAGAGCAATAAAAAAATAATCCCTGACATGGAATCCAAATACCCTGAACCGGTTGAAGTAACTATTTCGTAAAAACTCCTTAAATAGGTAACCACTAAAGACAAAAATATGGGGGCATCTATATGAATATATCGGTTGAGAAGCCCTTTCCATGCGGATTGGTAGATTTCCGAAGCCGAATACCAGAACGTTAAAGTTCCAAAAAACAAAGATAAATACCGAAACAGGTGTTCTAAACCGGGTTCGTGAAGCTCTGAGTCCCAAGCCAAATACTCAGGAAGGCTCAACATCATGATAATCCCAAAGGCTATCCCTGCTATACCGGTTTTTAGCCATTCTTCTCTATTCAGAGTTTTTTCAGAATTTTGTAGAGTTTCCATGCTCCAATAGGGTTCATACCCTATTTTTGCCATCAGGGCTACTAATTCTTTTAGTTTGAATTTTTTTTCATTAAACTGGATTTTAACACGTTGACGTAAAAAATCTACCTGCGAAAAATAAATATTGGCATTGAGTTTTTGTAAATTTTCTAAAAGAAAAATACAAGATTTGCAGTGCATCTGAGGTACATAAAACTCTACCTGTGTTTTTTCACCGTCTGAAAATGTAACAAATTTATTTCTTATAGACGGCTCTTCTAAGGCGTCCCAACGGTTTTGTTGTAATTTGGAAGACTGTGTATATCCGGGTTTTTCGGATAAATCGTAATAACATGTCAATTGATTTTGACTTAATAGTTCATAAACGTTTTTACAACCCTCACAACAAAAAATGTGATTATCAAAGTGTACTTTGTTAAGCGTAGCTTCAGCACCACAATGGTAACAAGTTTCTTTTACAACGGTTTTCATAATTATTGTTTAATTTTTTTTGAACAGCAAGCGCCCATTTTTCCTTTCTCCACTTGCTTTGGACTTAAATAAGGAATTCCTAAATTTAATCCTCTAACAATTAACAAAGTTGCCATAAAGAATAGGGCAAAAGATTGAATTTTATTACTGTATTGAGAAAATATACCTTTTATTTTGTTAGAAAAACGATGTAAAGCCCATAATGCGGGCAAGGTAGAAAAACCAAAAATGACCATAAATAAAGAAGAGGAGGCAGGTGAACCTACAATTAATGCAGCCGTTAAAGCTGTATAAACCAGTCCACAAGGTAGAAATCCAGACCAGAAACCTATCCAAAATGGATTGAAGTCAGACATCATTTTTTTTAAATTTCTTTGAACTGCCTCCTTCCATAATCTGGGTACTTTCCAATGATACCCAAAGAACACAAACATGATAATTATTCCTAATATTAGCGAGAAATATTGCTGAAAACCCGCTAATTTTACACTAAAGCCAATCATTCCTAATAATAAACCCATCAATGCGTAGGTTAAGGTTTTTCCTAAACCATAATAAGTAAAATAATGTACAGGTCTCGGCAACCATAAAACAATGGGTCCGCACATTCCTACACAGTGTAAACTACCCAAAAAACCCAAAACTATTGCAGAGGATACTTCATACCATTCCATAATTCTTATTCAATGATAGTTTTGATTTCTACAATAGTATCCAAAGGAAATGAACCCCATTGAATAGTAAGTTGGTAATTTCCTTTTCTTAAAAGGCTTTTTGAAAAGGGTTTTTGTAATTCCGATTGAAAATCTTTTGAAGCATCTGAATAACAATATCCCAAAACCTTAACAGGGATTGACTTTAAATGCTCGGGATATTCCCACCAAATTTCTTGTGTATTTTGATGAACACGAAAGGAATTTTCGTAAATAAGGCCTCTTTGCTTTGCATCAATGGTTTTTTGAAAGTTTAATTCTTTTTGGTAATAATTTTCATCTACTAATTCTACTTTACCCGTGTAGGCTAATCCAACGATGAATAAAATCATTACCACAAAACTCAAATAAAGTATTCCTAATTTATATTTCCAACTCATAACTTATTTGATTAAAAAGGTCCAAAAAATTGTGTTTTGATTTTTTTTATGACTTTATTATTTTCTTTTACCAATAGGTAAATTTGATTTTTAGCTTGTGATATTTCATTTTTATTAAGCAGCACAAATAAAACCTTTGAAGTTTCTTGTTCTGCATTTAAGGTATCAATTTTACCATTCACCCATTGAATTTCAGCATTTTTTCCTTCAATTTCAAAATTTAAAATACGAGATTGGTTAAGTTTGTTTTGAATTTTTAAAGTATAAAGATTAGAAATTTTTCCATTAGGTTGTTCTTGAAACAACTGCCCTTGTGAACGCATAATCAGGACATCTAAATCCGATTTAGAGAACATCAAGTAAGAGGTTAAAGTTACTAACAAAAAAAGAAAAATGGAATAGAAAATGACTCTGGGAGTAATGAGAGATTTTTGTTTTCCTTCTAAGGAATTTTGAGAAGCGTATTTAATTAATCCACGAGGCTTTTTGATTTTATCCATGATTCCATCGCAAGCGTCTATGCAAGCGGTACAATTTACACATTCCATTTGTGTTCCGTTACGGATATCAATACCTGTTGGGCATACTCTGACACATAAACCGCAATCAATGCAATCGCCTTTGGGGGTATCGGTATTTTTTTTATTTTTTGAGCGAGGTTCCCCTCGAACATAATCGTAAGCTACTACAATAGAATTTTTATCTAATAGGACACTTTGTAATCTACCATAAGGGCAAACTACCACGCATGCCATTTCTCTCAAAAATGCAAAAACAGCATAAAATATCGTAGTAAATACTAATATTAAGATAAATCCAACCAGATGTTCTGTTATAGGTTCAGTAATAATTTTTGTTAATTGTTTGATTCCAATGATATAAGACAAAAAGATGTTGGCAATTAGGAAAGAAAAAATCCAAAATATGGTATGTTTCAAAATTTTCTTAAAGTATTTTTCCGTGTCCCATTTTTTTTGGTTTAAGCGTTTTTGAGCTTCTGCGGAACCTTCTATCCAATATTCTATTCTACGAAATATCATTTCCATGAAAATCGTTTGAGGACAAACCCAACCGCAAAAAATTCTTCCAAAAACTACGGTAAACAGAACAATAGAAACAATAAAAGAGACTGCGGAAAGCATCAAAAGAAAAAAATCTTGTGGAGTAAAAACTATTCCAAAAAGTATGATTTTCCTATGAGGAATATCCAGCAAGAAAAGAGGATTACCGTTCCATTCCAGAAACGGTAATCCTACGAGTATGACCAAATAAAAAATTGTAAGAAAAGTTCTGTAGTTATAGTATCTTCCGGAAGGCTGAACAGCGTAAATCCATTTACGTTTTCCATCTTCCTTTACAAGGCTTGAACGGTCTCTAAAACTCTCGGCGGTATTCATAAGTTTTTAATTAAGACTTAGCTTGATTTTGAGAAAGAGAATCCTTTTGGGTTTCGGTTTCTTTCAATTCTTCTTTGAATAGTTTGCCTTGCGGTTCTTTTGCGTTAGGGAAGGATTTTCCGTGTTGAGATTTGATGAAGCTAATAATTTGCATAGTTTGTTTCCCTGAGATACTTTCTTTCCATGCGGGCATTCCTTTATCGGGTTTACCGTATTTAATGGTTTTAAAAATATCTTGAACGGTACCACCATGTAGCCAATAATCATCAATTAAATTCGGACCTACGGCAGCACCTTGTGCATTTTCACCGTGACAAGAACTACAAGTTTTGGAAATAAACAATGCCTTACCTTCTGCGATATCTTTATCATCAGTAGAAATCTTGACGTTATTTTCATCAATGATTTCGGTGGCGCCCTTTTGTGCCATTCTTTTTTCTAATTCTGCATTGGCAGCTTTTACCTCTGCGTAATACTCTTCTTCCATCAACTTACCGGGACCTCCGCCATGATAATACCAAAGGTAAATAGGAGCCCAAATAATTGTTCCAATGAAAATATACTGTAGCCAGGGCGGCATAAAATTGTTCAGTTCTTTGATACCATCATAGTCATGGTCTGTAAGAAGTTCTTTTTCTTTTTCTTTCGGAACAAGCGCATTAATTTTTTCCCACCATGCAGCAAATCCCGATAGTTCACCTTCTACTTTTGGCTTTGGTGGCTCCATCATATAAATAAACATGGCTATCAAACCAACCATCGCTAAAATTACCAAAGCAAGAATAACCGCTATCCATAGCAAAATAGTATTTAACAGTTCATAAGACATTCCAATTCCTGATTCTGCGTTCAATAATGAACCCGTTGAAAGTAATAAGAAAGCTATGGCGCTAATCTTTTGTGTTTTTCTTAGATTGAAAGTGACCTTAGCAGCTTTTACTATGATTCCTGCTAATATTATTATAAGAATTTCTTCAATGATAATGCCACCAATCAAAAAGTAAGTTACATATTTGGAAGCAAAAGGACTTACTTCACCTTGTTGAACATCTTGCCCAAAAAGAAATGAAGTAAGTAAGGTAAACAACATAAATAAAAAACTTAATTTTATTTTTTTCATAACACAATTATTTTGAATTTTCATTTTCATTTAAATCAAGCGGGATGCTTTTCATTTTTTTAACCTGATTTTTATCTAACTTCCATACCCAAATTAGAATAGCAAGGAAGACTGTAAAGGAAAGAATCAACCCAATGAAAGGATAAATATCTATTCCTTGAATACTCTCTAAATAATTTCGAAATTTCATATTGATGACGATTTACTTGGTTAAAGCTACTTGTTCCTTTTTTTGTATATCAGTACCCAAACGCTGTAAATAAGCGATTAGAGCGATGATTTCCTTATTAGGGTTTGCCTTGATATTTTTATCTTGAGCTTTTAGTTTTTCTGCAATTTCTTTTGCTTGATTCTGCATATCAGTAGCGGCAATCATTTCATAGCCGTCTTCGTAAGGTACTCCCAGAGTTTTCATAGCCTTAATTTTAGAAGAAATTTGAGATGCGTCGTATTCATTTTCATAGAGCCAAGGATATGGAGGCATCACTGAGCCGGGAGAAACGGACGTAGGGTCGTACATGTGTTTGTAATGCCAAGACTCATTGTAGCGTATTCCTAGTCTGTGTAAATCCGGTCCGGTTCTTTTGGATCCCCACTGGAAAGGGTGGTCATAAACATACTCACCGGCTTTTGAATATTCACCGAACCTTGCTACTTCGTGCCTGAAAGGGCGAACCATCTGTGAATGGCAAGTATAACACCCTTCTCTTATGTAAATGTCTCTTCCTTCCAATTCCAATGGCGTATATGGCTTAACACTTGTGATAGTTGGGACGTTGGATTTCACCAAAAACGCAGGCACAAATTCAACAATGCCACCAATTGCAACTGCTATGGCAGCTAACCCCAGCATGAGCATAGGTCTCGCTTCAATTCTTCTATGAAGGGTATGATTTTCTTCGTTTAATTCACCTTTGGAATAGTAAGGAATAGCTTCTGCCTCTTCATTATCTTGAAATCTACCTTGCGCAGCAGTTTTCCATAGATTATAAACCATAATGAAAACACCAACCAAATAGAGTGTACCACCGATAGAACGTGCTAATTGCATAGACCAAACTGCATCACGTGCCTGCTGAAAAGAGTACTTTAAAACCCCTTCATCCGTGAATTCTTGTAGCATTAAGGTCTGAGTAATCCCGGAGAAGTACATGGGTACTGCGTAAATAATGATTCCCAGTGTACCTAACCAAAAATGGACGTTCGCTAAATTCTTTGAATAAAGTTGAGTTTTCCACATTTTGGGGAACAACCAATAAAAGATTCCGAAAGTTAAAAATCCGTTCCAGCCCAATGCACCCACATGCACGTGAGCCACTATCCAGTCGGTGTAATGCCCAAAAGCATTTACATTTTTCAAAGAAAGCATCGGACCCTCGAAGGTAGCCATACCATAACAAGTAATCGCTACTACTAAAAATTTCAAGACAGGTTCTTCACGAACTTTATCCCACGCACCTCTTAAAGTTAATAGTCCGTTCATCATACCTCCCCATGATGGAGCAATAAGCATAACAGAAAAAACCGTACCTAAGGATTGTGCCCAATCCGGTAGTGCAGTGTACAATAAATGGTGAGGTCCTGCCCAAATATACAAAAATATTAACGACCAAAAGTGAACAATCGATAACCTATAAGAGTAAACAGGTCTTTCAGCAGCTTTAGGTAAAAAATAGTACATCACACCTAAGTAAGGGGTTGTCAAAAAGAAGGCAACAGCATTATGTCCATACCACCATTGAACCAAAGCATCTTGAACTCCTGCATACCATGAATAACTTTTTAATAGGGAAATTGGTAATTCAAAAGAATTGACAATATGCAGCATGGCAACGGTTACCCATGAAGCAATGTAAAACCATATAGCTACATAAATATGGGATTCCCTTCTTTTGATGAGGGTTCCAAACATATTGATACCAAAAATTACCCACACTATTGTAATCGCAATATCTATTGGCCACTCTAACTCTGCGTATTCTTTGCCCGTTGTATAACCCAAAGCAAGAGTCAGGGCTGCTGCTACAATGATACTCTGCCACCCCCAAAAATGAAGCCAACTTAAGGTATCACTAAACATACGGGTCTTTAGTACTCTTTGCATAGAGTAATAAGCACCCATAAAAATACCGTTTCCTACAAAAGCAAATATTACAGCATTCGTGTGTATAGGTCTTGCTCTACCAAAAGTGGTATAAGCATTTCCCAAATTAAAACTCGGGTCCACCAATTGCAAAGCAACCAATAAACCCACCAACATACCCACCACCCCCCAAAGAATGGTAGCAATGGCAAAATACTTGACAATTTTATTGTCATAATAAAATTTCTCGGGCATACTCATAATACTTTTTTATTTTTTTGTAATCATTAAAATAATTTAGGGTTTTCATAGTCAATTGAGATTTTTGATTTAATAAAATTTAGGGTTTTTTTATGTCAGAAGGCTCTGAATTTTCATTAAGTATTCTCACTGCAGGAGCAGTGGTGTCATCAAATTGTCCATCTTTCATTGACCAAACAAAAGCCGCTAGAAAGATTAACGAGATAACAAAACTTGCTATCATGAAAATGAAAAAGCTACTCATAACATTAAAATTACGCTTCAAAATTATGGCTGCTTATTCTTTTCTACTATGATGTTCATCATAAATAAATATGATTTTTATCACATAAAAACTTGATGAATATCAATATAAAACATGACAAAAATCATACAAAAACATGACGAAAATCATGTTTTTTTGCTTTTAAAAAAATCTTACTTTATATTTGTGGTAATTAAGGTTTTCAATCTTAATAAATTTTATATGCGAAATAATCACGTTAATGAAGACTGTTTAACTTGTAAGCAAAGATTGAATTCTATTTTTTGTGAGCTCAAAAATGAAGAATTATTGGAGCTTAATCAACAAAAATTTTGTTCTTTGTACAAGAAAGGACAGGTTTTATTTCATGAAGGTGCTAATCCTCATGCTCTTTATATCATTAATTCGGGTAAAGTAAAGTTATTAGTGAATGTAGATGGTAAAGAACAGATTGTCCGTTTAGGACAAAACGGCGATACCATTGGTTACAGAGCTTTGTTAAGTAAAGATAAATATTCAGCAACCGCAATTACTATGGAGGACAGCAAAATTTGTACTATTCCCTCTCAATTTTTTTTCAAGATTATTGAAGAAAATATTAAAGTTGCAATGTCTTATACCTCTTTGCTAGCCAAAGAACTAAGAGAGGCACAAACTAAAATGGCTGAGTTGGCATTAAAGCCTGTTCGGGAACGTATCGCTGAAGCGTTAATTGTTCTCAAGGAAACCTTTGGTTATGACCAAGATGGGCAAACCATTAACGTTAATATCAGCCGTGAAGAGATTGCTCAATTGGCGGGTACCGCAACAGAAACTTCTATTCGTTTGCTTTCTGAACTCAAAAAATCCAATATCATTGACTTTGACAAAAAAAGAATTAAAATTCTTGAACCCAAAAAATTACTTGTAGAAGCTAATTTATGGGATTGAAAAACCTTGGGTCTTATTTTTGTAAATAAAATTAATCCCTAAAAAGTCATTTAAAATGAAAAAATGGTATTCAAATAGTTATAATTTTTTTATAAAATTGTAGGAATTTGATTAACAATCTTCTGCAATGCTTTGAGTTTTCTAATTCTAACAAGTTAATAATTTTAACATTTAACATTTTGTGGAAATTTTTTATTTTTGGATATTGTAGTGTTGCATCTAAATATAGAAGTATAATGAAAAAAAAATACTTTTTTTGTTAAAAATCTAATCAAAGTGTTTCATGAATCAGTGTGCTGTTCAATCACAATTTCGCACAAAACTTTGTTTTCTTCATATTGTTTAATAATAAACTGTGCATTTTTCCCGAAAAGTAGTTGTAAACGTTCTTTTGTATTTCTAATGCCTACACCAGCTTCCGCCTCAAAATTTTCTTTTAGTTTTCCAGAGGATACTATCTGAACATGCCATTTATTATTTTCTAAAAATGATTTGATGACGATTTCACCGCCACTTCTCATTTTGGAAATGCCGTGTTTGATACCATTTTCTACTAAAGTTTGAAGCATCATAGGTGGAAATAAAAAATTTAAGGTATCATTTTGTATAAATTTAGTAAATTGTAATCTTTCTTCATAACGAATTTTTTCTAAATGAAGGTAACATTCAACCGCTTTAATTTCATCCTCAAAATTTACCAACTGATTTTGGGATAATTTTAATGACCTTCTTAATAATTCTGATAGTAGTGTGATAGCTTCTTTTGATTTATTAGGGTTTTCATCAATTAGTGCTCTTATGCTATTTAAAGCGTTAAACAAAAAATGAGGATTTAGTTGATTTTTTAAATGATTAAATTCAATTTCTTTTAAAGCTGTAACTAATTCTATTTTTTCTTTTAGACTTTTTATGTGCAAAATATACAAATGATAAGTTAAAAACCATACAGCAATATACTTAGACCAATTAAAAAAATAACTTAAAAAAAATGCAACATGAATTTGTACAAAATAATTAGAAAACATCCATTGATCTAAGGGTATATTGATTAAAGTCATAAAGGTAGTGCAAAGAAGCATTGCAAAAAAAATTCTTGGTATTAAAGCAATTAGATTCAAATTTAACCAACCCCATTGAATAGCTAAGCTTCTATAATAATGAGTGATTAAAATTCCTAAACAAAAATTTAATAAACAATTAAGCAAAATTTTTAAGTAATCTTGTGAAATGATGGTGTATGTTATGGACTCATAAAGCATAAACAATCCCCAAATTCCTACTTGAAATATCAAATAATAGTTCTTAGGATTTAATTTTATAATCATCTTCTCTAATTTACAATAAACTTTTTATAAGATTGGTAAATCTTTCTGCGTCTTGTTTGATTAATCCATTCTTCAAAATCCATTGTTGATTTATAGATTTAAATTTTTCATAAATTTCATTAAAATTATTGATTACATAGTTTATTGCAATGATTAAATTTTGAGCATTAAAAGGCTGTACAATCACACCATTTTCTTGATTTCTAATAATTTCAAGATTAGCAGGAATGTTATTGACAATAGGAATTGCCCCAACATACCTACCTTCTCCTACTGAAGCTGAATACCCGTCATAAATAGGTGCAGAGACAAATATTTTCGTATGTTTCCATAAAACCGCCATTTCATGCCTATGAATTTGATTCTTAATACAATGAAAATTTTGATATTTTTTTTCTAATTCTTCAATTTTTTTATTCAAAAACTGAGGAATTGGATATCCCGCAGAAAGGATTACCCACTGAAAATTTTCATGAATTTGAACTAAAGATTGAAAAGCATCTAAGATTATGTCTCCATGATAGATGGGCATCAAGCCTCTTGGGCTCAAAACTATGGGTTTTTCAGAATTTAATCCATATTTTTTTAGAACGTTATCATATTCTTTTGGTGGAATTACATGAAATATTTCTTCATCAATGCCCCAACGTAATAAAACTAATTTTTCTTCAGGCACGTAAAAGTAAAGTTTCAAAGCATGTAAAAGTGCTTGATTATCAGCGGTAACAAAATTTGCATTTTTCAATACTTTTTTGACTATAGCACGGTGAAATGATTTCAAACATTTCGTTTTAAGGGCATTAAAAATTTGATATTTTGGTTCTGAGCTTTTCCAAAAGCGTGTTTTGAGTTCTGGAATTGCCGATAATGGCAAATACTCAAAAACATCTGCCCCCATAGCAGCAGGAATTACAGGCTTAAACTCAGACCATAGCCCCCAAACTCCATAAGGTGTTAAATGTAAAGGATGCAAAACATCAATTTTTTCACTTTTAATAGCTTCTTTTAATCGTTTTCTCGTAAAATAAAAATCTTGATATGCCCAACTTTTCTTATTTGGATTCAAATTAATGCATGGTATATTTTCTACTTGAAAATTTTCTAAGCTAAATATAGTAACTTGATTGCCTGATTTTTTTAAAGCATTTGCCCATTTTTGGCAATGAAAATTAGATGGCTGAGACAATATGCCTATATGCATGGTTTTTTTATTCAATAGGAAATTGTGTATTTCTTTTTACTTTCATTGCTTGAATGATATGCCTTTGGTGATGGAAAGTCAATAACTGAACACAGGAGCTTAAATTATAGCGTAAAATCCACAGTGCAGGAGAACTTAGATAGATGTTATTCAAGTCAAGTCCATTAAAAGAATCAAAATGTTTCATTAAAATGTTTAGTCTGTCCATGTATTTACTCAAAACTTCATCTTTTTTCAAGTGGGAATTTCGTGGAGCTTGAAACTTTTTGGGAGCCTTCATCTTGCTGCTGTTGTTAGGGTTGATACTATTTACCAGCCACTTTCCCAGCCAGCTAAATTTTACTTCTTTCTCTACGAATTTTTTCCTATGATTGTGGATTATTTTTTCAAAAGTTGCGTCGTAGGAAGAGTCGGTGGCAATGAGATGATTTAAACACTCTAAAATACTCCAAGACTGGGAGTTGGGTTTCCAATTGAATTGATTTTCATGCAAATAACCAAATTCCTCTTCAATAGTTTCGGGAATTTTATTTAATTCAGCGGAGCAGGACGCTAAGAATTCAGAGTATTTCATTCTACAAAAATAAATAATCTCACAAAGGTAAATATTTTGATAGTTTATCGAATGAAATAAAAGAAAAATAAAAATTAGTTGGAATTTAAAAAATGTTGTATTAATTTTGAAACTCGTTAATTAATTGTATCAATATTTATGAAAAAAAGTTTAGTTTTTATATTATTATTTTCGTATGCAATTGCTCAAAATCAGGGAGTTGGTATTGGAACATTAAATCCTGATGCTTCTGCAAGGTTAGATGTGGTTTCCTCTGATAAAGGGGTTTTGATTCCGCGTGTCAATTTGGTTGCAACCAACAATCCTGCCCCCGTTACTAATCCTGCGGTCAGTTTACTGGTTTACAATCAAGCAACCATTAATGACGTGGTTCCAGGTTTTTATTATTGGGATGGTACCAAGTGGGTAAGTATTTCAGCAGGGGGTGCAACCGATGCTTGGCTTATCAATGGTAATTTAGGGACTAACTCCAATAATAATTTTGTAGGTACAACCGATGCTCAAGCATTAACTTTCCGAACTAATAACTCTCCAAGATTTCGTATTGCTAACGGTAACCAAGTATTTGGTCTAAACGGTGGAACTGCAACCGCTCCTTTCTATTCATGGGAAAATGATGCGAATACTGGTTTATACAACCCCGGTGCAGATGAATTGGGGCTTTCCACGAATGGTACAGAGAGAGTCCGCATTAACAATAACGGTAACGTGGGTATCAATACTACGCCTAATAGTTCAGCGATATTAGATATAAATGCCAACAACAGAGGTGTAAGAATTCCTAATGTTGCGTTGGTAGCAAGGAATAACAATGCACCGATTGGTGCGGGTATCGTGAATAGCCTATTGGTGTACAATACAGCAACATCAGGAACCGGTGCAAATGCGGTTTCTCCCGGTTATTACTATTGGAACGGTACGGAATGGGTGAGATTGATTGACAATGTTACGAATGACTGGACTTTACTTGGTAACGCCGGCACGGACCCCACGGTAAACTTTATAGGTACAACGGATGCACAAGATTTTGTAACAAGAACCAATAACATCGAAAGAACTCGTGTAACTTCGGGTGGTAATGTGGGTATCAATACTACGCC
>Ga0272446_1005517_pt1 | contig 13890 bp, 11 predicted proteins | sample YNPCB0061_FD_194587 | JGI IMG/M metagenome (GOLD analysis project Ga0272446, IMG submission 194587) | Hot spring microbial mat communities from Yellowstone National Park, WY, United States - YNP-CB-006-1 | ecosystem: Environmental > Aquatic > Thermal springs > Hot (42-90C) > Sediment | place...
ACACCCCGGCGGCGCAGTTCAGCCTGGGCAACCACGGCCGCCAGAGCCGCGTTTTGCGTCTGATGCCTGCCGCGCAGCGACAACCGGCACACTCCGCCTTCCAGGCTGGGAAAGCGCTGGTCAAAGCGGACAGAAGGGCAGCCCGTGGCATCCAGATGTACGGTCTCGAAGGGAGCCACCCACTGCGGTTCAACCTGCTGCGCCAGGGCAGAGTGCGCCAACACCCGGCGCGCTTCCTCTGGCTGGGTGTCCGCCAGGTACACCGGCACGCCGGGCTTGATGATCCCGGCCTTTTCACGGGCGATGTGGGACAGCGTGGGCCCCAGCCATTCCCGGTGGTCTTCGCCGATGTTGGTGATGACTGCCGCCGCTGGGTGCAGGACGTTGGTGGCATCCAGCCGGCCGCCCAGGCCGACTTCGGCCACGACGACCTCGGCCTGCCGGGCGGCCAGGTAGGTAAAGGCCGCGGCTGTGAGATGCTCGAAAAACGTCGGACGCGCAGCCAGACGCCCCTCTTCCAACAATGATTCAACCGCGTCATGAACCTGCGTCATGACCTCTGCAAAAGCGGCTTCCGGGATAGCCTGCCCATTGAGCCGGATGCGCTCGACGGGACTCATCAGGTGAGGCGACGTGTACAACCCGGTACGCAAGCCCGCCTGCCGGAAGATGCTGGCCAGAAACGCACAGGTGGAGCCTTTGCCGTTTGTGCCGGCGACGTGAATGGCGCAGAACTTCTGCTCCGGCTGTCCCAGTTTGGCCAGAAGTGCCTGCATGGCTTCCAGGCCAAGCTTCATTGTGGCGACTTCATTGCCCAACGCCTGCAGGTATCGGGTAGCAGCCTCAAAGTCCATGGACAAGGGGTCTCGACTTCCAGCAAAACGGCAGCCGTTTTCAGAACGGAAAAGACTCAGCCGGCCATAAAAGCCAGGGCATCCATCAGAAACTTCCGCATCTCACGCCGGTCCACGACGGCATCAAGCATGCCGTGGGTCAGCAGGAATTCCGCCCGCTGGAATCCGGGGGGCAGCTTTTGACGAATGGTTTGCTCAATGACCCGTGGCCCGGCAAACCCGATGAGCGCCCCCGGTTCGGCCACGTTGATGTCGCCCAGCATGGCAAAACTGGCCGTGACGCCGCCGGTTGTCGGGTCGGTCAGGACGGAAATATACGGCACACGCGCCGCATCCAGACGGGCCAGCGCGCCGCAAATCTTGGCAAGCTGCATCAGGCTGTAGGTGCCTTCCATCATGCGCGCCCCGCCGGAAGCCGAAACGATGATGAGCGGCTTTTTCCGGGCAATCGCCCGCTCGATGGCGCGTGTCACCTTTTCACCGACGACCGACCCCATACTGCCGCCGATAAACTCCATCACCATGACGCAGCCGATGATGGGACGCCCGCCAAGCATGCCCTCGGCGCAGACGATGGCATCGTTGAAACCGGTACTCCTGCGGGCCTGCACAATGCGCTCGGCATAGGACTTGGTATCGAAAAAGCCCAGGATGTCGGTGGAAACGATGTTGTCGTCGAAGGTTTCGTACCGGCCTTCATCAAACAGATGCGCCAGGCGCTGGCGGGTCGGCCATTTCATGTGATGCCGACAGTTGGTGCAGACGTACAGGCTGGCTTCAAGGTCCTTCTTGAACAGCGTCGTCCCACAGGCCGGACATTTGACAAACAAACCTTCGGTTCGCACCTTGCGGTCGGAAGGCAGTGTTTCTTCGGTGATATTGCGCTTGCGTCGAAACCAGGCCATACGCAGTACATCCTGGACAGTGAAATCATTTTGAGCCGAACAAGGCTGTGCAGCGTTCCGCATTCAGTGTTAGAAAAGGCTTCCCTGGCCCGGCAACCATAGTCGGTTCAGCCTTGGGCGTCCAGCCTGCAAGTCGCGCAGCGACTGAAACTTCCCGTTGTTCCTGACAGAATCCATCCCGACCATGCACCAAGTTCAACGTTTTTTCCGGCACTGGCTTCTGTGGACCATGTGCCTGTGGCTGACACCCGTGGACGTACCGGCCCAGGAGTTTGCTGACTTCGGCCTCGTTCGCTCAACCATTAGCGTAACGCTTCGCCCGGCCGAATACAGCGCCGATGTCACGGCCACGCTTGAACTGACCAACATTGCCCGGCAGGCCGAAGCGCGGACGCTCACCCTGCGGCTGACGAAAGCGGCCAAAGTGACGGCGTTCACGGTCAATGAACGGGCTTTTTCCACGGACGAAAAGAAACAGCCCGGCGGCGATGCGGCCATTGCCACGTACGTGGCGGAACTCTCCCCGCCCCTGGCGCCGGGAGGGAAAGTCACCGCCCGGCTGGCCTACACGCTGACCTACCGCGAAAGCACCAGCTATGCTGCCATCACTCCCGGCGATACGCTGCTTCTGCCGGAGTCCGGCTGGACGCCCTTCATTCACCTGCCCCAGAGCAGCCACGGCCCGGACACGGCCCCCTACGTCCTGACCGTCGCCCGGCCGCCCGATGGCGAAGTCTGGTCCAGTGGGACGCGCCGGGAAACTGATGAGGCCATCGTCTTCACTTCAGATTTGGCGGGTGAACCCTGGCTGGTGGTGCAGCCCTTCGGCCCGCCGGTCAGCCGCCGCGTTGCCGCAGATAACGGTGAATCTGTGATGATTCACGTCCGCAGCGCCCAGGGACTACCGGCCGAAACCCAGCGTCAGGCGCAGCTGCTGGCCGAGGAAGTCGAGCGGATTCTGGCCTTTTACCAGAAGTTGTGGGGTGCGGCCCCGGTGCGTGAGTTCCACCTGCTGACAACGCCCCGCCGCGTGGTTGCTGACCGGCGCAGCCCGGAACTGCGTGGACGGGATTTCGACACCGACCGCGCCATCCGGTATGCCGCACCGGGTGCGGTGCTCATCGAAGCGGCGGCCCTGCGCCGTCCGACACTGGATGCCGAAATGGTGGAATGGCTGACGGCGAGCCTGGCCCAGACCTGGCTCGGCGGCAAAGTCCGGCTGCGGGGGCGTGGGTGGGGCATCCTGGCGGACGCGCTGCCGGCATATCTGACAGGACGCTACATCGAACAGCACTACGGGCCGGCCGCCGGGCGGGATTTCTGGTTGCGTCGGAGCTTTGCCTACGGCCGCCTGGCTGCCATCCGGGTCTCCCAGCAGGGTTTCGAGCGGGGCATTGATCTGATTCCGGTGCTCCAGCATCCGGCTTTCCCGGATTACTACGCCAGCATGCCAAACAGGGGTGCGCTCGTTTTCCGCCTGCTGGAACGCCTCGTCGGGCGTGACACGCTGTTGACGGCCATCCGGGAGACCGTCGCCGATCCGGGGGGCACTGCCACCTACGAAGCGTTCCGCAACCGCCTTGTCGGAACGCCGCCCGATGAGCGCCGCGCCAACTTCTTCCGGCAGTGGTTCGAGGAACTCAGCGAGCCGGATTTCGTCATCGGCGTTCCGGTCAGGCGCGAGGACGGCCCGGGCTGGACTTGCGCCCTGCGCAATCTGGGCACGGGCGATGCCAGCCTGCCTGTCGTGGCCATCACTGACAAGGGAGAACGGCTGACCACAACGGTGGAACTGCCTTCCAAAGGCTATGCCACGGCCGTGTTTGAGACCCCGGCGGCCATCACCAGCGTCGAACTCGACCCCGAAAAACTCTATCCCCAGGTGCGCTTCGGCTACGACCGCAACTCCAGGCAGTTCGACAACGACGCCCGCCCGGAACGACGCTACGCCTTCGGGCTGCTGCTCGATGCGGAAGCCACACTCACCCGTCGTCTGAAGGCCGGTGAAACCGAAGCGCAGCGTCAGGCCGAGGCGGAAGGACTGCTGCGCGAGGCTCTGGCCCGCGAGCCGGACTTGGCCCTGGCCCGCGCCTACCTGGCCCGGACACTCATTGCCCAAGGCAAGCCCGATGCGGCAGCGGAGCAGGTGGCCGCCATTCGCCGCGCGGCGCTTCCTTCCCGGTATCCGCTGGCGCTGGCGCTGCTGACCGAAGCCGATCTGGCCATGGCCCGCCAGGCCTACGAGCAGGCGCGCGCCGCCTACAAAGCCGCGTTTGAGATGGAATCCGGCCCGGCACTGGATGAGCAGGCCCGGCGGGGCCTGCTGGCCAGTGAAACGGCCGCCGGACAGGCCTCCCCGCCTGACGAGGAACTCCGGGCTTTCCTGGCCACAGTGGACAAAGCCATCCGTACGGGGACTTCCAAGGCGCTCGAAACCTGTTTCATCCGCCCCGACACGTCCAGGTTCGTCCTGGGCATCGTGGTTTCCAAGCCTGACGCCTGGACAACCCAGGGCCTGCGCATGGAACGTCTCGACGCCCGCCGCGTCCTGCTCGACGTACGGGTGGTGGTCGTCTCCGCCACGAAGGAAGAACAGACCGGGACGGGACTGATCTTTCTGCGGCGGGTGGGACAGAGCTGGATGGTTGAACGGCTTGACCAGTTCGTGCTGGCCAAACGCTAGCCAAACGCCAGACCGGCCGGTGGGGCCGGTCATTCGACGGCCAGCGAACGGCGGACGCCCGGATGCTGGAAGTACCGCCGGGTGCGGGCCACGTCGTACGCAATCTGGGCGCGCAGCTCTTCCAGACTGGCGAACTTCCGCTCCGCACGCAGCCGATGCAGAAACCGGGTGCGGAGGGATGCGCCGTAGAGGTCGCCGCCAAAATCCAGGATGTGCGTTTCCACGACGCGCAGACAGTCATCGCTGACCGTCGGGCGGTAGCCGATGTTGGTCACACTGCGCCGCCAGACGCCGCCGATGAGGGTTGCTGTCACATAGACGCCATCGGCCGGGAGCACCCGGTTGATGACCGCAATGTTGGCGGTGGGAAAATCCAGTGTGCGCCCCAGCCGTCGGCCGGTCACGACTTCCCCTTCGACGCCGTAGGGCCGCAGCAGCATCCGCCGCGCCAGGTTGATGCGCCCCGACTGGATGGCTTCGCGCAGGCGCGTGGAACTGACGCGCTTGCCCCGCAGCAGCACGGCTTCGACTTCATACGCGGCACAGCCGTAGTCCACGCCCAGGCAACGGAGCGTGGCGATGTTGCCCTGCCGTCCGTGCCCGAAGGCAAAATCTTCGCCGAGATAGATTTCCCGTGCGCCCAGCGCCCCAAACAGAATGCGCTGCGCAAACTCGGCGGCGGTCAGGGCTGCCAGCGCCGGGTCGAAGCGCAGGACGAGGGTCTGCCCAATGCCCAGAATGCGGAGGGCTTCAAGCCGTTGGCCAAGCGTCTGAAGCAGCGGGGGCGCGGCAGCGGGATACAGGACAGCGCGCGGATGGGGGTCAAAAGTGACGACGGTTGGAACGCAGTCAAGGGCCGCCGCACGCTCGACCACCCGGCGGATGATGGTCTGATGGCCCAGGTGAAGCCCGTCGAAAACGCCCATGGTGAGTACCGTCGGCGTACGCAGGGCAGACGATTGCCAATCGTGAAAGATGTCCATGCAGGCAGTGCAGCCAGCGCCAAAGGATGTATTCGGGACGGATGATACCACCGTCCGAACCGTTCTGTGTGGTGAAGTTACGGGAGGCCAAAGGCACAAAGGGGGCTACGGCTTGCCGGCGGCCCGGTGCAGGCGGTCGCGCAGCCCATCCCAGGCCGGGTCAGCCGGAACCTGCTCGATGACGATGACCTCCACCCCTTGGGCATCCAGTTCGTGCAGCGCCGCGTAGAGCCGGTGGGCATAGGCTTCCGGCTGGGCTGGCAGGCGGAGCCGCCGGGCCCCTGCCGGAGGCGTGATCTCCGAAATGACCAGTGCCGCTGGACGCTGCCCCTGCGCTAGCCACCGGGCAAGGCGGTGTTCGATGTTCGGTACGTCACCTGACGGGACAAGCTCAACGTGCGCCCGTGGGGCGTAGTGACGCGGAAACTGGCCCGGACTGGCCACGACGGCCCCCGGTTGGGGCCGTTGGAAGGGCTGCCCGGCAACCGCTTCCAGCTCTGCCTGGGACAGAATGCCTGCCCGCCAGAGCGTGGGAGGTGTGGTGGTGACATCGAGTACGGCGGACTCGATGCCGACCGGGCAGGGGCCGCCATCGAGCACGGCGGCAATGCGGCCGTCCAGGCTTTTGAGCACGTGGTCGGCTGTGGTCGGGGAAACTTCCGTGAAACGGTTGGCGCTCGGCGCGGCCAGCGGTGCGCCGACGGCGCGAATAAGCGCCTGGGCCACAGGATGCGCCGGCCAGCGGACGCCGACCGTCGCCCCGCCGGCCGTGACCACCGCCGGGATGCGTTCGTGTTTGTGCAGGATAAGCGTCAGCGGCCCGGGGAAGAAAGCCTCCACCAGCCGGTGGGCAACGGGTGGAATGTCAACGGCGACCCATTCCAGCCAGTCGCGCCCGGCGATGTGGACGATGAGGGGGTTGTTTGACGGCCGTCCCTTGGCCGCAAAGACTTTGGCCACGGCATCGGCATCAAAAGCCAGTGCACCAAGGCCATAGACGGTCTCCGTCGGAAAGGCCACCAGTTCGCCCTGACGCAGGAGGGCGGCGGCGCGGGCAATGGCCTCCGGTTCCGGGGACTCTGGATGGCACAGGATACGTTCTGTCAGCACAGGCGTCCGGGTTGCCTTCATACGCATCGTTCACGGAAGGCCCATTATCGTCGCCAACCTTGTCTTGAGCGATTCCGGCAGGTCGTCCAGTGATGTACCGAAGCTATGCCGCCAATCGGTCTGGATGTCCCGCTGGCCATCCGCACCGGTGACTTCCTGGTAATACACGGCATGGAGCGCCGTTCCTTCCAGTGGCACGACGATGATGAGCCGGTGTTCGTCCTCTATCCGGCGCAGGTTGGGATACAGCCGGACGAGGAGATAATCCCCGAACAGCTCAATGGGTTCTTCAAGGTAATTCCCCTGTTCGACGCCATCGAGAAAGTCCTCCCCCAGCATCTCGGCGAGCGGCTTGCGTAACGCCGGCAGCTTGAAAAAGCTGATTTTCTGCACCCGGCCGCGCGGCCCCCTGACTTCGTGGTGCGGATAGCGCCCCTGCCAGACCCGAAGCGGCTGGCGATCAGACGTTGGCGCCGACGGTGGGGCTTGCGCCGGTGTTTGTGCCGATGTTGGCACCAGGCCGCCGAAGAGGCCCAGACTTCCAGTGAGCAGCAGGAACAGCAGGCATTTCATGGGTTCACGGTACGGCGCGGGAAGGGCTGCGGTCAGAACTGGCTCAAAAACCGCAGGTCGTTTTCAAAGTACAGCCGGATGTCATCAATGCCGTAGAGCAGCGCAGCCATGCGGTCAATGCCGAAGCCGAAGGCAAAGCCGGAGAATTCCGTCGGGTCAATCCCACAGGCGCGCAGGACGTTGGGATGCACCATCCCGGAGCCGCCGAGTTCAATCCAGCCGCTATGCTTGCAGATGCGGCAGCCGGAGCCGCCGCAGAACGGGCACTGAAAGTCGGTTTCCGCGCCCGGTTCGACGAAGGGGAAGTAACTCGGCCGGAAACGCAGCGTCACCGGACGGTCAAACAGCCGGGTGAGAAACACCTGAAGCGTGCCCTTGAGGTCGCCCATGGTGATGCCGGGGGCCACGTTGAGACCTTCCACCTGAAAAAACATCGGATTGTGCGTGGCGTCCGGCTCATCGCGGCGAAAGACGCGCCCCGGTGCGATGATCCGTAGAGGGGGCTTGCGCCGCTGCATGGCGTGGATTTGTACGTTTGAGGTCTGCGACCGCAGCGCCAGTTCGTCGTCAAGGTAAAACGTATCGGTCAGATCGCGCGCAGGGTGGTCTGGTGGAATGTTGAGGGCGTCGAAGTTGTAAAACACCGTGTCCACTTCCGGGCCGTCTTCGACGGCATAGCCCATGGCCACAAAGATGTCCTCGATGCGTTCCCGGATTTGCGTCAGCGGATGGGCGCGCCCGCGCCGGCGCACCAGCCCCGGCAGGGTGACATCCACGGCCTCGCGCCGGATGGTTTCGGCTTCCTCGAAAGCCCGTACTTGAGCTTCGAGGTCGGACAGGACGGCTTCGACTTCGGCCTTGAAGCGGTTGAGTGCGGCCCCCCGCACCGGGCGCTGGTCGGCCGGCAACGCGCCCAGTTCCTTGAGTTTGAGCGCCAGCACGCCCTGCTTGCGGGCCAGCCAGTAATCATTGACCGCCTGCCACTGCCGGCGGGGTGGTATGGATGTCGGAAGTTCAAAGGCCGGCAGCGTCCATTCCGGGAAATGTTCGCCAAAGGTGGTGGCCAACCGCCGGTGGGCATCGGCCATGACGGTCTGAAGGGTCGCGGCGTCGAGGGTGGATGCGTCAGGCATAAAGCGTTCAGGACACGAAACTGGAAATGAAATCGAGATAGGTCGTCAGCCCCTTTTCTCCGAAAAAGAGCGCCACCAGGGCCGCCAGCCCCAGCATGACGCCAAACGGCAGCGCGTGCTGAAGGGCGGATGACCCACGCAGCAGCAGGCGTGGCATGGATACCAAAACCCCCAGCAGCGAGGCCACGAGCAGTACGAAAAAGGTCAGCCCCCCGCCCAGGAACGCTCCGACACACAGCATCATCTTCACGTCGCCCAGCCCCATGCCTTCCAGGTTGCCGGAAACAATCGTATCACCGGGTTCGAGCCGGCCATCCACGGTGTTTTCGAGGGCATCCGGGATACTCGTGATGCGGACGCCCCGTTCACCCGCCTCAACGCAGGCCCCGTCGAGGGCCGTCATGCTGAGTTCCGGTGCGCCGGTGTTGGACGAAGCAAAGTCTGCCGCGGCCAATTCCTCTGCCGACAGTTCGCTGAAATCCCCGCCGAGCACATAGACGACACCGCGTTTGCCGTCCGCGTGGCGCAGCTTGAGCCGGGCCAGGGTGCCGACCACACAGCGGCGCTTGAGAAAATCCGCCAGATCGTCGGGCGTCCGAATGGGAAAGGCGCGCAGGCGAAAGTAACCGACGCCCAGCACCCAGAGCGTACCGGCGCCAATGGCCATTCCCAGCAGCGCATTGACCAGTGAGCCGGCCAGCCCGTTCATCGGGAGCGGCCGTCCGGTCAGTCCTTCAAAAAACAGGTTCATCCAAGGCAGCCCGACCAGGTTGTGGTCCAGCATCCGCGCCGCCAGCGCCAGGGCCGTACCAGGCAGGGTAATGGCATCGGGCAGGATTTGTTCGTTGAAATCGGTCACGATGAGCGCCACCAGTGCCGCCGCGAAGGCGCAGTTGAAGACACATTGCAACGTGGGGCCAAACACCAGCAGCGCAGCAAGGAAGAGCAGGCCGGTTGCCAGTTCCACCATGGGGTACTGCCAGGAAATGCGTACCCCGCAGGCGCGGCACTTCCCCCGGAGCCACAGGAAACTGAGAATCGGCAGGTTGTCGTACCAGGCAATGGTTGCGTTGCAGCTTGGGCAGTAGGACCGGGGCGGTGAGTTGACCGAGCCGCCGCGTGGCAGGCGGTAAATCACCACGTTGAGAAAGCTGCCGATGCAGCTTCCGAGAACAAAAGCCCAGATGGCCCAAAACCAGAGCGGCAGGCTGTCGTGGAGTTCGACCATCGAAACAAACATTGCCAGAACCAGACCGAAAGCAGTGGATGCCAGGCTTTTAGGCCGAATTCCGGGCGAAAGACAAGAGAAACGGGTTTTTGTTATCGTGCGGGGACATCATCCCGTTCGGGACATCATCTTCGGCAATCCGCCAGACTCTGTAAACGCCTATGACCTTACCCCTTCCCCTACGCGCCCTGCTGAGTGTATCTGACAAGCAGGGACTGGTTGATTTTGCACGCACCCTGCACGCCCACGGACTCGAACTCGTCTCAACCGGCGGGACAGCGCAAACCCTTCTCGATGCCGGCATTTCCGTCCTGGATGTGGCCTCGGTCACGGGTTTTCCAGAAATGCTCGATGGGCGCGTCAAAACCCTGCATCCACGCATTCACGCCGGAATTCTGGCGCGGCGCGACCTGCCGGAACATCTTGAACAACTCGCCCTGCACGACATCAACCGCTTCGATTTCGTCGTCGTCAATCTCTATCCCTTCGCCGACACGGTTGCGCGACCGGAAGTCACCCTTGCCGAGGCGCTGGAAAACATTGACATCGGTGGGCCGACCCTCATCCGGGCCGCCGCCAAAAACTTCCAGCACGTTGTCGTCGTCACCGACCCGGCCGACTATGACGCACTGGCGGCGGAACTGACCCACACCGGAAGCATTTCCGCTGCGACACGCTACCGCCTGGCCTGCAAGGCATTTGCCCACACAGCGCGCTATGACCGGATGATTGCCGACTTTCTGGCCAACCGGACACAGTTCGAGGAAGCGACGGGACAGGTTCAGGTTCAGCCCTCCGATGCCTTCCCTCCCCGCCTCTCGCTCGTCCTGCACCGGCAACAGGCGCTGCGGTATGGTGAAAACCCGCACCAGTCGGCGGCGCTCTACGTGACGGCGGAGCATCCCGCCGGTGGTCTGGCTGCCGCCCGCCAGCTACAGGGCAAGGAACTGTCGTTCAACAACCTGCTCGATGCCGATGCCGCCTGGGGACTGGTCAGCGAATTCCGGGACGCGGCGGCCTGCGTCATCGTCAAACACACCAACCCATGTGGCGTCGGGCTGGGGGCCGTTCCGCTCGAAGCCTTCCGTCTGGCGCGGGAAACCGATCCGGTTGCGGCCTTTGGCGGCATCGTGGCGTTCAACCGGACGGTTGACGCGGGCACGGCTACCGAACTGTCTGAAATCTTCCTGGAGGTCATCATTGCGCCCGGCTTCGATGATGCAGCGCAAAAGGTACTGGCGGCCAGGAAAAACCTGCGCCTGCTGGTGGTTGCCGACGAAGCCCGCCCGGCGGCGGCCTTCCGTACGATCTCCGGCGGACTGCTGCTGCAATCGCCGGATGATCGGCTGGCGACGCCGGACGAGATGCGCGTCGTCACCCGCCGGTCGCCCTCCGAGGACGAATGGCGCGACCTGCTCTTTGCGTGGACGGTCTGCAAGCACGTCAAGTCGAACGCCATTGTCTATGCCCGGCAGGGCCAGTTGCTTGGCGTCGGGGCCGGACAGATGAGCCGCATTGACGCCGTCAGGCTGGGCGCGATGAAGGCCCGTCTGCCGCTGTCCGGTGCGGTCGTCGCGTCGGATGCCTTTTTCCCCTTCCGGGACGGCCTCGATGAAGCGGCGCGCCACGGCACACGGGCGGTCATTCAGCCCGGTGGCTCGATTCGGGATGAAGAAGTCATCGCCGCCGCCGATGAGCATGGACTGGCCATGGTCTTTACCGGCATGCGCCATTTCCGGCACTAGACTTCCAGCGCCGGTCATACGCGCTGACCGTTGGCATCAACGGTCAGCGTCACTGCTGGCGCTCACGTCTGGCGGCTACTGGCCGGCAAGGGCTGGCTTGCCGCCGGTGTGCAGGGCCGCAATTCCACCCGACAGGTTGCGCCACTTCACCTGCTGAAACCCGGCCTGTGTCATCCGGGCGGCAAGGGTGGCCTGATCGGGGAAGTTCTGTACTGACGCCGGCAAATACGAGTACGCATAGCCTGACCGTGAGACGGCATTGCCGATGCGCGGCAGAATCTGCGTGAAGTAGAAGCCGAACAGCGATTTGAGGCCGGGCACAACCGGATGGGAAAACTCCAGAATGGCCACTTTGCCGCCCGGCTTCAGCACGCGGTACAGCTCGGACAGCGCACCATCCAAATCCACGACGTTGCGAATTCCAAAGGCGACCGTGGCGACATCGAAACTGGCATCGGCAAAGGGAAGCGCCAGGGCGTCGCCAGCGAGCAGATGCACCGGACGGCCACTCTGCCGGACTTTCTCCATGCCCCGGAGCAGCATCGGCTGACAGAAATCCACGCCGACCGTGGGAGCCAGACGCCCCAGTTCCAGTGACAGATCGGCCGTCCCACAGCAGACATCAAGGGCGCGGGCGCCGGGCCGCGTCAGCACGTCCTGTACTTCCCGGACGGCTGCACGTCGCCAGCGTTTGTCAATGTTGAGGGAAAGCCAGTGGTTGAGCTGGTCGTAGGTCGGCGCAATGCCGGCAAACATCGCCTGGATGCGCCTGGCTTTTTCCGAACCCTGAAAGGCAATGGGATTTTCCATGGTGAAGAATGGCGACGGGCCCGGGGGAATGCACCGTTTGTTTTTCGATTGCCCCAAGCCGGGCTACAATGGGCCTACTCTACCGGTGAAACGATTCCAGGGAAATGGGGGATGACGGTTTTCATGGCCACGCCTGATGATGTCCGGCGCGCTCGCCTGGCGGCGGACTATGAGGAAATGCGTACCATCCGGGGCGAATACATCCACTGGCAAAACCTCAACGTCCCGGCCACGGACTACATCGTGACGCTTCGGATTCGCAGCTACATCGGCCCCAACACAACCCGCGACGAGCACCAGATTCGGATTCTGCTGTCGCCCAACCATCCTTTCGAGAAGCCGACCGTGATGATGCACGGCATGACCCCCATTTTTCATCCGCACGTGTGGCCGGACGGCAAAATCTGCATTGGTCACTGGGACTTCCGCGAGGGGCTGGCGTCGTTTGTCATCAAGCTGGCGCGTCTGTTTCAGTTCGACCCACAGCTCATTGACCCGCACAGCATCGCCAACTACAAGGCGGCGGACTGGTTCTATGCCAATCCGACGCTGTTTCCCTGTGATCAGGCGCAACTGCCCGTCCCCGGCGAAAAGCCGACGCATACCTTTGTGGTCAAACGGATTACCCCGCCCCGACCGACCGACGGCCGTTCGGGCGGACGCTTTCAGGTTCGCTCATGAGGTACGAAAACGTCGCCGAACCGGCTTCCCAACCTTCGGAAGCCGTTTCCCTGCCGTGGCGGTTTTATCTTGGCTGGGGGCTGGCCGCGCTTCTGGGTCTGGTGTGGCTGGCTGCCGGCGTCATCAAGGCGCTCGAACCCTTTGATTTCGTGCGGCAGGTGGCCGGTTTCCAGCTCGTGCCGGGAAAAGCCATGCAAACGGCCCTAGCTTGGGGCTTGCTTGTGGCCGAGTGCGCGCTGGGCGCGGCGCTGATTCTCGGCTACCGCCTGCGCTGGGCGCTCGTGGGGGCCGGAGGCCTCACCCTTATCTTCATGGGCGCGCTGGGGTGGGTCATCCTCGCCGGCATTCCGGTCGAGGACTGTGGCTGTTTTGGCTCACAGGTCAAACGCAGCCCAAAGGAAGCCCTGCTGGAGGATAGTCTGATGCTGCTGGTGACCGTGGTTTCGGGATGGCTGGTGTGGAAACCGCAGGCCACAGTGACGGCCTTGCAGCCACGCCGCTGGCGCGGTCTGGGCGTCCTGCTCTGTGCGTTGTTTGGTCTGCTCACGCCGCTGGCTTTTGGCTTCCCGCTTGGCGGCAGCGACTGGTCGCGGGTCAAGGTCTCCGGGACCACGGTCAATGTGGCGACGGGCGAACGTCTCGTGGCGCTCATTGACACGGAGTGCAGCCACTGCCAGGAAAGCGTCCCGCAGCTCAATGCCTATGTGGGCGTGAAGGATTTTCCGCTGTTCGTGGCGCTTTGCTCCAATGAGGAATGGCGTCGCAAGTTTTTCATTCAGCGGTTCGGAGCCAAGTTCGAGTTGGGTGAGATTTCCAAAGAGGACTTCAAGCGTCTGCTGGCGGATGGCGACACCCCGCGCATTGTTCTGCTGCGGCAGGGAAAAGTGCTGGCCGTCTGGAATGGGACGCCGCCGAGTCTCGATGACGTGCGTCGCGCCCGCGCCAAACGTCCGTAGGCCCACCGGATTTCCAGCTTCTGAACGGTACTTGTCTTCTGCTGGCAACAGCACACGTGCTATCCGACGGCTTTCAGGGAAAGCAGATCGGCATCAATCCGCTGCATGGTGGCACGCAGGTCGAGCATGTCCTGGGCAAGAACTGTGATGCGGTGATCGATCCGGCGGGTGCGCGTGTCTATTTCCTGCAGCATGGCTTTCATCGCTGACTGTTCAGACTTCAGCGTGA
>Ga0272446_1005518_pt1 | contig 13889 bp, 12 predicted proteins | sample YNPCB0061_FD_194587 | JGI IMG/M metagenome (GOLD analysis project Ga0272446, IMG submission 194587) | Hot spring microbial mat communities from Yellowstone National Park, WY, United States - YNP-CB-006-1 | ecosystem: Environmental > Aquatic > Thermal springs > Hot (42-90C) > Sediment | place...
GGCTTCGGCATGGTGTTCATCGAGGCGGCGGCGTGCGGCAAGCCATCGCTTGCAGGCGAGGCGGGCGGGACCGGGTCGGCCGTGTTGCATGGCATTACGGGGGTTCGGGTGGATGGCAATGCCATCGAAGCGGTGCTGGAGGGATTGCGCGAGTTGCTCACCGATTCGAGCAAGGTGCAGACGTTGGGCGCGGCCGGCCTGGACAGGGTGTTGGCCCGGTTTGCTTGGGAACAGGTGGCCAATGCCACACGGCAGATCATCTAGAAAGGATGGCCATGAACATGAAACAACTGTGTTGCGGGGTGCTGGCGTGCCTGCTGGCAATGCCTGCCTTTGCGCTGGAGCCATGGGCTCCGACTGCCCAAGAAATGGCGGCTTTGCCGCCTTTCTGCAGTGCGCGTTTCAATGAGGGGAGTGCGGAATACAAAAGCTGGAATACATTACTGGGGCCGGATTTTGGCCATACCCACCACTACTGTGCGGGCATCAACTTCTTGAATCGTTACTACCGTGACCGGACAGAGCAGGCAAAGCGATTCAACCTCAACAATGCGCGATCGAATTTGCAATACATGATCGATCATGCCGACCCCGCCTACAGCCTGATGCCAGACGTCTACCTGAATTTGGGGGTGGTGTACTCGCTCTCGGGTCAGCCGGCACAGGCAATCACGCACTTCATAAAGGCGATCGAGCTTAACCCCAGACTGCCACGCGCCTACAACGCGCTGGCCGATTACTACGCAAAAACCAATCAAGCAGCCAAAGCGCTGGAAACCGTAACAGAGGGATTGCGTTACAACCCAGGCACGCGCAGTCTGCAACGCCGTTACACGGAGCTTGGCGGCAAGCTTCCGTACCCGGCGCCTGCCGAGCCTCAGCCACAGGTGGCCGCGCCGGCCACTGCGCCGGAGGCGGCACCCATGCCAATCACACCCACAGAGAAAACGGGGGAGACAACTGCGCCAGTTGACCCGGCCCCTGCTTCACCGAAGGGTTCGGCCACCAACCCCTATTGCCGGTTTTGTCCCGACTAAGCAGGCGATGCAGTCTGTTCGGGGGGGCATGTCCACGAAAGGCTGCAATTTTCCCCATAGGTCCGCTACGATAGCCGGCATTGCTTTCGATACATCGTGCTGGCATGCCGGGTCGCTCTCCAGATCAAACAACCTCAGCGCATAGCCGCTCTCCAGCGGCTGGTACACCAGCTTCCAGCGTCCGCTGCGGATCATCCTGTCCTTGGCGGCCATGATCCGCTCGCAGTATTCGGGCTTGATGCCAAGCGTGCCGCGTTCGCGGTCCGGAATGTCGAGGAGTTCCAGCAAATCCGGGTAGCGCAGGTGGGCATCAGGCAGACCGGGGATGTCCGCGATCCAGATGCCGGTCTCGTTGAAGGCATCGAGATCGGGGCAGGGGCCATCGGTAGACAGGCAGCCCGCCAGCGAGACGCCGTCCATCGTGCCCGTGGCCGGGGCTCCGGCCAGTTCCAGCAGCGTGGGGGCAAGATCGATCGAACGCACCACGTTGTCCAGCTTGCCGCGCCCGGGCTTTCGCGGGTCGCGGATCAGCAGCGGAATGCGCGGGCTGGCCTCGCCCACGGCCGAATTGCCCTGGCCCCAGGTGTCGTGCTCGAAGAATTCCATGCCGTGGTCGGAATACACGACGACGATCGTGTGCGCCGCCAGCCCGCAGGCTTCCAGGTGCGCCAGCATTTTGCCGACCTCGTCGTCGAATTCGGCCACGCAGGCGTCGTACAGGTCGATGATCTGGTCGAGGTCGAATTCCTCCTTGGGCGCGCCCTGGCGGCGCAGGATGTCGAAGGGGTCGGTGAGGCGCGCCATGGCGAACTTCGATTCGCCCCGGTAGCCGGGGTCGGCAAAGCGCGTGTACCACGGCCATTCCGACACGAACGGCGGATGCGTGGTCGAATAGAAGACGTTGAGGAAGAAGGGCTCGCCCATCGCCGCCAGCCGGCTCACCAGCCGGCGTGCGCGCCTGCCCAGTGGCTGGGTGAGCGGCACGCCGCCCAGGTAGTAGAGCTCGGGCAGGACGAGGCGCCCCATGCGATTGTGCAGGAACAGCGACAGATACAGACGCAGGTCTTTCGGGCCCTGGCGGATGAGGTACTTCAGGTTCCACTGGTCTTCGGGCAGGTCGGTGTGCTCGAACCCGAAACTGAACTTGCCCATGTCCGCGCCGCACCAGTCCGAGATCGCCGCGGTGCGGTAGCCGTGCGCCTTCAGTATCTGGGGCAGGGCATCGACCTTCAGTCGGGTATCATCGTCCGGCACGAAGTTGTCGCGGATGCCGTGGGTGTGGGGCCAGGTGCCGGTGAGCAGCGAAATCAGGCTGGGCGCGGTGCGTGCGCACGGCACGTAGCAGTTGGCGAACAGCGCACCCTGTTCGGCGAGCGTGTCGATGTGCGGCGTGAGCGCCCGCCGGTAGCCCAGCGCGCCCAGGCGATCGGCACGCAGGGTGTCCGAGCCGATCATCAGAATATTGGGGGGCGCGTCGGATTGGCGCGCTGCCTGTTGCCGGAGTGGGCGGGCTTCCGGCTGCCAGGTCGCCCAGGTCACGGTGCCTGCAACGAACAACACCGCCGCCCACAGCGCGATCAGATCGCCCGCACGGCCCGCTTCCGCGAGTTGCCACGAAGCGGCCGCCAGCAGCAGGCCGAAAATTCCCAAGCCCAGCGCGTGCAGGGCCACGATGCGTGCCGGCGTCATCCATTGCCACAGACCATACAGCCGGCTCATGCGGTAATGCATCGAGGCCACCAGCAGGCCCGGATTGAAACGCAGCTTCACAATGAACTGCAGCGCGAAGGCGCCGACGATGCCGAGCACGGCGGCGAGTGCAGCAAGCCACGCAGACCATTCTGCCTGCAACGCCGTGACGAGCATGAAATAGAGCAGCACGCCGATGCCGCCGGTGAACAGCATCAGCGCATAGGCCCAGGCGGTGAGCCGGGCCAGCGCGTACAGCGTATAGCGCCGGTAATGCGTGAGCACTTCCTCGCGGATGCGCGGGCCGGTTTGCGAGAAGTTGGCGAGCGACTTGGCGAGCAGCGCGACCGAACCCAGCGCGGCCACCCCGGCGGCCGGAAGCAAGCCTGCCCATTTGGCGTCGCCGCTGGCGAACCAGGCGATCAGGCCGCACGCGATCGTGACCATGGCCAGCAGCTTGACGGCGACCGTGCCGTGGTCGGGGGGCAATGAAAGATGTTTACGGCGATGGCCGGATTCGCTGCGACCGAGAATCTCGCCCAGCGCGGCTGCAGTGCGGACCCAGTAAAAACGCCGTTTTGCCCATGAGAGTGTGAAGGTGCTGTGGACAGCATATTCGGCCAGCTTGCGCCACATATAAAGCGGCACCCGGCCATTGCCGTCGATACGTGCTATTGAACGCGTGCGCTGGAAACTTTTGCGCAGCAGGTAAACGAGCTTCAGTCGCTCGGTGTCGACGTAGTGGTACTGCACCATGCCGGGCACATACTGGCAGACCACGCCACGTTTCAGCGCCCGGAGAACGTACTCGCTGTCCTCGCCGCCGCCAAGGTCATGGCCATGCGGACCGAGTTCGGTCGAAAACCTGCCTGTCAAATCGAACACCGTGCTTCGAACGACCAGGTTGCCACCACCGGGAATCGGCCCCTCGTCAGCCGTGATCTGCCTTGGCGAATCGCCCTGGTCATAGCGTGGCACCGGCAGGGGATAGATCCTGTAGGGCCCTTCATCGTGTACCCACGATGGTTCGCTGCCGTCCCAGTCCGGCAGGATGCGACCGCAGTAGAGTCCGGCGTCCGGCCAGGTGCTGACGGCCGCCTCGATTGCGGTGAGATAGTGTTCGTCGACCCGATGGTCATCATCGACGAAGGCGACGAGTTCGGTAGTGATGGCCGGGATCGCCGCATTGAGCGCATGCGACTTGCCGGGCGTGGGTACTTCCAGCAAATCCAGCGGCAGCCACCCGCGTTCCGCCTGCACCGCCTGATAGGCGTGCATGCGTGCCGACGTGTCGTCCGTGCATGCATTGGCCGCGACCAGAATCCGCACGGGTAGTGCCGGCCGCTTCGCTGCATTCAGCGATGCCAATGCGCGTTCAAGGAGGTCGGCCCGGTTATGGGTGCAGATGAGAATGGTGAGCGCATGCATGATCGATCAGCGTGACCGGTACAGCCCCTGCATCAAACCGAGAAAGTGGAACACCACGATCTCTCGATTGAAAGCCTCGTCGCGGGGCTGGGTCAGGTGCCCCCACACCATCCGCAGGACAGCCCGCATGAGTTGGGGGAAGACAAATAGCGGAACATTGAAAAGTCGCCGATCCCCTTCAAGACCGCGGCTTTGTGCAATATTCCGGCTCGTCTGGAAGCGCCAGCGGCGAAAATAGCGCTTGGTCAGGCGAAACGCTTCAACCTTGTGATGCACGCGGGACTGGCCGAGAAAAACCGCCTTGCAGCCTGCCGCCAGAATCCGCTCGAACATCTCGCCATCCTCGCCGCTGGCCAGCACATTGCCCTTGCGGCCGCGGCGGGTATCGAACAGCCCGACCTTCTCGAACACCGCTTTCTTGATCGCCATGTTGGCGCCAAATGGGGCTTGCGAAGGCGACACGATCGGGTAGTCGTCGGTACGGTCGGTGCGTACGGCGAGGAAGCCGTAAAAACGTTCGGTCAGCCAGTCGGGCGGTGGCGTTTCCCAGATGGGCGCGATATAGCCGCCGCAGGCGTCGGCCTTGTACTTTTCCAGCCCCGCGAGCGTGGTCTCCAGCCAGTCCGGTTCCGGCAGCACGTCGTCGTCGGTGAACAGGATCACCTCGCCGACCGCTTCGGCAATGCCACGGTTGCGTGCGTGCGACAGCCCCTGGGCGGATTCGAACACGTAGCGTAGCCGTGGCCAGTGCTGCTGCGCCGCTTCGACCACCTGCTTGGTGTGGTCGCGCGAGTTGTTGTCCACGACGACGACCTCCCAGGTCCGCGATGGCGGCGTTTCCAACCGGGCCAGCGCGGCAAGGGTGTCTTTAAGCGATTCGGCGCGGTTGTAGGTGCAGACGATGATCGAGCAGTCCATGTTCATGCCCGCTGTAGCATGCGCCGCAAGTAATAGCGAGCAAGCTGGCCCACACTCCCGTCGTTGGTGCCGAACTGAATTTTGCGCAGCAGCATCGAGGGACTGTCGCTGCCAAATACGTCGAGGCGTCGGATGCGATAGCGATCCTGCGCCGGCGCATTGAAGCCTGAATCCACTGAGAACGCCAGGGAAAACCCTGCTGCAGCGGCGGCGGCGGCCACTTGCGCGTTATATCGACCATACGGGTAGGCCAGGTGGCGCGGTGCGACGCCGCAGAGATCGGCGATGCGCGTGCGCGACTCAGCCAGATCGCGCGCGAGCGCGTCGGGGGCCAGCGTTGTCAAGTCATGATGCTGGAGCGAGTGCGATTGCAGGCTGAATCCACCTGCCTGCACTCTATGGAGTTCATCCGTGCCCATCAGTGGATGCGGGGGCATGGCATATTGGGTCGTAACCTGCCAGTCGCTCTGCTGGCCGATTTTGGATGCCACCAGAAACACGGTTGCGGGCCACCCGAGTGATTTCAACACCGGAAGCGCATGGTCGTGCACGCCCATGAAGCCATCATCGAAAGTGAGCACAAAGGAATTGTCGGGTAATGCTTGCGTGCCAGCCAGCCATGCCTCGAATGCGTCGGCCGTAACCGCTTGATAGCCAGCATTTGCCAGCGTATGCATGTGAGCAGCAAAGTGACCGGGGTGGATGCAGTAGATATCGCGGCGGCTTTCCGGTGCACCGACCCGGTGGTACATCAAAATGGGAATACGGGTGGCGCTGCTCATGGGTTGGCTCCAGCAGGGCGCAACCCCAACTCTTGGTCGAGATGGTCGAGCAGTTCCGGGCAATGGTTCGAATCGAACTTGAGCGCGAAAAACGCTGGAGAGGATTTCAAAGCATTCCAGTGTGCCATGTTCATGACCGCCCCGCTTGCAGCGTGACCTTGGGGCCAGTTTATGTAGCGGAGGTTGTCGTTCTGGATTTTAAACGAGGTCGCGTTCACGAGAATCGTCGTGAAGAAGGCTTCGTCTGGCAGTGCGGTGTGCTTGAAATAAGCCTCGTAAGCAGGGTTTGTATCCACGTAGTTGAGGATGTATTGAACCGCCGCCCTGCGATAGTTCGTATTTTGGTTCCCGGCAATCAATGTCGGCCCCTTGCTGTTGAAAGGCCGGCGGAATGTGCGCCAGCCCAGCCTGGTGGGCAGGCCACGGGGGAAAGTGAATAGCTTGAACACGGACTGCGCGCGGTTGAATGCGCGCACGAGCATCGGAACGCGTTCACGAATGGGGGCGGGGATGCGATGCCAATAGCGGAACTTTGGCAACCTCACGTAGTGATAGTGATATCTGCGACGGGCCTCACCCGGTGGCCAAATGGCGGGATCGTATGCGTCGAAATAGTTCACGTAGGCATCGTATGCGGAAGCACGCAGGAAAGATTCGAATTCATCGAGGGGCTTGATTGGATAGCTCTGTCCGGTGAGTGTGATGAACCAGTCGAAATCGAGGTTCACCGCGCACCAACGCATGGTATGCAGGTGCTGCGCCACCTGTGAAAAATCTCCCCATTCGGCTGCGATGGGATTGGGGATCGAGATGCCACCAGCCCCCTCCACCCAGTCTCTGGGTAGGCTCGTATGCGTGGGATCGTGATGCACGACGATTGCAGCTTGAGGCGACATGGCGCGCAAGGTGCGCACCAGGCGGAGTACCTGGGCAGGGTTGGTATGGGAAAAGATGGCGTAAACGCATGTACTCATGGCGCGTCAGTTGGGTTGGCACGAACCTCAAATTTCCCGATTGCCTTTAGCAAGGGTGCTGGCAACAGACAGGCCAGCATGCGCAGCTTGTCGCGCGTAGTCCCTCGCCCTGCGCGCAGTGCTCGCTTATACAAGAGGCGCGCGTTCTCGATGTCGCCACGCCAGAAAAGCGCGTTGGCCTGTTCGACGAATTTCCCCCAGGTGACCGCCTCGACCCAGTCTTCGCCGAGGCGCTGCGCCACGCCGGGGTGATGGGCGAGAAACTTTTGTTTTGCACGCAAGGTGTCGATGGCTGCCCATCCCCGATCTTGCGTCGCTTGGCCGTCGCCATGATGATGGTAGAAAGCCAGAACCTTCGGAACTCTGCGAAGCTGTCCCAGTTGGCCAACCTCCATCCAGAACAGGAAGTCCTCGCCGATCTTGAGCTCTGGGTCGAAACCGCCAACTTGCTGAACGGCCGATTGCCGTGTAAGACAAGCGTGGATAGGCCAACGGCAGCTTTCCAACAGAAGCCGTGTCTTGTCCGGTCCTTCATAGTCGGGTGGGATGAATGGCTGCCCCCGCATGCCGGGCAGCCCGAGATTCTGCCAGCCGCAGTACGCCAGGACGGCATCGGGGTATTCGTCCAATTCAGCCAGCAAGGTCGAGAGAAATTCGCGATCCCAGGTGTCATCGGAATCGAGAAAGCCTATGTACTCGCCCTTGCAGAGGGTCAATCCACGGTTGCGTGCTGCACTAACCCCTAGGTTGGCTTGCGTGACGATATGGATTCTCGGGTCGTGCTGTGCCTCGAACCAGGCGCGTGTTCCGTCCTGCGAGCCATCATCGATCGCGATCAGCTCCCAGTCCTGAAAAGACTGGGCAAGGACACTGCCGACGCTCACCGGCAGGTGACGTTCGGCGTTGTAACAAGGCATGACGATGGAGACGCGCGGGCGCATGTTACCTGGTCGTCCTTGGGTTTGCCGGTTTGCGCATCAGGCAGTCCCGGGCATCAGTTTCAGTTTGCGCTTCCAGCGGTCGCGCTCGTTTTTAAGGGCGTTTATGGGTAGCGCGAGGAAGCTAGCGACATAAATGCTTCCGCCGACGGCAGCCGCGACCTCGGGATGGTGAGTGAGGAAAATCTGCTTGGCGCGCAGCGTGTCGAGCACCGCTCGGGCATGATGCTTGGTCGCCTGAACGCCGCCATGATGCTGGTACTGCGCCAACACCTCGGCGACGCGCACGATCGGGCCACGCGTCGCCACTTCGAGCCACAGTAGATAATCCTCGGCCACCACCAGCCGGGGATCGAAACCACCTGCTTCATGAATGGCGCGGGCATCCGCCAGGCAGGCGTGAATAGGCCAGCGGCAGCCTTCCAGTAGCGCGGCCATCTTGTCTGGTGTTTCGTAGTCGGGTGGGATGAATGGGTTGCCACGTGCGCCGGCCATGCCGACGTTTTGCCAGCCGCAGTAAGCAAGCACCGCATCCAAGCACCGCATCAGGGCGGGAAGCAAGTGCTGCCGCGAGTTTTTCGAGACAGTCCGTGCACCAGGTATTGTCGCTATCGAGAAAGGCTATCAGTCGCGCGCGCGCTGCCTGCAGTCCAAGGTTTCGCGCCCGGCTGACGCCGCGCTCCGGCTGGCGCAGGACACGGATGCGCGGGTCGGCGACCGCCGTCACGATGTCGAGCGTGGCGTCGGTCGAGCCGTTGTCGACAACCAGCAACTCGAAGTCTGAAAAGGTCTGGGCAAGCGCGCTTTCCAACGAGCGCTGAATGTGCTGTGCGCTGTTCAAACAAGGCATGATGATCGAAATCCGCGGCGTCATGCGAGTCGACTCGCAGCCTGATAGGCCGCAGCATGGACCGTGGCCATCGCCGCCCAGGTGTAAACGTCGGCTTGCCGGCGTGCCATCTCGGCCATGGTGTCCAGTGGTGCGGTGGCGGCGTCGCGCAGCGCGCGCAGCAGGTCGCCGGGCCGATCAGGATGGAACAGTACGCTGCTGTGTGCGTCGAGATATTCCGGAATGGTCGCGATCGCCGGCGCGATCACCGGGCAGCCGTAGGTCAGCGCCAGCATCAGCGAGCCGCTGGTCTGGGTGTGCTGGAAGGGAAATACCACCACGTCCGCAGCGCGGAAAAACTGCTGGATCGCTTCGTCCGGTATATAGACCAGATGCGTGCGAATGCGGGCATCGGTCTCGGCCAGCGACTCGATCTCGCGCCGGATCGTCTCATCCATTGGTTTGCCGGCGATCACCAATACCGCAGTGTCGTCATCTAGTGTTCGGAACGCCTGGATCAGATCCTCCACGCCCTTGTAAGGCTTGATGTAGCCGAAATACAGGTAAACTCGGGCGGCCGCCGGCAGGTTGAGCAACGTCCTCGCCTCGTTGCGTCCGATTGTGTCCGGATACCAGCCGGTGTAGGCCGGATGGCGCACAACGTCGATGGGACGCCGGTAGCCATAACGCTCGATCAATTCGCGTCGTGTGTGATCGCCATGCACGATCAGACGCCGGCTCAGACGCAAAACCAGTAAACGAAACCAGGCGTCACGGCGCGGATGACGCGATTCGTAGGCGTCCAGTTCGTGAACTGTCCACACAATATTGTTCTTGAGCAGCCTATAGAAAAGCAGCACAACCAGTACATACGCGAGTTGGAGTGTGTTCTTATACAGCCCATGGGGCCAGTGAACATGGACTACATCGAGTCCATCACGCCCAATCAACAATCGCGGCAAATCAAGTGGTGGATTACCGATCACTCGCACCCTGAGCTTGTTCAATTCCCGCTTCAATAGCACTTGGTATGGATTGGCGGGCCACCAGGGCAGGAAACCAACTGTTAGCTGATCGCTCATTTGCTTACCCGCAACTGGCGAACTTCTGCAGGACAGTCGCCAAACCTGCGCAGGAGGTAATCCCTGAATCCAAGATATCGTGCGCGCCCAGTGGCATCAGTGCCACCACGACGCAAGCGACGCCACGCGGAGTGCAGCCCCCACACAATGCGCTTGACTACAGGTCCATCGTCAGCCGAGTCGATGTTGAATCGCAAGGCATCATGGAGAGTTTTTCGGAACAAAGACCAATACGCGTCTCTCGACAAGTGCCGTTCCGCCCACAACAGAATGTTCCTGGAGTAGAAGTAGAGCTGCAGTGGGGATTCAACGCCACCGAAAGAAGCGGAGACTTTGTGCCAGAGCTTTGCTGTTGGAACAAACAGGATCTTGTATCCGGCTGCACGTGCACGGTAGCACCAATCAGACTCCTCATAAGTGAGGAAAAACCTGGGATCCATCAGGCCAATTTGTTTGACTACATCGGCGCGTATAAACAGCGCACAGCCAGATGCATAATCTGTCTCGACAATTTCACTATAGGTATTGCCGTCATCGATCTCGCCAATGCCGACATGTTGAAAATGCTCACTGTCAGCGAGCCACACCGCACCTGCATACCAGAGCCTGTCCGGCTCAGCATGATAAAAAATCTTTGCAGAAAAAACCCCACCCTCCGGGTGTGCAACTGCAGCCGCAACCAGTTCAGAAACCAGATTGGGATCAACCACGGTGTCATTGTTCAGGAGCAGCACATAATCGGCGCCAAGATCGAGCGCCCGCCGAATGCCGACGTTGTTTCCGCCGGCATAGCCAAGGTTTTTGCCGGTTTCGATGATCTCGACCTCAGGGAACGCACTCCGGATCGCGCTTGCCGAGTCATCTCCAGAACCATTGTCAACCACGATCACGTGAAAGTTGGTGTAGGCAATCTTCGTTACCGACGCGAGGCAGGCCAGCGTATCATCACGACCGTTCCAGTTGAGGATGACGATGGCAATGGCGGGTGGCATGGTCTGATTTGGAAAATGATTGTCAGCTTTGGGCACGGAAATAAAATCCAGCGCGCCCACCACTGCGCTCGGCGTTCACCCTGGCAGCCATTAACTCGAAATCTTCTTTTTCTGCAGATGTGAACAGATCGGAATCCGGATTGACCCACATAGAGCGCGGATCCTTAAGGGGAATGTCGCGGAGATACTGTTCACTACCATAGAACTCAAAGGCGAGCGAGTCGTAAATCACATCATAAAGTTCAAGCCCGGCTTGCCGGCCCAGGTTGGTGATGCTGTCCACTGAATGAAGATATAGATGGCGTGGTGCATCCAACTCAACCCAATTGACGCCATATTTTTCCCAGACGTGCGATGACACCAGGGGTATGCGCACCAGGCAAGTCCCACCTTTTTCGAGCCGGGCGTGCACAGCCTTGAGCAGGGCAAGCTGATCGGGGATGTGCTCAAGGGAATGGTGGAGTGTGATCAGGTCGAACTTGCCATCGATATCATCCAGTTCGCGCTTGAAAATACGAATATTTCCGTGTTTCTGATCTGCCGGGATAAACGGGTCTGCGCCAATCAGATGACGAAACCCCAAGTTGGCTAAAGCAGCTAACCATTTTGAATGGGCGCCGCAGCCCACATCAAGAAACCGCGTGGAGTAGGACTTCAAGCCACAACGCGCCAAAATTTCCTTTGGGGGAGAACCTCCCAATCTATCGTGGAGTGCTGCTGGCAATTCGACCCAGGATTTGAGCCACGAATTCAGCTTGTAACCTTTCCCAAAAAGGGCTGTCCGGCAGCGTTGTTTTTGCAGCCAGCGATACAGGGTTCCATGTTCATGGGGGGGGGCTTGTAGGCTGAACGAATAATAATCCGGTGGGTAAAATCGCCCCAAGTCCGCAGGAATCTCGTCAATTTGGAGGCAGCCACATGCGCTGCATTGAAAGTAACGGAATGACTCGCGTGTGCCGAACATCATCTCCCTGACGTCGTAAGCCGGATGGTGTCCTTGACTGCCGCAGATTCTGCATGTTTTGAAGATTGTGCTCATGGCATGGTATTCGCGGAAACAGCGATGTCATGCACGCAAGCGCCCTCATCGGCCAGAAGCCATTGCGCATCTAGGGCAAAGAAACCTTCGCGAGCCGTTACCGGAAGGTTGCCCGCTACCTGAAAGTGTTTCAGGTTTTCGCCATAAAAAATTGTACCGCCCGCCTTGCCTGCCGTTACGCCAAAACGCAGAGAGTAAATGCCAGGAAGAAGCGGCAACCGTGAGATTTTGCACAGGATTTCATGCTTGCCTGGATGAAGGGTTTTGATGTGGAGCTGCTCTTCGCTGTTGTGCGTGGTGAGGTATACAAAATCGGTTGTATGAAAGCCGAAACCAAACGTGACATCGTTTAACGCCTGATGCACATGGATTTTGAATTGGATTACGCAATCCTGGTTGAACGCAAGGCGATTTGTGTCTATTCCGTCTTGGTCAAGGAGACTTAATTCGATGAGTTCAAGGTCGCCACTGGTGCGCGTGCGTGCCTTTGCAAGCGCAGCGTTGGCATGAATCTTCGCATCGCTTTGCTCGTAAAAACTGTCGCAAACGGCTTGCGGCATTCCGTCCTGATTGATGCGCCCGTGGTCAAGCAGGATTACGCGAGTACAGAGGCGTTGTACCTGCCGGATGTTATGGCTCACCAGCAGCACGGTTTTTCCCTGCCGCTTGATCAAGTCCTCCATTCGATCGAAGCACTTCCTCTGGAATGCCAGGTCTCCCACCGCCAGCACTTCATCCACGATCAGAATCTCCGATTCCACGCTCGTGGCCACGGCGAACGCGAGCTTGACCTGCATGCCCGAGCTGTAGCGCTTGACGGGGGTGTCGATGAATTCGGCCATCTCGGCAAAGTCGACGATCTCGTCGAACTTCCTGTCGATTTCCTTTTTCGACATGCCGAGGATGGCGCCATTAAGGTAGACGTTCTCTCTCCCGGTGAAATCGGGCACGAAGCCGGCACCCACTTCGATGAGCGGGGCGATACGGCCGTTGACCTTGACGGAGCCGCTGGTGGGGGTGCTGATCCGGGCCAGCATCTTGAGCAGGGTGCTCTTACCCGCGCCGTTGTGGCCGATGATGCCGACGACTTCGCCCTGTTCGATGGAGAAGCTCACGTCGTCGAGCGCCTTGAAGAGGGGGCGCTCGGGAACGGGCTTGCCCATGAGCCGTGCGCCCGTATTGAGCAGGGTCTGCTTCAGGCCCTGCAGGGCGCCGAGGCGGTATTCCTTGGTGAGATGGCTGACTTCGATGGCGGGCGGCATGAATTTCTGGCTCAGATGACGTCGGCGAAATAGCTTTCGGCGCGCTTGAAGTAGAGATAGCTCAGCGGCAGCAGGACGGCGATGGCCACCGCGCCCGGAATCATGGCGTTGAGATCCGGCGGCGCGCCCCGCAGGACGACGCTCTGGAACGCATCGATGATGCCAGCGAGCGGGTTGAGCGTGTACAGGGTGTAAAGCGCGTTGGACCATTCGCCCGCGGCCTGCTGCACCAGCAGCTTGTCCTTGACGAGCTGCAGGGGGTAGATGACCGGCGAGGCATACATCACCAGGGAGAGCAGCACCGGGAGTGCCTGGCCGACGTCGCGGTAGTAGACGTTGACGGCGGCGCCGAAGAAGGCAATGGTGAGTGCGGCGAGCACGGTGTAGGCGATGATCGGCGGCACCCACAGAATGTAGACCGTGGGCACCATGCCGTACCAGGCCATGAGGGCGGCGAGGATGACGAAGTTGATGCCCAGTTCCACCAGTTTGGTGAGCACCGAGGTGATGGGGAAGATCTCGCGTGGAAAGTAGATTTTCTTGATCAGCGCGGTGTTGCCAACCACGCTGTTGACCCCTTCCGAGGCGGATTCCTGGAAGAAGGTCCACGGCATGAGCGCGGCGAACACGAGCACGGGGTAGGGAATGTCGCCGCTGTCGATGCCGACGAAGCTTTTCACCAGGGTGAAGATCAACATGAGCATGACCGGCTTGAGGATCGCCCAGGCAATGCCCAGATACGCCTGCTTGTAGCGCACCGCGATGTTCTTCCATGCCAGCGTCAGCAAGAGCTCGCGGTAGTCGTAGAGGTTTTTGGCGAGGGTAAGCATGGGGGCTTAAACGGTCAGAACGTTGTCGCCACAAGCGGCTGGCGGCTGGCCGAATCCAGGGTTGATCTTGATCCGCCCTTCGAGCAGGC
>Ga0272446_1005519_pt1 | contig 13885 bp, 13 predicted proteins | sample YNPCB0061_FD_194587 | JGI IMG/M metagenome (GOLD analysis project Ga0272446, IMG submission 194587) | Hot spring microbial mat communities from Yellowstone National Park, WY, United States - YNP-CB-006-1 | ecosystem: Environmental > Aquatic > Thermal springs > Hot (42-90C) > Sediment | place...
TGTACTGCCTTTTTAGGGGCTGCGCGGCAGGTCGCAGCGAAACTGGCCATCTGCGAAAGCAGAAAAGTTGCTTCTTGTGAAAACTTGCGTTATCTGCCGCGCAGCCCCTTTAGCGACCTCAGGCTCAAAAAAGGATTATCCGTCGCGCCTGACTGAATGAATGTGGCAAAATCATGGAAAACAAAGTACTCCTTGATATTGAAAAAGGCCGTGGAGAAGTGATTAGGGTCGAGGTGGGAGAGTTTAAAGGTAAGAAGCTCCTTCACCTGCGCACCTGGTACACCAATGACGCCGGTGAACTGGCCCCCACGAAAAAAGGCATTGCGCTGACTTACGAGCAATTCCAGAAGCTTAAGACGGTTTTGCCTCAGGTCGATGATTTAATGAGCGAGCAGTAAGGCCGGGAAAGAATATGAGTGCAGAGCTCGTCAAACGTTTCGGTTCAACGTACAGCGCGGGCCAGACTATCTTCAAAGAGGGTGACCATGCCGAAGAGATGTTTATCATCCACCAGGGTCAGGTCAACATTTCGAAGCGCGCCCGTAATGCCGAGCAGGTACTGGCGACGCTGCGTGACGGGGATTTTTTCGGCGAGATGGCCCTGTTCACTGATACACCGCGCTCAGCCACGGCAACAGTCGCCAGCGAAAGTGTAATCCTGCGCATTGACAAGAAATCGTTTGATTACATGATCAACAACAATACGTCTTTCGCGATCAATATGATACGCAAGCTCTGCGAGCGGTTGCGCAATGCTGATAACCAGATCAGCGAGCTCTTGATACTCAGCCGTGAGACGCGCATACTCAAAGCAATGGCCAGCTACTGGAATATCGAAGGTCACAAAGACGCCTCAGGGCAGATACTGCTGCTGCCTTATCTGGGCTTCTGCGAATACCTGAAAAAGACTGCGGGCATAACGGTCGAAGATGCCAACCAGAGCCTGCTTAAGTTACGTAACCAGAACCTGCTGCACATACGGAAAGATATCGCCGGTAAGCAATATATCTCTTTTCAACCGAAAATTTTCGAATACTTCAACATCGTCTGACCGTGACCTAAAATAACGCGCGCGATGCGCCGGCCAGGCATCACAGCGCTTTCGAGAGCATCAGGTAGAAACTTGTCAGAATCACCTGCTGTTGCCTTGCATCGGAGTTTTCCTTGATGAGTATATCGGCTTTCACCAGCGCGTCCATCACGACGCGTATGCCGGCAGGTGAGTACTTCTGCAGTAATACCGACCAGCGCTCAATGCTCTTTTTCAGCGGATAGCCGGTGAGCGGGCGTTGCGCAATGATCTTGCCGATTTCTGCTGCCGACATGCCGCTGCGCTCGTAGTAGTGGTAGCGCATCGCATCGCTGAAAAGACGTGCCAGCGCCGCAATAAGCTGTTCCGCGCTTTCGAGCGCGTGTAGTTGCAGTATGCGCAGGCATTCACCGATGTTGCGCCGGGCTGTTTCATCCAGCAGCCTGAAATGCATGTTACTTTCTGCCGTACCGATGACTTCTTCAACATCGGCAACCGTGATTTTTTTTTCGTGCAGCCTGAAGGTGATCAGCCGGTCAAAGCCGGCGAGCACCAGGCGTTCTTTGCCCGCGCACTTATCGACCAGCAAATCGAGCGCGTCGCGTTCTGCGGCAAAGCCAAGAGCCTGTGCACGAGCCGAAAGGTGATCGGCGAGATCTTCGGGGGAAAGTGGCTGGTCTTCGTAGACGAGCGCCAGTTCCTCGAGCGGTTGCAGCTTTTTAGGGATGTTCATTTCACCAAATTGCAGTACCGATACAGTAAATTCCGGTGCCTGTGGAAAATCGCGCAGGTAGTTGGCGAGAACTCTGGCCTGCCCGTCTATACGCTTGAGCAGTGCTTCCGCGTGGCGAATCAGGATCAACCTGCCGCTCGGGAACATCGGCATCGTCATCATTTCGGCATGCCAGGTTGCGGCATCGTTGTCGTAGCCAGATAGGTGCACCTCGTCGCAGCTGCCATAAGCTGAGACAAGTTTTTCGCGAAGCAGGGTGAGCAGTTCAGCCAGGTCTTCATTCTGGCCCGCGACGAAAAAGATGAAGCGCGGCACCCGTGTCATGGTCTGTATCTTACGGGAAAAAGCCGTAAATTTGTGGTCTGCACGCCTCACGGTAGCCATACTCTAACCTTGTCCGGCGGCAGCGTCTGCCAGGAAACTGCTGGAAGAACTGATTACGCTGAATTTCGAGGCAATACCTCTTGTATAATAGAGATGTGCAGCCGCGGCGACCATCGCTGCATTGTCGGTACAGTAGCGAAGCTCAGGCACATGCAGCGGCGTCTGCTTGCCACGGCAGAGCTTTTCCAGTTCACTGCGCAGCCGCGTATTCGCGAGCACTCCGCCTGCGGCAACCACCGGAAGATTCGGGTGCTGTGCGACTGCATGCTCCAGATTACGCACGATGTGCGCGACAATACGTTCCTGGTAGTGAAAGGCAAAAAACTCCTTGTTTCTGTCTGTAACCTCAGCTGCGCGGAGCAGCGCGGTTTTGATGCCGCTGAAGCTGAAGCGAATTTCGTTACGCGGCAGACTTTTGAGGATATGGGGAAATGGGTTCTCCGACTCGAGCACAGATTCGTCACCGGTTTTAATGCCGCGCGTCTCTGCATATCGCTTCGCCGCATTCTCAATTGCCGGTCCGCCGGGGTAGCCGAGTCCCAGGATCTGCGCGGCCTTATCGAGCGCTTCGCCAGCGGCATCATCCAGCGTATCTCCCAGTACCTGCACTTCGCCAGGCGCGCGCAGCAGGTAGATCGCGGAATTTCCGCCCGAGAGTATCAGGCCGAGGTGCGGGTAAGGCAGTGAAGTCCCGGAGAGCGAGACTGCGGCGAGGTGCGCCTCAAGATGGTGCACGCCGATCAGGGGTACACCGAAGTGCCGTGCGCAGGCGAGCGCCGTCTGGTAACCGACCAGTAGCGCACCGACCAGGCCGGGCCGGGTCGTGGCAGCGACATAACTCAAATCGCCATGTTTCAGCGGGTATTGACGCAGTACTTCTGCGAGCAGCAAAGTGAATTTCTCGAGGTGAGCCCGGCTGGCGTATTCGGGTACGATGCCGCCATAGGGCCGGTGTTCGCTTAGCTGGCTGTAGAGGGGGGCTGCAAGCACACGCCTGCCATCTTCAACAAGTGCAACTCCCGTTTCGTCGCAGCTCGATTCGAAAGCCAGGGCAAGCGCCATTTGGCAGAATCGGCAGGCGTAGACAGGTCGAAAAAGATTTTTCGCGGCGTCTTGCGGAAGCCTTTCAGCCCAGGTGTTTCCAGTACTCTTCATTATTGCGCGCTGCGCGACTCTGTTCGTCGGTTTCATAGAGCGACTCGACGCGACGACGCTCGCTGTGCTGGTGCTTCTGCCTGGTATTGCCGAGCTGGCTCTTTATGTGACGGCCCGCCGCTGGCTGTTGCCTGCTCTGCCAGGTTGGTTGCAGGTGGCCGCTGCAACCACGGCTAATGTCGCGTACGCGTTGCTCATTGTTACAGACCTCAGGGTATTTGCCGCGTTCCATCGTCCGCTCGATCTGGTGCTCTACCGCGAAGGTATCGCTGCGATGCCTGTTGCCACAATGCTCAGCCTCTTTAGCTGGTTCGACTGGAGTATCATTGGTGTTGCACTCTTATCGGTATTTGTGCGCCGTTCGGTTCGCGTGCCGCAATCTGCTCCGGCGAGGCTCCCGCTGGCAGTGGCTGCAGCCACCTGCATAGTGGGAGCCTTCACTCTGCCCGGGGCGTTGCCGGGTTACGCGGCAATCTCAGCGGTACTGCGGATTCCGGCCGTTGCGGCTCTGCGTTTCGCCGAAAAAAATGCTACGACACTCGTCGCCTCGAAGGCAGCGCACTTCGACCCTTTGCCCGCTGGATTACCGCGCGAGATGCATGCGGGCAAGACCGCTGGCAGGAATACGCCGAATGTCCTGTTCATCGTACTGGAAAGCACGGGTGCGCGCTACGTCTTTGATGCGTCGCTGACTCTTGCCGGTAAGGGCGTGCCGATGCCCTTTCTACACAAGCTCAGGGGAGAATCTCTCTACCTCGCGCGCCATTATGCGACTGCCAATAGCTCCCCCCGTGCGCTGTTCTCACTTTTCACCGGGCTTTACCCTGAACCGTCAGACGAATTCTTTTCGCTAAAAAAAGGACTCAGGATCAAAACCTGGAACCGCTATCTGCCCGAGCACCGGGGTCTCGTCGTGACGCCCTGCGTGACCGAATGGTATTTCCCGAATGGACTCTTTCGAAATAATGGCCTGCGCGAAATTGTCGGAAAAAACCAGCTTAATTTCCGCGAGAGCCGCACAGAACCCGCCGACGCGCGCAATGAGATACAGACGGCAGACTATTTTGCCGCCCGGCTCAAAACCCTCGAGCAACCGTTCTTCTCAGTCTACATCAGTTTCGCCCCGCATTACCCCTACCACGACTACGGTCCCGAGTGGCGCGTCACCGCCGGCCGGTCGCGCCTGGACCGCTACGTCGATAACCTGCGCCTGCTCGACGAACAGCTGAAAAAGTTCTTTGATGCACTCGCGCAACGCGGCAGTCTCGGTAACACAGTCGTCGTGCTTGTCGGTGACCATAGCGAAGCATTCAAACAACACCCTGGAAACTACATCCATTCATTGCACAGTTACGAAAAAAATCTCGCGGTGCCGGCACTCATCTGGTATCCGGCGAGGCTGCGTCCCCGCGAGATAACTTTTCCGACTTCGCATGTTGACATTGGCCCAACGCTGCTCGATCTGCTCGAAATCGCGCACAACCCCCGCGATTTCCAGGGCATATCCGTGCTCCGTGCCTACACAAGGCCGCATATCTTTGCCTACGGCAATGAGGGCACTATCACCGTCTATACGCAGCAGCTCCGGAAAATCCAGCGGCTGCGCGACGCGAGCTGCCGCATATTCGATCTTAAAAACGACTCAGCAGAAAAAATGCCACTCGCGTGCCATGCCGGCGACACTTCATTCGAGTCCGCTTCTCAGTACGCGGCGGGCCAAATGGTGCTGTTGCAGAGGCTGCAGAGCGCTAATCCCTGACAACAACGGAGCGCGGCGGCGCTATACAACGGCCAGTTCACTCGAGATCGAGCGAGGCGCCAAAGACTTTCTCGAACTGTTCCTTTTTTCTGTGAAATGCCCAGCGTTCGAGCCGGCTATCGACCGCGCTGTCGAAGCCAAGCCGCCATGAACGATCGCCTGTCTTGCGTGCGCGCAGTCCGGTAACAGCACTCGCGTAGCTCCGGTCGAGGCTGTCCGCGATGCGCAGCAGCACCGATAGTTTAACAATCGTATCCTGCTTGCGGCCACTCAGCCTCTGGAATTCGAGGTGCGACGCCTTCGGGTTGGATTTTCGGTGGTAGCGCGCAGTATGCGCGATGATATCCCGCTCGTCGTTATCATAGCCGGGAAGGTTCATGTTGCTGAGGATGTACAGGGCGTGCTTATGGTGCTGCGAGTAGTCGATGAACTTGCCTATGTCATGGAGCATCGCTGCCGCCTTGAGCAGATCGCGTGTCTCTACGGGAAGCCGGTGTAATTCGGCAAAAAGATCAAAAAGCTGCACTGAAAGTGCTGCGACGTGCTCCGAATGGCCGCGATCCATCCTATACTTATCGACTATGGTCGTTAGACCTGTCTCGCGAAACTGCGTCTGGCTTCTCAGATAAACATTCTTGTTTACCCTGTTATAGACATAGTCCGCAAGCGCGCCATCGCGCAGGCCATTCGGCGATACCATGAAACGGTTCATGCGGGTATGCCTGAGCAGCGCCAGAAGCAGTGCAGCTCCTGGCAAGATGATATCGCGCCGGCCTTCGTCGATACTCTTGATGCGGGCAAGTTCTTTTCGGCTCATCTGCGACAGCCGGTCAACGATCCCGGCAAAATCCTTCGTGTCAACCAATGGCAGCCGCAGCTGTTCTCGCAGAGAGACGCCCATTTCGCGCAGTATTTCGAGTATCGTGCGCGAGGTACCTCCCGTGCACAGCGCCGCCTCGGGTCCAATACGCTGGATGTCATCGAGGTAAGGTTCGATCGAACGCTGTACATACTTGTCGATCAGTTTAACAAGATCTTTTGCCTCACTGTCGAACATTTCGCGCAGGCGCACGGTGCCGAGCCGCAGACTTTCAACGAAATGGATGTCATTGTCGTTGCAGACCAGTATCTCGGTCGAACCACCGCCAATGTCATTGATCAGGAAATTGCGCTGCCCAAGCGACGTGTGCGCCCGTACCCCGTTGTAGACCAGGCGCGCTTCTTCCAGGCCCGAAATAATTGAGACGTTGATTTGCGCCTCACGCCGGGCGCGCTCGATAAAATCGGTGCTGTCGCATTCGCGCAATGCGGCGGTCGCAAGTGCAACCGTGTGGCGGCATTTGAACTCCTGAGTGATGCGGCGAATCTGCTTGAGCGCTTCGATTGCGACCTCTGTGTTCTCTGCCCGCAGGCGGCGGGTCAGAAACACATCCGCACCAAGTCTTGCCTGAAATTTCTCGCTAAATACAAGATGCGAGTGACCGTCAGCAGCCACTTCAAAAATTTCGAGTTTGATGTTGTTTGACCCGACGTCGACGATGGCTATGTTCAATGCACTAACCCGTATTTTATGACTGGGCTGCGTTTTTTCTCAACCGGGCTATTCTTCGGTAGAGTCGCTGCCTGCGCTTGGTCTAAAATCTGAGGCAAAAGGCAAATCAAAAATATCGAGTATTACCCGGGGAATATCCAGCAGACTCCGCACGCGGTCGGTGAACCTGCGGGCATGCAGGCCGTGCACCCAGGTGCCCACCGGGTTCGTGGTGTGTGTCTTTACCGAGAGATCTTCCATGTTGCCGTGGTCAGAGCTGATCACCACGGTCTCCTGCTGCACGTTGAGTTCATCCCAGACACCCTGCAGAAAGTCGTCGACGTGGCTGAGTACGCGCTTCGCAGCACCCCACGACTGCTCGTGACCAACTTTGTCGGTAAAAAAATATTCAAAGACTACAAGATCATAGTTCCGGGCAATCGCGACAAGTCGCCGCCCGTTGTCGTATGGCCGCGCGAGTGGTACATCGAGCCCGTGCTTGCGCAGAAACCAGTTGTTCATGTCCATGTACAGACTGCGGCCTGCAAGGTAATCTTCTGTCGTGAAGTATGGCTTTCCGGAATGCTTTTGCATCAGTGACGAGGCGGAGAGCATGCGTTCAGCACGCGGGTGCTCCAGGCGCTTCAGGTAAACCGGGGAGTATGAATTCAGCAGCGTTGCATTCCAACCCGCGTCATTCATTACCTTGAGAATATTCTTCTCCTTGAAATACGGACGCAGGGTGTATGTAGGGTAGCCGTTCACATGCCGGCCAAGAATCCTGGGTCCGTTATAGCCAGTAAAAAGTGCAGTCTGCCCGGTTGCCGACTGCGGCAGGCCAGGTATGCCCATGTGCGCGTCTGTGACGATTACCTCGCCAGGCATGGAAAAGCTACGCCCGGCATGCGCGCCGAAGAAGCGGTTCTTGAAGCGCGCAAATGGGTTAATCGCAGGGTCCGCTGCGCCCAGGCCAACTCCATCGAGAAAGAGGTAGATGATGGGGCCGGGGGAGCTCCGTCTGTGTTTTACATTTTGCCCTGTGCCAGATGACATCGTGTCATGCCGGTTTGCAGCCTGGATGGCCTCCTTGCCAGCTGCAAACCCTGATAACATCGTGTCATGCCGGTTTTCGGCACTGATGCCATCCTTGGCAGCCGAAAACCCAGATGACATCGTGTCATGCCGGTTTGCAGCCTGGATGGCCTCCTTGCCAGCTGCAAACCCAGATGACATCGTGTCATGCCGGTTTGCAGCCTGGATGGCCTCCTTGCCAGCTGCAAACCCAGATGACATCGTGTCATGCCGGCGCTGCGCCGGAGAGTAGGTCGCCGCCGAAAGCAGGGGCCTCGGTGCTCGAGGGTTTCTTGTCATCGGTCTTGCCGCTCGGCGCACCGGGGCCGATAGGTTTCAGCCTGCGTCCATTCATGATCTCACGCAGCTCTGCTCCGGTAATCGTCTCGCGTTCAAGCAGAGCCTGTGAGACCAGGTCGAGTTTCTTCTTGTGCTTCTTGAGCAGAGTCCTGCCTCGTTCAAAGGCCGTATCGATGATGCGCTTCACCTCGCTGTCGACGAGCTTGGCGTACTCCTCGGAGTGGTCTCCCTTGCGCGCGTAATCGCGACCCAGGAACGGCGAACCTGCATCAGAACCGATGAGACGTATCGGACCGACGCGTTCTGACATACCCCATTCGGTTACCATGCGCCGCGCAATATTCGTAGCGCGTTCGATGTCGTTTGACGCGCCTGTGGTGACATCTTCAAACTCTAACTCCTCTGCGAGGCGGCCGCCCATCAGAATGACAAGCTGGTCGAGCCAGTAGTTGCGCGAACGCATGTGCTTTTCCTGTTCGGGCAAATGCTGGGTGATACCGAGCGCACGCCCGCGCGGAATAATTGTCACTTTATGAATTTGTTCCGCGTGTTCGAGCAACTCCCCCAGAACCGCATGGCCTGCTTCATGGTATGCAATAATCCTCTTTTCTTCAGGGATGATAAAGAACGATTTGCGTTCAGGTCCCATAAGCACCTTGTCGCGCGCATTATCGAGATCCTCTTCGGTAACCTTTTTGCGATCATTTCGGGCAGCGAGCAGTGCCGCTTCATTGATCAGGTTTGCCAGATCGGCGCCGGTGAATCCCGGTGTGCCGCGCGCGACTTTCTCCATCGACGTGCCTTCTTCCATTGGCACCTTGCGGCCGTGGATTTTGAGTATCTCTTCGCGGCCCTTGAGGTCGGGAGTGTCAACCACAACCTGGCGGTCAAACCGGCCGGGACGGAGCAGTGCCGGGTCAAGTACGTCTGACCGGTTGGTCGCCGCAATGATAATAATGCCCTCATTTTCTTCAAAGCCATCCATTTCGACGAGCAGCTGGTTTAGAGTCTGCTCGCGTTCGTCATGGCCTCCGCCTAAACCGGCGCCGCGCAGGCGACCGACAGCATCGATTTCATCGATGAAGACGATGCAGGGAGTCTGGCGTTTCGCCTGTGCGAACAGGTCGCGTACCCGACTAGCTCCCACACCGACGAACATCTCGACGAAGTCAGAACCCGATATCGAGAAGAACGGGACTCCTGCTTCACCGGCAACGGCTTTGGCGAGCAGGGTCTTGCCGGTTCCCGGGGGGCCGACCAGCAGAACACCGCGCGGAATTTTCGCCCCAATTGCCTGGAATTTCTGCGGAGCCTTGAGGAAATCGACCACTTCTTTCAGTTCTTCTTTCGCTTCGTCGACGCCAGCCACGTCAGCAAAGGTGACTCGGTTCTTCATATCCGGACCGACTTTTGGCCTCGACTTGCCGAAAGTCAGTGCGCGGTTGCTGCCCGTCTGTACCTGGCGTGCCATCATGAACCAGAAAAATCCCACGATCGCGATCCACGGCAGTAAAGGCATAATCGTTCGCCAGAAGAAACTTTCTTCTACGGCTGCGCCTTTAAAATACTTAACCTGCTTTTTCTTCAGTGTTTCCAGCAGGTCGGCGTCACCGGGATACGGAATAATGGTCTTGAACAGAACGGGTTCGTTCTTTTCGTTGTTGAATTTTCCGGTTATCTGGTGTCCCTGTATCACGAGCGGCGCCTGTTCGGTAGTGACGAGAGACTGCTTTTCCACGAGTTCGAGAAAGCGCGAATAGTGGATTTCCTGTACTTTGCCTTGCTGCTCCTGGAAGACCTCGTAGGTCAAGGCCGCCATAATAACGATCAGCAGAATGAGTGCTATATTTTTCATGGTTTTATTCGGACTTCCTGCCCCCAACGGGCCGGGTTTTTGTGGTGTCATTGCTGTTTTTCTCCATTGGTTAGGGAATCTCCTTAAGATTCTGGGAACCGGGATTTTCCACTAAAGTCTTTATAGCGACAGGCAGTCAATTTATTATGCCAGTCTGACTCTACTCCTTATAGAGGATAACAAAAAAACCCTATTTTGCCAAAAATACTTGACCCGGCTTTTGCCATTTGGGCCACGCGTCAGCATGCCAGCGAAAAAAGACCCACGCGATGAAGAGCTTAAGCCAAAGCTGTTTCTCGCCTCGGACGACGATGATGATGAAGAAGATCAAGACGATTTTGAAGAAGACGAAGAGGGGGTCGGCGGTGAGCGCGAAATAGCCGTCAGCTACGCCTGCGAAGACTGCGATTACCGCTGGGAAGTCTATCTCGAAGAAGAGGACGACGAACTCGAGGATACGCAGTACTGCCCGATGTGCGGCAGTGCCAACACGAGCCAGATCTGAGAACGAACCGTAAGAGCCGGGCGGCTGGCCTCAAATGCTTTCTCCCGAGCTGGCCAGCGCCAGCCCGGGCAGCCACGATGTGCCGATGTCCTATCGATTGAATTCACTCGCGATTGCGGCGGTAGTACTCGTTCTGCTGCTCATGGTCAACAGCCACCGCGTGCCCGTGCAGATTCTGTTTATCAGTGCCAACTTTCCCCTCGGGGGGGTGATGGCAGCCTGTATCGCGATTGGTGTGGCACTCACAATACTCTTCTTAAGCCTCGGCCGATCTTACAAGAAACTCCTCTTCAAAGCGAAGAAACTGTAGCGAGGCATCGTGGCACCTCTGCCGTGCCACGATGCGTTTGCATTACACGCCCTGCTGCAGGCGGCGAATGCGGTCTTCGAGTGGCGGATGGGTTGAGAACAGGGCAAGAAAGCCACCCTTGTTCGAGATCTTCATCGACGCCAATGAAGGTGCGGCTGAATTATCGACCAGCTCATGCGTGCGGCGCAGCCGGTCGAGCGCAGCGATCATCTTGTGCTTACCAGCCAGGCTTGCTCCACCGGCATCGGCCCGGTATTCGCGGTAGCGCGAGAATGCGGCAACGACCATCGAGCCAAGCAGGGTAAAGACGATGTCGAAGACAAAAGTTAGAATGCCGTTCAGCAAATACGGAAATGAGCTTTCTTCGTCATCGCTGCGGCTGAGCGCAGTACTGACCACGAAGGCAAGTACGCGCGAAAGGAACATGACAAAGGCGTTGACGACACCCTGAAGCAAGGTCATGGTCACCATATCGCCGTTGGCGATGTGTGCGACTTCATGGCCAAGCACTCCCTCGACCTCTTCCCAGCTCATGCTGTGCAGAAGTCCTGTTGAAACCGCGACCAGCGAGTTAGAGCGCGTCGGTCCGGTGGCAAAAGCGTTGACTTCTTCAGATTCGTAGATCGCCACCTCAGGCATGCTGGTAAGTCCGGCCTGGCGCGCCAGCCGGTGGACTGTCATCACCAGTTGTGCTTCGACGCCGGTGGCCCGGCGCGGATCGATTACAGAAAGGCCCATCATCCATTTGGCCATAACTTTGGAGAGCGCCAGTGAAATGAAAGCTCCCACAAAGCCCCAGACCAGGCAAATAACGAGCAGATTCTGCAAATTGAGTCCGTAGCCTCGGCCTGCGCGTTCCACGTAGTGGGTTACGCGAAAAACACTCAGCAGTATGGAGATCGTAGCGACGACCAGTATGTTTGTCAGTATAAATAAGAAAATGCGCTTAAACATTTCACCTCCGTATGTGCCGTTTCCGGCCTGTTGTTTTTCACGGATGAAAGGTAATTTTGCGCCATGCCGTCGGCAAATTTTCGGTTTTTGCGTTCAGGGGCTTAAGCGGCAGGTCGCGTAGCCCCTTCATTCAAAGCGCGCAAACACGGGAGCCGAAGGCTCAGAACAGTGGTCTGCGTGCTCCTGCGCATCCGTCCAGGCGTTGTCGCAGGCTGTTACCCAGAAGTAGTAACCGATACCCTTCTCGAAAACCGGGTAGCGGTTTTTGAAGCGCGGGTTCGCATCGGACCATTTCTTGTTCTGTGCGAGTATTTCGTTGTTGAGCGAGAGCCGAATAGGCACCCTGTGGGCGATCGGCTCGAGTTGGGTGGTGGTTCCAAACGTTGCCTTTTTGAAATAGAAGGCACCTTCTGGCTTCAGTTTCGCGTGCCCGTAATGTATGATGTAGCGGCCGCCCCTGACTACGTCGAGTTCACTGTTGGGAGCGATCTCGATTTCCAGCGTTTCGTCGCGCGCCGAAAGTATCTTCAGCGGGAGCGGCCTTGACGGTGGCGGATTTTCGCGGTATTGGATTGAGATCTTTTTCAGCAATGGCGAACTTGCCCCGGCATTGTCTGCGGTGAAGCGCGCCCTGAACTGCACGAAGCGGCATTTTTTCCCCGGTGCTGTATCGTAGTTGCTGAACGGCAGGCGGCTTTCGCTTTCCCTTGCTGCGAAACGGCGGTCGGCGCAGCGGAAATCCACGCGCAGCTGGTTCTCCGGGTCTTGTTCGGTTTCAGGCTTTACCTCGAGAATGCTGCTCTGCGAATAGCCGAGGTCGAGTATCTCGCTCAGCAGCAGACCAGTGCGCTGTTCGTAGCGGTCGCCGTAAGGCTTGAGCGCGCCAAAGTGCATGATGTCATCGTCGCCCAGAATACGATTGCTGAACACAATATTGTCTGCGTAGCCGCGGTAGGGGGAGAACAAGGTCAGCGGCGCCGATTTTAGTCGGGCGAAGCTGAGTGCATAGTTTTCCGCACTGTTGCGCCTTAGCTGGTAGACTGCCTGTTCGCGGCCATTGATCCGTAACTCGAGCCTGCCCGCTGCCTCATTGTAGGTGACCAGCAGGCTATTGCGCTCCCCCTGTTTCAGCCTGTCGACTGCGCGCAACTCCGCAGAATCGAGTAGCTCTGCGCCGTCGTGCCTGGTGGCGACGAGCAGGTTTTCGAAACGGACCAGAGGCCGGCCGTTGCGCAGCGCGATCGAGAACAGGTATTGCCTGCCCTGGTAGAAATTTTCGCGCCGCAGAATTTCTCCTCCCGCAGTCGCGGGTTTCAGGTCGCAGGAAAATGAGAAATCCCCCGAAGGGCCTTCGCTGGAATTACCCGAGATGTGCAGGTAAGGCGGCAGCCGCAGCTTCAGCTGGTGTCCCGGTAGGTTGAATTGTGCTGCCTGGCCCGAGAGATCGTTTACCGCCGTCCGTTCCAGGCTCCGCTTCAGTACGAGCGACTGGTGCGCCGGATTTCGGAACAGTGCCGGATGTTCGAAGTCAATCAGCAGGTCGTCGTTGTCAGCCTGCCGATCTGCCTTGCGTTCGAGGCGGATAACCGTCGTATTGCCCTGGCGAATCTGCTCAAGATTTTCGGTGTAGTGCCAGAGGAAACTATCGCCCGCCGCAAATGATTTGCTGCGTGTGGTATCGGGACCGGTTCCAACCTCGGCGAATAACAGGATTGCCGGCGCAGCGACCAGAGTCGCTGCAAGAAAACTGTTTCTATTCCAGCGCAGATATTTTTGCCACTCGGGCAGCATGGCGTCCGCCTTCGAACTCCGTCCTCAGAAATATATCGGTCATTTCGACTGCTGTCTTCTCATCGACCACGCGACCGCCCATCGCGAGGATGTTGGCGTCGTTGTGCCGGCGCGCCATTTCAGCGGTGTAGGCGTTGTGGCAGAGTGCAGCGCGGATGCCCTTGATTTTGTTCGCTGCAATGGAAATACCGATACCGCTGCCGCAGATCAGTATGCCGCGGTCGAACTCGCCCGCAGCAAGCCGGCGAGCGAGCGCAGCGGCATAGTCGGGGTAATCGACCGATTCACTGCTGTTGGTGCCGAGGTCGGTGAAATGGTACGCCGCAAAGTGCCGCTTCAGCGCTTCCTTAAGTTCATAGCCACCGTGGTCTGCTGCAATGGCGATTTTCATGTATGCCACCACGCCCAGGCGATGAGAACTGCCTGCAGCGGCAAGCGTAACGCCAGCGCCCATTTAGGGATGCGCATACCCGCGCCACCGCTGGTGAAGTGGTAAAGGTTTGCGGG
>Ga0272446_1005520_pt1 | contig 13883 bp, 12 predicted proteins | sample YNPCB0061_FD_194587 | JGI IMG/M metagenome (GOLD analysis project Ga0272446, IMG submission 194587) | Hot spring microbial mat communities from Yellowstone National Park, WY, United States - YNP-CB-006-1 | ecosystem: Environmental > Aquatic > Thermal springs > Hot (42-90C) > Sediment | place...
CCGAACGCATGATCGTTGAACTGGAAGGAAAAATAGTCTTGGCTAAAGCAGATTATGCCAGAACTCACAACCCGCTTGATACCCCGCAAGGTAACGAAGCTATCTCAGCGCTTATCACTCTAGGCTATCAAAAAGCAGAAATCAGACGGACACTTAAAGACATGCCAGAAAATATTAACAAAACCGAAGACATTATCACCTATTTTCTTAAGAACGTTTGACATAGCCAAAAAAACGCTTTGCGACCTAATTATGTCATCATTGAAACAAGTCCAAAAAAAAATCGGATCAGGCAAAGCGTACCTGATAACGGACAGTTATAACATCGCGTACTTGTCAGGTTTTGCTGGTTCATCTGGACAAATCCTTATCACCAGCAAACAAGCATGGTTGCTAACTGATTTCCGCTACTGGGGCATGGCAATGAAGACCCTGCCCAAAGAGATTTCGCTTTACAAGAGCACAAAATCAACAATTGAAGACATAAAAACAATCTGCGCGCGAAAAAATATTGATACGGTTTTCTTTGAGGAAAACAATCTCACCTACGCGCATTACCGAACACTGAAAAAAAATCTAGCCAAGATTGCCTTAAAACCGCAACACGGGTTAATTGAACATTATCGCATCATCAAAACCCCCGCCGAAACAGCTAAAATCATCAAAGCCCAAAGAATCGCCGAAAAAGTTTTCAATCAAATCAAGACAGAACTTCAAATTGGCCAGAGCGAAACAGAAATATGCTGGAAGATCATTGAACTCTGCCACAAATACGGCGCTGATGACGTCTCTTTTCCACCAATAGTCGCTTTTGGTTCCAAAAGCGCGATACCACACCACTTAAGCGGGAACAGAAAACTTAAAAAAGGCGACCTTGTACTAATTGACATGGGCGCAAAATACAAGGGCTACTGCTCAGACATGACACGCACGCTCTTCACGGCCACACCAACCCCAAAACAAAAGCTGGTTTACGAAACCGTGCTCAAAGCGCAAGAAAAAGCCATTACTGCCATAAGAGCTGGCGTAAGCGGCTCAGCCATGGATGCCATCGCCCGCGAGCACATCCAAAAAAGCAAATTCGGCAAACAATTCGGCCACAGCCTCGGCCACGGCATAGGATTAAAAGTTCACGAAATACCATATTTAGCGGCAAATTATAGTGATCCCCTCCCGGAAAACTCAATTGTCACAGTTGAACCCGGTATCTACTTGCAAAATTTCTTTGGCGTTCGCATTGAAGATATGGTATTAGTAACACGTAAAAACGCCATCAATCTGACCAAGATCCCCAAAAAAATTGAAGACTGCATCGTAGAATTAAGCTAAACCAATGACACCAAAAATCGGGGTTATTTTGTTTCCCGGAACCAATTGTGAACTTGAAGCGTTACGGGCCTGCAAACGCTCCCACATGAAACCAGAACTTTTTCGCTGGAACGACGACAGCAAAAAACTCAAGGCTTTTGACGGCTTCATTATTCCAGGCGGATTTTCTTATGAAGACCGCGGAAGATCAGGCGTAATCGCGTCCAAAGACCCCATCATGGATCTAATCAAAAAAGAAGCCGATAAAGGAAAGCCAGTGATCGGCATCTGCAACGGCGCTCAAATCCTTGTTGAAAAAGGCATGATACCCGGGCTTGAAGTGGAAAAACTGGAAATGTCGCTGGCTTGGAACAGACGAGTGAAAAATGGCAAAATTCTTGGCACTGGTTTCTTTAACGACTGGATTTACATCAGACACGACGTTAAACCCAGCCGAAGCGCCTTCAATCGCTTTAGCCAAAAATTAATCATGCGGATACCAATCGCTAACGGAGAAGGCCGATTCACGACCACAACAAAACACTTGCTTGAAAACTTAATTGCCAATGGGCAAACCGTTTTCCGCTACTGTGACGAGAACGGCAAGATCATTCCAGCATTTCCAGTGAATCCAAACGGCACCATTTATAACCTTGCGGGAGTTTGCAATCCTTATGGCAATGTCATGTCGCTAATGCCCCACCCCGAACGAACCATCAACGGACAAGCAATTTTTGATTCAATGGCTGAATACATCACCGCGGGGCCACACTCAATACCAAAGACATTAAAATCACCGCGAAATCTCAAATCTGTGGCGGAGAAAATAGAAGCAATGAGTAAAAAACCCAGCGTAGCAATCAAAGTCAAACTAATCATCACGGATAACGAAGAAAAAACAATCGAAAAAGCCATCCAAAAAATGGGTTTTAAAGATGCCGCGCTAAAAAGACAGCTTTATTACGGCTTTTACGCCCCAAAACAAACTAACTTGAAGCAATTGGCGGAAAAGATTATAACAAGCGGAGAAGTGCTAAACCTTAACAAAGAAATTCCAGAAGTCACCATCGGGAAAAAACACTATCGCTATGAAAAACTTAACGGTTTAGTTGAACAAGAAAACACAAATTCAAACCACGCGCAAACCACGACATATTCTTTCATTGTCTTTGACAATGACAACTTTTCCGGCAAAAACTTGATGGAAAAACTAAAACATTATCTAAAAAAAGGAGAAATCACAAAAACCATCAAAGGGGTATATTGGACGCTTGCGGTAAAAAATGAGGAACGCGCTCAGCAAATTGTTGACACGCACATCTTCCACAATCCCCATTCAATGAAAATTTTTAAAGATTAATTATGTGCGGAATCTTCGCATACAGCGGGCCGAAAAAGAACGCGGCCGAAATTGTGATTGCAGGACTAAAAAAACTTGAATATCGCGGTTATGATTCTTGGGGTGTGGCATTTGACACCGGTAAAAAACTTGAAATCAGACGCAAAGTAGGAAAAATCAGCGAATTTAACATCAATACGGACAACCTGCCTTCAGCATCTTTGGCAATCGGACACTCCCGCTGGGCAACCCATGGCGGAGTAACTGAAAAAAACGCCCATCCACACACAGACGAAAAGCAGCAATTCGCGGTTGTCCATAACGGCATAATAGAAAACTATCACGAACTAAAAAAAGAGCTAATCGCGCAAGGACATATCTTTAATTCAGAAACAGACACAGAAACAATCGTCCACCTCATAGAAGAATACGCCAAAAATAACGACTTCATCACGGCTACCAAAAAAGCCCTTGGCAAACTAAAAGGCCGTTACGCGATCCTCGCGATCAAAGCCGGCGAACCAATCATCATCGCGGCTCGCCGCGGCTCGCCTCTAATAATTGGGGCCGGAAAAAACGAGTTTTTTGTCGCTTCTGACATCCCCGCCTTTTTGGATCAAACCCGCGACGTAATTTATCTGGACGATGACGAGATGGTAATAATCAACAAGAAACCTCATTTCTACAACCTCACGAACGGAAGCGAAGTAACCAAACGGGTCATCAGAATAGACTGGACTCCGGAAAGCGCGGAAAAAGGAGACTTTCGCCATTTCATGCTCAAAGAAATCATGGAACAGAAAGACACCATCTACCGCGCCATCAATCAGGAAAACTCCGAGATTGAACTTTTGGCCCAAGAAATCCGCAAAGCGTATGGCACCTTTCTTGTTGGATGCGGCACGGCGGGCAAAGTCTGCTTAGCGGCATCTTACCTTTTTGCCAAAATTGCCAAACGCCATGTCAACGTAATAGTCGGCTCGGAATTTCCCAGTTACAAAGATTTTTTAAAAAAGCAAAGTCTTGTCATTGCCGTCTCGCAAAGCGGCGAAACCGCCGACACACTTGAAGCCATTGAGGTCGCCAAACAAAAAGGCTCCAAAGTTCTTTCCATCGTCAACGTAGAAGGTTCCACTATGGACCGCATGTCAGATTTTGCCATCCATATTAAAGCTGGACCAGAAAAAGCGGTAGCTTCAACAAAAGCCACAACTTCTCAATTAGCGATTCTCACTCTACTCGCCTACGCTTGCGTAAACCAACTTCAAGAAGGCAAACGCCAGCTAATTGAAACAGCGGGCAAAATTAACGATATGCTCAATCCAAGATACGAACAACACATCCACGCCCTCGCCGAAAAACTTAAAGACATTGAGAGCATTTACGTAATTGGGAAAGCCGTCAATTACCCCATCGCGCTGGAAGCGGCCATCAAACTGCAAGAAGTCTCCTACATCCACGCCGAAGGATTTGCCGGAGGCGAGCTTAAACACGGGCCAATCGCGCTCATTAGCAAAGACACACCCTGCATCGTCCTCTGTGCCAACGACGATACCCGCGTTGACATCCTCAACAATGCCCAAGAAGTCAAAGCGCGCGGCGGTTTCATCATCGGCATCGCGCCACAAAACGAAGAAATTTTTGACTACTGGATCAAGGTTCCCGACGCGGGAACGGCATCGCCGATCGTAAACATTATTCCAATTCAACTTTTGGCGTACCACCTTGCCATCTTGCGCAAAAACAATCCAGACATGCCAAGAAACCTGGCAAAAAGCGTAACTGTTAAATAGAAAAACATTAATTGCCTACCCTCCGCCAAAAAACACCTGTTGGTTATCTTCCTGCTAACAATATGTCAAAGCGCATTAATGTTTAATGGATAAGCCTCTATGGCCACATAGTGATAAGCCACAAAACAATATGTCAAGGCGCATTGCTGTTTAATGGATTATCATTCCTCGCGGCATCATCTCAACAAAGAAGCTTAAAAAAAAATCACTACTTGGCTGCTGCGGGATTAAACTTAATGACGGTGGCATTGAGCACAATTCAAAAAAATCACGACAGGTAAAGTAATCAATTAAACTGTTGTTTGCCTATCCACATAAATAAAGACACAGCCAGCTCTTACCCCACCTTTTTCTAGGACAGACACATGGCCAAAGTGGCTTGATTAAGCACATTTTCTATTATATAATAATTAGACTTAATTACATTACAAAAAGATGGCAACACTTGATGAACAATACTTACAAGCCGTCAACACGCAACGCCACTACCTAACCCAACTTCAAAATGCATTCAAGCAACACTGTGAAGAAATAAACGCCGCAACCCTACAGAAACTATTGTCATTGCCAGAAACTGATCATGTCAGTCGGCAAGCAACCATTGCTGAACAAAAAAAGAAACTAGAAGAAGCCTTGAATCAGCTCAAACTTGAAATGGATCGCAGCATGACAATTACAAGAAAAAAACTTGAAGAAATATACATTAAACGCGAAGAAGAACAAATCATAAAACTTGAAAAACTAATACAATGACAAAAAAATCGCTATTCGCCGAACCAAGACTGTTATACATGGATAATAACCAATCCAATTTTTCAGCCGAGAACAGACCCTTATCGGAAAATCTTCCATCAATGCTTGTCTTAAACGAGCCCCAAACTCAACCCCCTCCTGCCACCGAGACAAACACGCAAAACAACCTGGCACAGCAACCTGCTCCAGAAGTAATAGCAGACACTCCGATCATGACGCAAAATCCGGAAAACCTCAAACCAATTACCCCTGAAGACATCAAAAAGATTGGAGCTGAAGCCATAGCTAAAAGCCAAAAAATATACAACAACAACATCGCAAGATTAGAACTGCTCGCGAACATCAACCTTGACACTATCACCACCACATAATGATCAACAAAAAAACCAAGATTGTCTGCACTATTGGCCCGGCATCAGAAAAGACAACTACTCTAATTCAAATGATCAAAAGCGGCATGAATGTAGCGCGACTGAACTTTTCACATGGAACTTATGCTGATTTCAAGAAGATCATCCGCAATATTAAAACAGCCTCCAAAACTACAAATGTTCCAATTGCGATAATGCAGGATCTGCAAGGCCCAAAAATTAGAGTCGGTAATATTCCTACCGAAGGAATCAATCTCCCTGACGGAGCCGCAGTCACTTTGACCACGCAAGATAATAGCGAATCTTCTAGCAAAACCGCTTTCATCATCCCAATCCAATACAAACATTTGCCAAAAGACGTAATTACTGGCGATCGTATTCTTCTCTGTGACGGGATGATTGAATTAGAAGTACTAAAAGTAAAAGGCTCTGAAATACAATGTAAAACAATCACCGGCGGTCTCGTGGAAAAACACAAAGGCGTCAACATTCCAACCGCCTCAATAAGCGCCAACCCAATCACGGCAAAAGACCGCGCCGACCTTATTTTTGGTTTGGAAAATGACGTTGACTTTGTGGCCCTTTCCTTTGTCAAAAACGGCGCCAATATCGCTGAATTGCGCGACCTGATTAGAAAATACCACGGCCGCGCCCAAATAATCGCCAAAATTGAACGACATGAAGCCATCAAAAACATGGAAGAAATAATCCATGAAGCCGACGGGATCATGGTAGCGCGCGGCGACATGGGAGTTGAAATAGCGCCCGAAAACGTTCCAATCGTTCAGAAAAAACTCATCAAACTCGCCAACCTTCATGGCAAGCCAGTAATCACAGCGACGGAAATGCTACAATCAATGATAATAAATCCCAGAGCTACACGCGCGGAAGTAAGCGATATTGCAAATGCCGTCATGGATCATACAGACGCCATCATGCTGTCAAACGAATCGGCGGTAGGCAAATTTCCAGTGCAAGCCTGCCTGACAATGGCCAAGATCGCCGCTTCAACCGAAAAAGAGTTGCAAAAGCATTACATGCTTTTGCCGGAAAAACTATTTAAAAACAATCAGCCTGTTTCTTACGCTACCTGCGCCGCGGGGGCGGAACTGGCAACAGACATCAACGCAAAAGTCATTGTTGCCTTAACCGGCTCGGGATTCACGGCACGCCATATCGCCAAACATCGCACCTACATTCCAATAATTGCCATCACTGACGACATCAAAGTCAAAAAACAACTGCAACTCGTATGGGGTGTCAATAAAGTCATCGTCCGAAAAATTGATCCCAATTGCGCCAACGATTTAATCCGCAACCTCCTGCTCAAAGAAAAATTAGTCCAAAGAGGTGACAAAGTCGTCATTATAATTAACGCCAGCAAGGGCGAAAAACTGATTTCTACTATCATAATTTGAGAGTTTAGGCTAAAATTCAAGTAAGATTTTTTTATACCAAATGGTTATTCTTGGCCTAGATCCCGGAACCGCCACAACTGGCTTCGGTGTGATAAATTACAAGCATGACAAGTTCAGCCTAATCGACTACGGCTGTATCACGACTACAAAAACTTTAAGCCTTGCGGATAGACTAAGCCAAATCAGCAAAGACCTTGAAGAGATTGTCAAAGACACAAACCCTGACGAGATAGCAATTGAAGAAATTTTTTTCAGCAAAAACATTAAGACCGCGATCCATGTCGCGCACGCCCGCGGAGCGCTAATGCAAAAACTGTCCGCCGCAGGATATAAAATCCACGAATACAAACCACAACAAGTCAAAGAAGCCGTCTGCGGCTATGGCAAAGCCGAAAAAATCCAAATACAAAAAATGGTACAATTAATTTTGGCCATGGATGAATTGCCCCGTCCCGATGACGCGGCCGATGCGCTTGCCATAGCGATCTGCCATGGAAACAGCACCAAAATGAATCGCTTATCCGCGAAATCCCTGCAAACATGAAAACCATTCTTTCCATCCTAGGAAGCCTTCTGATCCTGCTTTTCATCACAAGCGCGCTGTATGTATTTGGACTTCCTCCATTCAACCCGGGCGGTCCTTTTGACGCCGCTCACAACAGCAACTCTACCTCATCGCAACAACCAGAACAGCCACTTCCTGACTTTCTTTCAGATGAAAAAATTGGCAGAGCCAAAACATACACGGAATACATGAACAGAGGAGCTCTACTTGAAAAAAACAGCTACCACGCCCTTGCCATAGCAGAATACGAAGCGGCGGCAAAACTTGCGCCCAACAGTATTGAAGCTTTGATGGAAATAGGGAAAATACACATGCGCCAAATGGATTACATTAACGCTAAAGTAAGCTTTGAAACTGCCTTGAAAATTGAACCCAACAACTTAAGCGCAAGCATCTACCTCGCGCGCGCAATGCTGGCGAACCGCGAAATTGAATCAGCAAAAAAAGTTTTGGACGGACTAACCGAGCAAAATCAGGAATCAAAGTACTACCAAGGCATAATCGCCGCCTTTGTCGGAGATTATGACAACAGCAAACGCCTGCTGAATGAAGCAGTCAGTATTGGTACTTCCGCGGATATCACCGCGAAAGCGCAAAATTACCTTTCTGCTTACGAAGAATATGATTTCAACAAAGGAGCGCCTTTAACTAACCTAAAAACACTGCTGGCACGCAGTTTTGACCAAACTGGACAATACAACATGGCAATTCCAATTTTATTTGAAGTCGTACGGGACAAAAAAGATTATCGCGACGCTTGGATCATTATGGGACACGCTTATCTTGAAATAGGAAAATATCAGGACGCGCAACAAGCGCTTGAAACCGCGAAAAAACTTGATCCACAAAACCCTCAGGCGCTTTTTTACGCTGGCCTCACCTATTACGCTTTAAACGACCTTCCCAATGCCGCCTCAAATTTAGAGTTAGCCAAAAAATACGGCTATCAGCCTTCCGCACAAATAGATCAAAAACTGTCCGAGATCTACCTTCAACAAAAACAATACGATAAAGCCGCGCAAGCCTATGAAAACGTCATTGCCCTAGTTGACACCGATGTTTATTATTACATTAAACCAATCTGGATCTACCTTGAACGACTTAACCAACCGCGCAAAGCAATGACATTAGCCAAACTAGCCTACAAAAAACACCCCCGAGACGCCATGACCTACAACCTGCTCGGTTGGGCGGCGATAGGCAACAACCTACTGAACGAAGCTGGGAAATACCTTGACCAAGCAAAAGCAATCAATCCAAATCTTGACGCAATCTATTTGAATTATGGCCGCCTCTACGAAAAAATTGGACAAACAGACAAGGCTTTCGCGGCATACAAAAAAGCTTTTGAAATGGGCTCAGGCAATTCAATCAGCGCCGCCGCTGCTGAACGCTACAACAATCTTATCGCGCTTAACAAAGAAAACAAACCTAACCAGCAAGAAACAAAAACAAGCAGCAATTCTACCTCGCCAAGCCCTACCCTCCCTTTATCCTATCTTCAATAAGTCAAATGCGCATTCTCATCATTGTTTTTTTAGCAATCATCGGAGCAAGCTTGGGCAGTTTTATCAGCGTTGTAAATGAACGTCTGGCGAAGGACAACAAAAGCATCATTTTTGGCAGATCCATCTGTCCCCTCTGCCGCAAACAACTCAAAAAAATTGATTTGATCCCGTTGTTAAGCTACATCATGCTCAAAGGGAAGTGCCGTTTCTGTTCAAAAAAAATCTCCATGATCTATCCCGCCCTTGAAATCTTCAGCTCTTTAAGCTTTATCGCCATCTACTTAAAATTTCCCTTTGTCACTGATACATTCACCCTCAACCTACAAAACCTCACGGCTTATCTTATTTTTGCCTTATATGGAATTTTCTTTACCGCGATATTTTTTTATGACATCCAGCACAACGAAGTGCCGGAACTGTTTCTCTATGGTTTAATTTGTATCACGGCAATTGGTAGCCTTATTCTAGGCCAACCGGAAATCAAATCCATGGGCATCGCCCTATTAGGCGCGTTGATATTCTTTGGCGGACAACACATTTTATCCAAAGGAAAATGGCTTGGTGATGGAGATGTGTTCTTTAGCATCAGTATGGCCTTCATTCTAGGTTGGGACAATCTAATCATCGCCGTTGCCTCAGCCTACTGCGTTGGAGCAAGCGTTGCCATTATTTTGCTCCTGACCAAAAAAGCCACCTCAAAGACACCCGTGCCATTCACGCCATTCCTAATTCTTGGAACATACATCGCGATTATCTTTGGACAACAAATCACCTATTGGACTTCTACTTATTTAATACAATAACGCATGAACAACGCCAAAGTTTACCTGATGATATTGGACGGCTTTGGAGAAGGCAAAGACTATCCGGGCAACGCCATCAAAAAAGCAAAGATGCCCAATCTTAATGAGCTAAAAAACAAATACCCATTTACACTGCTGGCCTGTTCAGGCCACGCCGTTGGCCTGCCGGAAGGCACGCAAGGCGGCTCCGAAGTCGGACACTTCACGATCGGCGCGGGCAGAATCGTCTTCCAAACCTTAGAAGAAATCAACCTGAGCATCCGCGACGGCAGTTTTTTTAAAAAAAAAGCTTTTCTAGACGCGATCCAAAAAGTTAAATCAACCGAAAAATCCGCCCTGCATCTTTTAGGAATGATCTCAGACCAAGGAGTCCATTCAAACATTGAACACCTTTTTGCTCTACTGGAACTAGCCGCCAAAAACGCTGTCGGACCAGTATACATTCATGCTATCACCGACGGCCGCGACGTTCCCGAACGAACAGCCGCCAACTTCATTAAGCAGATCCAAAACAAGATCAGCGAGCTTGGACTTGACAAGCCGGGGCCATGTCAAGCGACAATCGCCACTATTATCGGACGCTATTTTGCCATGGACCGCGACCGCAACTGGGATCGCACCGAAAAAGCCTACAACCTCTATACCAGCGGCATCGGAATCAAGGAGGATAATCCTCTTAAAGCAATTGAGCACGCCTATGCTAGAGGTATCAAAACCGACTACTATATTGACCCGATCATTTTAGAAAAAAATGGAATAATAAAGCAAAACGACGCGGTAATTTTCTGGAACTACCGCACCGACCGCACACGTCAGATCACGGCGGCTTTCACCGGAGAAATTAAGATAGGATTCAAAGCAAAAAAGACAGTGCGTCCTTTTTTTGTCTGCTTTGGCGAATACTCCAATGTCGCTCCCGTCGTCTTTCCTCCGCCAAAAGTCACCAACAACCTTGGAGAAATTCTCTCCAAAAACCAAATTCCCCAGCTTCGCATTGCCGAAACAGAAAAATACGCGCATGTAACCTTTTTCTTTAACTCCCAAATTGAAACGCCTTTTCCACTTGAAGACAGAATTCTTGTTGATTCACCCAAGGTCCCCTCATACGCCGAACAACCTGAAATGAGTGCTAGGTTAATAACTGAAAAAATTCTGCAAGAACTGGACACAAGCAAACACCGCGTCATAATCCAAAACTTCGCCAATCCCGACTTAGTAGGCCATTCCGGCAACTTGGCGGCCACAATCAAAGCCTGCGAAGTAATTGACGAATGCATCGGCAAAATCAGCAAAAAAGCCTTAGAGAAAGACTTTGACCTAATCATCACAGCAGATCACGGCAATGCCGAATACATGATTTATGAAAATAACGGACAACCCTGTCCTTCGCACACAATAAACCCTGTCATCTTCTTGCTCGTGTCAAAAAGATATCAAACGTCAAAACTCAAAGAAAATTGCGGACTTAAAGACATCGCGCCAACGATCCTTGATCTGCTTGATATCAAAAAACCGGCCGAAATGACTGGACAATCCCTTATCATCAAATCATGAAAGCAGTAATCATGGCCGGAGGCAGTGGCACGCGCCTTTGGCCATTCAGCAGAAAAAACAAGCCCAAACAGTTTCAAGCTCTCACGGGAGAAAAAACCATGTTGCAGGAGACAATCGCAAGACTCAACTTCCTGAAAGCAACAGACATATTTATCTCAACAAATAAAAAGTATTTTAGCACCGTAAAAAAGCAAAGTCAGGGACTTATTCCTAAAAAAAACATCATCGTAGAACCAGCTTTACGCGATACCGCTCCCGGAATAGGCCTTGCCGCAGTGTATCTTGCCGCGGCCTGCACGAAAACCGGCGCTAAAAACGTCCCAAAAGAAGATAACGATGAAGTCATGGCCGTTATTTACGCCGATCATCTAATCCGCAATCCCAAGGAATTCCAAAAAAAGCTCAAAATAGCCGAAAAACTCGCCAAGCAAGACAACACGCTCAATATCGTAGAAGTAAAAGCAAAATACCCCAACACAAATCTCGGCTATGTCAAAATTGGCAAAATGCTCAAAGAGATAGAAGGAAACGAAATATATTCATTTGAACATTTCACGGAAAAACCTGACCTCACGCTCGCCCGTAAATTCCTGCAATCGTATAAATATCTTTGGAACACAGGACTTTATGTTTGGAAAATCAACACAATTCTTAATCAATATAAAAAATTTCTTCCCAAAACCTGGAAAATCTTAAAAAAGATCCAAGATTCAATCGGCACTCCAAAGGAGAAAAAAACGCTTGAAACATATTTTCCACAATGTGAAAAGATCTCCATAGATTACGGCATTATGGAAAAAACCAACCCTGCAAATGTACGAATCATCCCAGCTGAACTGCAATGGAGCGACGTCGGGACGTGGGAATCAATTTACGAAGAACTTAGTAGCAAAGACAATAACTTAATCCGAGGAGAACACATCGGCATTGACACCGCCAATTGTCTTATTTATGGTAACCACAAGAAACTTGTTGTTACCATCGGAATTGATAATCTAATTGTGGTAGATACGGACGACGCCCTGCTGATTTGTAAAAAAGACCGAAGCCAAGATGTAAAAAAAATAGTTGAAATAATCCAAAGCAAGCAAAAATACAAAAAATTACTTTGATTAGAAAAAAATTTAGCACTTCAAACATAAAAACAATTTTACCATCCAAAATAATTTTCTTGAAAAATTGAACAGTCAAACGCCTATCTCAATCAAAAACAAGCCCTGGGGACGCGAAATCTGGTTCGCGAATCTTGCCGGTTACGTCGGAAAAATCCTTGAAGTCAAAAAAGGCAGCAGACTATCTTTACAATATCACGAAAAAAAAACTGAAACGCAATATTTAGCCGCCGGAAAAATCAAACTGACGATCGGCACCTCCAAAGACGACTTACAAGATATAATCTTAAATCCTGGTGACAAATACGACATTTTCCCATATACTATCCATCGCATCCAAGCTATTGAGAACTCAAGCATATTTGAAGTCTCCACCTCGGAGCTTGATGACGTTGTTCGTCTTGATGACGATTACGGACGCCCAAAACAAGGCAACGATGAACAACTTGACAGCAACCTTCATCAGCAAATCTTAAAAAATAATTAATTTTCCATATATGAAAAGACAGTTCGCAAAGGTCGCCCTTATTCTGGTTGTCGCTTTATTATTGGGATTCTTTTCCTTGCCTTCAGAACAGCAAAAAAAACTTTTTCCTTTAACGCCCGAATGGATACTAAATAACAAAATCAATCTTGGACTGGACCTGCAAGGAGGTTCGCAACTTGATTATAAGATAGACCTTCGCAATGTGCCAATAGCAGAACGCAACACTATCGTGGAAGGAATTCTTAATGTCATCACTAAACGCGTTAACGGACTGGGAGTCTCCGAACCAAACATCTATACTTCGGATATTGGAGACGAAAAACATCTGATCGTTGAATTGGCCGGCATCAAAGATCTTGAACAAGCCAAGCAAATCGTGGGAAAAACCATTCAACTTGAATTCAAAGAATTAAAAACCACGCAAGCCGATCCTCAAGAGACAGAAAAAGTAAAGAAAAACGCGCAGGCATTTTTGGATAAAGTTTTGGCTGGCGGGTCTCTGCAAGTTTTAGGCCAAGAAGAAGCTCAATCCAACCCCGGTAAAGTCATTTATACCGAATCAAAAGATTTTCAGTTCAAAGATCAAGTGCCTCCAGCGCTTGCCGACAAACTCTTTGCTCTAGCCCCTGGAGAAACCGCCAAGCAACTCATTGATAATTCCGGCAACTATACCATTAACTCCTCCGGACAACTCACTCAGGATAATCCTGGCTACACAATCATCAAAGTAACCGAAAAAAGAGATCAAAATCGCGAAGTAAAAACCCCCAGACAAATTCATGTCAGCCACATTTTGATCTCGTACCAAGGCGCGCAAAAAGCGTCCGCGTCCATCACCAGAAACGAAACCGAAGCAAAACAGCTTAGTGACA